>ERZ772867.2655-NODE-2655-length-16821-cov-5.277228_pt1 | contig 16821 bp, 13 predicted proteins | sample MGYA00511341_ERZ772867 | MGnify/ENA primary metagenome ERZ772867 (study PRJEB29015, sample SAMEA2737707) | human gut metagenome | biome: human gut; feature: human-associated habitat; material: faeces | place: China | collected 2012 ... | reverse complement strand
GGAAATGCAGGCCGCGCAGCACGCCGCGGGTGGAGCGGCTCTGGTTGTCCTGCACAAACTCCTTATCAATCCCGGCAGCAGCGAACTGGTCTTTCTGGTAGGTCTCCATAAAATAACCGCGGTCATCGCCAAACACCTGGGGCTCAATGACCACAACACCGGGGATCTCAGTTTCCGTAAACGTAAATTTACCCATTTTTCATTTTCCTCTCTGTTTTTTCGTTATTGTTTTTGACATTTTGTTTTTTATTTGGAAAAGCCGGAATGGCTTTTGCGCAGTGTTAGAAAAGACGTTGCGTGGATTGCCAAAGCCTCTCCTACTAGGAGAGGTGGCATTGCGAAGCAATGACGGAGAGGTTGGACAGAGCACCGCCTTGTCCATATGCGGATGTCATACAACCTCTCAGTCGCTTACGCGACAGCTCCCCTTGTAGGGGAGCCCTTGGCAAAGAGGGTCAGTGCCTCGATTTTTTCTTAGCTTTCGAGCGGAGCCTTACCACAACAAATGCAACTCCCGCCGCCAGCACCGTGCACCCCAGCGAGATGCCGATGAGCAACCCCGCCGTCTTGCCAGGAGAACGCCGGAGTCCCTCTGCCAGCTGGACGCCTGTATTCTGTTCCAGCAATTCGTCCATCCCGGTGATGGTCGCCGGAATCCGGACGCTGGCGGACTCCTGCTTGTCCTGCCCGTTGACGGTATACACGGCGTACACCGCCGGGCTGGTGCCCAAGACATACTGTTCCGGCAGCTCCAGCGTCACGGACACATCCCCTGCCGTCAGGCCGTCAGCCAACAGCAGCCGGGTGCCGGGGTCGGTCACCGTGACCATGCCCAGCGGGGCACCGCCTCCCGCCACCGTCAGCTCCCGGGTCAGGCCCTGGGCCGGGATGTCGGTATAGTTTGTGTAGTGGGCAAAGGCGTAATCCAGCAGGGTGCGGACATCGTTGTACTTGTCGGTCTTGATGTTGCTCTGCATGGTGACGCAGATGAGCCGGACACCGTTCTGCTCCGCCAGGCAGACATAGCTGTAGCGGGCAATGTTGGTGTAGCCGATCTTGGAGCCTTGAATGGCCGGGATGTAATACCGGCTGGAGCCCACCCGCATTTTGTCCTGCTGGTGGAAATACCGCTCTTTGGGCTGGATGTCCGTGGGCTTCATGGGATACATCTCGTTGCGGGTAAACAGCGTCTCAAACCCCGGCTGGGTCAGGGCCCAGCGCAGGATCTGCGCCATATCATAGCAGCTGGTATAGTGGTCGGTATCGCTGATGCCGTGGGGGTTGGCAAAGTGGGTGTGCTTGAGGCCCAGTTCAGCCACCTGGGCGTTCATGGCCGCCACGCCGCCCGCAATGGTGCCATCCCCGAAATATTCGGACAGCAGGTTGGCGCCATCGTTGGCGCTGGCCATCATGGTGGCATAGAGGGCATCCGTCAGGGGCACATGCTCCCCCTCCTGCAGGGCAATGTGGCTGGAATCCGTCCCCGCGAGGGAATAGACATCCTCGTGGGTCACTTCCAGGCTCACACCGTCCCACTGGCCCTGGGCTTTCTCACAGGCAAGGCCCAGCGTCATCACCTTGGTGATGGACGCCGGGTGGAGCTCTTCGTCCATATTCTGCTGGGCCAGCACAAGGCCGGTGTCCGCGTCGATGATGCAGTACGCCTCCGTGGCCGACAGCGCCGGGCCCGCGGCCCGCGCCATGGGTGCAAACACCGCACAGACCCAGAGCAGCACCGTGCAAAGCACGGCGATCTGTTTTTTCATCTGGTATACTCCATAATTCAAAATTATTTTGTTTAGTATACCACACTTTTCCCTTGCTGAAAAGACATTCCGTACCCGGCGGCGGGGCAAAGAACGGGCTGCAGCTGCCGCCCCTCCAGCGCCGCGTCCAGTGCGGCGGGCAGCAGGGCGAACCGGGCTTTCAGGCTCTGCGGCTTTGCCTGCGGGTCATCCTGGCCGTAGGGCACAAAGTAATAGTGCTTGCGCTGGTACAGCCGGGCAATGTTTTCTCCCGAGGCCCCCAGCCCGTCGTTGGTGGAGACGGCGATGACTACCGGCCGCCCCACCCGCAGCAGGCTCTTGGCCGCCAGCGTCACCGGCGTGTCCGAGAGGCCCGCCGCCAGCCGGGCCAGCGTGCTGCCCGTGCAGGGGGCGATCACCAGCGCCTCGGCCATGTTTTGGGGCCCCAGAGGCTCCACGGCCTGCAAACTGTCCAGCACCGGGTGCCCGGTCAGGGCTTCCAGCCGCTGCCGCCAGCTCCCGGCCCGGCCAAACCGGGTATCACACCGGGCGGCGGTATTGCTCATGACAGGCAGCAGCTCCCAGCCCCGGGCCGTCAGTTCCCGTGCCTGTTCCAGCGCGGTATCCAGCGTGCAGAAGCTGCCGCAGACCGCAAAGGCACAGCGTCGTTTCTCGTTCATCGTGCTCCCTCCCTTTCGCGCAGCATCTCGCGCACCGTCCGGGCCACGATCTCCCCGGCTGTTTCCGGCGCGCAGGCAGCGGGCAGGCTCAATGCATGGATGGCCTTGTGGCCGCAGCGGGCGGCGGCATCAAAATCCGTCCCACCGGGGCGGGAAGCCAGATCCACGATCAGGCTCCCGGGCCGCAGCCGGGCCAGCACCGGAGCCGTGAGCACCTGCGCCGGGATGGTATTTACCACCGTGTCAAAGGCCGGGGCCAGCCTGGCCAGCCGGGCCAGCTCTGCCCCCTGCATCCCCAGGCTTTCCGCCTGTGCCCGCTGGGCCGGGCGGCGGACTGCCACTGTCACATGCGCCCCCAATGCCGCCAGCCGGGTGCCAACCGCCTGCCCCACCGGGCCAAATCCCAGCAGCAGGACCGCGCTGCCCCACAGGGTGCGTTTGCGCTGGGCCAGCAAAACGCCGATGCACCCCTCCGCCGTGGGGATAGCGTTGCGGATGGCCAGCTCCTCCCGGGCAAAGTAATCCACCAGCTCCACCCCGGCTTCCGCTGCAATGGCCTTTGCTTCTTCCGAGAGCATCCCGCCCAGCGCCAGCGCCCCGGGGCGTGCCGCCCGCAGCAGCTCCGCCAGCGGGGTACGGGCCGCGTCCAGCGGCAACGGCAGCAGGATATAGTCTGCCAGCGCGATCTCTTCCGGCCCCTCCACCGCATACCCCGCCCGGGCCAGCGCCCGGCCTGCCGCCAGCTGCCGGGCATCGCTGCCGATCACCGCAAAGCGTTTTTGTCGTTCCATCCAAAAGCCCTCCTCCCCAAAGCCTGCGCCATTCTATGCACAGGTAGGGAGGAGGGTGACGGACGCAAACAAAAAGCCCCGGAGCGGGGCCGCAAGGCTTACTCCGGGGCAAATATGCAATTTTTGGTGGATTGATTACTTTGCTGCCTTAGTAGCTGCCTTAGCAACAATAGCAACATAATCGTCGCCAACAACCTTGACACCGATCTCAATCTTCTTGTCGCTGTTCTTCGCAGAGGTAGACAGAACGACATCAGCCTTCTTAGCCTTATCGCCCCAGCTGTTTTCCTTGGTTGCATCGCTGGGCTTCTTGACGATCACATAGTTGTAAGCAACTTTATCTTTGCCAATGAGAATGATGCCGCTGCTTTCCTTCTTATCCTTGTTCTCGTCCCAAGCCTTCTGAGCCTCGTCGTCCAGATCGGTCTTGTGCTTGTAAGAGACAGCGCTGACAGCGTTCAGCTTCTTGACCAGAGCTTTCTCAACCAGGTTGTCGCTCACTGCACAGCCAGTCAGCATGGTCAGAGCCATAACGCAAACGAGGGCAGCAGCCATCAGTTTCTTAAATGCTTTCATTGTTGTATCCTCCGTAATCAGATAGTTCCCCAGCAACGGCCCGCCTTGTGCGGACAGTTTGCTATGTTAAATTCAGCATACCCCTTTTTGTGGCAATTGTCAAGATTTCACTGTGTTTTCATCATTTTTACCAATCGGTACGGTGAGAAAACAGCGATATGACCAGTTTCGCCCCGGGGCCGCCAAGGCATTTTCCGCACGGACACACGCAAAAAGCTCCCCCGGCAAAACGCCGGAGGAGCCTGCGATTTTATTGGTTTTTTTATCTGAACTCTCGGGGCGTCCCTGACTGTGCGCACGCCGGGAGATTACTTCAGGAACTTTGCCACCGCGCGGGCCACGATGCCGCCCAGAATGCCGGAGACGAGGAACTCCATCATACCCTGCACGCCGACCAGCAGCACCACGAACATGAACGGGTTGGCCGCGCCCTTGGCAGCCACGATGTTCTGGATGTAATCGCAGCCGTAGAATGCCAGCACGATGTAGCCCATGAAGAACAGGGTGTTGAGGCCGGGAGCGCACATGGCGGAAACGATGTAGCTCCAGGTGCCGGGCTTGTCGAACCGCTTGAGGCCGTTGAAGACGAGGCCCACGCACAGGCCCATCAGCACACGCATCCCCACGCAGAGGATGAACGTGTTGACAGGGCTCACCTGGAACAGGGCGCCCGTCATGGCCGAAGCGCCGGTGACAGCGTCATAGAAGCTCACCGCGCCGAACACGCCGCCCAGGATGGCACCAGCCGCCGGGCCCATGGTGATGGCACCCACGGCGATGGGGAGCGTCAGGAAGCTCATGTAAAGCGGGCCCATGGGCACGCTGCCCAGGCCGACGGCTTTCATGACCAGCTCAATGGCGACCAGCAGTGCCAGCCGGGTGAGAGTACGAAGATCGTTATTCTTTTTCATAAAAATATTTCCTCCTGCTGCCGTTCCGCCCTAGATGTCGGATACGGCGCAAACCTGCCCGCAAAAGGTGCGGGGCCGTTTTTCTATTTTACTTTGGAATGCTTTGTCAGGGAACGTTCCAAAGGGAGATAACTTATGGATCACACGGGAAGCGGATGCCTGCCGAGCGGCGGGCGGCGGTCAGCACCCGGCTGACGGCAATGGAGGTATCCAGCATCCGGCTGCACAGCTCCTGGTCGCCGCCCTCAATGGCGCGGGCAAAGGCCTCAAACTCCGCGGCCAGCCGGGGGCGGCCGCCGTTGAGGTTGTAGTGTTCCTCTTTGCCGTCGTTGAGGTGCAGCGTCAGGCCGCCGCAGTAGTTGGCCGTGGATTTCTGCAGCAGATAGCCCTTGGTGCCCTGAATGACATACCGGGCCGGGGCCCCGCAGTCTTTTGCCGCCATGCTCACGGCCTTGAAGCCGCTGTAATCCATGGTCAGGATGCCGCTGGTGTCAATGCCGTGGTCGATGTTGGCCGCGTAGTTCACCCGGTTGGGCTCCCCGAACAGGCCCACGATGTAGCTGATGTTGTAGACATTCAGGTCCATGAGGGCACCGCCGGCGCAGTTGGGATCAAACGACGGGGCCACCTGCCCCGCGCAGAACGCATCGTACCGGCTGGAATACTGGCTGAAATTGCACTGCACCAGCTTCACCGTGCCAACGCGGGGCAGCAGCTCCCGGATCTTATTATAGTTTTCCAGATACTGGGTGGTCAGCGCCTCAAAGAGGAAGACCCGTTTGTGGCGGGAGAGGGCGGCCAGCTCTTCGGTCTGGGCCGCCGTGGGGGCCATGGGCTTTTCCACAATGACATGCTTGCCCGCTTCCAGCGCCACTTTGGCATAGCGGGTGTGCTGCAAATTGGGGACGGCCAGATAGACCACATCCACCCACTGCAGCAGCTCCAGGTAGTTGGTGGTGCACTGGGGCACATGGTACCGGGCGCAGAGCTCCGCCGCCAGCGGCGCGCTCCGCTGGGTGCTACACAGCGCCTGCACCTGAAACGGCGAGTCCGCCCCGGCCAGCCAGGGCAAAAACTCCTTGACGATCATCCCGGTGCCCAGGATGCCAAGCTTCATCTTCTGTTCCATTCTTCCTAGTTCCTATCCTGTTTGCTCGTGTCAGCCCGCCTTGGCCTCCGTCTCGTGCCGCTCCCGGCGGAATGGCCGATGGCGGCGGAAGTTCTGCCCGTGAGGCTTGCGGCCTCCGGCGGGGTGATGGTGCTGCTGGGGCGCGTTGAGCTGGTAGAGCAGCGCCAGCCCCTTGAGCAGCAGCTCGGGGTCATAGGTCAGCGGGTGGCGGCAAAGGGGGGTGACATACTTTGCCAGCCCGCCGGTGACCACCAGCGTGGCCGGGCGGCCCAGCTCCTCCTCAATACGGGCGGCAATGCCGTCCAGCAGCACCGCCGTGCCCAGCACCGAGCCGGAGAGCATACAGCTCTCAGTGTTGGTGCCGATGGCGTTTTTGGGCGAGGAGAGATGCACCTGCGGCAGCTGGGCGCAGCGCTCCCCCAGTGCCCGCAGGCCCGTGGAGAGCCCCGGGCAGATAACGCCGCCCCGGAACACCCGGTTCTCGTCCACCACATTAAAGGTGGTGGCGGTGCCCAGATCGACAGTGATCACCGGCAGCGGGAAATTGGCCGCCGCGTAGGCCGCGTCCACAATGCGGTCCTTGCCCACGGCGTGGGGGTCGGGCACCCCCATGGTCAGCCCGGTGCGGATCTCCGGCGAGACGATGACGGGCTTTTTGCCCGTGTAGTGGCGGGCGCACTCGGCCAGCGCCCCCGTGATCTGGGGCACGACACTGGTCAGCACGGCCCCCTCAAACCGGACGGGCCGCTCCGGGTGGCGGCGGTGGGAAAACACTTTCTCCATTTCGGCACGGTACTCCGCCGCCGTGCGGGTGCGTACCGTGTCCATGTGGGCCACAAAGCATACACGTCCGTCCTTGATGCCCCCCAGGGCGACGGTGGTGTTGCCTATATCAATGGCAAGAATCATATTGAAACCTCATTCAGCAAGGGTTTTTAATTCAAGTTATTTTACCGCATTTTCCCGCAAGATACAAGCCCATGCAAAGATTTTGTTGTGCTGGCGGAACTTTTGCATTATACTAAGGAGAGGAATCCCAAAACACAGGAGGTTTTTTGGATGGATCTGCACGGAAAATGCGTCCTTTTGGGCGTCAGCGGCGGCATTGCCGCCTATAAAATGGCAAACGTGGCCAGCGCACTCAAAAAGCTGGGGGCCGACGTGGAAGTCATCATGACCCGGAACGCCACCCAGTTCATCACGCCCCTCACCTTTGAGACCCTGACGGGCCACAAGTGCATGGTGGACACCTTTGACCGCGATTTCAAGTTTGAAGTCACCCACATCTCGCTGGCCAAGAAAGCCGACGTCATTCTGGTGGCCCCGGCCACGGCCAACGTCATTGCCAAGATGGCCCACGGCATTGCCGACGACATGCTCACCACCGTGGTGCTGGCCGCCAAGTGCCCCAAGCTGGTCTCCCCGGCCATGAACACCGGGATGCTGGAAAATCCCATCACCCAGGACAACCTCAAGACGCTGGAGCACTACGGCTTTGCGGTCATCCCCTCCGAGAGCGGCCTGCTGGCCTGCAAGGATGTGGGCAGCGGCCGCCTGCCCAAGGAGGATGTGCTCATTGAGCACATCCTGCACGCCATCGCCAAGCCCAAAGATCTGGCAGGCCTGCACATTGCCGTGACCGCCGGCCCCACCCAGGAGCCGCTGGACCCCGTGCGCTACCTGACCAACCATTCCACCGGCAAGATGGGCTATGCCGTGGCCCGCGCCGCCGCCATGCGGGGTGCGGACGTCACCCTCATCCACGGCCCCACGGCCCTGCCCCCGGTCAAGTTCACCGAGGACGTGCCCATCACCACGGCGCAGGACATGTATGAAGCTGTCACCAGCCGCTTTGCGGACATGGACATCCTTGTGATGGCCGCTGCCGTGGCCGATTACCGCCCCGCCACCGTGGCCGACGATAAGATCAAGAAAAAGGACGGCGACCTCTCCATCCCCGTGGAGCGCACCGCCGACATTCTGGGCACCATCGGCCCCCGGAAGACCAAGCAGTTCCTCTGCGGCTTCTCCATGGAGACCCGCGACATGGTAGAGAATTCCGCCGCCAAGCTGAAAAAGAAGAATCTGGACATGGTGGTGGCGAACAACCTCAAGGTCTCCGGTGCCGGGTTCGGCGTGGACACCAACGTGGTCACGTTCATCACCCCGGACGGCACCCGGGAGCTGCCCCTGATGAGCAAAGCCGACGTGGCAGACGCCATCCTGGACGAAATTTTAAAGCGCCGCGGCCACTGAGACATAAAAAATACGCCTTGCGTCTGCAAGGCGTATTTTTTTATGTCCGTTTACTGGTTGCCGGCCACCATCATCTTGCTGGCCTTATAGATATCACCGCAGCCCAGCGTGATGACCAGATCTCCCTCGCGGGCGTTCTGCTTCACCCAGTCGGCAGCCTCTTCCAGGCTGTTGACCAGCACGGAACCGGGGATCTGTGCCGCCAGCTTCGCGCTGGTGATGGTGGGGTCGTTGGGCTCGCGGCTGCCCATAATGGGGGTGATGACCGCGATATCGGGGATCTTGAGCACATCCACAAAGTCGTTGAACAGCATCTTGGTGCGGCTGTATGTAAACGGCTGGTGGACGGCGATGAGCCGCTTGTAGCCCAGCTCCTTGGCGGTGTTCAGGGTCGCGCGGAGCTCGGTGGGGTGGTGTGCGTAATCGTCCACAACCACCGCGCCGTTGCACTCGCCGTAGACCTCAAAACGGCGGCCTGCCCCCTTGAAGTTCAGGGCAGCGTTGGCGCACTCCTCCACGGTCAGGCCCACAGAGCGGCAGACAGCACACATGGCCAGTGCATTGTAAATGTTGTGGCGGCCCGGCACTGCCAGACGGATGTGGCCCAGCTCATTAGTATCCCACTCCTTCAGATCAAACTCAAAGAAGCCGGGCTTGTACTCCTGCACGTTGACAGCACGGTAATCGGCCGCATTGTCAATGGCAAAGGTGCGCACGCGGCGGTCCAGGGTGTACATGACATCCATGGTGTTCTTGTCGTCCGCATTGGCAAAGATCATAAAATGGGTCATCAGGGCAAAGCGCTTGAAGGCAAACTTCAGCTCGCCCATGCTGCCGTAATAGTCCAGATGGTCGTTATCGATGTTCAGCACCACGGACATATAGGGGGTCAGCTTGAGGAAGGTCTCGGAGAACTCGCAGGCCTCGATGACGATATCATCACCCTTGCCGGCCTTGCCGTAGCCGCCGATGAGGGGCAGCTTGCCGCCGATGACTGCAGAGGGATCACGGCCTGCCAGCTCCAGCGCGGTGGTGATCATGGAAGTCGTGGTGGTCTTGCCGTGGGTGCCGGAAACGCAGATGCTGTCCTTGTACAGGCGGCTCACATAGCCCAGCAGAACGCTGCGCTCCACGGTGGGGATGCCATAGGAAGCGGCGGCGTTCAGCTCCACGTTGTCCTTTGCAATGGCGGCAGAGTAGACCACCAGGTCAGCGCCGATCACGTTGTCCGCAGCATGACCCAGGCTGACCTTCACGCCCATCTCCCGCTCCGAGCGGATGATGCTGCCGTCCAGCACATCGCTGCCGGAGATATCATATCCCTTGGCAGTGAGGATCTGGATCAGCGGATACATACCGCTGCCGCCGCAGCCGATGAAGTGGATCTTTTTTACATTATCCAGCAGATGCATGGTATAATCAGTAACGAACATAAGCAGGCAAACCTCCAATAAACAAACGGCCGCAGGGCAGACCGAATCCATCTTAATTCTTGGGTACTACTTATTATATAATTTTTGGCCGACAAAATAAACAGTTCCGAGCGAATTTTCGGAAAGAACCAGAAACTCCGGCACATTTTTGTTACAACTGTACAGATAGCCCATGGATTTTCGCCCCTTTTGCACACTTCATAAAAGATTTACATTTTTTATCGGCTTGATAGCTAACAATTTTGAAGTATTTGTGGTATGATAGTTGCAAATTTCGAACTATCACGCTGCCGCCGGACGCGCGGCTGGAAAAGAGGAATCTCATTTTGAATATCAAGATCACTGCGGACAGCACCTGCGATCTGTCTGAAGCGCTGCTCCGGCAGTGGAACATCAGTCTGATCCCCATGCACATCCTCATGGGGGAGGAAAGCTATCTGGACGGCGTTACCATCCATCCCGCCGATGTATTCGCCCATGCCCAGAACGGCGGCAAAATGCCCAAATCCGCCGCCCCCAATCTGGTGGAGTACACCGACTTCCTCGCCCCCTTTGCCAGAGACTACGATGCCGTCATCCACATCAATGTCGGCTCCAAATTCTCCTCTTGCTTCCAGAACGCCCGGCTGGCGGCGCAGGAGTTCGGCAACGTCTATGTTGTGGACAGCGAGAATATCTGCACTGGGCAGGGCTATCTCGTCCTGCAGGCAGCCAAGTGGGCCGCTGACGGCCTGCCGCCCAAGAACATTTCCATGCGCTTACAGGGCCTTGCCAAGCGGGTCGAGTTGAGCTTTGTGCTCAACCAGCTGGACTACATGGCCAAAAGCGGCCGCTGCTCCGGCGTGCTGGCCTTCGGGGCCAACATTCTGGGCATCAAGCCCAGCCTGGCCGTCATCGATGGTGAACTGAAAGTCGTGCGGAAGTACCGGGGCAGCCTGCCCATCTGCGTGGGCAAGTACATCACCGACCAGCTGGCGAACCGGGAGGACATCGACCGCAGCATGGTGTTCATCTCTTCCACCCTGGCAAAGCCCGGCTGCATGGAGGCCATCAAGGCCGGACTGCGGCAGTACGGCAATTTTGAGAATGTCTACGAGACCGACATCGGCACCACCATCGGCGGCTATTCCGGCCCCGGTACCATCGGCATCGTGTTTGCACGCAAGCAGTAAATTTCTCCCTGCACACAAAAAAGACGCGCTCATCACAGAGCGCGTCTTTGCATGATATCCGGTTTTCTCAGCTCAGCCGTCCGCTCTCTACCGAGAAGCTCAGGTCGGCCACGGCCATGGTGGATCTGCGATGGGAGACCAGCAGGACGGTCTTTTCCCTGCACTCATCCCGCACGGCCTTGAGGATGATCCCCTCGTTCAGGCTGTCCAGATTGGAGGTAGGCTCGTCCAGCAGGAGAAAGGGTGCATCGTGCAGGAAGGCACGGGCCACACCGATGCGCTGGCGCTCACCGCCGGAGAGGGCACCGCCCAGCTCGCCCACAGTGGTATCATATCCCTTGGGCAGGCTGTTGATAAAACCATCCAGCGCGGCCTTTCTGCAGGCAGCCTCCACCTCGGCACGGGTGGCATCGCGCCGGGCGATCCGGATGTTGTTTTCTATGGTATCGTCAAACAGCTCCGTTTCCTGGGTCACAAGACTTTCCTGGGCGCGCAGGGCGGCAGTGTTCACGGCGCGGATATCACGTTCACCAAACCGGATGGTGCCGCTGCTCACATCCCAGAAGCGCATGAGCAGCCGCAGGAAGGTGGATTTGCCGCTGCCGGAGCGGCCCGTGATGCCCACGATCTTCTTTTCCGGGATAGTCAGGCTCAGGTCGTGGAGCACCTCTTCCTTGGCGTAGGCAAAACTGACATGCTCAGCCTGTGCACCGGTAAAGGTGGTATCCGCGCCGTCGATCACATCAGCAGTCACGGGGTCCTCGTCCAGCAGGTCAAGGACACGGTCGGCACTGGCGAACACCTGGGTCAGGCTGGCACCGAGGTTGGCCAGCGCCACCACCGGGCCAAAGGAGCTCAGGGCCGACAGGGTACAGACCAGCACCCCCTCCGCGCCCAGCTGGCCGTTCTGATACAGCCGGATGCTCACCCCCAGCACAGCCAGCGCCGTCAGCACGATGAGGGTGTTGGCGGCACCCACGGTCACGCCCTCGCGGTACTTCATGGCCTTCTGCTTCTCCCCCAGCGTCTCGCTGTGGGCCGTGATGCCCTCGGCACGCGCGGCGGTGTTCTGGTACTGCAGGATATCCCGCAGACCGCGCAGGCTTTCCAGCAGATAGCTGTTGGTGTCGGCCAGGGCCTGCCGGTACTCGCGGGCGGCTTTGTCGCCCCGTCTGGCAGACCACACCGGCAGAGCAATGCCCACTAGCAGATAGCCTGCCAGCAGCACCAGTGCGGGCAGAATATGATAACTGGCCGTAAAGCAGGTCATGCCGGTCACACAGAGGATCGCGATGCAGACCGGCGAAATGGTGTGGGCATAGAACACCTCCAGCTGCTCGATGTCGGCGGTGATCAGGGAGATCAGGTCACCCCGGTCACGGCCCTCCAGCTTGGCGGGGGTCAGGCGGCGGAGTGCGCCGAACACCTTATCCCGGATGAGGGCCAGCAGCTTGAAGGCGATATAGTGGTTGGAGGCCTGCTCTGCGTAGCGCAGCACGCCGCGCAGCAGGGCAAAAACAAGGATGCAGGCAAAGGCGGTGCCCACGCCTGCCAGCGGGCTGGGCAGGCCTGCCGCCGTGAGCAGGGCAAAGCCGCCGAAGATCGTGATAAAGGTGGCGCAGAAGTGGCCGATGACACCCATGACAATGGCTGCCAGCATGATGGGCAGCATGGGCCGGACCAGCACGATCAGCCGTGCGGCAACGGCAAACGGACTGCGGTGTTTTGTGTTGTTCATGCGCTCACCTCCCCAAGGTCTTCCAGCTGTTTCTGGGCGTTGTACAGGCGGCTGTACACCCCCTGTGCGGCCAGCAGGTCGTTGTGCGTTCCCTGCTCGGCGATGCGGCCTGCCTCCAGCACATAGATGCAGTCGCTGTCCACCACATTGGCCAGACGGTGGGAGATCAGGATCACTGTTTTCTTTCCCGCCAGGCTGTGGATGGCTTTCATTATATCGTTCTCGCTCTCGGCATCCACATTGGAGGTCGCCTCGTCGAACACATAGATGGGCGAATCATGCAGCAGGGCACGGGCCATGGCAAGGCGCTGGCGCTGCCCGCCGGAAAGGTTGCTGCCGCCCTCGTGGAGCGCCGTTGCAAGGCCGCTCTGGCTGCGGCAGAACTCGGCAAGATTCACCTGCTCCAACGCCGCCCAGAGCTCGGCTTCGGCTGCATCGGGCCGGGCCATCCGGAGGTTTGCTTCCACCGTGCCCTTGAAAATGGCCGCATTGTGGGGCACCAGTGTCAGCAGGCGCAGGCGGTCGGCCTGCTTCCATTCGCTGACCGGGATGCCGCCCAGTGTGACCTCTCCCTCGGTCACGGTGCGGGCACCGGACAGAATGGCCGCAATGGTGCTCTTGCCGCAGCCGCTTTCGCCCACCAGCGAGACAAAGCTGCCCTGCGGGATGGTCAGGGACACATCGTGCAGGATGGTGCGCTCCTTCTCGTAGCCAAAAGTGACATGCTCCAGCGCAAGGGTGCTGTCGGCCGGGTCGGCGGTCTTTTCGCCATCTTCAGGCTCCTGGGCAGAGAGCAGCCTGAAGATCTTCTCAGCCGAAGCCGCGCCATTCATGGCAATGTGGAAGTAGCTGCCCAGCAGGCGCAGGGGCAGGAAGAAATCCGCCGCCAGCAGGAGGATGGTCAGGGCGCTGGTCAGGCTGAGCTGGCCCTTGGCAAAGGCCGATGCCGCGCTGATGATGCCAAGACCCGCACCGCCGTAGGCCATCAGGTCCATCAGGGTCACGCTGTTCAGCTGCATGGTCAGCACCTTCATCGTGATCTTGCGGAACCGCTCGGCCTGGGCATTCATCTCCTCGTGCTTCCAGCCGTCTGCCTGATAGATCTTCAGGGTGGTCAGGCCCTGGATATTCTCCAGAAAGCTGTCGCCCAGGGTGGTGTACTCGCCCCAGTAGTTCGCCAGCAGCTTCTTTGCAAACTTCTGCACCGCCACAATGGATAGGGGGATGAGCGGCACACAGCACAGCAGGAGGATGGCCGAGCGCGCGTGCATGCCCACCAGCAGCACAAACAGGGTCATCGGGGCCAGCAGGCTGTAAAACAGCTGGGGCAGATACTTTGCAAAGTAGGTGTCGATCTGCTCCACACCCTCGCTGGCCAGCATCACGGCTTCACTGGTGGCCACCGTCTCGCTGTAACCGGCCCCCAGCCGGGTGAGCTTTGCATAGATGCTGCTGCGCAGGGTGCGCTTGACATCCTTGGAAGCCCGGTCGCTCATATCGGAAGCGCAGAGGGTAAGGCCATAGCGCACCGGCACAGTCAGCAGGCAGAGCAGCATCCCCTGCCAGAGGGCATTGCCGGTCAGGCTGCCCGCAAACACGCCGCCGATGAGACGAGATACCGTCATCACCAGCACCACATTGCACAGCATCCCCAGCCACTGGAACAGCACGTTCAGCCCCACATAGCGCAGGGCCTTCCGATCGAAGGAAAGCAGTTTCTTGTTGATCACGAAGCGTTCTCCTTTTCAGATTCATCCGGGCCGAACAGGCGGTCATATTCGCCGGTAAAAGCCCGTTCGGGCAGGGCCGAGGTCAGGGCCAAAGCGGCATTATAGCGTTCCTCCTCGGTCATGTCGATGCGCACAGGCGGAAAATGCGTCAGCACCGTTTCCAGTTGAGCCCTGACCGCCTTTGCCACAAAGATGCCCCGATCGGTCAGATAGATCTTGCCATAGTGTTCCTTCACGATCATTCCCCGATCCATCAGCAGGTTCATAATGCGCACCACGCTGGGCTTGGTCACGTTCAGCTTTTCGGCAATGCTGCGGGAGCAGATATCCAGATGCGTCTGGGAGACCTCATAGATGGCCAGAAGATACCGCAGATGGGCTGCTGTCAGTTCCATAGTATCACTCTCTTCTATAATAATGTAAGCCGCTTCCAATGTTATCCAAAGCTAACTTTTTTCATTCTAAAAAAGGGCGCGGGCCGATTGGATGTTCGACCCGCGCCCAGCGGTTTTTACTGATCAGTGGCAGCCGCTGCAGCCGCCGCAATTGCCATTGCAGCCGCCTTCGCCGCAGCCCCCACAGCCGCCATGCTTGTGGGAGTGCCATGTGGCCCAGCCCACACCGCCAAACACGATAGCACCTACAATGATGGTAGGCAGATTAAAGTTCGTGGCCAGGAATTCCATCATACAGAACACACCCTTTCAAACTGGACAGATGATTTTACTTGATCTTGGAAACGTCGATCTTGACCTCGTTGTCGCCAACATACTTATTGGGGCGGAACATCAGGTACAGGAATGCGGCAAAAATCACGATTGCCACGATGGTGAAGAAGTTGAAGCCAACCTCACCGGTGATCAGACCACCGATCTGGTACACGACCAGAGCTGCGCAGTAAGCTAGAGCGCACATATAACCGATGGCGATGGCAGTCCACTTGCCGTTGTTCATCTCACGCTTGATCGCGCCCATAGCAGCGAAGCAGGGAGCGCACAGCAGGTTGAAGATCATAAATGCGTAAGCGGACAGAGCGGTGTAATCCTGCGCAACTGCTGCCCAGATCTCATCACCGTTCTCAGACAGCTCGCCGCCGAAGTGATACAGAACACCGAAGGTGCCAACCACGTTCTCCTTTGCGATCAGACCAGAGACGGAAGCAACGGTTGCACGCCAGTTGCCGAAGCCCAGAGGAGCGAAGATCCAGGCGATCTTGGTAGCGATAGCGGCCAGGACGGAGTTGTCCTGATCCTCGACCATGCCGAAGGCACCATTCTCGAAACCGAAGCCCTGCAGGAACCACAGCACAACAGTAGCTGCCAGAATGACGGAACCGGCGCGCTTGATGAAGGACCAGCCGCGCTCCCAGGTGGCACGGAAAACGTTGCCCCATGCAGGCACATGGTAAGCGGGCAGCTCCATAACGAAGGGTGCGGGGTCGCCAGCGAAGAGCTTGGTCTTCTTCAGAATAACACCGGAGCAAATGATGGCAGCCATGCCGATGAAGTAAGCGGAAACAGCCACCACAGAGGAACCACCGAACATTGCACCTGCGATCAGGCCGATGATGGGCATCTTAGCGCCGCAGGGGATGAAGCAGGTGGTCATGACCGTCATGCGGCGGTCCCGCTCGTTCTCAATGGTCCGAGAGGCCATGACGCCGGGGACACCGCAGCCGGTGCCCACCAGCATGGGGATGAAGCTCTTGCCGGAGAGGCCGAACTTCCGGAAGATCCGGTCCATGATGAAGGCGATTCGCGCCATGTAGCCGATGTCCTCCAGAATGGCCAGCATCAGGAACAGCACCAGCATCTGGGGCACGAAGCCAAGCACCGCACCGACGCCGGCCACGATACCGTCCAGGATCAAGCCATTGAGCCACTCGGCAGCACCGGCGGCCTCCAGAGCATTGCCGATCAGCACAGGCACGCCGGGGACCCACACGCCATAGTCGGCGGGATCGGGCTCGTCAAAGCCGTTCTCCTCGAAGTAGGTGACAGCGTCCAGATAGCTCATGCCGACGGTGGTCTCCTTATCAGCGTCAGCGGGGATGGCGTCATAGTAAACGGTCATGTCATTCATGGCCAGGGTCTCTTCATCCTCCACTTCGATGGTAGTGGACGCGGAGGCGGGCTGAACCGCCTTCATGTCGGCCAGAGCGGCGTCGGGGTCGAAGTCATCGGCCTCGGTATCCAGCTCATAGTAGGCACTGATGGCCTCGGAGGCGGCGGTATAATTGTCGGCGACCTCGGTATATTCGCTGGTGCCGATGCCGAACAGATGCCAGCCGTCACCGAACAGGCCGTCATTGGCCCAGTCGGTAGCGGCGGAGCCCACGGTCACCATGGCGATGTAGTACACCAGATACATGACCACGGCGAAAATAGGCAGGCCCAGCCAGCGGTTGGTGACGATCCGGTCGATCTTATCGGAGGCGGAAAGCTGCCCCTGATTGTGTTTCTTGTAGCAGCTCTTGATGAGCTCTGCAATGTAGACGTACCGCTCATTGGTGATGATGCTCTCGGCATCATCGTCCAGCTCCTTTTCGGCGGCCTGAATATCAGTCTCGATGTGGGTCATGATATCGGCGGGGATGCTGAGCTTTTCCAGCACCTTGTCGTCACGCTCGAAGATCTTGATGGCGTACCAGCGCTGCTGCT
>ERZ772867.2647-NODE-2647-length-16871-cov-7.647300_pt1 | contig 16871 bp, 19 predicted proteins | sample MGYA00511341_ERZ772867 | MGnify/ENA primary metagenome ERZ772867 (study PRJEB29015, sample SAMEA2737707) | human gut metagenome | biome: human gut; feature: human-associated habitat; material: faeces | place: China | collected 2012 ... | reverse complement strand
CCCTCACGGAAGATTCCACGAAAGACATTATTTTCAGATATGCGCATTGACATCCTGACGGTCGTCCCCGAACTGCTGACCTCGCCGCTCCACGAATCCATCCTGAAGCGGGCGCAGGAGAAAGGTCTCGTGGAGATCGTCGTACACAACCTGCACGACTACGCCCACGACAAACGCAAGACCACCGACGACTATCCGTTCGGCGGCGAGGCGGGAATGGTTATGAAGTGCGAACCGGTCTTCGAACTGGTCGAAAAGCTCCAGTCGGAACGGCCGTACGACGAAATCATCTACACCTCGCCCGACGGCATCCGCTACGACCAGCACGAGGCCAACCGCCTCTCGACACTGGAAAACATCATCATCCTCTGCGGCCATTACAAGGGTATCGACCACCGCATCCGCGAGCACCTCGTAACGCGCGAGATCTCGATCGGCGACTACGTGCTGACGGGCGGCGAGCTGGCGGCCTGCATCATCGCCGACTCGGTCGTGCGGATCATCCCCGGGGCCATCGGCGACGAGGCGTCGGCCCTCACGGACTCGTTCCAGGACAACCTGCTGGCTCCCCCGGTCTACACGCGGCCGGCGGAGTTCCGCGGCTGGCGGGTCCCCGACGTGCTGCTGTCGGGCAACTTCGCCGAGATCGCCAAATGGCAGGACAACGAGGCCTACGAACGCACCAAGCGCCTGCGCCCCGACCTGCTCAACGAATAGCAGCCCCCTTACGCTCCCGCACTTTTTGATTTTAGAGGAGCGGATTTTGACATAACGAAGGCCGACGCAGAAGGGACATACCAGTGTATTTCCCTTTTGCGAAGGACGAGGCAGGGCAAAAGGCGCCCTATAAAATCGAAAAGATGAAATACTACCTCATCGCCGGGGAGCCTTCGGGCGACCTGCACGGCGCAAACCTGATCCGAGGGCTGCAAAAAGCCGATCCCGGGGCGGAATTCCGCTTCTGGGGCGGGGACTGCATGGCCGCGGCGGGCGGCGCGGAGAATCTGCGCAAACACTACCGGGAGACCTCGTTCTTCGGCATCGTGCAGGTGCTGAAGAACCTCGGGACCATCCGGCGGCAGATGCGGGAGTGTCAGGCCGACGTGGCGGAGTTCGCCCCCGACGTGCTGATTCTGGTGGACTATCCGGGATTCAACATGAAGATGGCCCGCTGGGCCAAAGAGCACGGCATCCGCACCTTCTATTACATCGCCCCGAAGGTCTGGGCGTGGCGCGAATGGCGGGTGAAGGCGATCCGCAGATACGTCGACCGGCTCTTCATCATCTTCCCCTTCGAGCGGACCTATTTCCCGAAACACGGCATCACGCCCGTTTTCGAGGGCAACCCGCTCGTCGACGCCATCGAGGCCCGGCGGACGACGCTCCCAACGCCCGAGGAGTTCCGCCGCCGCAACTCCCTCGACCAACGCCCGATCGTCGCCCTGCTGGCCGGCAGCCGCCGGAACGAGATCCGCGACAACCTGCCGCTGATGGCCGCGCTGTCGCAAAAATTCCCCGAGCGCCAGTTCGTGGTGGCGGGCGTCGCATGGCTCGACCGGGCGCTTTACGAACAATACACAGCCGGAAGCGGCATCCGCTACGTCTGCGACCAGACCTACGAGACGCTTGCGGCGGCCGAGGCGGCCGTGGTGACGTCGGGCACGGCGACGCTCGAAACGGCCCTGCTGGGCATTCCCGAAGTGGTGGTCTACCGCACGGTGTGGTGGCAGGTCTGGCTGCGGCCCTACGTGCTGAAGGTCCCCTGGGTGTCGCTCGTGAACCTGAACCTGGGGCGCGAGGCCGTCGCCGAGATCATCCAGTCGGATTTCTCGGTCGACCGCGCCGAACGCGAGCTGCGGGCGATCCTGCGCGGCGGAAACAAACGCGAAAGGATGCTCGCCGACTTCGGTGAACTGAAAACGATCATCGGAGGCCCGGGAGCCAGCGAACGGTTTGCGGCACGGATGGTCGCAGAACTACACGCACAGAAAATAAAATAGCTTCCGATGAACGACCCGCTCGCTCCTCTGCTCGCCGGAGCATTTGTAATCGTATGCGGCCTGCTGGTCAAACGGTTCCCGATGCTGATCTCGGGTTACAACACCCTGCCGAAGGAGAAACGCAAAAACGTCGACATCGACGGTCTTTCGTCGTTCATGCGACGACACCTGGTGATAATCGGAGGTTTATTGATTTTATTTACAACAATACTCGAACTGACCGGCCAACAGGAGGCTTTTTCCATAATCCTCGCTGTCTACCTGCCGGTTTACGTGATCTGGATGGTGGTCCGGGCACAGCGCTACGACCACAATAAATAAGGAGAGAGCATGAAAATCATCTGCATAGGCCGCAACTACGCCGAACATGCCGCCGAGTTGCACGAACAGCTCAACGACAGCGGGAAACTCCCCGAGGAACCGATGTTCTTCCTCAAGCCCGACACGGCGCTGCTGCGCAACAACGACCCGTTTTACATCCCGTCGTTCTCGCAGGAGGTGCACTACGAATGCGAACTGGTGGTGCGGATCAACCGCGTGGGCAAGGCCATCGCCGAGCGTTTCGCCCACCGTTATTACGACGAGGTGGGACTGGGCATCGACTTCACGGCCCGCGACCTCCAGCGGCGGGCCATCGCCGAGGGGCTTCCGTGGGAGAGCTGCAAGGCTTTCGACCGCTCGGCGGCGATCTCGCCGGAATTCGTCTCCTTGCAGGAGCTGGGCGGCGACGTGCAGCGGCTGCACTTCACGCTCGACGTGAACGGGGAGCGCCGCCAGAGAGGCGACACGGCGGAGATGCTCTTCACGGTCGACCGAATCATCGCCACGGTGTCGCGGTACATGACCCTGCGCATGGGCGACCTGCTCTACACCGGAACGCCAGCCGGCGTGGGCCCCGTCCGCCCCGGCGACACGCTGCGCGCTGCGCTCGAAGGACGCGAACTGTTAAATTTCGACATCAGATGAACCTTGAAAAACGATTGTTCCGAAATCGAAAAAAATGCAGAACCGCTCCGTAAAACTTTTCACCTTTCACCTTTAACTTTTCACCTTTATACATGCTGCTCAACGACAAACTCAAACCCTACCGCCTGCTGCTGGCGTCGCAGTCGCCACGGCGGCGGGAGCTGATGACCGGCTGCGGGTTGCCCTACGAGCTGGCCGAAAAATTCGACTGCGAGGAGACCTATCCCGACGACCTTCCGCTTATCGGCGTTTCGGAGTACCTCTCGACGCTCAAAAGCGAAGCCTATCCGGTTCCGTTGCTCGAAAACGACATCCTGCTCACGGCCGACACCGTCGTGCTGGCCGGCGGCGAATTCCGGATGACGGCCGAAGGCTCGACATGGCACGGAGGGGAGATTCTCGGCAAACCCCGCGACCGCGACGACGCCCGCCGCATGCTGAAAATCCTGTCGGGCGCGCATCATCTGGTCACAACCGGCGTCACCCTGCGCTCCGCCGCGCGGATGACCCACTTCACTTCGCTGACCTATGTCTGGTTCCGCACGCTCACCGACGAGGAGATCGCCTACTATGTCGACACCTTCCAACCCTTCGACAAGGCCGGGGCATACGGCATTCAGGAGTGGATCGGCTACGCCGCCATCGAGCGCATCGAAGGCTCGTTCTACAACGTCATGGGACTTCCCGTCCAGAAAGTATACACCGAATTAGATAAATTTTTGAATCCATGAAACGCACCCTGCTGACCCTGCTCGCCGCCCTTGTCCTCCTGCCTGCACTGGCCGACGAGGGCATGTGGCTCCCGAGCCTGATCTCCGAACGCATCGACGACATGCGCGCAAAAGGCTTCCGCCTCACGGCCGAAGACATCTACTCGATCAACAAGGCCTCGATGAAAGACGCCGTCGTACTCTTCAACGGCGGCTGTACGGGCGAACTCATTTCGCCCGAAGGCCTGCTGCTCACCAACCACCACTGCGGCTACGACGCCATCCAGAAACATTCGACCGTCGAGCACGACTACCTGACCAACGGTTTCTGGGCCATGTCGCGGGCCGAGGAGCTGCCCAACGAAAAACTCTGGGTCCGCTTCCTCGTCCGCATGGAGGAGGTGACCGACCGGATCGCCGCGGGCGAGACGGCCGCGCAGATCGTCGAAAAAGCCAAGGCCGAAGGCACGGGCTACAAAGCCTCGGTCGAACAGATGTACTACGGCAACCAGCAGTTCCTGTTCGTCTACGAGCAGTTCGACGACGTGCGCCTGGTGGCCGCGCCGCCCTCGTCGATCGGCAAGTTCGGCGGCGACACCGACAACTGGATCTGGCCCCGCCACACGGGCGATTTCTCGATGTTCCGCGTCTACGCTTCGAAGGACAACCGTCCGGCGGCCTACTCGCCCCAGAACGTCCCCTACCGTCCGAAAAAACACTTCAGCATATCCACGAAAGGGGTTAAAGAGGGCGATTTCACGATGATCTACGGTTTCCCGGGCAACACGCAGGAGTACATCCTCTCCGACGCCGTGGCCTACATCGCCGAGCGTTCCGACCCGGCCAAGATCGCCGTCCGCACGGGCCGTCTCGACATCATCACCAAAGCGCAGGAGTCCGACCCCGCGCTGCGCATCCACTACGCCGCCAAGCACGCCTCGATCGCCAACGCCTGGAAAAAATGGCAGGGCGAAGCGCTGGGCATCGACCGCCGCGGAACCGTCGCAGCGAAATTCGATTACGAGACGCAGTTCGGACTGTGGTCCGTGGGACGTCCCGAATACGCCGGCGTAGTGATGGGCCTGCGCGCCGAGTACGACCGGATCATGGACGCCTATTTCGCTTACGAAATCACGCGCGAAACGCTCTCGACGCTGCCGGCAGCCTACACCCCCGAAGAACGGGCCGAAGAGTGCTTCGCCCGGCGCAAGTTCGCCGAGCAGGCGCTCTGGCGCCATGCGTTCCGCGAATACGGCCGTTGCCCGAAGGTTTACCGCACGCCCTCCTACGCCGAAGGCATGGCCCGTTACAAATCGCCGGAAGCCTACGCCGACGCCCTTTTCGAGGCCGTATGGGAAGGCTCCGACAGCGTGGCCATGCAACCCGCAGTCAGACTGCGCGAAGAGACCAAACGCATGCTCGACCATATCTCGTGGATGCTGGGAACCAAGTCGCTGCGCAACCTCAACAGCAAAATCCTCAACGAACTTTATACTACTTATATAAAAGGGCTGCGCGAATGGGACCGCGAGCGGGCCTTCTATCCCGACGCCAACCTGACGCTCCGCGTGGCCTACGGCTCCGTGGCCGGATACGAGTACGCCGACGGCGAATACCACAAACCGCAGACGACGCTCGACGGCATCATCGCCAAGGACAATCCCGAAATTTACGACTACGACATTCCGCAGTCGCTGCGCGACCTCTACGCTTCGAAGAACTACGGCCGCTGGGGCACGGTGATCGACGGCCGCAGGACCGTGCCGGTCTGCTTCCTGGCGACGAACCACACCACGGGCGGCAATTCGGGATCGCCGGTGCTGAACGCCGGGGGCGAACTCATCGGCATCAATTTCGACCGCACGTGGCGTTCGACGATGAGCGACATCGCCTTCGACCCTGCGATCTGCCGCAACATCGCCGTGGACATCCGCTACGTGCTGTTCGTTGTGGACCGTGTCGGCGGAGCGGGCTACCTGCTCAAGGAGATGACGCTCAAATAAAGCATTCCGGGACCGCCGCAGAACGACCCGGGCGGTCCCCATGCAAATTTTGTCGTTTTTTCCGCAAAAATTTTGCGAATCGCAAAATAGTGCCTATATTTGCACTCCCGAAAGTTGATTCGGGAGAGCAATGCCCAGGTGGTGAAATTGGTAGACACGCTACTTTGAGGGGGTAGTGAACAATTACGTTCGTGCAAGTTCGAGTCTTGTCCTGGGCACACGGAAATAAAATCGCAGCTGTCTATCAATCAGTTGCGATTTTTTATTTCTATTTTGCACCACATTTGCACCACTCATAATATTAACATCAGATTCCACACACCCCGGCAACCAACGCAAAATTCCGTTCGTCGATCTCGTTCAACCTTACTAAGCGCAATTTTGAGCTGATGATACCGTTGTGCCTCCAAAAGGCCAGCAGGGCCAGCAACAGCAAACCCAGCCGCCCGGATTGACGGCTGGGGCAAAGTAGTGGTATAATGAAACCTCAATGCTCGGTTGTTATTTTCTCGTGCTCCTCGGCCAACTGCCGTAGCTCGGTATTAAAATCGGCGTTGATCCTCACACGCTCTTTAAGTTGGAACAATATTTCTTTTACCTGCGGGTCCTCCGGTTTTACATCTCCGCTTTCCAATTTGGCGACAAGCTCTTCCCCTCGGCGTATTACTGCTTCTGTTTCCGCCATCATCTTATCGCCCTGTCGTAAAATCTGATCTACATTCATAACGCAATAGTTTTTATCGTGTAAGTTTCATTAACAATCCCTTCGGCTTATGGGCGGGCTTGCTCGGCGATATCTGTGCCCGCAGTTGCATCCGCAATTCAAAATTTTCCATGACTAATTCATGGCGTTCTTTGAGTAATTGAAATCGGGCTTCGCTGGCTTTTTCATAGAGGTCCGAAAGGCTGTTGAGATCGAAAGGTTTATTTGGCTGTGTATTCATATTCATTATTGATAGAGGGATCGAACATCATAAATTCGCCGTCTTTGGCCCATTCACGGACCGTATAGTGCCCTTTGGGCAGATACCCGGCCCTGCGGACGGCTTCGGCCTCGGTGGGAAAATATCCCAGCGTGTGCCCTTCAAAGGATAGTTCGTAGATCATAGCCCGTATATGGTAATCAAACTTTCGGCCCGGAACGACCGGAACCCGCTCGCCTCAACATCGTAATATCTGACCGGGCGGCCATCGTCGGGGCGGCCTGTTCCCTTTACCATCGAGACCACCTCATGTAACGTGCCCGTAGCTTTACGCAATGTTCCATCGGTTTTCTCATAGGCGAACCGAACGACACCCGCCCGCATCCGCTTCGTCAGTCGATAAAGTTGCCACGCCTTCGATAAACATACGGCGAAGGCTTTACCCGTAGCACGGGCGATATGCCACGCCCGGCGCATGATGGTTGATAAATCTTGCTTTTTCATTGATCTATGCAGTTGTTGATTAGTCTCCGTAATATGTTCTGCTGTTGCCATAATAGTCGGCCGGGACATTCGCCAGCGGATGCCATTCAGCAACCTTCGGATCTTCCATCGGGCGGTTCTCGATTATCGCCGTCATGACCGCCAGCTTCTCGTTACGCCAAGCCTTGCGCAGGCAGGCCGAAAAGGTCATCGAAGCGTTGGCACGTTTCAGATACCAGGCGTTGCGCATGATCTTCGATTTGTTGTAGGTTGCTTTCATGGTCTTTACGTTTATTTCAATTATCACGACACAAATTTACGTATAATAAAATTAACAGCCAAATAAAAGAGCATAAAAGTTTACGTAAACTGCGATTATTTTTACCAAAATTGCGTTTTATGGATATTTTGTCCTATATTTGCACTTGGAGAAACTTTTAATATATTGCAACTATGTTACAACTTAAGGATTTATTAAGGCGTAAAGGAATGACCGCAAAAGAACTTGCGGTAAAAATCGGCATTAGCGAGGGTGCGTTATCTAAGTCGCTTTCGGGTAATCCAACACTTGAACGCATCGAACAGATAGCCGCAGCTCTCGGTGTATCGGTTCCCGAGCTTTTCGCCCCTCAACCAACAAACACAATCACCTGCCCGAAATGCGGGACGGTGCTGGAGGTAAAGGAACGGGAATAGCCTCCGACTGCTTGCCGTTGGGCTGGGGCTCGCTTTACAAAACATTCACTTTTTTTGTGGATATTTCTAAATAAAGCGTTATATTTGCCATTGAAAACAATACGGCACGATGTTTATAGAGTTTGACAAAGAGTATTTGCGGGAACTGTTCGAGCAGGGACGCACGGGCGACAAGAAGCACCGCTACCAGCCCGAGGTGATACGAGGATATTACAAGTGTATCATGCTGTTGAAACGGTCTGCAAACGTTGAGGAGTTATACCGGATCAACTCGTTAAATTACGAGGTTCTGCAAGGTGATAAGGCCGGTATATCATCGGTTCGGATCAATCGCAAATACCGCCTTGAATTTACCGTAAGGGAGGTAATGAACGAACAGATAATAACCGTATGCCGATTGTTGGATATTAGCAACCATTACAAGCAGTAGCGATATGGAAACGATAAAGAAAATTTACGCACCGCATGAATTGATATGCGCCGAACCGATCCACCCCGGAGAAATGCTCAAAGACGAATTACAGGCACGGGGCATATCGCAACGGAAATTTGCCGGTATCATCGGGATGCCTTACACGGCCTTTAACGAGATTATCAACGGGCACCGACCGATCACGACCGATACAGCATTGAAAATCGAGGCGGCAACGGGGATAACAGCCAATTTGTGGATAGGCTTACAATCTGACTACAATATGCAGACCGCCCGCCGAGACACCGGACTGTCGGCGGTGCTGGATCAGATACGCAAAGCGGTTGCGGTACTGTAAAGGTCGGGCGAAAGCCCGACAGAATAACTGTTGCGGTAAACTTATCAAAGTGGAGAAGGGAGAATAGTAACGGAGACGCCAGCGCATTACATATATTTCTATCCGGGGTTGCAAGGTTGCACCCCTATATAGGGGTGCAACCTGCAACCCAAGGTATATAGACAGAAAACTATGGAATTACAACCTATCCAAAACAAGATATACGAAATATGAGCTTACCACATCCGTATTGAAAATAATTCAAATATTTAGCAATAATAAACATATCTTATTCGTCTATAAAATGGGTTAAATTCCAAAAGATCAAAATAAAATTATCACGATATTTGCATCCTATAATTCAACACGATATATTTGCGCAATAAAATACACTATCATTATGGCCTACCCTGTATTATCTATTGCCAATAAAATTTTGGCATATGGCGCAGCTGCAAATGACGAAGGGGAACTTTTTTCCAATATGAAACTCCAAAAATTGCTATACTACGTGCAAGGATTTCATATAGCAGTTTTTAATCGTCCTTTGTTTAACGAAGACATTGAAGCCTGGATGTATGGTCCTGTGGTTCCTGCGGTATATGAATATTACCAAGAGAACGGAAATAAAGGAATCATGCCTAATGAAAAACCCATTACTTTAGAAGCAGAAGAAGAAAGTTTATTTAATGAAGTGCTTCGCATTTATGGAAACTACTCAGCGATTGGTTTGATGAATTTCACCCACAATGAAATGCCTTGGCAAAGCACGCCGACAGGTAAAGGACACATTATAACCAAAGAAAAATTAGGCGAATTTTTTCATACTCGCTTGGCGTAATTATGTCTAAAAACAACAGGAGGAAGATCATTCCCCCTCAAGATGAATCAATTAGCATATCGCTAAATCATATTTACAAAGAGAACTACCCTTTATTTTGTTTCAAATACCTAAGCGAAACATCTATTTCAACTTGTAGGGACCATAAATTCTTCTTCGAGTTTTTAATTAGACTCCAAAAAATATCACAATTAGGTTGGCCAGAGATTAGAACCGCCCCTCGTCATGGATTTGGAATGGAGTCTATATCCGTTGATCAGATCAAGCCCCAACTACCGGCATGTATAACTCCAGACGTAAGAAAATTGCACGTTTTTAGAGCAACGGGAGATAATCATCCATTTATAGGGCTCCAAATAGACCGCATTTTTAGAGTTCTTTTTATTGAAGCCAACTTTGGAGATATTTATGATCATGAATAAACAGATAGCCACCCTTTGAGGTGGCTATCTGCGTTCAAAGCCAACAGCAGAGAAATAGCCGTTAAGGAGGAGGGGGGGGGTACTTTATCGAGGCGGCTTTATTATTGCAAAAATGTAACTCGACCGCCTCTTGGCTATGTGTGAGTGTGTTTAATGTGAAAAACACATATCACACATATTTCTGAACCAAAATAGTTTAAGTATGTTTGCAATATCAAGCAAGAAAAAACATACAGAACCGATGCAATAATTCGTGTTTTTTCTTGCACAATGTGCCGAAGATTAACACCTTTGTCGCAGATGCTTGTGAAGTAGCAAGCCACGGACAAAACCGAAATAACAAAATCAAAGGGTCTGTTGGCGCAAGCTGGCAGGCCCTATTTATTAACTTAACCGGGTGTGAAGGAGCACCCTAACAGACGCTATGACAAATATAACGTCAATGATGGAAAACGGAGCCAATATTACCGTAGCCATCACATTGGAAGATTTGAGGCGGTTCCATCAAGAGGTAATCGCCGACACAAAAAAAGAGTTGGAGGCGCAGATCGCCGAGGACAGAGGCGAGAGGTATCTATCTATCAAGCAAGTATGCGAAATGTTGGATGTAGATCCCAGTTCGCTATGGCGGTGGCGTAAGCGAGGTTATCTTGTCCCTGCCGAGATCGGCGGTAAGCGTCGCTACAAGATGTCGGATATTCGTAGAATCTTAAACGGGAGGGCCGCACAATGAAAACAAGAAAAGCGGCCGTAGCCGCCCTAATAAGTACGTACAAAGATAATTATAATTCGGAACCCATCCAAGCCGACACGCAAAAAGCTCGCAAGGCTATCGCCCTCGAAATGCTCAAAGGAGGAATGCAGGTTACGGCTATGGGCCTAAACGTGATGATTGGCGGTAATGATGCCCGGCGGTGGATGACCGAAGTGCGACGGAAGGCAGACGGTTATGTGGTTCGAACTTATCCCTTGCGGGATCGTAGAGTCGTCTATCGGTTGGAACGGATCAATACGGATTATAACCTCTTCAGTGGACAGGAGGCCGCCGACCATGAATAAGCCCCACTATCGGAAGCCGCAAGCGGTCAGGGAACTCGAACGGATGGCCCTCGACCATTTCCGCCGAGATCATCCGAATTTTCCCGAGTATGCCATCCCGCCACAGTCCTATCGGGATAATACGGCGAACGGCTTGACGAAATGTATTGTGGATTACATTCGCTACAATGGCGGCCAGGCTGAAAGAGTCGCCACGATAGGGATGCCTGAACAAAGAGGTGGTCGGATCGTATGGCGCAAATCGAATACCACGAAAGGAAGTGCCGATATTTCGGCTACAATTGCAGGCCGGAGCGTCAAAATTGAGGTGAAGATCGGCCTCGACCACCAAAGCGAGGCACAACGCCGTTATCAGGCATCTATTGAGCGGGCAGGTGGCCTATATTTCGTTGCCAAAGATTTCACAACTTTCGTCGAGTGGTACAGCGAAAAATTCAATCGGGATTGCTATGGAAAATCTTGAAACGATCAAACTGTCTAAACAGCAAGAGTTGGCTCGCTACCGTCGGCGGACGGATGCAAAGCCCTATGTTGTCAATAAATTGAGAGAGCAGATCGCCGCTCTGGAAAATTGCGTGGACCTGAACGATAGCAAGGTCGATAATCAGTTATTGATTTTACTGCGAGATACGTTGTATAAGGCCCTATATGTCGAAAATCGTGCTGATGTCCTGATTGTCGGAATGCGCCTCACTAATCACCCCGAGATTGAACGGGTGGACCTGGCCGACCTGGTGTATAGTACCAAACTCGATGATCCGCAAACGGGTCTCTATGAATTGCTGGAGATCGGCCGCTGTATTCGAAGCGATAAGGCCGTCGCCCGGCTTACCTTCCGGCATATTCTCGAAGGATTGGATAACTTCAAAGTGTAGCTGATTATGGGATTCGTAGACGATGTTATCATGGGTGAGCCGGGATCGTCGAAAATTGACATTTCTGCTCTTGTTATCGACCTGTCGGAACAACTCCCCGATCCGCAACCGATCGTGCGAATTTGGGGCAATCTAATTGCTTCTCGGGGCAATGTATCGACCGTGGTAGGCTTGGCCAAAAGCCGGAAGACCTTTTTGACCGCTGCCGTGGCTTCGGGATTTCTTTCTTCGTCCGACTTTCTGGGGTTTGATACCCCGGCCACGGGCAAGGTAGTCTATATCGATACCGAACAGGCCCGGGCACACGTGCATAAGGTTGCCAGGCGGATTCTACGAAGCATCGGCTTGCCGACCGACCACAACCACGATAAGCTCGTCGTGGCAGCTTTGCGGGAGCTGACGCCAGATCAACGCCGGGAGGCCACAGGTGAAATCCTTCGCCGGTATAAACCCGATCTGCTGATTCTCGACGGCGTGGCGGACCTTTGCAACGATCCGAACGACCTGCACGAATCGGAGGCCCTGACTTGTGAGTTGATGCGCTGGAGTAGCGAGTATGATAACCACATACTTTGTGTGCTTCATAGCAATCCAGGCGGAGAGAAAGCCCGAGGGCACCTCGGCTCTGCATTGCTGCGTAAATCGGAAACAGTGATGCTGGTAAAAGCAGATGGTGATACCTCGGTAGTCAGTCCGCAGTACTGTCGCAATGAACCATTCACAGAGTTTGCATTTCAGATCAACGCTTCCGGGCTTCCGGAGTTATGTGGCATTCCAGCACCTCAGCCTAAAGAGAATGTTTTTGCTGAGATCATGGAGGCAGGAAAGGTTTATGCGCACTCAGAGTTGATTGAAATGCTAATGGAAGCGGTTGACCTCAAAGAAGGAAGTGCTAAGTCGAAGATTTCCCGTGCAGTCAAAGCCGGGACAATCGTGAAGAATCAAGCTGGCGGTTATTATCTTCCGGGGTCGCAAACTGAGGTTTCACAACCCGAGTTGCACGATGAACCTTTCTAAATATTTATGTTCCGTTACAGCCTTGTGGGAGGCGGGTTGCAGGTTGCATCCCCTATATAGGGGTGCAACCTTGCAACCCCACCCGCCCCAAAACGGTATGAAACCAATAATAAAACAGAAAAAGATTATGACACAGCCCAAGAAAAAGACGGCATTTGTGCCGTGCAAATCATTCAAGCATGACGGTGCAACCCTTACGGTCGGAGTTGCCGAAGTGACCGTAAATCGCCAACCTAATCCGTCAGAGGTGTATTTGTGTGTTAAATACTTCGGTGATGAGGGCACTCCCGAAGCGGTCGTTACTTTCACGCCGGACAAGGCGGTAGAGATCGCAGAGGCTCTGTTGGGGTTTGCGAGGGTAGCCCACAAACAGGATGGGCGGGTATAAACCCGCCTATCCTCGAAAGCAAGGGCCGTAAACTGTTCCCCCGCATTTTGGTTCCGACAAGCCAAATGTACTAAAAACGGGGGAATGAGCAGGATGAATCCAAAAGAAAAACGCAGAGGCGGCCAGCGGGACGATTCCGAGGTCCATATAAGCTATTCGAGGGGGCGGTTGATGCAGCTTATTGTGGACACGGATCGGAAACTCGGGGCTAAATATGACCACGACTTCAAATATCACTTCAAAAAAGATAAACTATTAAATATTAAAATGTTATGAAAAAAGAAACCAAAATCTACACGGAGTATTGCATCCGGAATCAAATCGCCGCCGGAGGATCTGACGATTGGCAAATTCGTTTAGGGAAATACGTCATATCATTGCAATACGTGGATTGCCCTGGCGATGGCTTCTTGGGCCGTCTTGCGCCTTTGGCGGGGCGTGTCCCGCAGCGTTTAGTCGCCGTTGTATATCAGAGAAATCGAGACGGCCAGATCAATGCCATCCGGCAAATATCGGTTCCAGCAAAGGGCGCCAGCATTACGACCGACAATGCGACGGTTTTGAAACTGTTCGGACATGACGGACGTTTATGCGGCGTTGAGGTCTCCAAATCGAAAGGTCCCTATTTTCTTGGTGGTAAATGGGGGCGCATATCTGCCACCCAGCCGATCCTACCGGACGAGCATAGGCGGGGAATAACCTATGACACGGAGCGCTGGATCAGCATAAAATAATTATTGACTATTTAATCCATATAGAGAAGTATGGCACAGGATTCCATTCACAAGATCATCACAATCGAGATCGAATACTCGAAACTTATCAAAAGTTGGGCTGAAGCGCAAAAGGTGATAGATGAGACCCGGCAGTCTATTAAGAACCTCAAGAAAGAGGATGCAGACTATTACGAGAAGATGGCCCGGTATAAAGCCGTAATTCGGGATAATACCGATGCGCAGCGTCAATACATGAAGCAGATTAACGAGCAGGTCAAGAAGGAAGCGCAACTCGATGGCTCCGTTAATAAACTCCGGAGCGATATTTCGAAGTTGGCAAAAGAGTATTATGCGCTCTCCGAAGCTGATCGCAAATCGGCAAAAGGAATGAAGATGGCCGAACAGGTCCGCAATATGCAAACGGAGGTGAACAAGGCCGAGCAGGATTTGCTGAATTTCCGGTCCAATGTCGGCAATTATGCAAGTGCGCTTAGTCCGCTTTCTTTCCAGGTGCAACAAGTGGCCCGGGAACTTCCGTCGCTCACGATGTCCGCCCAGCAATTTTTTCTGGCGATTTCCAACAACCTGCCGATGCTTGCCGATGAACTGAAGCGAGCTTCGGCCAATAATAAAGCGTTGCGAGCCGAAGGGAAAATGACGATCCCGGTGTTCCGGCAGGTTATTTCGTCTATCTTTTCCTGGCAGACGGCTTTGGTCGTGGGCATTACCCTGCTGACGGCCTACGGCAAGGAGATCGGAACGTGGGTAAAGGGATTGTTTAGCGCAGGTGATGCGTTGTCGGATGTTGCTCAATATACGCAAGACCTCAACCGGGCCGTTGAAAACAGCCGATCAGAGTTGAAGCGGGAGTTTGACGCCCTTCGTGAGGCAAAAAAGGGTACAGCCGAATATGCCGCCGCCCGCAAAGTCATAGAGGATAAATACGAGGATTATCTTTCCAACCAAAAGGAGGAGATACGGAATTTGGAGGACCAAAAGGCGGCTTATGATGCCCTTGCAAGTAGTATTACGGCGGCAGCTATTGCTAAAGGATTGGAAGAATCCAATGCCAATGCCTCCGAAGAATACGGCGAGGCAATGGATAAAGCCTTCGAAGGCGTGCAGGATAAGTTTATTAAAAAATTCGGCCGGGAGGCCGGGATCGCTTATTTTACCGAGTTTCGTGCCGGGTTAAATAGTGAAATTCCGGAATTGAAAGAGCGTGCGCAGGAAATATACCGGATGTTCAATGAGAACATTACAAAAACTCGGACGACTATGGCCGGTAACCGTCCGGTCGTGAGTGAATATGTAGAGGTTTCCAATGAACTGGAAAGCACGCTGAATAAAGTGCGAGGTGCTACGGATCGGTATAACGAAACCCTTTCTGCAAACAAAATAGCGATGAAAACATTGATGGATATGTACAAGATCAGTACAGATGACATCAATGGGCAAGGGGAGGCCATCAAGGATTTAATCAAGCGAAAGGAACAAGAACTTGCCGATATAAACAAGGAGATCGCAACCACGGAGGACGAAATCATTTCACGGAATAAAAGGGCCGAAGCTGTTGAGAATGAGATCAAACGCTTAAAAGAACTTGGACGGACGAATGAGAAGGCGCAAGAGGCTGCTAATAAAATAGCACGACAAGCCGCCAAGACACAGCTCGATTTAGAGAAGCAATTATCAAAATCCATTCTCGAACTCAGACAAGCAAGCCTTGAAAAAGACCTGGAACTTTCCCGGCTTCGCTTTTCGTGGGAACGTCAGGAGTTGGAAAACAAACTCAAATACGACAAAACGCTGACTGCGGAATCCCGGGAAGCTATAAACCAGCTGATCCTGAATATGGAGGAACGCAGGTATAAGGAGGAATCCGAAATACGCCAGCGTTGGAGCGATAAGGAGTTCGAGGAAGAAGCCCGCAATGCGGAGAACAGGATCAAGATGCGGTTTAATGCACAAAATAAATTGCAGACTATCCGCCAAAAAGAAGCACAGTTACCTAATTATGACATTCTACACACATCCGATCCGAACAAGGATATTGAGAAAAATGCCGCCAAGATGAATATTGCGCAGCAACAAATGGATGCTGCACAAAATAAACTTTCCGAAATACAATCAATGAGTGAGGAAACATATACGGCTCTCTATGGCGGTGTTTTGGAATGGCGTAATGCTGAACTTGACGCACAAAAGGCCGTTGCAGAAGCCAAACAGCAGGTCAACGACATACAACTGCAAGGCATTAAGTTGCAAGAAAAAGAAACGCAGATGTCTATTCAAAGCGCACAGCAGATGGTCGGTGCGTTGGAAGAACTTGCCGAAGCCGCCGGGGCTGATGCGGGGGTTGTCGCAATGTTGGCAATCGCCGAATCGGCCGCTGCGATGGGAACGGCGTTACACAAAGCATTTTCATCTTCCGCTACTGTTTGGGATGGTATTGCCGGGGCGGTGGCTGCAATTTCGACCATTACGACCATAATAACGCAAATTAAATCGCTCAACAGTTCCGCAGAGGAAGAAAGAAGTAAATACCGATACGCCTCCGGCGGCCTTGTCACGGGCCCGGGCACCGGAACCTCGGACAGCATCCCCGCAATGTTATCCAACGGCGAAGCTGTGATGACCGCCCAGGCTGTCAACGACTGGGGCGCAATGCTCTCGGCCATGAACGTGGCAAGCGGCGGAAACGCCATCCAAGTATCGAATCTTCCCCAGCGCAACGACGGAATGAAGGGGATAGAGCGCATGATGGAACGGGCCCTGATGAATATGCCGGCGCCCATTGTTTCGGTGGTTGACATCAACAAGGGGCAGAAGCGGGTCAAGGTTCAAAACAGCCTCGGAAAATTAGGTCGAAAAAAATACGAATAATAACATGGATACCCCTAATAAGAGAGTGGGCCGCCCTCGTGCATATACTCCCGAAGCGCTTGAAGCCAAGTTCGAAGAGTATGTCGAATGGGTGAAAGCGAATCCGGTTTACATCAACAAGGTTTCAGCAGGGGAAA
>ERZ772867.2644-NODE-2644-length-16884-cov-4.243152_pt1 | contig 16884 bp, 9 predicted proteins | sample MGYA00511341_ERZ772867 | MGnify/ENA primary metagenome ERZ772867 (study PRJEB29015, sample SAMEA2737707) | human gut metagenome | biome: human gut; feature: human-associated habitat; material: faeces | place: China | collected 2012 ... | reverse complement strand
TTTCATACTCTTTTATATCTCTTTCACCACATAATAATTTACTAATAGATTCCATATTGCTCTTAATTCCACTAATCTCATAATAAGCAGCATCTTTGCATTTATGTAATCGAATCTTATCAACAATAACTACTTGTATCAAAAAGAATATATATGATGCAATAATACTCTGTCCTATTCCATATAAAATTGAATTATGATCATTAACAAATAACGAGCTATTTATGAAACTCGGTAAATCACAACAGTATATACCTGAAATAACTGCTAATATTGTCAACACCCCAAAAACCATTTTTTCTTTCCTCTACTTAAATCATTTTATCTTTCAACATTACATATTCCAATACAACAAACATAGCCAATACACTCCGATTAAAAAAAACAGTTTGTATTGGCTAAATATTTTCTACCTACTCCCAAAGCTTCTCCGCATAAACTCCATCAGAAATCAACTCTCTAAAAGCCTCCTGCACAGTCTCTTTATCTTCCTTATATGTAACTCCAAACCAACGATCCCGTGTCTCCAGCACCTTCACGTTCGCTCTTTCTTCTTTCAAAAGCTTGTCCACTATATTCGGTAACAGATATTCGCTCTTTAAATCTCCTTCTTCCACATTTGCAAGGAAATCTTTGAAATCCTCTGCTAAGAAATCCAAAAATTCTGGATATCCTGCCCACATGTTCATGGATACTTTATCTTCTGGACTGATCCATTCCTGTACTTCTTCGCTGTCGCATTTGATCTGTCCGTCTTCTCCCATTTCGATGCCTGTTGTCTCATGTACCTGGCTTAATAAACAATTCTCATCGACAACACTGACCCCTCTGGTTACTGTTCCATTATCACTTAATGTGTTCTTTAAAATGAATCCGCCCATTCCCATGGTAAATTCTCTTCCAAGGTCTTCTCCGGATACTAAGAAATCATGCAGTTTCACAAATGCTTCTTTTCCATAATAATCATCTGCATTAATAACAACAAACGGTTCTTTGATGATGTCTTTACACACCAGAACTGCCTGTCCCGTTCCCCATGGTTTACTTCTATCCACAGGTTTTTTGATTTCTTCCGGAAGATCATCTAATTCCTGATAAGCGTAAGCGAATTCTACGTTCAACCTATTACAGATCCCTTCGATACGCTTTCCGATCGCGTCATGAAATGCTTCCTTAATATCCTTACGGATGATAAATACAACTTTATTAAATCCGGCTTCAATTGCATCATGGATAGAATAATCCATAATAATCTCTCCATTCGGGCCAACCGGTTCTAACTGCTTGATTCCACCACCGAAACGAGACCCCATTCCCGCAGCCATGATGACTAATGCTGTTTTCATAATCTTCTTTCTCCTTTATTCATTTGTCTTTTTCACGGTTAGGATTAGTATAGCACAATTTCGGGACCTATTCTACTGTTACACTCTTCGCAAGGTTTCTCGGCTTATCTACATCAAGCCCTTTTGCCACAGATACATAATATCCAAGTAACTGGAGCGGAATCACTGCAAGTGATGTTGCAAAGTGTGGATCTGTCTTTGGAATATATACAGAGAAATCTGCATTTTCTTCAATATTATAGTGTCCAAATGTCGTAAGACCCATCAGATATGCGCCACGGCTCTTACACTCTACCATGTTACTCAGTGTCTTTTCATATAATGCCGGCTGAGTCAGTACTCCGATAACGAGTGTACCGTCTTCAATCAGAGAAATCGTTCCATGTTTTAATTCTCCTGCTGCATATGCTTCAGAATGAATATAACTGATTTCTTTCATCTTAAGACTTCCCTCTAATGAAATTGCATAATCAATTCCACGTCCGATAAAGAAAATGTCTTTTGCATTCACCTGTTTGGATGCAAACCACTGAAGTCTTTCTTTGTCTTCAATGATTCTGCTGATCTTATCCGGAATCGTCTTCAGTTCTTCGATATATCCAGTATACTGTTCCTCTGTAATCTGACCTCTGATCTTAGCAAACTGAATTGCCAGTGTGTAAGTTGCGATCAGCTGTGTACTGTACGCTTTTGTTGTTGCAACCGCAATCTCCGGTCCTGCAAGTGTATAGAATACATTATCTGCTTCTCTCGCAATAGATGAGCCGATCACGTTCACAATTCCAAGTGTCTTTACACCCTGTTTCTTAGATTCTCTGAGGGCTGCAAGACTGTCGGCAGTCTCTCCTGACTGACTGATGATAATAACCAGTCCCTTAGGATCGAGGATCGGATTACGATATCTGAACTCTGATGCAAGTTCTACACGTACCGGGATTCTTGCCAGGTCTTCCATAACATACTGTGCTGCCACTCCGACATGATATGCAGATCCACACGCTACAATATAGATCTGGCTGATCTCTTTAATCTCTTCTTCTGAAAGTCCGACTTCTGAAAGATCGATCGCACCGTCTTTTACAACAGAATTCAGAGTATCTGAAACAGCCTTCGGCTGTTCATGGATCTCTTTGATCATAAAATGCTCATATCCAGCTTTTTCTGCTGCCTCTGCATCCCATTCAACTGTTTTTAATTCTTTTTCGATCTCATCGCCATCCAGATTATAGAATGTAATCTCTCCTTTGCGGACACGTGCCATCTCCTGGTTTCCAATATAATATACATCTCTTGTATATTTCAGGATCGCAGGAACATCTGAACCGATATAAGATTCTCCGTTTGCAACTCCTAAGATCATCGGGCTGTCTTTTCTTGCTACATAGATTTCTTCCGGATAATCTTGGAACATCATTGCAAGTGCATATGATCCACGGATACGCACAAGTGCATGATTAATTGCATCTACCGGTGTTCCTTCATATTTTTTATAATAGTAATCTACCAGTTTTACTGCTACTTCTGTATCTGTCTCTGAGTAAAATGTATATCCTTTTCGTACAAGTTTATCTTTTAATTCCTGATAATTTTCGATGATACCATTATGAACAGCTACTACATTTCCGTCATCACTTTTATGCGGATGTGCATTGTTCTCAGACGGTTCTCCATGAGTTGCCCATCTGGTATGTCCGATACCACAAGTTCCTTTTACAGTTTCTCCATCATTGGTCTTCTCTGCTAAAACTTTCAGTCTTCCTTTTGCCTTAATAACTTCTACATCTGCATCACCGTCACGTACAGCGATTCCTGCAGAGTCATATCCACGATATTCCAGTTTTGCCAGGCCATCTAACAAGATGGGTGCTGCCTGATGTTCACCTGTAAATCCTACAATTCCACACATATTATCTTTTCTCCCTGTAAAAATTCTCAATATAGTCTATTCTTCCAGTGTCATTCATGTATCTTTCTAACTTGCAATATGTCCTTTAGCCTTTACAACATCCACAACCTGGTCTACATATTTTCTACAGACTTCCTCTGTCTCGGCTTCAACCATTACACGAAGAAGCGGCTCTGTTCCTGATTCACGCACAAGAATACGACCGGTATCTCCAAGTGCTTCTGTAACAGCTTTTACTGCTGCCTGCACATCTGCGTCATCCTGAGCAGCCTTTTTATCTGTCACACGTACATTTTCAAGAACCTGTGGATAAATGGTAAGTCCATCCAGCAGTTCGCTCATCTTCTTCTTTCTTGCCATCATAACTTCCATCATCTTAAGACTTGTAAGGATACCGTCTCCTGTAGAAGCGTATTTTGAAAAAATAATATGACCTGACTGTTCTCCACCAAGGATACAGCCATTCTTTGTCATATATTCGTATACATATTTGTCTCCGACTGCAGTCTTCGCATAACCGATTCCAGCCTCATCAAATGCTTTGTATAATCCAAAATTAGACATAACCGTTGTAACAACTGTATTATTCTCCAGTTTGCCTCGCTCTTTCATATATTTTCCATAAATGTAAAGGATCGCATCTCCATCTACCAGATTTCCTTTTTCATCAACGCAAAGACATCTGTCTGCATCTCCGTCATAAGCGAATCCGACATCCAGACCATTCTCAACCACGAATTTCTGCAGGCCGCCAATATGTGTAGATCCTGCATTATTATTAATATTGGTTCCATCAGGTTCTGCATTGATAACATAAGTCTTTGCTCCCAGAGCATCAAATACGGATTTTGCGAGGTTCCATGAACTTCCGTTCGCACAGTCAAGTCCGACTTTCACTCCCTTGAAAGAATAAAGTCCCAGTGAGATCAGATAACCGATATAACGATTTCTTCCTGATACATAGTCTACCGTACGTCCGATCTTAGATGTATGTGCAAACGGAATCTCTTCATAATTTTCCCCAAATACTTCCAGCTTGCCATCCAGATAGTCTTCTACCAGTGCAATCGTTCCTTCATCCATCTTCTCTCCATTACCGTTGATCAGCTTGATTCCGTTATCATAATACGGATTATGGCTTGCCGAGATCATAATACCACAGTCAAACCCATCGGTTCTTGCCACATAAGCTACAGACGGTGTCGTCGTAACATGAAGCAGGTAAGCATCCGCTCCCGAAGCTACCAGACCACCAACCAGTGTATATTCAAACATATAGCTTGAACGTCTTGTATCTTTTCCGATCACAATACGAGCTGGTGTATCATCACCGTTACGACGCTTTACTTCTCCGTAATACCATCCAAGAAATCTTCCGATCTTATATGCATGATCTGCTGTTAAATTATTATTGGCTTCTCCACGGAAGCCATCTGTTCCGAAATATCTTCCCATATGTATTCTCCTAAAATAAAAATTTTTAGTCATTCCGTTATCAAGTAACTGCCACCATTATAGTTGGTATCAGGATTAAGTTCAAGCAAAAGTGGCAAAAAAGTACGCATATGTGCAAAGACATCTTTCGTACATATGCATACTTTTTACTCAACAATCACTATTCTGCTTTCATTCCAAATTCTTTTTCACACAGTTCCAGTGATGATGCAATCACTGCATCCATGTCATAATATTTGTATTCTCCAAGGCGTCCTCCAAAGATCACCTTTTCTTCTTTTTCTGCCATTTTTTTATATCTGGCATAAAGGGCACCATTCTTTTCATCATTAACCGGATAATATGGTTCATCCCCCAGTTTCCACTCCGAACTGTATTCCCGGCTGATTACAGTCTTTGGAATGTCATTTCCTTCTGAATCTTTTCCAAACTCAAACCATTTATGCTCAATAATACGAGTCCATGGTGTCTGACGGTCTGTATAATTGACTGCGGCATTCCCCTGATAATTTTCCTGATCCAGAAGTTCTGTCTCAAATCTTACTGATCTATATTCCAGTGTTCCAAGTTCATATCCGAAATATGCATCAATCGGTCCGGTATAAATAACTTTCTCGGCCAGCGCATCTAATGCCTCTTTATTCTCCAGATACTCCGTATTCAGACGGACTTCGATTCCATCCAGAAGATTTTCAACCATCTTTGTATATCCTCCGACAGGAATTCCCTGATATAACGCATTAAAATAATTATTATCAAATGTCAGACGCACAGGAAGTCTTTTGATAATAAACGCCGGAAGTTCCCTGCAGTCACGTCCCCACTGCTTCTCCGTATATCCCTTGATCAGCTTTTCGTAAATGTCTCTTCCAACCAGGGAAATTGCCTGTTCTTCCAGATTCTCCGGCTCTTTTGTTATCTCTTTTCTCTGCTCTTCAATCTTCGCTTTTGCTTCCTCCGGAGTAACTACTCCCCACATCTTATTAAATGTATACATATTAAAAGGAAGTGAATACAATTCACCCTTATAATTAGCCACCGGCGAATTCGTAAAACGGTTAAACTCTGCGAACTGTGTAATATAATTCCATACTTTTTTGTTATTTGTATGGAATATATGTGCACCATATTTATGTACATGGATTTTTTCTATCTCTTCCGTATATACATTTCCGGCAATATTCGGGCGTTTATCGATCACCAGAACGGATTTTCCCGCTTTCCTGGCCTCATGTGCAAACACTGCTCCGTATAATCCGGAACCAACTACCAAATAGTCATATTTTTTCATGTTCAGTTCTTCCTCTTCTTTATTTATATTCTTTCAGGTAATAGGATTATTCTATCATATATCTTGGTTAACTGAAAGATGCTGTCTTATTTTTTGTATCATTTTGCTCTTTCACTTTATCACGTTACCAAACGATTGCATTTCTTTACCGAACATATTATACTATTTAAAAATGAAATAGTTCAATTTGAGGTGAAATTATGCATAAAGAATTTTTAATGGGAAATGCTGCCATTGCCCTCGGTGCTGTTGCCGCCGGCGTCAATGTTGTGGCAGGCTATCCCGGAACACCATCTACCGAAGTGCTCGAAACAGTTGCCAAAAACCGGCCTGACGATGTCTACGTAGAATGGTCCGTGAATGAAAAAGCCGCAATGGAACTGGCTGCCGGAGCAGCTTATGCCGGAGCCCGGTCAATGGTAACTATGAAACAGGTCGGACTAAATGTGGCATCTGATCCTTTGATGAGCCTGGAATATGTTGGAATCAAAGGAGGAATGGTCATTCTTGTCGCAGATGATCCTGGCCCGATCTCTTCTCAGACCGAGCAGGATACCAGGCATTTTTCCAGATTTTCCAAACTCCCTTGCTTTGATCCATCATCCGCTCAGGAAGCGTATGAGATGATCCAGGAAGCTTTCGAGTATTCTGAAGAATATAGTACTCCTGTGTTCTTACGACCAACCACAAGAGTCTGTCATGGCTATGCCTTCGTCACAGTAAAGGACGAGAAAGAATTTACGCAGCATAAACCCGAAGGATTCATCAAAGATTCCAAACGCTGGGTCATCTTCCCAAGATTATCTTTCATGAATCACCAGAAGATCGAAGCGCGAAACAGAGAATTATCAGATGTCTTTTCTTCTTATGACAAGAATAAGATTCATCCGTCCTGCGAAGCATTTAAAGATTCAAAGAAAGGGATTGCAACCGGAGGAATCAGTTATACCTATGCAATGGAAACATTAAAGAACACTGGTATGGTAAAAAACTTAAAAGTTGCAACTCCTCATCCATTTCCGGAAAAACTGGCCGTTGAATTTCTGACTGGTCTGGATGAAGTTCTTTGTCTGGAGGAATTAGATCCGGTCATCGAGCGGGAACTTACCTACATCTGTGGGAAATACCACCTTCCGGTAAAAATACGTGGAAAACTAAGCGGAGACACTGCCTGTGCCGGAGAAAATACCAGAGACAGCGTAACTTCCTATATTAATACTTTTCTCGGCCTTTCCGACCGGAAAGACGCCGGACTTCCTGTAGCGCCGGAACTTCCGGTCCGTCCGCCGGTACTCTGTGCCGGATGTCCGCACCGTGCTTCTTTCTACGCGGTCAAAAAAGCTATGAAGGGAAAGAAAACTATTTTCTGTGGGGATATTGGCTGTTACACACTTGGAAATGCCATGCCGCTCGACATGGTTGACACCTGTCTGTGTATGGGTGCCGGACTGAATATTGCACAAGGGGTAGAAAAAGTTGAACCCGATACAACTTGTTTCGCATTCGTCGGCGACTCTACCTTTTTTGCATCTGCAATCACAGGTGTTGTTAATGCCGTTTATAATCAGGCCAATATGGTACTCATTGTACTGGATAACTCCACAACTGCCATGACCGGTCATCAGCCTCATCCCGGAACCGGACACACTGTTATGGGAGAGATTGTCCAAAAAATCAATATCGAACAGGTACTTCACGGAATCGGTGTAACAGACGTTGAAACTGTTAATCCATTAGACCTGCATACATCTGTAGAATGCGTACAGAAGATGGCAGAGCGTTCCGGTGTGAAGGCAATCATTTTCAAATCACCTTGCATTGCAGTCACAAAACCGGCCGCACCTCTTCATGTTTCCTCTGACAAATGTATCGGCTGTAAAAAATGTATAAAAGAACTGGGATGCCCGGCTATCGTTCTTAATAACGGCAATGTCTGTATTGACAGTTCAATGTGTACAGGATGCGGCCTTTGCAGTCAGGTCTGCCCGGTAACTGCTATTACAGGAGGTGAAGATCATGAATAATCAGAAAAATATTGTCCTCTGTGGAGTTGGTGGTCAGGGAACTGTCCTCGCTTCCAAGCTGCTCGCAGCAGCAGCCATGAGTAAAGATATTCCGGTCATGAGTGCCGAAACGATCGGTATGGCACAACGAGGCGGAAGTGTATTCAGTCATCTTCGTATGGGAAATGATCTGTATTCTCCTATGATCGAAACAGGAACTGCTGATCTTATTATAGGATTTGAACCTGGTGAAACGGTCCGGATGCTTCCTTACCTGAAAACCGGTGGACACGTTGTTGTAAGCACCCGTGCAGTGAAACCTGTTACTGCTACTCTAAGTGGTTTTGACTACGATGCCCCCCAGATGCTCGATTACCTGAAAGCAAATGTTCCGAATCTCACCTTTGTAAATGCTGATCAGGCATGCAGCGATATTGGTTCCTCCAAGGTACTGAATATGGTACTTTTAGGAGCCGCCATCCGTACCGGAGTATTGGATTTTACCATCTCTGAAATCGAAAGCATTATGAAGCAGACACTTCCGGAGAAGTTCCACGAGATGAATCTCCGGGCACTGAATTACAATATATAACAATCAGATCTATCATTAACCAACTGCTCCTGCATTATTGATATATAGGAGCACACCAAAAGAAAGGCGAGGGCATACATATGCAAATTACTGAAACACAAATCGCACAAGTCAACAAACAGATCAAGGCACTTCTTTCCGCAGAAAGTTTCTATGGAAAGAAATTAGAAGAAGCCGGCGTTACCAGCATCCAGTCTGCTGAAGATTTTCAGAAGCTTCCGTTTTCCGAAAAAAATGATCTGAGAAATGCTTATCCTCTTGGACTTATGACTGCCCCGGAAGAAAAAATTGTCCGCATTCATTCATCTTCCGGTACAACAGGACTGCCTGTCATCATCCCATATACCCAGAAAGATGTTGATGACTGGGCTGTCATGTTCAAACGTTGTTATGAAATGGCCGGTATGACAAATATGGACCGCATCCAGATTACACCGGGATATGGTCTCTGGACCGCCGGAATCGGTTTCCAGGCAGGAGCAGAAAGATTAGGCAGCATGGTTATTCCAATGGGACCTGGTAACACGGACAAACAGTTACAGATGATGATGGATATGAAAACAACCGTTCTTGGTTCTACCTCATCTTATGCTCTTCTTCTTGCAGAAGAAATCCAAAAACGAGGGATTAAAGACAAGATTCATCTTAAAAAAGGTATCATTGGTTCCGAACGCTGGGGTGAAAAGATGCGGAAACGTATTACAGAGGAACTTGGTATAGAAATCTATGATATCTATGGCCTGACCGAGATCTACGGACCAGGAATTGGAATCAGTTGTTCCCATGACTGTGGTATGCACTACTGGGATGATTATATTTACATCGAAATTATTGATCCTGTTACAGGCGAAGTATTACCTGACGGTGAACTTGGAGAGATTGTCATTACTACATTAGTAAAAGAGGGGGCTCCTCTTATCCGTTACCGTACCCACGACCTTTCCCGTATCATTCCTGGAGACTGCCCTTGTGGAAGCAAATTCCCTCGTCTTGATACCATCATGGGACGTACAGACGATATGATGAAGATTAAAGGTGTCAACGTATTCCCTGCACAGATTGAGGAAATCCTGAAAGAATTTCCTGAGGTATCCAGTGAATACCAAATCCGTATCTCTCATCTGGAAGGAAAAGATACCATGCGTATCTATGTTGAGACAAACGGAACCGTAGACTTCCTGGATCTCGCAAAACGTATTGCTTCTAAAGTTAAAAGCCGTATTGGATTTACACCGCTTGTAAAAGTAGTAGAGATCGGCTTGTTGCCTCGAAGCGAGAAAAAGACCAAACGTGTCATCGACGAACGTTACGAATAATAATATAATATAAAAAGAAATACATCATTGAAGCTGATTCTTCGTTTTTTGAAGTAACCTGCGAAATGATGTATTTCTTTTTATATTATATTGTTTTCGTTTATAAACCAAGTTCATCGGATATAGCGCACATTTCTTCCAGACCTATATCAATCAGATCTTCCAGCATCAAACCTGTAAACTCAATACTTTCCATGTAATCTCTGTTGGCTCCTTTTGCGAATCTTGCTTCGTTAAAACGCTTTAATACGGATTTTCTTTTTACACTTGCGATCTTTTTATCCGGATAAATCTGTGCAACCGCTTTTAAAAATCCACTCATCGGATCTGCTGCAAGAAGTGCATACTGAATCTTAGTTCTAGCTTTTACACCGCTTTTTGGATTATGTGCACAAATGGCTCCGAAAAGGATCGGATCATCAATTCCTTCTTTCTTTAGGATTTCTACAGATGTCGGTCCATGTACGCTAAGATCATGCTGCCAGTCACACTGCTCCTCATCAAGATCATGCAAAAGTCCTGCAATTCCCCAATATTCTACATCATCCGGTGCAAGACGTTTGGCAAGTCCCCTCATAATTGCCTCCACAGCCAGAGAATGTGTGATATAATGTTCTCCTTTCATATATTTGGTTAAGATTTCATACGCCTGATCTCTTGTCATCTTTGTTCCCTCCTGTAATATTTTCTCGATAATATTGTTTACCGCCATTTTAACACACTAACAGAGTAATGTAAACAAGTGTAAAATCTGCCGATAATACATACAGAGAAAAAGAGCAGTGAAACATTTTTTGTTCCTCTGCTCTTGCATTACGCTGTTACTGACTTATCTGCAATTGTCCCCGAAGGCATACAATACTGTTCTTCTACTCTTCTGGTACAACAATCAGTTCTTTTGTATAGTCATTCAGGACTTCGCATCCATCTTCTGTAATAAGTACAAGGTCTTCGATACGAACACCGATGTTCTCATCTGGAAGGTAGATTCCCGGCTCTACTGAGAAGCACTGTCCAACTTTGATGATATCTGTGTTAACAGATGATACATCACCGAACTCGTGATCTTCCAGTCCGATAGAATGTCCTGTTCTGTGTGTGAAGTATTCTCCGAATCCTTTTTCTTCGATGTAGTTTCTTGCTGCAAGGTCAACATCGCACATTCTGTTACCTGGTTTTGCAGCTGCAATACCACGTAAGTTAGCCTCTAATACTACATTGTATACTTCTCTTGCACGGTCAGATACTTCCCCAATGAATACAGTTCTTGTCATATCTGATGCATAATTGTCTTTGAATCCACCGATGTCAAGGATTACACAGTCTCCGCGTTTTCCTTTTGAATCATCTGTTACATGATGTGGATCTGCAGCACCGTGTCCATATGCTGTAATTGGATCGAATGATACGTCTTCGCATCCGAGTTCTTTGTAGATCTCACGCATCTTTGCATTTAATTCTTTCTCTGTTAATCCTTTTGCTACCCATGGAATGATCTTGTCCATAGCAATATCATTTATCTTAGAAGACTTTCTCATGAGATCCTGTTCTTTCTCATCTTTTACCATACGGATGTAATCGATGATCGGAGATCCGTTCACGAATTTGCTTCCTCCGCCCAGTTCCTGCAGACGAATAAGGAATTTAGAAGGCCATGTCTTGTCGATTCCCATAGTCTTATCTTTTTCCACATATTTGCTTAAGATCTCTACTCCGTCTTCGATATCATCATAGTAAATAATATCTACTCCGAGATCTGACTCCTGTGGGAATAATTTGTTGATCATCATCTTATGATTTCCGTTCACATTCAGATACAATGCCAGAAGTCTTTCTCCTGGAAAGATCCATTTTCCTGTCAGATAGAAAATCGCAACAGGATCAGAAATGATCATCTGTGGAATCTCATGCTCCTCCATTGATTTTAATACTCTTGTAAGTTTACCTTGATCCATAATAGAAACCCAACCTTTCTTAAATGTTGACAGAATCTGTTGCTTTTTTTCGCCGATTCTCACTGACAATTATTATAGACTTTCTGAATATAAAAGTCAATTTATTCTATTGTTCTTTGATAAATATCCATAAACTTCTTTTTTTTAAAAAGTCAGAAGATTAATAGATGTTATCTACAGGACCTGCCACCGGCAGCTCCTTACGAACGCATGGCAATAAAAAAGAAATCATTCACACTTTCGCATGTGAATGATTTCTCTTTATAAACTGTTCTATTTTATTCTTCGTCTTCAGATGTTGCAGTTACTGCTTCCTCATCAGAAGCACCTTCCTGCTTCACATCTTCTGCATCTCCGAATTCAAAATCAAAATCATCTTCAAAGTCCAGTTCGTCTTCCATTTCCATCTCTGTATTCAGCTTGATGTCACGGTATTTTCTCATACCTGTTCCGGCTGGGATATGTTTACCGATGATAACGTTCTCTTTCAGACCTACCAGCGGATCGACTTTACCTTTGATAGCAGCTTCTGTCAGGACTTTTGTTGTCTCCTGGAATGAAGCGGCTGACAGGAATGAATTTGTAGCAAGGGAAGCTTTTGTAATACCCATGATGATCTGCTCACCTGTTGCAGGTTCTTTACCTTCTGCTTCCAAAGCTTCATTTACATCCTCAAACTCAAGTCTGTCAACATTTGTTCCCGGAAGGAATTCTGTGTCTCCGGACTCTTCGATACGAATCTTCTTCAGCATCTGACGAACGATAACCTCGATATGCTTATCGTTGATTTCTACACCCTGCAGACGGTAAACTCTCTGAACTTCCTGGATCATGTAATCCTGTACGGCACGAAGTCCCTTGATTCTCAGGATATCGTGTGGGTTTACACTACCTTCTGTCAGTTCGTCACCGGCTTCAAGCTCAGCTCCGTCAGCTACTTTAATACGTGATCCATAAGGGATCAGATATGCTTTGGATTCGCCTGTTTCTCTATTTGTAACGATGATCTCACGTTTCTTCTTAGTGTCATTTAAGTTAGCAGTTCCTGCGATCTCTGTGATGATTGCAAGTCCCTTAGGCTTTCTTGCCTCGAAAAGCTCCTCGACACGAGGAAGACCTTGTGTGATATCTCCACCGGCTACACCACCACTATGGAATGTTCTCATAGTCAGCTGTGTACCAGGTTCTCCGATTGACTGTGCGGCGATGATTCCGACAGCTTCACCAACCTGTACCGGCTCACCAGTTGCCATGTTGGCTCCGTAACATTTTGCACATACACCGCTGTGTGAACGGCATGTAAGGATTGTACGGATCTTAATCTGTGTCAGCGGTTCACCCTTCTCGTCAACACCCTTCTTGCAGATCAGTTCCGCACGCTTAGGTGTTACCATATGGTTTGCTTTTACAAGGATATTTCCATCTTTGTCTACAATGTTCTCACAGATGTAACGTCCTGTGATACGTTCCTGTAAGCTTTCGATGACCTCGTTTCCATCCATGAATGCTTTTACATACATTCCCGGAATCGGCATTCCAGGTTTTGCACAGTCTACTTCGTGGATGATCAGCTCCTGTGATACGTCTACCAGACGTCTTGTCAGGTATCCGGAATCGGCTGTACGAAGAGCAGTATCTGACATACCTTTTCGAGCTCCATGTGCAGACATGAAGTACTCCAATACGTCCAGACCTTCACGGAAGTTAGACTTGATTGGCAGCTCGATCGTATGACCTGTTGTATCGGCCATCAGACCACGCATACCAGCAAGCTGTTTGATCTGTTTGTCAGATCCACGGGCTCCGGAATCGGCCATCATGAAGATGTTGTTATATTTATCAAGACCGTCAAGCAGTGCCTTTGTAAGGGCATCGTCAGTTGCTTTCCATGTCTCTACGACTTCTTTATATCTTTCTTCTTCTGTGATGAGACCACGCTTGAAGTTCTTTGTGATCTTATCTACAGTATCCTGAGCATTCTTGATCATCTCCGGTTTCTGCGGAGGTACCGTCATGTCAGAAATAGATACGGTCATGGCAGCTCTTGTTGAAAGCTTGTAACCCATAGCCTTTACATGGTCAAGTACTTCTGCTGTTGCAGTAGCACCATGTGTATTGATAACTTTCTCAAGGATCTGTTTCAGCTGTTTCTTTCCTACGTGGAAATCAACTTCCAGAAGGAGTTCATTTCCTTCTACTTCACGGTCTACAAATCCAAGATCCTGTGGGATGATTTCATTAAACATGAAACGTCCGACTGTAGATTCTACAGTTCCTGTCTTCACGGTTCCGTCCGGCATCTTCTTAGATACACGTACTTTTACACGTGAATGGAGTGTAACTGCTGCGTTCTCATAAGCAAGCAGTGCCTCGTTGAAGCTCTTGAAGATCATGCCCTCTCCCTTGGCACCAGGACGCTCCTGAGTCAGATAGTAGATACCAAGTACCATATCCTGTGAAGGAACGGCTACCGGACCACCATCAGACGGTTTCAGTAAGTTGTTTGGTGACAGAAGTAAGAAACGGCACTCTGCCTGAGCTTCTACTGACAGTGGCAGATGGACAGCCATCTGGTCTCCGTCGAAGTCGGCGTTGAACGCTGTACAAACCAGTGGATGAAGCTTGATAGCCTTACCCTCTACAAGGATTGGCTCGAATGCCTGGATACCAAGTCTGTGCAGTGTAGGAGCACGGTTCAACATAACCGGATGCTCTTTGATTACTTCTTCCAGAACGTCCCATACTTCCGGCTGAAGTCTTTCTACCATCTTCTTAGCATTTTTGATATTATGTGCTGTTCCGTTCTGAACCAGTTCTTTCATAACGAATGGTTTGAACAGCTCGATTGCCATTTCTTTTGGCAGACCACACTGGTAGATCTTAAGTTCCGGTCCTACGACGATAACGGAACGTCCAGAGTAGTCAACACGCTTACCAAGCAGGTTCTGACGGAAACGTCCGGACTTACCTTTCAGCATGTCAGAAAGAGATTTCAGTGCTCTGTTACCAGGTCCTGTTACCGGACGGCCACGGCGGCCATTGTCGATCAGGGCATCTACAGCTTCCTGAAGCATTCTCTTTTCGTTTCTAACGATAATGTCCGGAGCGCCTAATTCAAGAAGACGTCTCAGACGGTTATTTCTGTTGATGATTCTTCTGTACAGATCATTCAGGTCAGATGTTGCAAAACGTCCACCATCCAGCTGTACCATTGGACGAAGATCCGGCGGGATAACCGGGATATTTGTCATGATCATCCATTCTGGTTTGTTACCAGACTCACGGAAAGCTTCTACTACTTCCAGACGTTTTACGATTCTTGCACGTTTCTGTCCGGTTGCACCCTTCAGGCCTTCTGTCAGTTCTGTATATTCTTTCTCAAGATCAATGTTCTCAAGAAGCTCTTTGATGGATTCTGCACCCATTCCTACACGGAATGCGCTTCCCCATTTTTCTCTTGCTTCCTGATATTCAGCCTCTGATAATACCTGTTTGTACATCAGGTCTGACTCGCCCTTATCCAGTACAATATAAGAAGCGAAGTACAGTACTTTTTCCAGAGTTCTTGGGGACAGATCCAGGATCAGTCCCATACGGCTTGGAATTCCCTTGAAGTACCAGATGTGTGATACCGGAGCGGCAAGGGCGATATGGCCCATGCGCTCACGACGTACACTTGCTTTTGTTACTTCAACACCACAACGGTCGCAGACCACACCTTTATAGCGGATCTTTTTATACTTTCCACAGTGGCATTCCCAGTCCTTGCTTGGTCCGAAGATCTTTTCGCAGAACAGTCCGTCTTTTTCTGGTTTTAAAGTTCTATAGTTGATGGTCTCTGGTTTGGTAACTTCTCCTTTTGACCATTCCAGAATCTTTTCAGGTGATGCCAAACCGATCTTGATCGCATCAAAAGTCATTGGCTGATAAGTTTGTTCCTTATTATTTTCTGGCATACTTTGGACCCCTTCCTATTCATCGTCAGATGAATCGCCGAAATCATAGTCATCATTTTCTTCAAAGTTCATATCGAAATCATCGTCTGATTCTGGTTCTTCTTCTACATCAACCAGTTCTTCACCCTGGAATTCCTGTTTGCTGTATCCGTGTTTACCAAAGTCTTCGTCATCATCATTACGATATCTTCTGTCTCCCTCGATCAGAGAGCGGAAATCTGTCTCTCCCATATCGGAAGTTTCCATGATCTCCACTTCTGTATTGTCATCACGTAAGACACGTACGTCCAGTCCGAGTGACTGTAACTCTTTGAGCAATACCTTGAAGGATTCCGGAATTCCCGGTTCAGGAATATTTTCACCCTTGATGATTGCTTCGTATGTCTTCACACGTCCGATGACATCATCTGACTTCACAGTCAGGATTTCCTGCAGTGTGTATGATGCACCATAAGCTTCCAGTGCCCATACCTCCATCTCTCCGAAACGCTGTCCACCGAACTGAGCCTTTCCTCCTAATGGCTGCTGTGTAACCAGTGAGTAAGGACCTGTAGAACGTGCATGGATCTTATCGTCTACCAGGTGATGCAGTTTCAGATAATGCATGTGTCCGATGGTTACAGGGCTGTCGAAGTACTCACCCGTACGTCCGTCACGCAGGCGGACCTTACCATCTCTTGAAATTGGAACACCTTTCCAGAGTTTTCTGTGTTCTCTGTTGTCTGACAGATACTGCAGTACTTCCGGAAGAAGTTCTTCTTTATGTTTTGCTTCAAACTCTTCCCAGCTTAAGTTGACATAGTCATTAGCCAGATCAAGAGTATCCATAATATCAATCTCGTTTGCTCCGTCGAATACAGGAGTTGCGATATTGAATCCAAGTGCCTTTGCAGCCAGGGACAGGTGAATCTCCAGGACCTGACCGATATTCATACGTGAAGGCACACCCAGTGGGTTCAGCACGATGTCCAGAGGACGTCCGTTCGGAAGGAACGGCATATCTTCTACTGGAAGTACACGGGAAACGACACCCTTGTTACCATGACGTCCGGCCATCTTATCAC
>ERZ772867.2640-NODE-2640-length-16900-cov-2.966221_pt1 | contig 16900 bp, 17 predicted proteins | sample MGYA00511341_ERZ772867 | MGnify/ENA primary metagenome ERZ772867 (study PRJEB29015, sample SAMEA2737707) | human gut metagenome | biome: human gut; feature: human-associated habitat; material: faeces | place: China | collected 2012 ... | reverse complement strand
TATAAATATTTATAGGAATCATTAGCTCAGTTGGCAGAGCACTTGACTTTTAATCAAGGTGTCCGGGGTTCGAATCCCCGATGAGTCACCAAGCCGTGAACCTTATGGTTTGCGGCTTTTTTCTGTTTATCTGTTCAATAAATAATCTTATTTTCGTATTGATTTATTTATAAATTGTATGTATAATTTAATGGTAACATTTTACGAGGAGTGTATATTATGTACAGATTTCCGATTGGTGTAATTATTGACAGCTTCAGAGTTGATATAAAGTCGGCGGTTAAGAAGGCTGCCGAGGTTGGAGCGAACGGTATTCAGGTTTATTCCACAAGCGGTGAGATGGCTCCCGAAAACCTTGTAGGACAGAAAAGAGCGGATTTTCGCAGCCTTGTTGCCGATAACGGTCTTGTTATCTCCGCACTTTGCGGCGATCTCGGCGGCGGCGGATTTACCGATCCCGAAAAGAACGTTTGGAAGGTTGAAAAATCAAAGAGAATTCTTGACCTTGCCAAGGAGCTCGGAACGGACGTTGTTACAACTCATATCGGCGTTGTTCCGGAGGATGAGAATACCGACAGATTTAAGATAATGCAGGAGGCTTGCTTTGAGCTGAGCCGCTATGCGGACGACATCGGCGCTCATTTTGCAATTGAAACAGGTCCCGAGAAATCGGCTACACTTAAAAAATTTCTTGATTCGCTCGGCTCAACCGGCGTAGGCGTAAATCTTGACCCGGCTAATCTTGTTATGGTTACAGGAGACGATCCGGCGGGGGCTGTACATAATTTAAAGGATTACATTGTTCATACTCACGCCAAGGACGGCAAGCAGAACTACTATGTTGACCCCGATATTATCTACGGCATGGTTGAATCCCATATCGTGACGGCGGACAGCTTCATTGAGGTTCCGCTCGGCGAAGGCAGCGTTAACTGGGATGAATATCTCAAGGCTCTTGAGGATATCGGCTATAAGGGCTTCCTCACCATTGAAAGAGAGGTCGGCGACGATCCCGAAAAGGATATAAGAAAGGCTGTTGAATTCCTCAACGGTAAAATGGGTGCTTAAAATGAAGATTTCTGTCAGCAGCTACAACTATTCTCAGCTCGGGAACAGTGACTTTGAAAGAATCGACCTTGCCAAAGAGATGGGATTTGAGGGCATTGAATTTGCCGAAATCAACCCCGGAGAGAAGAATAAAATCGAATATGCCAAGGAGCTTCGTTGCTATGCCGATGAAAAGGGTGTAATGATTTCAAATTATGCCATCGGTGCGGATTTTATAAACAGAAATGTTGATTCTGAGATTGAGCGCCTCAAGGGTGAGGTGAACATTGCCGAGATTCTCGGTGTAAAGACCATGCGCCATGATGCGACTATCGGACCCGAAGCTGAAAGATTTTCCAAGACAGGCTTTGAAAAATATTTGCCTGTGCTTGCAAAGGGCTGTAAGGCGGTCACGGAATACGCAAAGACAAAGGGCATTAAAACCTCAGTTGAAAATCACGGATTTTACTGTCAGCAGAGCGACAGGGTAGAGACCCTTATAAATGCAGTCAATGACGATAATTTCGGCTGGCTTGTTGATATAGGCAACTTCCTTTGTGCAGATGAAATGCCGCTTGATGCCGTAAAGGTCGGCGTGAAGCATATTGTTTATGCGCACGTTAAGGATTTTTACTTTGCCGATAAAAGCGTTCCGACTCCCGAGGGATATTTTGACACGAGAGACGGCAACCATCTTTGCGGTTCGATTCTCGGCAGCGGAATTGTTCCCGTTAAGGAATGTGTTGAGCTTATAAAAAATTCGGGCTACGACGGCTGGGTTACTCTCGAATATGAGGGCAGGGAGAGCCCGTTGACGGCTGTGCCGAAAGGCTTGGAATATTTAAAAAAACTAGTATAAAAGGATATGATTTTGTTGAGCGAAAAAAGAATTGAAACTAAATGTGTTCAGGGCGGCTATACTCCGGGTAACGGTGAGCCGAGACAGATTCCCATAATCCAGAGCACCACATATAAATACAACACCAGTGAGGATATGGGCAAGCTTTTTGACCTTGAGGCAGAGGGCTATTTTTATACAAGGCTTCAGAATCCGACCAACGATATGGTTGCAAAAAAGATTTGCGAGCTTGAGGGCGGCTCAGCCGCAATGCTTACCTCTTCTGGTCAAGCGGCCTCATTCTATGCAGTGTTCAATATCGCAAACTGCGGCGATCATGTTGTCGCTTCTTCCATGATTTACGGCGGAACATATAATCTCTTTGCCGTAACGATGAAGAAAATGGGCATTGACTTCACTTTTGTTGAGCCGGACTGCTCGGATGAGGAGCTTGAAGCCGCATTCAAGCCGAATACCAAGCTTGTTTTCGGTGAAACTATCGCGAACCCTGCTTTGACTGTTTTCGATATCGAAAGATTTGCAAATGCCGCTCATGCGCACGGGGTTCCTCTTATCGTTGACAATACGTTTGCAACTCCAATTAACTGCCGCCCGTTTGAGTGGGGAGCGGATATCGTCACTCATTCAACGACAAAGTATATGGACGGCCACGGCGCAGGCGTCGGCGGTTGTATAGTCGATTCGGGCAGATTCGACTGGATGGCTCATGCCGATAAATTCCCCGGACTTTGCACTCCCGATGACAGCTACCACGGCATTGTTTATGCCGAGCGTTTCGGAAAAGAAGGCGCTTTTATTACAAAAGCGACCGCTCAGCTCATGCGTGACTTCGGCTCTATTCAGTCACCTCAGAACGCTTTTATTCTCAATCTCGGACTGGAAAGCCTTCATGTAAGAATGGCAAGGCACTGCGAAAACGGTCTTGCGGTCGCAAAGTTCCTTGCTTCCCATGATAAAATCGAGTGGGTTAATTACCCGTCGCTCGAGGGCAACAAGTATTATGAGCTTGCTTTGAAATATCTTCCGAACGGCTCATGCGGAGTTGTCAGCTTCGGAATAAAGGGCGGAAGAAAGGCCGCCGAAAAATTTATGAAAAATCTTAAGGTTGCCGCGATTGAAACGCATGTTGCCGATGCAAGAACCTGTTGCCTTCATCCGGCGAGCGCAACTCACCGCCAGATGAACGACGCTGAGCTTGCCGCCGCAGGCGTGCCGGCTAACCTTGTTCGCTTCTCCTGCGGACTTGAAAATGCACAGGATCTTATTGAGGATATTGCGCAGGCGCTTGAGAAAATCTGATTAAAGAGTGATATCTAATGCCAATTAAAATACCGAACGGATTGCCTGCCGTCAAGGTTCTCCACGATGAAAATATATTTGTAATGACGGAAAAAAGGGCAGTTAAGCAGGATATCAGACCGCTGAAAATTCTGCTTCTTAATCTTATGCCGAAAAAAATTGAAACAGAAACCCAGTTCGCGAGACTGCTTGGCAATACTCCGCTTCAGGTTGAAATGGAAATGATGTATACAACATCTCACAAGTCGAAAAACACCTCCGAGGGACATCTGTTAGCCTTTTACAAAACCTTTGACGAGATTAAACACAATAAATATGACGGAATGATTATTACCGGTGCTCCTGTTGAAAATATGGAGTTTGAAGAAGTTGAATATTGGGACGAGCTTTGCAAAATCATGGAATGGAGCAAGACCCATGTCACCAGCACCTTTCACATTTGCTGGGGCGCTCAAGCGGGGCTTTATTATCATTTCGGGATTCCGAAAATCCATCTTCCGCAGAAGTATTTCGGCGTTTATCCGCACAAGGTAAATTATAAAAAGTCGATTCTTTTCCGTGGCTTTGACGAGACATTTATGGTGCCGCAGTCAAGACATACGACGGTTTTGACCGAGGACATAAAAAAGGTCAAAGAATTGAAAATTCTTGCGTCGTCATCGGAAACGGGAGTTTATGCTATCTCCACGAACAAGGGCAAGCAGATTTTCATAACCGGACATTCCGAATATGAACGCGACACGTTGAAAAACGAATATCTCAGGGATAAGGAAAAGGGGCTTGATATCGCCGTTCCGAAAAATTATTTTCCGAATGACGACCCGTCCAAGGAACCTATTGTCTCATGGAGAGCTCATGCGAATTTGCTTTTCTCCAACTGGCTGAACTATTTCGTATATCAGACAACACCGTATGATATCGATATGATTGAATGATAAAAATATACAGCAAGTAAATTTTTAACATCTTGCTAACCTCTTATTTTCCTTAATATTTCTTTATTCTAAAAACTGTTGACGGATAAGGTGCTTGTATGATATGATACAGAAGTCAGCACCATGTTGATAGTATTTTAAAAAAGGAGTCTTGTATGGAAAAGAAACACGAGTTAAAATTCTTTGCAAAGCCTGCAAAGGGAAAAATGAAAGGGTTAGTCATTGTCTTCGTATGGATCATGTTGTGGAATCTCATTTATCAGATTGCTCACGGAGCCTGGCATGAGCTGCCGATTGCAAACTGGGCGTTTTTTATCAGTGTAACGATTTTCTTTATGCAGGAAGAGCTTACCTACAAAGCTCGTTTTTGGCACACGCTTGTCGGAGGAGCTGTCGGTCTTCTTCTTGCGGCAGGTCTTGTTTGGGTTAATATTTATCTTAAAACACGCGGTGTTCCGTCGCTTGTTTCGATAATGATACCTCTGACGATTTGTATCGCGGCGTTGATTTTGCTTCACCCTTATCTTCCGGTTTTCTTCAACAATGTCGGATTTTGTTATTTTATAATCTCGCTGATTGATGCAAAGTCGGCAATTGATAAGCTGCCGATTTATCTTTTTTCTCTGCTTCTCGGAAGCATCTGCCTTAACCTCGGTTGCAGCGGATTGCTTGCTCTTTATAAGAAGTCAATGATGAAAAAGGCATCGGCAAAGATTTCTTCGGAAAAAGAATAAATTACTTAATATTTTTCACGTTTTAATTTGCTGAAAAATCTGAATATTTTCAACCTCTCGGACATATCAATTACTGATATGTAAATCCGGGAGGTTTTTCTTTTGAATGATACAGCGCGAATTCGTTCGGTTGAACTCGGCGAATATATCGTTAAAAACAAATCGACTGTCAGAGCTGCCGCAAAGGTGTTCGGGGTTTCAAAATCAACGGTACATACCGATGTAACGCAAAAATTGGAGGAGATTGATCCCGGTTTATGCCGTGAGGTCAGGGAAATACTTGATATTAACAAGGCACAGCGACATATCAGAGGCGGAATTGCCACAAGGGAAAAATACAAGGGCAGCAAAATGAGGTGATTTTATGTGCGGAATTTGCGGACAGGTTTCTTTTACAACGGATTTATCAAAATATGAAAGTCAATTTTATAATATGCAAAATAAGCTTTATTCCAGAGGTCCCGACCGACACGGTGAATTTTTTTCTCAGAACGCCGTATTGATGCACAGACGTCTGGCTGTTGTTGATATAGAAAAAGGCAATCAACCGATGACATATGCGGTTGACGGAGCTGTTTTCACTCTCTGTTACAACGGAGAGCTTTACAATACAAACGAGATAAGAAATACGCTCGAAAGCAGGGGATATAACTTTTTCAGCCATTCCGATACGGAGGTTGTTTTGAAGGCATATGTTGAATATCGTGAAAAATGTGTTGATATGTTCAACGGTATTTTTTCATTTGCTGTTTGGGAGCATGAAACGAGACGTCTTTTTGTCGCAAGGGACAGAATGGGCGTTAAGCCCTTGTTTTATTCGATGACTAAGAGCGGGTTCATTTTTGCATCCGAAATAAAGGCTTTGCTTGAACACTCTGAAATAGAGCCTGTTATCGACACGCGTTCGCTTGCCGAAATCATGATTATCGGCCCGGGCAGAACGCCGGGATGCGGTGTTTTTAAGGGCATAAGTGAGATAAGACCTGCACATTATGCGTATTATGATGAAACAGGCTTAACAATTCATCGCTACTGGAATGTTGAGGCGCATGAGCACTCGGACAGCTTTGAACAAACGGCTGAAAAGGTTCGTTATCTTGTAACCGATTCAATAAAGCGTCAGCTTGTTTCAGATGTTCCTCTTTGCACGTTCCTTTCGGGCGGACTCGATTCGAGTCTGATATCGTCTGTTACAAACGGGGAATTTAAGAAAAGGGGAGAGGTACTTCATACTTTTTCAGTTGACTATAAGGACAACGAAAAATATTTCAAAAAATCAAAATTCCAGCCGAATTCAGATCCGGAATTTATACGGATCATGGAGAAATTTTTAGGAGGAGTGCATCATCGGATTGTGATTGACACCGATGAGCTTGTCAATGCACTGTATTGTGCTGTTGATGCACGTGATCTGCCGGGAATGGCGGATGTTGACGCTTCAATGCTTCTTTTATGTAAAGCGATAAAGGAACAGGGAACGGTTGCGCTTTCGGGTGAATGTGCCGATGAAATTTTCGGAGGCTATCCGTGGTACAGGGATAAAACCATACGTTCATCCGAGGGGTTCCCATGGGCGCAGTCAACGGATTATCGAATGTCATTTTTGAATGATGAATTTGCCGAAAAAATTGACGGATCGGAATATGTCTATGAACGGTACAAACTGACGGCAGACAGTGCTCCGCTTTATAATAAAATGAACGTGGATGACATGAAAACGGTGCAGATGATGAAGCTGAATCTTGACTGGTTTATGCAAACTTTGCTTGACCGCAAGGACAGAATGAGTATGTATTCGTCACTTGAGGTCAGGGTTCCGTTCTGTGACCACAGAATTGTGGAATATCTTTATAATGTTCCGTGGGAAATGAAGGATCACAACGGCTATGAAAAAGGACTTCTTCGTGAGGCAATGCGGGGATATCTGCCCGATGAGGTGCTTTGGAGGAAGAAAAGTCCTTATCCGAAAACGCATAATCCGAATTATCTCGCCGCTGTTTCGTCACGCTTGCAGAAAATTATAGATGACGGCACATCTCAACTGTTCGATTTTATAAAAAAAGATAAGTTGCAGGAGCTTTTATCAGAAAATAAAAGTCAGCCTTGGTACGGTCAGCTTATGACCACTCCGCAGACAATAGCGTATTTCATTCAGTTTGATTATTGGTTGAGAAAATATAAGGTTAAGTTTGTTTGAGGCAGGCTGAAACCTATCCTCGGCGCCTCTGTAGGGGAGCTGACTGAGGGGTTTGTTGAAAAATTGATAAAATGTTATTTACCAACTCCGTCACTCCTTCGTCGTGCCACTGCCCCTGCAAGGGAGGCAAGAATAATTTCAGCGCCCAAAAGGGAATAAATCTTAAAATAAATCGGTTATAAAACCCTATAAAAATTAAATTGTATATTGACCCGACGTTAAAAATCCTGTATTATATTTAAAAAAGGGGGATATACATGAATTTTGTTTATAAAATACTTTCTTTTCTAAATATAATTACGCTTTGCCTCGCTATGCTTTGCGGAAATTATCCGGGCTTCACGGCAGCGGAGCTTGATTACGAAACCGCATACGGCAACCCGATGAAGGGCTTTATGCCTTTCTACAGTGAGGACGGTGCCGATTCCTCCGTGCCATACAGCATGGAATGGCTCTATATTCCGATGACGGAGCTTGTTGCGGACGACGGCACATTTACGCTTCGCGGAACGCTTGAAGAAAAGCTTGATAAAATCGCTCGCCGAGGACATCAGGCGGCACTCAGAGTTTACCTTGACTATCCCGATAAGGAATGTGCTGTTCCGCAGTTCATATGGGATATGGGAGTAAAAAAATATGAATACAGCGAGTACGGCGGGGGAGTAAGTCCCGATTACAGTGACCAAAGGCTGATTGATTTTCTGCTTGATTTTATTGATAAATTTGCCTTGAATTATGACGGTGACAAGAGAATCGCATATATTACGACAGGCTTAATCGGTCATTGGGGCGAATGGCACGTTTGCCATGAAATCAAGTCCGCAATGGCTTCGAACAAGCAGAAAAGACAGATTATCCATGCATTTGAATATAAGTTTAAGCATACGAATATTCTTACACGTTATCCGGGAACGCCGGGTTCGAACAACGGTCAAATCGGCTTCCATGATGATTCTTTTACATACAACACTATAAATCCCGAAAAAGATTATTTCTTTTGCAATCAGTTAAAAAAAGCGTTGAAAACAAATATTTGGAAAACTCAGCCAATCGGCGGTGAATTTCGTCCCGAAGGTCAGGATAATTTCCTTAATGGCAAGGTGACGGAAGATTTTCAGGACTATGACGAGTGCGTAAATAAGACGCATTGCTCATGGCTGATGATGACAGGGGCTTTTACAGGCAAGCTGAGTGACCGGGAGATCAAGACGGCAAATGAAGCTTCGGCAAAGCTCGGATATGATTTTTATGTCGATAAAGTTCAGGTCAAGAAGCTTTTCGGCAAGGCTTATGTCAGAGTCGGGGTTAAAAATCTCGGCGTTGCTCCGATTTACGCTAACCCTGCCGTTTATATCGGAACAGAAGATAACGAGGTTGAGACAAAGCAGGACATAAGCAAGCTTTTGCCGGGTAAAACGGAATATTTCACCGCAATAATCGACCTTAAATCGGGTGACAGCGTTCATATAAGAGTTGACGATGTTTCAAAATACGGTGCATATGTCCGCTTCTCCAACGTCGGCGGGTCAACCTCATCCGACGGCAAATTTATAATCGGAACGGTTGAGTAAAAATAATAAAACCAAATAAAAAAGGAACCCGAATCAAAATGATTTGGGTTCCTTTTTGGTGGAGAGGGTGTCATCAAGGATGAACACACCTCCGTTTCGGTATTTTCGCCCTCAAAAGCTTCCTCAATATCATCAAGCGGGATATTGTCGATGCTCAAAGGCTTCTTACTTGCGTTGATAATTAGGGTGAAATGATCGTCATACAAGTAGATGGATTGAACGAATATATTGATAATCGCTCGGCGCTTATTAAAATCATCAAACGGCATTTCGCACACATAATCAAGAAAGGCTAAAATCTGCGCTTCGGATAGACAGATTTTCTTGTTGTTCTCAATAGCAAGCTGAGTTTCCAGTTTCTCTTTTTCTGCTTGTCGTTTATGCAGACGCTCAGTCAGCATATCAACCGATTGTCCTTGTTCAATACCTTTCCAAAGGTTTTCAATGGCAGCATCGACTTCCTTAATGGCTTTCTTGATTTCACGCACCGATATATTGTCGGGACTCTTGTGACATTCCTCTGCAACACGCTTTGCAATATATCGGATTTTATCATCAGTAAGCATTTTTAGGCATTCGCTGACAACACGGTCTTCGATATATTGCTTGCCGATAATCTTCTTATCGCATTTCTTTTTGCGTCCCTTTTTGCACATATAATAGTGATACTGCTTGCCGGATTTACCTGTGCCGCCGTAGCCTACCATCATTTCTTTACAATGACCGCAGAAAAGTTTTGTAGTTAGGAGATATTCGTTTTCGCCCCTTGTTCGAGCGGGTGCTGATTTGTTTTTATTCATAAGCGATTGGACCCGATAAAATAAGTCGTCATCCAAGATGCGTGGCATTCCGCCGGGTGTTTCAACTCCTTTGTATAAATATATGCCGATATAGCGTTTGTTTTTGAGAAGGCGGCTAAGGCTGTTATATGTGAATTCGTTGCCGATAGAAGTTTTAACCTTTCTCCGCTGCAAATCCTTTACAATTTCCGCTTTGGTTTCACCACTTGCATATCGTTCAAATATTTCACGGACAATAGCCGCTTCTTCCTCGTCAACATAAAAGGTGCGATATCTGCAAAAAATATTTCCTTATGACCTCTGCGGCAAGGCAAAAGTATTGTACAGGTTATGCGCCGTTTAAGCTCAAGGGCAAAGCCATTACCTGCCGGAAATACGCCGCAAGAATCAACCGTAAAGAATTAGCGGCGGGCAATCCTGTTATCCGCATCTATAAAAACCGCTGCTCTGTGCTCCGAATGGAAAGAAAACGAGGTACTGTCACAGAAGAATTTGCCTCCACAGCGCTTGATCTTGCAAAAGAGCGTATGCAGCGTGCAAAAGAGGATGCCGAATATGCCAACAGTCAGTATGAGTCGGATATGAGCCGTGAAAAGCTCTACTCCGAAGTCGATAAGCAGTTAAAATAACGGTAAGTATCACAGAACGGAGGTGAGTGCCGTGACAGAAATTTATATAGATAAAGCAGATTTAAATATGTATCAATTGAAGCCGGCACCGCCGAAATGGGATTTGCAGGAATATATTGTAACCTATCTGAAAGAGAAAGATAACCGCTATCTTGCTTGGTTTCTGCACTATTATGAAAAAACGCTTAACAACAATGTGCAGGAATATATGCGAAAGCTCTTTATGCCGGAGCATTTTGCGGATATGAAACAGGCATATATTGCCGGACTGCTCAAAGCATTAAAAAACTACGATATTAAGCAAGGCGTGCCGTTTACCTCGTTCAAGGAACGGTATGTGGAACGGGAGATACTGGACTATGTGCGCTCTATGCGTACAGGCTTCACAGCACAAAGCATCGCAGAATATGCCAAGCTCCGTAAAGCAATGGCGATATGGTACAAATACGAGCGTGATTATTCAGATAAAACACTGATAAAGGTTGCAGGCGAGCTTGAGGAAACCGTTGAAAACACTAAAGAAATATTACTCGGCGGTCTGCTCAATGAAAACCGGGTGGATTTGTATCGGCAATACACAGACGATGACGGTGAAGAATGCACAGAGGAGGCACATTCCGACGGTACCTCTGACACTTATACGCTGTTTATGAAAAATGAGCTGTATACCCGACTGTGGGAAGCATACGAAAAACTGGAGTATACCGAACTGAAAATGTTATTTCAAAGACTCGGTTTTGTTTTGAATGCCATAGTCTGTTTTATATGGATCATAACGATTTGGACGAATACGGCGAGCCGAAAAAGAAGCCAATCAAGAAGATGATGTATACGGATATTGCTACCGACCACGAATACAGCTCAGCAAATACGGCTCATAACAAGTGTGAAAAGGCGCTGGAGAAATTAAGAAAAGCAATAAAAGATTTAATATAAATTAGCAAAAAGCGGCGGCAGGAAGATTTTATTCTTTCTGTCGCCGCTTTCCATTTTGGTAGGTATGTTCCGCTAATTTAGGCTTTATTTTTTCTTAACAGTAATCAATGAGGTCTTTTTCCCGTTTTTATTTCTCCTGTGCTAATCTATAATTGTCATAGGTAGTCGAAACAGTGCTTAAATGCACTATTTCGCTCCTAAATCTTTGATTTGGGAGCAAATTTTCAAAGAAAATTTGACTATGCCCATTGCAATGAATATCGAGTGAATTCAAATGAACATTCATTTGAATTCACTTAAACCGATAGTCATTATAAGCGTAAGGAGGGATTAAATATGTCAACCGTATTTAAAGCTATACACGAATTTGATAAGCGCATTGAAGCACGAGCGGAGCATTTCGCATTCAAGCATCCGTATCTGTCCTTTTTTGCGGTATTTATCGGTATGCCGATTTGTGTTCTCACTGCCGTGTTTTTCTCCACCGTAATTATTACGGTTTCGATTGCTTTGATTTTCGGATGGCTGTAAGTGTCTTAATATAGTTTTAATGCGCTGTATATTCTGCTAATCCCGATTTAATCTTTTTGCTGTTAAAATATCAAACAAGGAGGTAAGACTATGAATATTATAATCGGATTTATCGGTCTTTGTGCTGCGGCACTGCTAATCTACTATGTTTACATACTGATGAAAGGGGATGAGCAAAAATGAGTGCGGTAATACAATACATACTCTATCTTGCCGTTCTTATTGTTTTGGCGATTCCGCTCGGCGCTTATATCAAGAAAGTAATGAACGGAGAGAAAACCTTTCTTTCCAAAATTCTAACGCCCTGTGAAAACGCTGTGTATAAGGTTATGCGCGTCAAAAAGGACGAGCAAATGAACTGGAAAAAATATGCCGTTTCCGTTCTGATTTTTTCAGGCATCGGACTTATTTTTCTGTTTTTGCTTCAGATTTTGCAGGGAGTTCTTCCCGGAAATCCGCAGGGGATTTCGGGTGTAAAATGGGATTTGTCCTTTAATACCGCAGCCAGTTTCGTAACCAATACAAACTGGCAGGCATACAGCGGCGAGTCCACATTAAGCTATCTGACCCAAGCGCTCGGACTTACCGTGCAGAACTTTGTTTCCGCAGCTACGGGTATTGCCGTGCTGTTTGCCCTGATACGGGGATTTATAAAAGTAAAAGCCGATGGATTGGGCAGCTTTTGGGTTGATATAACAAGAATCGTCATTCATATTTTGATTCCGCTGAATCTTGTCATCTCCCTTTGCCTTGTGGGCGGCGGCGTGATTCAGAACCTGAAAGGCGCTGAAACCGTATCGCTCGTTGAACCGATTGCGGTAAGCGCAGACGGCGAAATTCTTGAAAACGCCGAAATTGACCTTGATACAAATACCGTAACAGTTGACGGCAAAAAAATAGAAGACGCCGAAATTGTTACCGAACAGTTTGTACCTATGGGTCCTGCGGCAAGCCAGGTTGCCATTAAGCAAACGGGTACAAACGGCGGCGGTTATATGGGCGTTAACTCCGCTCATCCGCTCGAAAACCCGAACGCTTTTACAAATTTGATTGAAATGCTTTCAATTTTGCTTATTCCTGCGGCGCTGTGCTTCACCTTTGGCAAGGCGGTAAAGAATAAAAAACAGGGCGTTGCAATCTTTATGGCGATGTTTATATGCCTTGCGCTGGCGCTGGGCACGATTGCCGTCAGCGAACAGGTTGCGACGCCGCAACTTGCACAGGATGGTGTCAACGTCTCAACGACCGACCAGGCGGGCGGCAATATGGAAGGTAAGGAAACCCGATTCGGTATTGCAACATCCTCTACTTGGGCGGCATTTACAACGGCGGCTTCCAACGGCTCTGTAAACTCCATGCACGACAGTTACACACCGCTCGGCGGTATGGTGACAATGCTCCTGATGCAGCTCGGCGAGGTTATCTTCGGCGGCGTTGGCTGCGGTCTTTACGGTATGCTTGCCTTTGCCATTCTGACGGTATTTATAGCCGGACTTATGGTCGGCAGAACGCCGGAGTTTTTAGGCAAAAAGATTGAACCTTATGAAATGAAATGGTCTGTGCTTGTTTGCCTTGCAACGCCGATTGCTATTCTTATCGGCAGCGGACTTGCGGCGGTCGTTCCGAGTGTGGCGGACAGCCTAAACAACGGCGGAGCGCACGGCTTTTCCGAAATACTGTACACATATTCTTCCTGCGGCGGTAACAACGGTTCTGCCTTTGCCGGCTTTAATGCAAACACCGTATTTTTGAATGTTTCGCTCGGTCTTGTCATGCTGTTTGCCCGTTTCCTTCCGATCATAGGAACACTGGCGATTGCGGGCAGTCTTGCCGGCAAAAAGAAGATTGCAACAAGCGCAGGTACACTTTCCACAACAAACGGTTTGTTTGTATTCCTGCTGATTTTAATCGTCCTTATTATAGGCGCACTCAGTTTCTTCCCGGCGTTGGCGTTAGGACCGCTCGCTGAATTTTTCAGTAATGTTATTTAAGGAGGCACTGTAATGGCATCAAATAATAAAAGTGCTTTTGCCGATAAAAAGATGCTCGGCAGAGCCATAAAAGATTCATTTGTAAAACTAAATCCCAAAACACAGGTGCAAAACCCCGTTATGCTTTTGGTATATATTTCGGCGATCCTCACAAGCGGACTGTGAATTGTATCCCTATTCGGACTAAAGGACGCTTCAAGCGGATATACCTTGGCAATCGCAGTTATTCTGTGGTTTACCTGTATTTTTGCCAATTTTGCCGAAGCGATTGCCGAGGGCAGAGGCAAGGCGCAGGCGGACGCTCTGAGAGCTTCAAAAAAAGATGTGGAAGCACACAAGATACCCTCTGCCGATAAGAAAGAACAGATAACCGCTGTTTCTTCCGCGTTGCTTAAAAAAAGCGACATTGTCATTGTGAAAGCAGGAGAGCAAATTCCGGGCGACGGTGAGGTTATTGAGGAAGCCGCTTCCGTAGACGAAAGCGCTATCACAGGCGAATCCGCACCCGTTATCCGTGAGGCAGGCGGCGACAGAAGCGCAGTAACTGGCGGTACTACCGTACTTTCCGATTGGATCGTTGTGCGGATAACAAGCGAAGCGGGCGAAAGCTTCCTTGATAAAATGATTGCCATGGTCGAGGGCGCTTCCCGTAAAAAGACGCCAAACGAAATCGCATTGCAGATTTTTCTTGTCGCCCTTTCAATTATCTTTATTCTTGTTACGGTATCGCTTTATACCTACTCCATATTCTCGGCAAAACAGGCGGGAATTGATAACCCCACCTCTGTTACTACCTTGGTAGCGTTGCTTGTCTGCCTTGCCCCTACCACCATCGGCGCATTGCTTTCCGCTATCGGTATTGCGGGAATGAGCAGACTGAACCAAGCAAATGTACTTGCTATGAGCGGAAGAGCTATTGAAGCCGCAGGCGATGTGGATATATTGATGCTTGATAAAACCGGAACAATTACGCTCGGTAACCGCAAGGCGAACGCATTTATTCCCGTAGACGGTGTAAGTGAACAAGATCTTGCCGATGCGGCACAGCTATCCTCTCTTGCCGATGAAACGCCCGAAGGCAGAAGCGTGGTTATTCTCGCAAAAGAAAAATTTAATATTCGCGGCAGAGAGCTTTCCGACAAGAATATGACATTTATTCCCTTTACGGCGAAAACCCGTATGAGCGGCGTTGATTATGACGGCAACAAAATCCGCAAGGGGGCCGCCGATACCATGGAAAAATATGTTACCGAAAGCGGCGGAATTTATTCAGAGGAATGCGACCGAATCGTTAAAGAGATTGCGAACAAAGGCGGAACGCCCCTTGTTGTAGCGAAAAATCATAAGATTTTAGGCGTTATTCATCTGAAAGACATCATCAAGCAGGGCGTTAAGGAAAAGTTTGCGGATCTTCGTAAAATGGGTATAAAAACCATTATGATTACAGGCGATAACCCGATGACCGCCGCCGCCATTGCGGCAGAAGCGGGCGTGGATGATTTCCTTGCCGAAGCAACTCCCGAAGACAAGCTTCAAATGATACGCGATTTTCAGAGCAAAGGACACCTTGTGGCAATGACGGGCGACGGCACGAACGACGCACCCGCACTTGCACAGGCTGATGTGGCGGTTGCGATGAACACCGGCACACAGGCGGCAAAGGAAGCGGGAAATATGGTTGATCTTGATTCGTCACCGACAAAGCTTATTGATATCGTCCGTATCGGTAAACAGCTTTTGATGACAAGAGGCAGTCTGACCACCTTCTCCATAGCGAACGATGTAGCAAAGTATTTCGCCATTATTCCCGCCTTGTTTATGGGACTGTATCCGGGTCTTTCGGCACTTAACATTATGGGACTTCATTCCCCGCAAAGCGCTGTTTTATCGGCAATCATCTACAATGCGCTGATTATTATTGCGCTGATTCCACTGGCACTCAAAGGTGTGAAATACCGTGAGGTTCCCGCAGGCAAGCTTTTGTCCCGCAACCTGTTAATTTACGGTCTCGGCGGTTTGGCGGCACCCTTCATCTTCATTAAGCTGATTGATATGCTGCTTGTACTGTTCGGATTGGCATAAGGAGGTTTTATAATGAAAACATTAAAAAATGTACTGCCGAGAGCGGCAATAATTTTTCTTATATTCACATTGCTCTGCGGCGTGGTTTATACGGGTGTCGTTACAGGGTTTGCGCAGCTTATTTTCCCTGACAAAGCAAACGGGAGTATTATTGAGGTTGACGGAAAAAAGTACGGTTGTGAGCTGCTCGGTCAGCAGTATACGGATGACGGACATATGTGGGGACGCATTATGAATATTGATGTTTCAACCTACAAGGACGAAAACGGAAAAACTCTGATGTATGCCGCCCCGTCCAACCTTTCCCCGGCAAGCGAAGAATATGAGGCTTTGGTGAAAGAGCGTGTGGAAAAACTGCGGGAGGCCAATCCCGACATGGACGAAACAGCAATCCCCGTTGATCTTGTGACCTGCTCGGGCAGCGGACTTGACCCCCATATTTCCCCCGCCGCCGCCGAGTATCAGGTGGCAAGAATCGCAAAAGCAAACGATATGACCGAGGACGAGGTACGGGAGATTATTAAGAAATGCACCGACGGTAAATTCTTAGGAGTCTTCGGAGAAGAAACAGTAAATGTTCTTAAAGTAAATTTGATGCTGGACGGAATTTTGTAATAGTTTTAAGGCGGAAGAGTTTCGGCTTTTCCGCCTTTACCTTTATGCAATCTTAATATCGTCTTTATCTTGCTTACGCCGATTTAATGCAGATTAAGATAAAATAAAGACAGGAGACAGTTTCTGCACATCATGTCGGCGGCATTGTGCGGCTTACAAAATTTATATTAAAAACCTCGGTGTGCATTGAGCTTATTGGAGCAGTCCTGCTTTTGCCGGCTTTTATCCGTGATTTCGGAATTACGAATGAAAGGTATGGGGACAAACGTAACAAAATATCCGCAGGAAAAAATAACCGTTGGCTAAAGGAGAAATAATATGAAATCTGTTTTATTAATAGGGCTTGGAAGGTTTGGCAGGCATATTGCTATGAAGCTTTACGAGATGCGGCATCAGGTTATGGCTGTAGACAAAAACGAAAAAAGAGTAAATGCGGTATTGCCCTTTGTTATGAACGCGCAAATAGGTGATGCAACAAATGAGGAGTTTTTGGAGTCTTTGGGCGTAAATAATTTTGATGTTTGCATCGTTGCAATCGGGGACGATTTTCAAAGCTCGCTTGAAACGACATCTCTATTAAAGGAATTGGATGCCAAAAAGATAGTTTCCCGTGCGGCACGGGATGTACACGCAAATTTCCTTCTGCGAAACGGTGCGGATGAAATCGTATATCC
>ERZ772867.2637-NODE-2637-length-16905-cov-14.953353_pt1 | contig 16905 bp, 16 predicted proteins | sample MGYA00511341_ERZ772867 | MGnify/ENA primary metagenome ERZ772867 (study PRJEB29015, sample SAMEA2737707) | human gut metagenome | biome: human gut; feature: human-associated habitat; material: faeces | place: China | collected 2012 ... | reverse complement strand
CTCTCGGCGCTGCCGAATATGCCCGTCAGAAGGGTCTCGCCAAGAAGTAATTCCAATAAAGCATAAGAAAAAGCGCTGCTCCGGCAGCGCTTTTTCCATATCAAAAAAATGCAGGCCGTGCGGCCTGCATTTTTCTTATTCGGCTTATTTTAAAATCTCTTTGAGCGCGGCGATAAGACGAGCGTTATCCTCCTCCGTCCTGACCGCGACACGGACATACTGCCTTCCGCTCTGCGCAAGCTTTGCGGACAGATCCTTCACCAGAATGTCATGCTCCGTCAGAAGTCTCCGCGTAAGCTCCCGCGCGCTGACATTTCCGGTAAGCTCCAGCATGAAATAGTTTGCCTGAGACGGTATCACCCGCAGCGCCGGTATACCGCCGAGGGCTTCGCCCATGGTTTTGCGCGTGGCCTTGAATTTCCGCAGTGCGGCCGCGTAGTTCTTCACGTACTTCTCCGCTATCTGCATGTAGAACTCGCCGAAGGAATTGATATTCCATATCGCGGCGTCCTTCTTCATACCCGCGATGAGCGCCTCATCGGCGGACGCAAGCACGCCGAGGCGTATTCCCGGCACGCCGTAGGACTTGGAGATGGATTTGACGACGACAAGATGCGGGTGCGCATTGAGTATCGCCTCGTCGATGAGCGAGTTGTCCTCCTCATCCGCGAAATCGGCAAAGGATTCGTCGGCTATCATGCGTATTCCCTTGGCCTCGCACCAGTCCGCAATCCGCAGCAGCTCCGCCTTTCCGATATAATTTCCGCTGGGATTGTCGGGATTTATCAGGACGAGCATACTTATATCCTTGTCCTTGAAAAACTCCGTCACGTCGTCAGCGTCATAGGCAAAATTCTCGTTCTGCGGCCAGAAGCAGACAACGTCATCCGGGCGGCAGCGGTTCGGGTACTCCTCAAAGGTCGGCCGTATGCAGCCAAGCTTGCCCTCATGCCGCTCGACAAGGTATTTGATAAGCTCCGCCGCGCCGTTGCCGACGATGATATGCTCCTGATGGACGTCGAAGTTGCGCGCCGCCAGCAGGCTGTTGACACACATCCCGGACGGATACTGTGTCAGCAGGCGCTCAAAGCTCGCCCGCATTTCATCTATCAGCTTACGCGGCGGGAAATACGGGTTCACAAGATAGCAGAAATCCAGCATCGAGGGGTATCTCCAGTATCCGCCGTAGCGGGACTGAAGCTTGTCAAGCCGGAGGTCGTCATCGGCAAACATGGATTCCGCGATGTCCAGATCCTGAATGTCGTCTATCTCGTACCAGCGCTGTCCGTTCAGCTTCTTCGCCTTTATCTCCGGGTCGTCAAGCATTGCTATGACCCGCAGCACCTGCTCATAGTACTCGTTGTTGCCGAGCGCCATCGAATACGCGTCGAGGAACGGGACGTACCTCGTCTCCGAAAAATGCTTGCTGAACTTATAGATGTTTACGGTCTTATAATAGTGCTCGATATCGTTGAAATTGAAGTTCTTGCCCGGAATAAACGCGCCGATAGAGTCGTCCTCACCGATTTTTATGCAGGTTCCGTCCATCCAGCTCTCGTATTTGTCCACAAGCGCAAGTGTCTCACGCGGGTCGTCGACGATAGCCCGCAGGACGCTGTCCTCAAATATGATGTCTGACTCAAGCAGCAGCGTATCCTCCTGCAGAAGATAGTCCTTCGCAAGCGCAAGCGAATATATATTGTTGGTCTTGTCGTATATGGGATTGTTCACATAGCAGATTGGGGTAGCAATCTCCAGCGTTGTGATGTAATCTATCAGCTTCTGCCCCTCGTAGCCCACAACTATCACGATCTTTGACAGGCCGAGCGCGTCAAGCTGGTGCAGAGCACGGTCGATCAGCGTGACCCCGTTCACCTTGACCATGCATTTTGTATTGTCGCTGGTCAGTTCCTTCAGGCGCCGACCCATACCGGCCGCGAGAATCAGTCCCTGCATATCGTACCTCCATAAACAGCATAAAGTTTTTCAGAATATAATATAATGTATTATACACTCTTTTGTCCGCCGTGTCCATAGTCCCGCACCATTGCTAAGAAATATTGAAAAGCGCAGCCATGCGGCTGCGCTTTTCGCTCAAATTCACTTTTTCCCCGACATTGCCTTTTTCACGGGGATGGACACCGCCGTGCCGAGGACGCCGCCGATCAGCGCCGTCACAAGCTGCGGCCACGAGAACATCGCGCTCATCATCGCCGCCTGCTTATCCGGCAGCGCGAGCAGCGGGATAAGTATCTTCACTATCAGCAGGAACAGCACCGCAAGCTTTACCGCCGCAGCCAGCACCACTGCCAGCACGTCACGCAGCCACACCTTATCGGCGACCTTCTTATAGATCAGCGCGTATATCGCAACAAGGCTTATATTGCCCAGCGCGATGGCCGGTACAAGCTGGATAAGCGCGGGGCCTATGCCGAGCAGGTACGCGAGGAACGGCGACACGAGCGCCGTAGCGAAGCCGCACCAGAAGCCGCCGCACAGCGTTGCGACCACGAGCACCATGTTCACGCACGAGCCGGTCACGAACTGCCCCATCGCCTTTGTCGCGAATTGCAGCGCCACGAGCACCGCTATCATTACCGCCGTTCTGCACACCCAAAGAGTTTTTTTGTTCATTGATCTCAGTCTTTCATTTTGCCGCCTCAAGGCCGGTTTCGGCCTCGTGCAGCGATTCTACTATCGTCTTGTCCTTCGCCAGCCTGCTGTGCGCGTCGATCTTGTTCTTGTTGCGCTCGCCGTGCGTCAGGCAGCCTGCGCCGTTGATACAGCCGCCGATGCAGGCCATGCCCTCTATGAAGTTCCCTTCCGCGCGCCCCTTCGACGCCTTGAGCAGCGCGAGACGGCATTCCTCGATGCCGCTGCAGCTCACGGGCTTGACCTCAAAGTCGATGCCCTGCTCCTTCAGCGCCTCGACCGCAGCTTCAGCCAGTCCGCCGCAGCGCGCAAAGCTGCGCCCGAAGCCGGAGGCGTTGTTCAGATCCGTCTCCTCAAGCTCTGTCAGCTCAATCTCGCGGCTGTCCAGCACGGCCTGAAGCTCCTCAAAGGTCATCACGCAGTCAACATATTCGCGCACGCCGTGCAGCTGTGCCTCGCCCTTCTTCGCAGTGCAGGGGCCGATGAATATCGTCTTTGCCTCTTTGTCCATGCCCTTTATGAACTTCGCTATCGTCGCCATCGGGGACATGTTGTGCGACACGTTTTCGGACAGCATCGGGAACTGCTTATGTACATAGCTGACAAACGCGGGGCAGCAGGAGCTGGTGAGGAAGCCCTTCTCCGCAAGCTCTTTCGCCTCGGCATAGGCGACCATGTCCGCGCCAAGCGCGGCCTCGACGACCTCATAGAAGCCAAGCTGCTTTATTCCCGTCACGACCTGCCCCAGCTTCGCGTAGGCGAACTGGCTCGCTATCGCAGGAGCGACGATCGCATAAACATGCTTTTCTTCCTTCAGAAGCTTTATCGCATCGAGAATGAAGGACTTATCCGACAGCGCGCCGAACGGGCAGCGATACACGCACGCGCCGCAGGAGATGCACTTGGAGTCGTCGATCTTGACCGTCCCGTCCTCGTTCATGGTTATCGCGCCGATCTTGCAGGCGTTCTGACACGGGCGGCGGCGGTTCAAAATGGCAGAATAGGGGCATGCTTCTGCACACCTGCCGCAGTTGATGCAGCGTTCCTTGTCGATATGGGCGTGATGATGCTCATCATGCGTTATCGCGCCTTTGGGACATGCATCCTCACAGCGATGTGCGATACATCCGCGGCAGTTGTCGGTGATAACATATCCGCCAGACGGGCAGTCGTCACAGGCAATGTCGAGCGCCTCGATAACGTTCGGATTTTTTCTGTTGCCGCCGGTCGCAAGCTTGATGCGCTCGGCCAGAATAGCCCGCTCCTTATACACACAGCAGCGCATGGTGGGCACCTTGCCTGGGATTATCTCCTTCGGTATATCAAGTATCGATTCTGCGAGATCGCCTTCCCATGCATGCTTGGCTACTGTGCGCAGCACCTTGTATTTCAGATGTTGGACTTTGGTGTCAAACTTGTACACAAATTTCCCCCGTCGCATTTATTTGTACTTATTTTAAAGCAAAATTCACGTTTTGTAAACAGTAAATTTCTTAACACAGTCAACTATTTCAGCACCTTGCGCATAAACACTGCCGCGCGTGATGTACCGTCGCGCAGGCGGAAAGCGTCGGGGTGCTCTGCCATGGTCTCGAAGCCCGCGCTGCGGTAGAGCGCGAGGGCACGGTCGTTCCCCTCTATCATCTCAAGCTCAAGCTGCGCCGTCCCGTGCTCACGTGCTTCGCGCTCCATCTCCCGAAACAGCGCGCTGCCGATGCCAAGCCCCCAGTATTCGCGCAGCAGACCAATCATCACCACCGCGCGGTGGCGGGTCTTGAGCGAGGACATGAACACGATCTGGCTGTTGCCGGCGATCTTCCCGTCCACCTCGCAGACGAGCATCATCGTGTTCGGCGAGTCAAGATTGTTCTTCAGATACGCGCGCTCGCCCTCGGCCGTGAACTTCAGCTCTTCGGGGTAGGACGCGAGAAATTCCGTCTCGCCGGACGCGGTTCGGAGATACTCCAGCATCTCCTCGGCGTCGCTCTCTCTGGGCGCTCGGAGTATCGCGCCGCGGCCGTCCTTCAGCGTAATGCTGCGGGTCTTGTATATCATATTTATCATTCCTGTCTAAATATTATCAATTTATTATAATCCATCGGGCATTCGCTGTCAACCGCACTGAGTAGGGTATCGTCTACATTAACGTAAAATAAAACTGCCCCGGTTTTCGGGGCAGTCTTTGGAATATATGCGGGAACTCAGCCGAGTACGCTTGCAAGAACCATGGTGTTTGCGACGGTCATCATGGTGTAGAGCATTGCGATGGTGAAGGAACCGGAGTAAATATTGCCGGTTTCCTTGAAAAATCTGCGGGAAACGAGTGTGCCGACAGGGATGAGGAATACCAGCGGGAACAGGTTGACGATACGCATGGAGTTGAAGGCAAACGTGCCGCTTGCTATGATGCCGCTGTACTGAATGACTATCAGCGCAACTATGCCGATGATATTGCCAATGCAGCTTATAAGCATCGTAAGCCACTCCGGTCGCCCCTCTATGCGGTTGCCGCCGTTTACGAGCATGGAGTTTACAAGGTAGAAGGCTATCCACGCGGGAACGTATGCCACGGCAAACACAAGCTTATTGACGGTAAACACGCGCATATCAATAACCCAGATTCTGAAGTCGGTATTGAACACGAGGTCAACAAAGAACAGAATGACATATGCCGTGAACACCGTAAGCAGCGCGAGCAGGAAGCTCTTCCAGATCACTCTTGCGCTTGCTTTGACACCCCAGCACTCCGGAGCACCGTGTTCGCCCTTGCCGCGGGTAATGATGTAGGAAACAACGAATACGACCAGCAGGCAAATGGCGACGACGAGCGTCCACGCCGCAAGCTCATTCGTGTTCGGCTCTCCGAACAATGTGCTGACCGTGCTGGGAACGAAGGAGGACTGGCCGACCAGCTTATATGCCACAGGCACCACGAGCAGCGCGGGAATAATGCAGTTGAGCGCGTAGGTTATCCAGTATGCCGCCTTGCGCTTGCCGTCGGAAAGCTTGGGCGCGGGTGCCGGTTCGGGTTTGGCAAGCTCCGCGAAGAACTTTGTGCCGTGGATCATCATGGAGGCAAACGGGAACAGGAACAGGAATATGCCGACAAGACCGACGAGGTTGAAGATTTCCTTCCACTGCCAGATCTGGTTGTCCGCATCTATCTGCTCATAACCCGCAGGCACACCGAACGCTGCATAGAAGAAGTTTATGATATCGCGGCAGCTTGCATGGGAGAAGTGGTTGAGCGGGTGGATCTCATTATTCTGATTGATAACGCGGATGCACTCCTTGCCGTTTATCGTGCCGGTATAAATCTTATGGTTTTCAACGGTGCTGACGTTCTCCTCGTCAAGCTGGTTTATGAACGCCGCGGCATTGGGATTCTGCAGATAGGTTGCGGGGTTGCCGTTCTCGTCCTTGAAGAACCATTCGTCATACTTTGCCGCAACAACGCCGAAGTCGATGTCTATGGGGACGGTTCCGTCAACGCCTTCAAATTCGTAGTCGGTGTAGGGGGGATCGTAGCCTTGGTCGAGAGCCGCGGCGATGCGGTTGATGCCGCCGGTTGCGCCCTCCTTGAAATAGGCCTCAACGGTGGCGTTGGTTATCATCGCGCCCATGGAGTGGCCGGAAACGCCGATTTTGTCAAGGTCGATGAATGTCCACGAAGCGCAGGCGTAGTCGATGAGGTGCTTCATGTTCATGTAGTTATCAACAGGGTTGACGTATACGCTGGAATCGCCGTGACGGTATGCGTCGCTCGAGATAACAACAAAGCCGCGGCGGGCAAGCTCAATCATGTTCTGATCCTGATGGTCAAAGTTGTTGTAGCTGCCGTGGGACAGGACGATGAGCGGGAGCTTGTTTTCCTCGGAGGCTTTCTTGGGGATATAGACCTGTGCGTTTATCTCGTAGCCCTCGTCTACGACTACCTTCATGTCCTGAACTTTGACGGTGTTGAAGCTCGTCATGAACAGGGACGCGAAGATGCCGCTTATGAGGCAGAGGCACAGCGCGATGGCCAATACGATTTTTGTGCTTTTCTTCACTTGTTCTTCCTTCTCTCTTTTCTTATTTTCAGCCGGAGCTGTAATGACCACAGTATAGCATTTAATTCATAAATAAACAATATTGTTTGTTCACAAATTATTAAAAATGTTTTTATTGAAAATAAACAATTCATTTTTGAACAATGTTGCCCGGAGAGCGCAAAAACGGCTGCCGGAGGTTATTCCGGCAGCCGTCAAACTGCAAAAGCATATAAAAGTGCTGAAAAATGGGCAAAGCGCCTGCGGAGAGGAATAGCCGTGCCGATAAGTGTTTGCCCTAGTCCTCAACTTTTTCGAGCATCTCAGGCTCCGACAAGCCCGCCCATTTATGGCTGAGCTTGTAGAATGCGGTTTCGATTATCTTGAGCTGCTCGTCGTCAAAGGCGCTCATTTCTTCAAAAAAGCTGTCAAAAACCGGGCCTATCCGATCTTCCGCAAGCCGGGCATAGGTCTTCTTGCCCTCCTCTGTCGGCGTGAGGACAACGTTTTTTCGGTTGCCGACGATGCGGTTTTTCTGTATGAACCCAAGCTCAAGCAGATGCTTTGTTGCCTTGGTGATGTTGCTCGGGATAATGCCGAGGTCGCGCGAGATATCCGCCATTATTCGGTGCTCGTCCTCAAATTCGCAGATATATTCCAGCACCTGCCACTCATGCTGCGTCAGATGCGGCTCATAATCGCCCCTGCCGCCGCGCATAACGCTGCGGTTTGAGCAGTTGGAAAAGAACACTGTTGCGCGCACAAGCTCCCTGTATTTTCCCATCCATTCGAGTTTCAACTACGGTATCCTCCAGATGCTGTGATTTATATTTAATAATTGATTATACTACTTTTGCCGCCGTGCTGCAACAGGAAAATGCTCCGTTTGCCTTATGCAGAGTTTTGATTAAAATTTTTGTTGTATTTTCAGCGAAAATATAGTATTCTGTGAGTGCCGCCATGCGGCTTAAATATGAAATAAGGAGCAGGTATATGTACGATTACATCATAGCAACCTCATCCACCTCGGACCTGCCGAGGACCTATCTTGAGGCGCACAACATTCCCTTCATCCCCTACACCTACACCATCGGCAACGACCTGTACGAGGACGACTGCCGCGAGGAGACCCGCCAGAAGGTCTACGAGGGTATGCGCAACGGCGACCGGCTCAAGACCTCGATGATAAACGAGTATATCTACGACGAGTTTTTCGAGTCGCTGCTCGCGCAGGGCAAGGACGTTATCTTCCTCGACATGTCGCAGAAAATGTCCGTTTCCTATGAGAAGTCTAAGCTCGGTGCAAAAATGGCGCTTGAAAAGTATCCGGAGCGCAAGCTCTACATTATGGATACGCTCTGCATCTCCGGCGGCCTCGGCCTGCTGGTCGACAGCATGGTAACGCTGGCAGAGGGCGGCGCCGGCTACGACGAGGTCATCGCATGGGGCGAGGCGAACAAGCTGAAGATCGCGCACCGCTTCACCGTGGACGACCTGAACTACCTCAAGGCTGGCGGACGCGTGTCGAACGCGGCAGCGCTTGTCGGCGGTATGCTGGCGATCAAGCCCGTGCTGTACGTCCCCGACGGCGGCACGCTGGACGTTGCGAAAAAGGTTCGCGGGCGCAAGACCGCGGTCAATTCCATCCTTGACAGCGCAAAGGCCGACCTTGCGGAGGTCGACACCAATGGGCTGAAGGTGCACATTCTTCAGGCTGACTGCCGCGCCGACGCGGAATATGTACGCGACGAGCTGAAGAAGGCGTACCCCGACCTTGGAGAGATAACGATAACCAGTCTCGGCGTGGTCATCGGCGCGCATTGCGGCCCCGGCCTGCTGACGGTGTTCTATCTCTGCAACAGCCGCAGACCCTAAGATAATATTGTTGTTGAAAACAGCCTTGGGCATCGCACGGGTGCTCATAAGAAAGTAATTGAAGAAATTACGATTATGGCATCTGTCAGGCGGGATTGGCAACGGAATAACGGGTATCTGGTGAGAGCCGGATACCCGTTATTTTTTTGCTGTCACGAAAAGCAATAGATTTATTCACAGCTTTCAGGTATAATTGCCTTAAATCAATCCTATCCCATCCATTCCGAGATTTTTTCAAAAAATCTCAAAAAAGTTTGAAAGCATTGGAACAATTCAGCCTTTCTCATGCCATATATAGTAGAGGGCTGAATACAAACGCGATTGGAGGTGACGCTGATGGACAAGCAGACAGGCCCGAACGATTTTCTTGTGGTGCTGCCCGGTGAGATCATCGAGATACCGCAGGACAGCGACAAGTCATGGCTGACCCTGTTTTACAGCCTACCGAGGGAACTTGCGGAAAAGTGGAAGCCAGCCTACGATCTGCCCCGCTCCCCCTATGAAGTTCTGAGAACGGACAAGTATGACCACATCGTATGTGACGATATGTTCAAGCTGCTTGTGTGGGACTGCTACGCATGGAGCGCATGGCAGTTTTTCCAAGTCAAAGACCGCAAGGGCAACTACCGCGACATTCCCGGCAACTGGAATCAGTACGCAGGATATTTCCCTTTGTGGCGGCTGTCGTACAGCATTATCCCCTACATCCGCATGAAGTTCGAGCAGAACGGGCTTGGCTTCCAGAACCTCTACAACATTCCGCAGGGCGTGGAGGTGCCGTGGCTGACCTATCAGCAGTTCAGCAATCTGGTCGGCAATGTCACAGATATGGTGATTGCGGAGCAGAACTGGCAGCCGATGATCGACGCGATCTGGGAAAACCGCACCGTGGAGGACTACGAAACCACCAGCAGCACCGTTAAGACGGACTTCATGCGGAAGTGGCATCACAACCGTTCCGGCAAGCCGATTTCTCTTGACGAGATGATGGAAAACGAGGACGGCGATATTTTTGAAGTATCCGACCCTCGCGGCGAGTTTGAACAGAAAGTCATTTCTGAAATGCAGATCGCCGCCTTTGCCGAGCAGAGCATTACCGAGAAAGACCAGGAGATATTGAAGCTGCGCATGGACGGCTTGACCGAGCAGGAGATTGCAGACAAGGTTGGCTACAAAACCGCCAGCGCAGTCCATAAGCGGATTACCAAAATTGCCGAAGCCTATGAGGACTATGTGACAGCGGAGTATCAGAAGTATTTGGACAAGTAAACAGACGCAGAAGCGGCAGCAGTTACCGAAATGGTAGCTGCTGCCTTTTCATGCAGGAAAGGAGAGTTTATGAGCAGAGAACCGTTTGAAGCCATGCCCGATGTGATGGACGCAAAGCAGCTTGCCGAATCGTTACAGATTTCCAAAGCGGGGGCATACAACCTTTTGAGCAGCCCAGATTTCCCGACCTTGCGGATCGGCGGGCGCAAATTGGTGATGAAAAATGAGCTGGTGGAGTGGTTGAAAAGCCACACGAACAAAACACCGTGAAAACACAGTCAAGAGCAGGAAAAGTGGCAAATCAGTCGGTAGGACAAAGTGAAATGTACCCCGCATCGTTTTGGGCGTTTCCATCAAAAAATCGCAGCACTTTTCCAATTCAAGAGCTGAGAAAAAATCGTGAAGATCAGGAGGTTTTATGAGAACAGGGCTTACCAAAAAGCAAAAGACAACGGTGATCTATTTTGACGAGTATGGCGGTATCATTGAGGTGCAGACCCACAACACCGATCTCAAAAAGCGGCTGACAGCATTTGCGGCAAAGCACCCGCAATGCTGCCGCCAGACCGACGATGATGAGCAAGGCGGGCTGACCTTTGAGATCGAGAAAGGGCGGTTAAGTTTTCGGCTGACTGCGCCGTATAGCGAGGAACGGCGGCAGTTTGCAAAAAAAAACGAGCAAACAATCAGTTTTTAAATGGGTCAAATTTGTCCTATAAAAGTTATTGAAATATCTGTGGGTTTTCTTGTCAACTCGTGTATAATTAAATAGAAAACAAATCCGAGAGGAGGCGATGCTGTGCAAGAACAGGATATTATCGAATTGCTGCTTCAAAGAAATGAAAAAGGCATGGACGCCTTATTGTTGCACTATGGGCCACTGATGAGATACATTATTGCGCCTATTTTGCAAAATCCACAGGATCAAGAGGACTGCCTTTCAGAAGTAGCAACGCGTGTCTGGGAAAAAATAGAACAGTTCAACCAAGAACGAGGAAGTTGGAAGACGTGGTTGACGGCAATTACCAGAAATGCTGCGCTGAACTATACGAGGAATACTCACCGCCATAATAGCGTTGAAGAAATTCCAGACGATACACCATCACCGGAGCCAAGTCCTGAAGAACTGATTATACAAAAAGAACGGCAATCTGCGGTTAATTACGCTTTGCGCCAGTTATCGCCCAAGGACAGGATGCTGTTTTACAGAAAATATTATTACTTACAATCAACAGCCCAAATTGCTTCCGAGCTGGGGATGACTGAAAGATCGGTCGAGGGAAAACTGTATCGCTTGAAAAAGCAGCTTCGCAAGATGTTAGGAGGTGAAGTGCATGAGTAATCATGAATGGGAATCCATGAACGAAAGAGATTTTGAGACAATGCTTGAAAAAAGCGTTTTAGATTTTCCCCCTGATGATGTTGTTGAAGATGTAACACCATGGAGAAAAGCAATGAGCCGTGTACTCGTTGGCATGGCACTTTGCGCTATCACGCTGAACTTTTGGTGCCTAAATTATATTCTTCCTGCCGTTGGAATGGTGCTGTCACTATTAGGGTTTCGTTCTCTATGGCGTGAAAATAAATGGTTTAGAAATTGCTTTATTATAACAGTAATCCGAGCGGCATACTTTTTCCCGATGCTGATTCTAAATACGACCATTATCCAAAGCACAATTTTTACTCCCCAAGTCACATCGGTGCTAACCGTTGCAAACCTTTTGCTTCTGCTTGTCGAGTTCTTTTGTCTCTGGCGTGGACTCAGAGCTGTGCAGAGAAAAGTAAATCTTCCTCCGCGAGCGGGAGGTGCCGTTGCACTGATTATCTGGTATGCACTCATGTGCGTTCTGGCTGTTATTCAGTATAATGGACTGGTAGTTGCTGGGGCAATGGTTATTGGATACATCTTCATTATCCGTAATATCTATATGCTCTCAAAAGAACTTGATGAAGCTGGGTATTCAATTCAAACCGTATCTATTAAGGTAACAGACAGATGTATCGTGCTCGTTCTCCTTTCAGTGCTTATCATCGGCTGTGCTTTTGGCTATATTTTCGGTGGCAGTTATCCGATGGCCTGGAGTACAGTGGATTCGTCAGAACATACTGAAGTAGAGGTAATCAAGAGCCATCTCACGGAACTTGGCTTCCCAGAATATGTTTTGAACGATCTCACGCCAGAAGACATTGCAGCTTGTGATGGTGCTTTACAGGTTGTCGTTGACATCACGGACGAACCAGTGAATGACGGCAGAACGGTAACTACAGAGAATAGTAATGGAGAGAAACGCCATATTGAGCAAAAGACTGTCTATGATGTAAAAGAGTTACGCATTACCGGCGTTGGAGTGCAAATACCTGGCGAACGAGAAAGATGGATCATTTTCCATCATTTCCTTTGGACTACCGATCCTGGATTTTACGGAACAGAGTCGATTCAGCTTTGGCCCGTATATCGAGATATTTCAGATGGATGGGCTTCTAACGGTGAAGTAACTGGACGTGTGCTGTATGACAAGGGTGGGGAAACCTTCGCTGCCCCTTATTATTCTCTTGACAATCAAACTTTTACATCCAACAGCATTTTCTGGGGAGAGCAAACAAGTACCGATGTTTTTGCCGCTTTTTCTATGCCAAGGCAAGGTGAAAATTATCGTGGCTATGTTGCTTATCCCATTGCTGAGATGCAGGATGGCTATATCATCAGCAGTTGGGTCAATTACACTCATCAACGAAGCTGGCTCCAATATCCTGCAATGACAGCAATGGAAAAACGAATGACAAATAGCTGGAATGATGCCGGAGCGTTTATGACAGTCCAAGATGCGCTTCAATTCTACCCAACAAATGAAGGCGTTGAAATGATTAAGTGAGAACAAATAAACGGAGCGATTGACATAAAATAATCCCTTTGGAACAAAGGGCGCACTTCTATACTCTCCTGACGGGAGTATGTGCGCTCTACGAGACAGACAGCCCGGACAGCCAAATGTCCGGGCTGTTTTGCGTCACTTTGTTCCGAACAAGGGGCTGCACCCCTTGCGACGCTTGCGCGCCTATCCCAGCGGACTTTGCAGCGAAAACGGTCTGCTGGCGCAGACCATTTCCACCGCAAAGTTTGAAAATTCCATATCATCACGCAGACCGTCTACTGAAAACGTAGGCGGTCTTTTTGTATCTATCCACCCCATCATTTATCAGTCAGGAGGTTAAAATCATGCACGAAAAAGAAATCGAAAAGCTGCAAGCCGAGAAAGAGAAAGTTGAACGCCAGCTTGTACAGGAACAGCACATAATCCAGCGCCTTGAAAACCGCGCCGCCTACTATGCAAAGGGAGAACGGCGCAAGCGGGCGCACCGGCTCATCACCCGTGGCGCAGCCATCGAGAGCGTCGCACCGCGGACAAAGGATTTGAGCGAAACCGAGTTTTACACTTTTGCCGAACAGGTCTTTGCCCTGCCGGACACACAAAGACTGCTCACGGAAGCTGTCAGCAACCATGCGGGAGGTGACTGAGTATCGCACTCTTTCATTTTCATGTGACGCAGATCAAGCGCAGCGCGGGGCAGTCTGCCGTAGCTGCTGCCGCGTACCGCGCCGGGGAAAAGCTGCACAGCGAGTATTACGGCGAGGACAGCGACTACACCCGAAAAGGCGGCGTGATCTGCTCTGAAATTCTGCTCCCGTCACACGCCCCGCCAGAATACGCAGACCGCGAAACGCTCTGGAACGCCGTGGAGAAAGCCGAGCGCGGCAAGAAAGCCCAGCTTGCATACAGCTTTGACATTGCCTTGCAGAATGAGTTTTCCATGCAGGAGAACATCGATCTTGCAAGGCAATTCTTATTGGACAATTTCGTGAGCCGTGGCATGGTAGTGGACTTTGCCGTGCATCAGCCGGACAAGGAGGACGGCGGCATTTCTAATCCGCATTTCCATGTCATGTGTCCCATCCGTCCCATTGAGCCGAACGGTAGGTGGGGCAATAAGCAGCGGCGGGAATATGTGCTGGACGAACACGGCGAGCGTGTTCTGGACGAGGCAGGCAATTATGTGTTCAACGCCGTTCCCACGACGGACTGGGGCAAACCCGAAACGCTGGAAGCGTGGCGGCGGGCATGGGCTGAGATGTGTAACGCCAAGTTTGCCGAAAAAGGTTTGGATTGCCGCATTGATCACCGTAGCTTTGCCCGTCAGGGCGTGGAGCAGATTCCCACCCAGCACGAAGGTCCCACCGTCCGGGCAATGGAGGCAAAGGGCATCCGCACCGACAAGGGCGACTTCAACCGCTGGCTTCGCAAAACCAACGCCATGCTGCGGGAGGCAAAGGAGAAAATCGCCGCGCTGATCGGCTGGCTGAAAGATGTAAAAGCTGAGCTTGACAGACCACAGCCGCCCATGCTGAATGATCTGCTGGCGCTGCATTGCGCCAATCGCAACAAGAGCGCGTACAGCAATAAGGCGAAGAACGCCAACTTGCAGCGTTACGCCGAGGCGTTCAGTTTTCTGCAATCCAAAAATCTTTACACCGTGGACGATCTGGAAACTACGCTTCACACCATGCAGGACAAGATCGGCACGCTGAAAAAGTCTGCTTCTGCAAAGCAATCCCGCATCAAGGAGCTGGATGAGCTGCTGCGCATGGCACAGTATTATGTCGATGGAAAATCGGTTGCGGACAAGCTGAGAAGCATCCGTTTTGAAAAATCCAGACAGAAATATAAGTCGGAGCATGACGATACGCTGCGGACGTTCTACATGGCAGAGCGCAAATTAAAGCCGTACTTCAAAGACGGCAAGCTGCCCATCACCGCATGGCGTAGGGAGCGCGAGCAGTTGGAGCAGGAATACAGGGACATTCAGACGGAACTTTCGCCGCTCCATGCCGACGCGAAAAAGCTCTGGGCAATCCATTACAACATCTACGAAGTGCAGCATGAGCAGGAGCGCCAGAACACCGCGACGCGGCAGAAAAAGCAGGAGATTGAACACTAAGGAGGGCATTGCCTATTGAGTATCTTTGAAGCCGTCAAGCAGTCTGTGACCACCCGGCAGGCTGCGGAGCGATACGGCATTCGGGTGGAGCGGAACGGAATGTGCCGCTGCCCGTTCCACGATGACAGCACACCCAGCATGAAGCTGGATCGCCGGTATTACTGCTTCGGCTGCGGTGCCACCGGGGACGTGATTGACTTCGTTTCCCGGCTTCGCGGGATCGGCAGCAAGGAAGCCGCAATTCTGCTGGCACAGGATTTTGCCATTCCGTATGAGGATAGCGCGGGCAAGACAAATAGACCACGACAACAGAATACCGACGAACAGAATTATCAGCACATGGAACGCTACTGTTTCCGTGTGCTGTTGGACTATTACCGGCTGTTATGCCGCTGGAAGGAGGATTATGCCCCGCAGACGCCGGAGGACGGCTATCATCCGCACTTTGTAGAAGCATTACAGAAGCTCTCGTTGATTGCATATCTGCTGGACGAGCTGTTGGGCGGGGATATGCAGGCGCGGGCATCCGTTGTGATCGAATATGGAGAGGAAGTGAGGAAACTTGAGCAGCGAATGGCAGAGCTTGCCGCCGCAGATGAGGCAGCAGATCAAAATGCAGGTGGGCAGTATAGCATCGCCGATGAGCATTAAAGAAGTAAAAGCCATGCTGGACACCACGGAAAAAGGCGGTGTCCGCAACAGTATCAAGAATTGCCTGACGGTGTTTCAGCACGATCCGCTGCTCTCCGGCGCGATTGCCTACAATCTGCTGACCGACCGCACCGACGTTGTCAAGCCCATCGGCTACGACCGAAGCCCCAGCGCCTCCATGACCGACACGGATATGAAGTACATCCGGCTGTATCTGGAAGAGAATTACGACCTGACAAGTGAGAAGAAAATCATGGACGCCGCCGATCTTGCCGCCCATCAGAACAGCTATCACCCTGTCAGGGACTTTCTGAACAGCCTTACATGGGATGGCACGGAGCGCATTCGCTATTGCCTGCATCATTTCCTCGGCGCAGAGGCAGATGAGTACACCTTTCAGGCATTACGCCTGTTCCTGCTGGGTGCGATTCACCGGGCATTTCACCCCGGCTGCAAATTTGAGGTTATGCTCTGTCTGGTGGGCGGTCAGGGCGCGGGAAAGTCCACCTTCTTCCGGCTGCTGGCAGGCAAGGACGAGTGGTTTTCTGATGATCTGCGGAAGCTGGACGATGAAAACGTATACCGCAAGCTGCAAGGTCACTGGATCATTGAAATGTCCGAGATGATCGCCACCGCCAACGCCAAGAGCATTGAGGAAATCAAGTCGTTTCTGAGCCGTCAGAAGGAGGTCTACAAAATCCCGTATGAAACCCACCCGGCAGACCGATTGCGGCAATGTGTGTTTGGCGGCACGTCAAACGCAATGGATTTCCTGCCCCTCGACCGTTCCGGCAATCGTCGCTTTTTGCCGGTACAGGTCTGCCCGGAGCAGGCGGAGGTTCACATTCTGGAGGACGAAGCCGCATCCAGAGTCTACTTGCAGCAGGTGTGGGCGGAGGCGATGACCATCTACCGGGCAGGCGGCTGGAAGCTGACATTCAGCCCGGAAATGGTGTGCTATCTCAAGGAGCATCAGAAGGACTTCATGCCGGAGGACACGAAAGCGGGCATGATTCAGGCGTTTCTGGACAGCTACACGGGCGATACCGTCTGTTCCAAGCAGCTTTACAAGGAGGCGCTGAACCATGCTTTTGACGAGCCGAAGCAATGGGAGATCCGCGAGATCAATGAGATCATGAACCAGTGTGTGACCGGCTGGACGTATTTCTCCAATCCCCGCAGCTTTGCCGGATACGGCAGGCAAAAGGGCTGGGAGCGCGAAAGAGCTGCAACCGACAGCGGCAGCCATGCCGCAGAAATCCCGGACGGCTTTGTGGAGATCACGGAGCAAATTGAGATGCCGTTCTGAACAGTACGGCTGGTTGCAAAGCCTGTTGTTGCCCCGTTGCCGGGCTGGTTGCCGGGAGAATCCCTGTCCTGTCAGGCTTTTTCTGCCTTTGACAACCAAAACAACAGAAAAATAGAAGAAAAG
>ERZ772867.2632-NODE-2632-length-16935-cov-4.393365_pt1 | contig 16935 bp, 14 predicted proteins | sample MGYA00511341_ERZ772867 | MGnify/ENA primary metagenome ERZ772867 (study PRJEB29015, sample SAMEA2737707) | human gut metagenome | biome: human gut; feature: human-associated habitat; material: faeces | place: China | collected 2012 ... | reverse complement strand
TCAGAGACGGCGAGCAGTCCCCGGGCTGCAGCATGAACCTGACGGAGAAGATCGAAATGGCCCGCCAGCTGGAAAAGCTGGGTGTGGACGTCATCGAGGCGGGCTTTGCCATTGCCTCCCCCATGGACCACCGCAGCGTGCAGGCCATTGCACAGGCGGTGGAGCACTGCACCGTGGCTTCGCTGGCCCGCTGCGCCAAGGGCGACATTGACGCCGCCTGGGACGCGGTGAAATGTGCCAATCATCCCCGCATCCATGTGTTCCTTGCCACCAGCGATATTCATATGGAGTATAAGCTGCGCATGACGCGCCAGCAGGTGCTCCAGCGCATCACCGAGATGGTGGGCTACGCCGCCTCTCTCTGCCCGGATATTGAGTTCTCTGCCGAGGATGCCTCCCGGTCTGACCCGGCGTTTCTGGCCCAGTGCTATGCAAATGCCATTGCCGCCGGCGCCACCACGCTGAATGTGCCGGATACCGTGGGCTATTCCACTCCGCAGGAGATGAGCGGCCTGATTACCTACCTCCGTGAGCATGTCCCCGGCATCGACAAGGTGGACATCTCCGTCCACTGCCACAACGACCTTGGCATGGCGGTTGCCAATTCTCTGGCCTGTGTGCAGGCCGGGGCCACGCAGGTGGAGTGCACCGTCAACGGCATCGGCGAGCGGGCGGGCAACGCAAGTCTGGAGGAGCTGGTCATGGCCATGTCCACCCGCCGGGATTACTATCAGGTGGAAACCGGCGTCAATACCCGCCAGATTTATCGCTCCAGCAAGCTGCTCAGCAACATCACCGGCGTGCCGATTCCTGCCAGCAAGGCCATCGTTGGTGCCAATGCCTTTGCTCACGAGTCCGGCATTCACCAGCACGGTGTGCTGGCCAATGCCCAGACCTATGAGATTATGACTCCTGCCGAGGTGGGCGTACCGCAGAACACCATGGTGCTGGGCAAGCACTCCGGCAAGCATGCGCTGCGCGAAAAGCTGGAGACCATGGGCTACGAAATCAGCGATCAGGAGCTGGAGGAGGTGTTCCAGCGGTTCAAGGATCTGGCCGACCGGAAAAAGACCATCACCGGCTCCGATCTGGAGGCGCTGGTGCTCCATCGCCACAATAATGCGCAGGCCGCCTGCCAGCTGGTCAGCCATGTGGTCAACGCCGGTGACGGCGTGCCGAACACCTCCTGCATCAAGCTCAAGCGGGACGATAAGATTGTGGAGGAGGTTGCCATCGGCTCCGGCCCGCTGGACGCATCCTTCAAGGCCATCAACCGCATCCTTGGCATGGACATCCGGCTGGAAAGCTTCAGCCTGAACGCCATCACCGACGGTGAGGATGCCATCGGCGAGGCTGTGGTCAAGCTGGAAAATGACAAGGGCCAGTGCTTCACAGGAACCGGCCTCTCTACGGACATCATTGAATCCTCTATCCGCGCCTATATTAACGGCATCAACAAAATGATTGAAGAAACCGCCTGCTGAGAAAGGAGAACCTGCAATGGCAATGACAATGACCCAGAAAATTCTGGCCCGCCACGCCGGGCTTGCCTCTGTCCGTCCCGGCCAGCTGATTCAGGCAAAGCTGGATCTGGTCATGGGCAACGATATTACCTCCCCCGTGGCCATCAACGAGTTTGAAGCAAATGGCTTCACCAAGGTTTTTGATAAAAGCCGAATCGCCATGATTATGGACCATTTTGCCCCCAACAAGGACATCAAGGCCGCCACACAGTGCAAGCAGTGCCGCACCTTTGCCCGGAAATTTGATCTGGATAACTACTATGATGTGGGCGAGATGGGCATCGAGCATGCGCTCCTGCCGGAAAAAGGGCTGGTAGCCCCCGGTGAGGCCGTCATCGGCGCCGATTCCCATACCTGCACCTATGGCGCGCTGGGCGCGTTTTCCACCGGCGTCGGCTCCACCGATATGGGTGCGGCCATGGCGGCTGGCCAGACGTGGTTCAAGGTTCCCTCCGCCATTCGCGTCAACCTCACCGGCAAGCTTCGTCCCTTCGTCTCCGGCAAGGATGTGATTCTCACCCTCATCGGCATGATCGGTGTGGACGGCGCCCGGTATCAGTCTCTGGAATTTACCGGCCCCGGCGTTGCGGAGCTGACCATCTATGACCGGCTGACCATCTGCAATATGGCCATCGAGGCCGGTGCCAAAAACGGCATTTTCCCCGTGGATGATGTAACCCGCGCCTATGTGGAAGGCCACGTCACCCGTTCCTGGACGGCGGTGGAGGCCGATCCCGATGCCGAGTACCAGCGTACCATCGACATTGACCTGTCCGCAGTGGACTGCACCGTGGCGTGGCCTCACCTGCCGGAAAACACCCATCCTGCCACCGACGGCGCGGAAATTGCCATCGACCAGATTGTCATCGGCTCCTGCACCAATGGTCAGCTGCCGGACATGGCGGCCGCTGCCGCCGTGCTGAAGGGCCATCATCTGGCTTCCGGCGTCCGGGGCATCATCATCCCCGCCACCCAGAGCGTGTACCGCGAGTGCATGCACCGTGGGTATACCGACATTTTCATGGATGCCGGCTGCATCGTCTCCACTCCCACCTGCGGCCCGTGTCTGGGCGGCCATATGGGCATTCTTGCCGCCGGGGAGCGGTGTGTGTCCACCACCAACCGCAACTTTGTGGGCCGCATGGGCCATGTGGACAGCGAGGTGTATCTGGCCTCTCCCGCCACCGCTGCGGCCTCCGGCATTGCCGGGCATATCTGCCACCCCAAGGACATTTGAAAAGAGGTATAAAGCTATGAATGCACACGGAACCGTACATAAATATGGGGATCATGTGGACACCGATGTCATCATCCCCGCCCGCTACCTGAACACCCAGAGCCATCAGGAGCTGGCCGCCCATTGCATGGAGGATATTGATAAGGAGTTTGTGGGCCGGGTAAAGCCTGGTGACATTATGGTGGCCGGCGTCAACTTCGGCTGCGGCTCCTCCCGGGAGCACGCACCCATTGCCATCAAGGCGGCCGGTATCTCCTGCGTCATCGCCAAAAATTTCGCCCGTATTTTCTACCGCAACGCCATCAACATCGGCCTTGCCATTCTGGAGTGCCCTGCGGCCGGGGAGGAGATTTGCAACGGCGATCGGGTTTCCGTCGATTTTGATACCGGTGTCATCACCGATGAAACCACCGGCAAAACCTATCAGGCAGAGCCCTTCCCGCCCTTTATCAAGGACATGATTGCCCGGGGCGGCCTGATGGCTTCGCTGAAGGCAAAGGAGGCGTGAATATGGAAAAGACCATTGCTCTGATTCGCGGCGACGGCATCGGCCCGGAGATTGTTGCCGAGGCTGTCGGCGTGCTGGACGCCGTGGCGAAAAAATTCGGCCATACATTTAAATATATAGAGGCGCCCATGGGGGGCTGTGCCATTGACGCTTACGGTGTTCCCCTGCCGGATGAAAGCCTTGCAGCCTGCCTGCATGCCGACAGTGTGCTTCTTGGCGCCGTGGGCGGTCCCAAGTGGGACAGTCAGCCCTCCGCCAACCGCCCGGAGCGGGGCCTGCTGAAACTGCGCTCCGCCATGCAGCTGTATACCAATATCCGGCCTGCCCGCATGTTTTCCGACCTGTCCGCCGCCTGCCCGCTGCGGGCCGATATTGCCGCCCGGGGCATTGACTTCGTTGTGGTTCGCGAGCTCATCGGCGGCGTGTACTTCGGCAGCCATTCCACCGAGGAGGCGGACGGCGAAAAGAAAGCCACCGACATCATGTCCTACTGCGAGCATGAGGTGCGCCGGGTGGCCCATGTGGCCTTCCAGACGGCCCGCAAGCGCCGCCGCTGCGTTACCTCCGTGGATAAGGCCAATGTGCTGGACACCTCCCGCCTGTGGCGGCGCGTGGTGGAGGAGGTGGCGCAGGAGTATCCGGATGTGGAGCTGCGCCACATGTATGTGGATAACGCCGCCATGCAGCTGGTGCGCGATCCCAGCCAGTTTGATGTAATTGTCACCGAAAATCTGTTCGGCGACATTCTCTCTGACGAGGCCAGCCAGATTACCGGCTCCATCGGCATGATTCCCTCCTCCAGCATGGGCTCCACCACCCGTGGCCTGTACGAGCCAATTCACGGCTCCGCCCCGGATATTGCCGGTCAGGATAAAGCCAACCCCATCGGCACGATTCTGGCCGCCGCCATGATGCTGCGGTACAGCTTTGATATGGAGCAGGAGGCCGCCGCCATCGAGGGTGCTGTGGATGCCGTATTGAAGGATGGCTTCCGCTGCGGCGACATTATGGCGCCCGGTGCCACACTGGTTGGCTGCCGGGAGATGGGCAGCCGAATCTGCCAGCGTATCTGAAAGACCCGCTTCCGTCTCAGCTTTCGGACCTGACGGTTCTGTTTTCATCTCTCGTTTCAGACCTGACAGTTTTGCTTTCGCCTCTCTTCCCGGATCATACGGTTTCGCTTTCGGCTTCGTTTCCGGAACGAACGGTTTTGTCTTCGGCTCTATTTTTGAACTGAACGGCTCTGCTTTCAGCTTTGTTTTCCGGACCATACGGTTTTACTTTCTGCTTCAATTTTGCAGCGGACGGTGCTGTGATTGGCTCCGCTATCTGGGCAGGCAGCTTTGCTTTTTCGGCTGCATCTCTCTGCGCTGCGCCTTGACAGACGGAGAAAAAGCTGATAGAATGAACCCATCATCAATAGCGCGATGAGCGGAAAGAGTATGCCCGATGCCCCGGGCAGAGAGGGACGGTCACCGGCTGCAAGCCGTCCTGCGGGGGCGGTGCGGAAAGTGCGTCCGGGAGCGCGGGGGATGCAGATGCCCTCCGCCGGGCCAGCGTAACAGGCCGGAAAAGTGACAAACGAGAGTGGAACCGCGGAATATCTTTCGCCTCTCATGCCGGAAGGCATGAGAGGCGTTTTTTGTTGCCGCAATTGCCCGAATTGTGCCGCCTGCAATTGCAGGCGGCCCGGTGCGGCACAGGCCCGCTGCGCGCGCAAGCGAAGCGCGGATTCTGCATGTATTCAGGAAAAAGCGTGAAAATAGTTATAAAATTCCAGAATAAAAGGAGATTTTGCTATGTATCTGTATAACTCAGCTACCCACAAAAAAGAGGAATTCAAGACCCATACTCCCGGCCATGTGGAGATGTATACCTGCGGCCCTACGGTGTATCACTTTGCTCATATCGGCAATCTGCGCAGCTACATCATGGAGGATGTGCTGGAAAAGTATCTGCGCTATGCAGGCTATGATGTGAACCGGGTGATGAACATCACCGATGTGGGGCATTTGACCTCCGATGCCGACGAGGGCGAGGACAAGATGCTCAAGGGCGCCAAGCGTGAGCACAAAACCGTGATGGAAATTGCCCAATATTATACGGACGCCTTCTTCTCCGACTGCCGGAAGCTGAACATCAAGCGGCCCGATGTGGTGCAGCCGGCTACCGGCCTGATTGATGATTATATCAAAATCATTACAAAGCTTCTGGACACAGGCTATGCCTATGTGGCCGGCGGCAATGTGTATTTCGACACCAGTAAGCTTCAGCGCTACTATATATTCAATGACCACAACGAGGAAGATCTGGCTGTTGGCGTCCGGGAAGGCGTGGAGGAGGACACCAACAAGCGCAACAAAAACGACTTTGTGCTGTGGTTTACCAAGTCGAAGTTTGAAGATCAGGCCCTGAAATGGGATTCCCCCTGGGGCGTGGGCTATCCCGGCTGGCACATTGAGTGTTCCGGCATTTCCATGAAGTATAACGGCGAGTATCTGGACCTGCACTGCGGCGGCGTGGACAACGCTTTTCCCCACCACACCAATGAAATTGCCCAGTCCGAGAGCTATCTGGGCCATGCGTGGTGCCCCCACTGGTGCCATGTGGCCCACCTGAACACGGCCAGCGGCAAAATGTCCAAGTCTAAGGGCGAATTTCTGACAGTGTCTCTGCTGGAGGAAAAGGGGTATGCCCCGGTGGTATACCGGTTCTTCTGCCTGCAGAGCCATTACCGCAAGAGCCTGGTGTTCTCCTGGGAGAATCTGGACAACGCAACGGTGGCCTATAACAAGCTGATTGCCAGAATTGCCGCCCTGCCTGAGGATGGCGGAGAGGTGGACGCGGCTGCGGCGGAGGAGCTGCAGCAGAAGTTCCGGGCGGCTATGGACAACGACCTGAACACCTCTATGGCAGTGACGGTGCTGTATGATGTGCTGAAAGCGAAAACCAACACCGCTACCAAGCGCCATGTGCTGGCAGAGTTTGACCGGGTGCTGAGCCTTGATTTGCTGGAAAACGCGGATAAGAAAAAGGCTGAACAGAAGGCGGCTCCGGCGGGCGGATTCCAGATTGTCAGCGAGAGCGGCGAGGCTGATGAGCAGGTGGAAAGCCTGCTGCGGGCCCGGTATGATGCCAAGAAGGCGAAGAATTTTGCCGAAGCGGACCGCATCCGGGATGAGCTGAAAGCGATGGGCGTGGAAATCACCGACATGCCCGGCGGCGTACGGTGGAAGAAGTAAAGCTATAAAAAGGCATCCGAGGCAGCGTTTGTGCTGCTTCGGATGCCTTTTTTTACTGTCCGCTTGGACAAGGAGGATCGTTCAGTCCGCGGCTTTTTCAAACTCTGCGGCCACCTGAGAAAGCAGCTGGCGGATGGGAAGATGCTGGGGACATGCCTTTTCGCACTGACCGCAGCCGATGCAGGAGGAAGCCTTGCCGCCCTGCGCGGCATGGATGCCGTAATAATAATCGGCATTCCAGTCGTGATGAATCTGCTTGGAGTTCATGGCGGCAAAAAAATCAGGGATGGCAATGTGCCGGGGGCAGCCGTCGGTACAGTAGTGGCAAGCAGTGCAGGGAATGAGATTCATGCCGGCGAATACCCGGCGTACCCGGTCAATGGCGTCCAGCTCCGTAGGGGTGAGGTGCTGGAAGTTCTGCATGAAGGAGATGTTATCCTGCAGCTGCTCCAGTGTGCTCATGCCGCTGAGCACCATCATCATGCCCGGAAAACCGGCGGCAAAGCGGATGGCGTAGCTGGCGGGGCTGCCGCCGTGAAGCGAGTCCAGCACAGCCCGGGCTTCGTCCGGCAGATTTACAAGACTGCCGCCCTTGACCGGCTCCATCACGATGACGGGCTTGTTGTGCCGGCGGCAGACCTCATAGCAGGCCCGGCTCTGGACGGCGGGATCTTCATAGTCCAGATAGTTGAACTGAATCTGCACGACCTCAACCTGAGGGTATTCGGTGAGAATCTGCTCCAGCACCTCGGGCCGGTCATGGAAGGAGATGCCCACATGGCGCACCTTGCCCTCCTCTTTCAGCTGAAAAGCCTGTTCATAGGCGCGGCAGGCCTTGAAGTGCCTGAAATTTTCCGCAGACTGGGCGTGCATGAGATAGTAATCAAAATAGGTGACGCCGCAGGCCTCCAGCTGCTGCTGGAACAGAGGACGCACATCGGCCTCCGTTTTGAAAAAACAATCTGTCAGCTTATTGGTCAGCAGGTATTCCTCCCGCCGGTGACGGCTGGTAAGGCAGGCGCGCAGCGCCGTCTCGCTCATGCCCTGCAGGTAGCCATGGGCAGTGTCAAAGTAGCAGAATCCGGCCTGTAAAAATGCATCCACCATGCGGCAGGTCTGCTCCAGATCCACCTGATCGCCCTGCATGGGCAGGCGCATGCAGCCAAAGCCGAAATTTCTGCCAAGAGAAGCCATGATCAATACCGTCCTTTCTGCTGTGTCTTGCTTTATTTCAGCAGGTTATTGTTGTCAAAATAGTCGATACGCATGGCGTGGCGCACATCGGCCAGCGTTTCGGCGGCCTTGCGCTGCGCTGCCTGACTGCCGGCACGGAGAATTTCGTACACCTCCGGCAGACGGCTCTCCCACAGCTGACGGCGCTGGCGAATGGGGGCAAGCTCGGCCTGCATGACCTTTTCCAGAAATTTTTTCACCGTTACATCGCCCAGACCGCCCCGCTGGTAATGCGCCTTCAATTCATCCAGACCGCTGTAATCCGGCAGAAATTCGGCAAAATGCTCCGGGCGGCAGAAGGCGTCCAGATAGATAAAGACAGGGTTTCCGTCGGTGTGGCCGGGATCTTCGCGGCGCAGATGGGTGGGGTCGGTGAACATGGACATGACCTTGGTGTGAATTTCCTCGGGCGTATCGGACAGGTAAATGCAGTTGCCGAGAGATTTGCTCATTTTGGCCTTCCCGTCGATTCCGGGCAGACGCAGGCAGGCCTGATTGCTGGGCAGCATAATCTGCGGATCGGTAAGGGTGTCACCATAGACACTGTTGAACTTATGCACAATTTCACGGCACTGCTCCAGCATGGGCATCTGGTCTTCCCCTACGGGCACAACGGTTGCGCGGAAGGCAGTGATGTCTGCCGCCTGACTGATGGGGTAGCAGAAAAAGCCCACGGGAATGCTGGCTTCAAAGTTGCGCTGCTGAATCTCTGCCTTGACGGTGGGGTTGCGCTGCACCCGGGAAACCGTGACCAGATTCATATAATAAAAGGTGAGCTCTGTCAGCTCCGGCACCATGGACTGGATAAACAGCACCGACTTTTCCGGGTCAAGACCGCAGGCCAGATAGTCCAGCGCCACCTGCATGATGTTGCTGCGTACCTTTTCGGGATGCTCGGCATTATCCGTCAGCGCCTGTGCATCGGCGATCATGATATAGATTTCGTCGAAACGGCCGGAATTCTGCAGGCGCACCCGCTCCTGCAGCGAGCCGACATAATGCCCCACATGGAGCCGGCCGGTGGGCCGGTCACCGGTGAGAATGATTTGCTTCATAATTTCACACCTCCGGGAGTATGCCGTTTCCCGGGGCGGGGAACGGTTTTCTTCAATTATACGCCGGTGAGGGCCGCCGCGTCAACAAAAAAGGGCAGCGGGGAGGAAGCGCGTGTGGTTCTTGACAGGGGCGGCGGGGAACGGTATGATAAAAGAAAATGGGGGGGTAGGAAGACGGAAAATACCCCGGTCAGGGAGGTAAGTGCATGAAGGCATTGCTTATTAACGGCAGCCCCCATCCGAAGGGCTGCACCTATACGGCGTTGGCGGAGCTGGGAAAAACGCTGGAGCAGGAGGGAATCGAAGTGGAACTGGTGCAGGCCGGGGGACAGAACATCCGGGGATGCATTGCATGCCGGCACTGCCACACGGCGGGAAAGTGTGTGTTTGACGATCTGGTCAACGAGACGGCACCCAAGCTGGCGGAAGCGGACGCGGTGGTGATTGGCTCGCCGGTATACTATGCTTCTCCGGCAGGAGGGGCCATCGCATTTATGGACCGCCTGTTTTACAGCACGGCCCATATCGACAAGACCATGAAGGTGGGAGCAGCGGTGGTATCCTGCCGCCGGGGCGGAAACACGGCCACCTTTGACGCGCTGAACAAGTATTTTACCATCAGCTCCATGCCGGTTGTCAGCAGTCAGTATTGGAACATGGTGTATGGCAACACGGCGGAGGAGGTACGGCAGGACGCGGAGGGCCTGCAGACCATGCGGACGCTGGGACGGAACATGGCATTTCTGATTAAAAGCATCCGGCTGGGGCGGGAGAGCATGGGGCTGCCGCAGCAGGAGGAGAAAACCTTTACCAATTTCTGGCACTGAGCGGATAAGGCGAGGGAATGTTTTGATCCTGTGATAATTGCTCGGGTTTTGAAACGAAAGTTTTGTTGACAAAAAACGGCGGAGAGAATATAATATTCACGAGAATTTGAGCCATTCAAAAGAGTGCGGTTTCGTTTCTTTCTGCACCGGGCGGGTGCGGAGCCTTTGCCGCCGGGGCTGCGGCTGCGGTGGTTATTTTATGGAGAATCGAGGAATTATCATGCAAATGTACGACACACCTCATGCGCTCAGCGACTACCTGAACCAGACCTTTACCTGCTCCTGCGGGCGGGAGCACTATGCGGCCCTGCGGTATGTGGCTATCGGGAAGGACGCTTTGCAGCAGCTGCCAGACATTGTTGCCAAGCTGGGGGCAAAAAGCGTTTACCTGATCAGCGACTCCATTACCTGCGCCATTGCCGGCGAGAAATGCCACCAGATTCTGGAGATGGCGGGGGTGCAGCACAAGCTGCTGACGCTGGGCCACACGGCCTTTGACGAGGCTACGGTGGGCGAGATCGTGATCCATATGCCCGCAGACTGCGACCTGTTTGTGGCTGTTGGCACCGGAGCCATCAACGACATGACCCGGTTCTGCTCCTTTAAGATGGGCTGCCCGTTTATGACGGTGGCCACGGCAGCCCCGATGGACGGCTTTGCCTCCTCCATAGCGGCGCTGAATGTGAACAACCTGAAGGTGACCTTTGAGGCCCAGACGCCGCTGGCCATCATCGGCGACACGGAGATACTGAAGGGCGCACCTTACCGCATGATTGCGGCGGGGCTGGGTGATCTGCTGGGCAAATGCACCTGCCTGTGCGACTGGCGGCTGGCAAACCTGATCAGCGGCGAGCACAAGTGCGACCGGATCATCGAGCTGGTGGAGGGCTGCGTGGCGGATGTGCTGAAAATGGCGCCTGCCGCCAAGGAACGCGACCCGGAGACGCTGGGCAAGATCATGGAGGGCCTGGTGCTGTCGGGCGTTGCGATGAGCCTGTATGGCAATTCACGGCCTGCTTCCGGCTGTGAGCATCATATGTCCCACTACTGGGAGATGATGTTTGAGCAGAAGGGCCAGCGCCCTGCGCCCCATGGCGCGCAGGTGGGCGTTGGCACGGTGCTGGTGCTCAAGAGCGTGGAGGAGCTGCTGGCAGGCAAGGTGGACTTTGAAGCGGCACGCGCCCACGCCCGCGCCTATGACGAGAAGAAGTGGGAAGAAGAAATCCGTGGGGCCTACGGACCGGCAGCGGAGGGCGTAATCGAGTTGGAAAAGACCGCCGGGAAGAACGACCCGGCGAAGGTGTTGCAGCGCATCGACGCTATGGAGGCCCACTGGGAGGAAATCTGTGGGCTGCTGAAGGCGCTGCCCTCCAGCGAGTATGTGGAGGGGCTGCTGCGGGATCTGCAGTCTCCGGCGCTGCCCGGCGACATTGATGTGGACCGGAAGATGCTGAAAAATACATTCCTGTACTGCAAAGAGGTACGGGCGCGGTATACCGTCTGGCAGCTGCTGTGGGATCTGGGCGTGCTGGATGAAATCAGCGACCGGGTGATCGAAAAAAGCTATTGATCCAGCGGCGGGGCCGGGGATGGGCAAAATCCCCGGCCCTGCCTGACGAAAGGGAAGGATACGGAAGGAGAGGCCTATGGCAACCCTGAGCGTGATGATGAAGCCGGCATCCGGCAGCTGTGATCTGCGATGCAGGTACTGCTTTTATGCAGATGAAAGCCGCAACCGGGAAACGGAAAACTACGGACAAATGAGCGAGCAGACGCTGGAGCAGGTGGTGAAAAAAACACTGCAATATGCCACCGACGGCTGCACCTTCGGCTTTCAGGGCGGGGAGCCTACTTTGCGGGGGCTGGAGTTTTTCCGGCGTTTTGTGGCGCTGGAAAAGAAGCACAACCACCGCGGCGTGCCGGTGGAACGCGCGATTCAGACGAACGGCATGCATCTGACGCAGGAATGGGCCACATTTTTCAGGCGGAATCATTTCCTTGTGGGCCTGTCGCTGGACGGCGGGGAGGCTATTCATGACCGGAACCGGGTGGACGCCGGTGGACAGGGCACCTTCCGGCGGGTTATGGATGCAGTGGAGCTGCTGCGAAGCAATGAGGTGGACTTTAACATCCTGTGCGTGGTGACAGAACAGAACGCCCCGCATATAGAGGAAATCTATCGCTTTTTTATGGAACAGGGGCTGGTATATCAGCAATACATTGCCTGTCTTGATCCGCTGGGCAGCCAGCGGGGCAGCCAGCCCTATTCCCTGACGCCGCAGACCTATGGGGATTTTCTGATCCGCCTGTTTGACCTGTGGTTTGCAGACCGGATGGCGGGGAAATTTGTGTTCAACCGCTACTTTGAAAATCTGGCCGGGTTGATGCTGGGGAGGCCCAACGAGCTATGCGGCATGGGGGCCTGTGCACCCCAGCTGGTGGTGGAGGCAGATGGCAGCGCTTACCCCTGCGATTTTTACATGCTGGATGACTATCGGTTGGGAAGCTTTCAGACGGACACGGTGCCGGACATGGCGCAGGTGTGGAACCGGTCGGCCTTTGCCCGGGAGGCGGCCATGGGGCTGGAGGCCTGCCGCAGCTGTCCGTATGGCGGGCTGTGCCGGGGAGGCTGCCGCCGGGACAGACAGGGCGTGGATCTGCACCGGGTGGGGCGGAACTATTTCTGCCCGGCCTATCGCCGCTTTTTTGCCCATGCCATTCCCAGATTGCAGCTGATGCTGAGCATGCAGCGTGGATGAATGGAAAAACAGCGGGAGAGAACCGTTTGGTTCTCTCCCGCTGTTTTCATTCAGGTGGAATGGCCCTGCAGACGCTGGCAGCGGGGACAAATGCCCTCGAACAGTGTCTGGTGGCGACGGATGCAGAAGCCGGTTTCCCGGGCGACGGCTGCATCCTGCGCAGGGTCATAGGCGATGGAGGCATCGACGACCTGACCGCAGCAGAGGCAGAGCACATGGTCGTGAGGGTCGGCACGCAGGTCGAACCGGTCGGCGCCCGGGACCTTGATATGCAGTACCTTGCCCTCCTGAGCCAGAAGGGCGAGATTGCGGTAGACCGTGGCCTGACTGATGCCGGGGTCGGACTGGTGAACCGTTTGGCAGATGGACTGCACCGACGGATGATCCCGATGAGCCTGCACCGCCTGAAGCACCAGCTGGCGCTGGCGGGTTTGTCGGCGCTGGGGCATAGGTCAATAGTTTTCGGCGTGGACTTCGAAATAGCTCTGCGGATGGTTGCAGGTGGGACAAACCTGCGGGGCATTGGTGCCCACCACGATGTGACCGCAGTTACGGCATTCCCAGACCTTTACCTCGCTCTTGGCAAAGACCTGCGCCATTTCCACATTGCGCAGCAGCGCACGGTAGCGCTCCTCGTGGTGCTTTTCGATGGCGCCCACCAGACGGAACTTCTCGGCAAGCTGAGGAAAGCCCTCCTCCTCGGCGGTTTTGGCGAAGGACTTGTACATATCTGTCCACTCGTAGTTTTCACCGTCAGCCGCAGCGGCCAGATTTTCGGCGGTATCGCCGATGCCGGACAGCTCCTTGAACCACATCTTTGCGTGTTCCTTTTCGTTTTCAGCGGTCTTCAGAAACAGAGCGGCAATCTGCTCAAAGCCCTGCTTTTTGGCAACGGAGGCAAAAAAAGTATACTTATTGCGAGCCTGAGACTCGCCGGAGAAAGCCTCCATCAGATTTTTTTCGGTTTGTGTACCGGCGTATGGATTGACAGCCATGGTTATGCTCCTTTACTTTCTTTAATAGGAATAATTCCTATTAAAGAGTATACAGGATGATTGGAATGCTGTCAAGCGCTTTTTTTGCGGGAAAATAGGGGGCGGTTCTCCTACTTTGGGATGATTTACAATTTCCGGGGAAGCTGTTAGAATGAAAAAAGAGAAAATGCGACAGAAATCTGGCAAAGGAGGAACCACCGTGGTAAATACCGTTGTTGTCAGGCCGACAATCCAACAGACATTTGAACGCTTTTTGCAGCAGGAGCATGTCCTTTTTTCAGTGCACCCTGCGGCTTTGGCAAAACTACGGTGGCAAGAGAACAGGCGGGAGAGAAAGGGGTTCTCTATCTGACGGCGGAAACTCCTGATTTTCCGTGCCTGCGGAGGATGGAACATGGCAGATGCTGGTAGTAGACGACGCCCAGCAGATGACAGAGGAGGAGTGCCAGACGCTTTGCCGCCTGATTCGGACCTGCCCCGGACGCCGGTTCATGATCTTGTCCCGGGGCGCGGTGCCGGGATGCATGATGGCCTTTCAGTACGCAGGAATCATGACGGTGCTGGAGGCGGAGGCGCTGCTGTTTGACCGGGAGGATATTCGCCGGCTGTTTCAGGACGAGGGCATTGCCCTGACGGAAGGGATCGTCAGCAGAATTCTGAAGGAGTCTATCGGCTATCCGCTGGGGGTTGCGGTGACGGCGCGGTGCATGGCGGGCGGCCAGCCCTTTGAGCAGAAGCTTGTATCCCGGGCCTTCCGGGAGGTGTTCCGGTATTTTGAGACGGCGGTGTACCAGCGATTTGAACTGCCGCTGCGCCGCTTCCTGCTGGAGCTGGCGCCCTTTGACAGCTTTGACTTGGAAATGGCCCGGATGGTCAGCGGCAATCCCAGGGCCGGGGAGCTGCTGGACTGGCTGCAGCGCAGCACCACGATGCTGCGCTATGACGGCATTGAGAGGTTTGCGGCCCCATTTCCGACTCTTTTTGAAAATTTCAAAAAACCTATTGCATTCAGGGGGAATATGTGGTATAGTACAGACAAGTTAAATAATACTAACTATTATTGCCGGAAGAAAGGACTAACCAGACCGGCGAATGGCCGCTGTGAGGCGGCTTTCAAAAAACAGAATAGTTAGAAAAGGCTAACTTAATTAAAAAGGAGGCGACGACATATGAGCGTTGTAATTTTAGGCGGAAACGAGTGCATGGAACGGCGCTATAAGGAGCTTTGCCGGTCTTACCGCTGTCAGGCGAAGGTTCTGACCAAGCCCGCAGGAGGCGTGAAGAACAAGCTGGGCAATCCCGATCTGACCATCTTTTTCACCAGCACCATGTCCCACAAGCTGGTACAGGGCGCCCTGTGCGAACTGAAGGGCAGCAACACCATCATCGAGCGCTGCCACACCAGCTCATTGTCGGCGCTGCGTGGGATTCTGGAAAAGTACGCGGCCCAGATGGCCTGAATAAGTTTTGCGGGCATAGATCACCGGAAAGGAACGATTCTTATGAAAAAAACTGCAGTTGTTTATTGGAGCGGCACCGGAAATACCGAGGCTATGGCACAGGCTGTGGCAGAGGGCATGAAAAACGCCGGCGCGGAAGTGACTGTGCTGACCTGCGATCAGGCCAGCGCTGACAGTCTCAGCGGCTACGGGGCTGTTGCCTTCGGCTGCCCGGCCATGGGCTCCGAGGTGTTGGAGGAAATGGAATTTGAGCCTATGTTTGACGCATGCAAGAATTCTTTGGGCGGCAAGAAGGTGGCTCTGTTTGGCTCCTATGGCTGGGGCGACGGCGAGTGGATGCGGTCCTGGGAGAAAAACTGCGAGGACGCAGGCGTGAATCTGGCGGTGGAGAGTGTGATTTGCTGCGAGGCGCCGGATGACGCGGCGCTGGAAGCCTGCCGCGCACTGGGGAAGGCGCTGGCGGAGTGAACTGATTTGCTTTTTCGGATACCTATTCTTCTTCTATCACGACAGCAAAGCCGCCTTTCGGGCGGCTTTGCTGTTGTACGGAGGAAGGAGGGACCGCTTTGACATTGCGACGAATTTTTGAGGGCGGGGAAGGAATATCTTGTTTTATCCGCGCATTTACAGCAGCGGTTAAAAGTGATAAAGTAATGGCAATACAGCTTACAGCGATGAAGGACATGCAGTAAGGTGCTGTGGCCCTCTTTTTCAGAGAACTGCCGGGTGGTGCGAGGCAGGAAAGAGACAGCATCCCAATTACCGTCCGGAGCTGCGCCCCGAAGCCCGGGAGGGTGGTAGGCGGCGCTGGGTGCGCCCAATACAGCGCTGCGGGTATGTTTGTACCCTATGAGGCCGCGCAGGCGGTAAATTGAGGTGGTACCACGGGTTTGTTCTCGTCCTCTGTGTCCCTTTTGGGACATGGAGGGCGTTTTTTGTTGTATTTTGAGGAGGAAAATATGTTTTTGCAGGATAAACGATACCCGCTGACGGCGGGAAAATAGATTCGACTTGCCGCCAGACGGCCTTTGACGCCCAAAGGGGGCCCATAAAAATCTGAACAATATAAGGAGGGGCAACATATGCCTGCCATTACTTTTTACAAACACGAACCCATCCCCATGGAAATGCACAAGGTAAAGATCGTGCAGAAGCTGCAGCTTCTGCCCACGGCCCAGCGGCTGGAAAAAATGCAGCAGGCGGGGTTCAATACCTTTCAGCTGCACAACGGGGGCATTTTTCTGGATATGCTGACAGACTCTGGCGTGAATGCCATGTCTGACCGGCAGCAGGCGGCTATGCTGCAGGCGGATGATGCATACGCAGGCTCGGAGACCTTCTTCCGGATGCAGAAAAAGCTGGAGGAGCTGTTCGGCATTTCTTTCTGCCTGCCGGCCCATCAGGGACGGGCCTGCGAGAATATTCTGGCCACCCGCTTTGTAAAGCCGGACAGCTGCGTTATCATGAACTATCACTTTACCACGGCCAAGGCACATATCACCCGTCTGGGGGGCCGCGTGGAGGAGCTGGTCAAGGCGGAGGGGCTGGAGAGCCACAGCGACCTGCCCTTTAAGGGGAACATCGACCTGGAGGCGCTGGAGGCCTGCATTCTGCGGGAGACGCCGGAAAATGTGCCCTTTGTCCGTCTGGAGGCGGGAACCAATCTGATCGGCGGCCAGCCCATCTCCTTTGAAAACATGAAGGCGGCTACGGATATTTGCCGCCGCCATGGGGTGCTGACGGTGCTGGATGCCTCTCTTTTGCAGGACAACCTGTACTTCATCAAGACCCGGGAGGAAGGGATGAAGGACCTGACCGTCCGGGAGATCACCCGGAAGATTGCGGACTTGTTTGACATCATCTATTTCTCTGCCCGCAAGTTCGGCTTTGCAAGAGGCGGCGCGATTCTGGTGCGGGATGAGGCGCTGTTCCACTCCATGGAGGATCTGATCCCTATGTTTGAGGGCTTTCTGACCTACGGCGGCATGTCCGTGAAGGAGATGGAAGCCATGACCGTAGGCTTTGAAGAAAGCATGGACATGGATGTGATTTCGCAGGGACCGCAGTTTATCGACTACTGCGTGAAGCGGCTGGGG
>ERZ772867.2631-NODE-2631-length-16946-cov-4.220650_pt1 | contig 16946 bp, 19 predicted proteins | sample MGYA00511341_ERZ772867 | MGnify/ENA primary metagenome ERZ772867 (study PRJEB29015, sample SAMEA2737707) | human gut metagenome | biome: human gut; feature: human-associated habitat; material: faeces | place: China | collected 2012 ... | reverse complement strand
AGGGCGTGGATGTGTCCATCACCGGCAACTCCACCAACCCCACCCGCTTCCAGCATCCTGTGGCCGGCACTTACAAGAAGGAGTGCATCGAGCAGGGCAAGAAGTATTTCTCTGTGGCCTCCGGCGGCGGCACCGGCCGCACGCTGCATCCGGATAACATGGCCGCCGGTCCCGCTTCTTACGGCATGACCGACACCATGGGCCGTATGCACAGTGATGCGCAGTTTGCCGGCTCCAGCTCCGTGCCCGCCCATGTGGAAATGATGGGCTTCCTCGGCATGGGCAATAACCCCATGGTGGGCGCCACCGTGGCCGTGGCTGTGGCTGTGGAGGAGAGCCTGAAGTAAGAAAAGCTCCTTCTATTGCTGAATTAAAAGGTAAAAAGAGCTCCTTATCCTGTGCGTGGATAGGGGGCTCTTTCTTTATGCGTGACTGTGCTTTTGTCCACAATCCTTTTTGCTCACATTTTGTCCACACAAGTGTAGTGAAGCGAGGAGGAAACAATGGCAAATACTGTAACGGTGCGAAAAAGAAAATCACAGAAGCATGGATTTACCTATGAATATCGGTTTGAAATTGCCTCGGTTGCGGGAAAAAGGCGTTGGATCAGCAAAGGTGGTTTTACAACGGAGAAAGATGCAGTTCGTGCGGGGGTTAAGGCACAAAATGAGTATGAAAATGGCGGAAGGATAATCATCCCGTCAGAGTTAAGCTTTTCAGATTTTTTGGATTATTGGATAGAAAATGACTGCAAGCTGACCCTTAAAGAGACAACTCTTCTTAATTATCATAAAAAACTGAAAAATCATATTAAGCCTGCACTTGGAATATATCGTTTAAGGACAATAGACAAGGATTGCTTACAGGGCTTTTTGCAAAAGCTGCATGATAATGGATATTCCAGAAATACAATCCTCACCATAAAGGGCATTCTCACAAAGTGCTTTTCATTTGCCGTGGACCGCAGACTGCTATTTTCATCTCCTGCCTTAGGATTAAAAGTTCCGAAAGGAGAGATGACGGCGATTCCAACTCGCAGCAATCCACGCACTTATTTAAGCGTCTCGGATATTGAGAAAATTTTCACACGATTCCCAGAAGGGACTTCCAGTTACATTCCCCTAATGGTGGGTTATCATTGCGGTATGCGTTTATCTGAGACTTTTGCCCTAACATGGGAGCATATTGACTTTGAGCATCGGACAATCAGAATAGAGAGGCAGATTCAATGGCACCAAAATGATCGGAGCAAAGAAGAGAAGGAAAAGCACAACGGAAAAAGTCAGCCGGGGGCAGGTTACTGGTACTTTTCCTCTCCCAAATACAATTCTGTTCGTACTATTGACATGGATGAAGCACTTGCAGTGGCATTGGAACGAGAATATGCGAGACAACTTCGTGCTGAGGAGTATTTTGGAGAGAGGTATATACGCTACTATGAGAATGTCAACCATGTCATAGTCAAGACTCCGAACGAGAATAGGATCATGTTTGTTTGTGTGCGTGAAAATGGAGAATACTATAATTCGAGAAATATGCAGTATACATCGCAGATCATTCATCAGCAACTAAATATTCCGGGGTTTGATTATCACAGTTTAAGACATACGCATGCGACTATGCTGTTGGATGCAGGTGCGCCGCTGAAGTATATTCAATATAGGCTCGGGCACAAGAATATAGATATTACGCTAAATGTGTATCAGCATTTTACGGAATCCTCTCGCATACAGGGGAATGAGAGATTAAACGGTATGTTTCTCGACACTTAATGATATAAAAATCGGAAATGCCAGCATTTTGCTGGCGTTTTCCTTTTTAATCAGCGTTACTAATATCGCTTTTGCAGTTGGTGCATTTACGCAGCACATAATCGGTTATAAATTGTTATTCGTGTTGTCGGTGGTTTTAAGCACGCCCCCTATTTCAACGCCCATTTCATTGGATAAAAGCCGACAGATCAGCGCGCTTACACTTTCTCCCTTGCTTTTCGCATAGACCTGGATTAATTCACGCTGCCCCTTTTTTACCCTAAGCTTAATGTCATCGTAATTGTTCTTAATGTATTTATTTACACACTGCTGCTGCGCTTTGCTTACTGTAGGCATTTCATTTCCTCCTTATTAAACTGGTGATTTTCCTACAACTATACTATATACATTTATACTATTGGGGGCAATAGTCGAATTGCATAAATCTATTGGGTACATATTGGCTGCTTTACCGATTGACTATTGGGTACAATAGATATATGCTAATAACATAGAGGATAAATCCTCCCATTAAAACTCGAAAGGAGCAAGAAACTATGTCTACAAATAATCTGGTCTTGAAGGTGGAGAAGCTCAAGGAACTGGAGGAGCTGCTGGAGGAGGTTAAGGAAGAGGCCGAGAGTGTCCGGGACGAAATCAAGCAGGAGATGATGGCGCAGGACACGGAAGAGCTGGCGGCAGGACAGTACATCATTCGCTGGACTTCGGTGCTTTCCAACCGCTTCGATACCACCGCATTCAAGAAGGTGATGCCCGAGGTGTACAAGGCGTATACCAAGCAGGTTGCTAGCCGGAGGTTCACCATCGCATGAGAAAAGCCCCCTGCCTGACTGCCAACCAAAGCCACAGGCAAAGAGCTTCCCACCAACTCACACAGGGAGCGGGCATGGTTATTATATCGTGTCCGCTCCTCCAAATCAAGGAGGAAATGACATGAAGGAGCTTACCAGCTACAACCGTGCGGCAGGATATCTCAACAAGATATTTGACCTGCTGAACAGCACCTATTTTGAAAGTGCACTTTCAAGACCCACGATCACCATCCAATCCACGCCGAAAGCATACGGCCATTTTTCGCTGAGGGCGGACACTTGGCTATCCAAGAATGGCGCTACCCACGAAATCAATATCGGAGCCGGAACTCTTGCCCGCCCCATAGAGGAAGTGACGACCACACTGCTGCACGAAATGGTGCATTACTACAACTACGAGAATGGCGTGCAGGATTGCAGCAGAGGAAACACCTATCACAACCGCCGCTTTAAGGAAAGTGCCGAAAGTCACGGGCTTTGTGTGGAGTACAGCAAAAAATATGGCTGGTCACACACCTCACCCAGCGATGATCTGCTGGCATTCGTCATAGACAACGATCTGACAGACATTCTCATCAATCGCAATGAGTCCAGCGGCTTCCGTATTGTGGGGACTGGAACACACAGCGGGACGAACGGCGGAACACCGCCCCGCACCTCCAGCACAAGGAAGTATGCGTGCCCCTGCTGCGGCAACTCTGTCCGGGCGACCAAGAAGGTCAATATTGCCTGCATGGATTGTGGCCAACAGATGCTTGAAGTGTAGGTTTCAAAAAAAACGGCAGGGGGCTTTTCAGTCCCTTGCCGGTATCATAACTCAACAAAAATGACACCAGATGCGGCAGGACGGAATTTCAAGGGCTGCAACGGTGTCATAACTCAGGTGTCAGAATTAGGGAGGAAAAATATGATTTACGGGTACGCAAGAGTCAGCACCATCGGGCAGAGCAAGGACGGCAACAGCTTAGAGGAGCAGACCGCGGCGCTGAAAGAATATGGCTGTCAGGAAATCATCACGGAAGCGTTTACCGGCAAAACGGTAGAGCGCCCGCAATTCACAGAGCTGCTGAACAAGCTGCAGAGCAGCGATACATTGGTGGTCACAAAGCTGGACAGGTTTGCAAGAAGCACCATCGAGGGCGTGCAGACAGTGCGGGAGCTGTTCGCCAGGGGCGTCAAGGTGCGTATTTTGAACATTGGCCTGATCGAAAACACCCTGACCGGCAATCTGATCCTGACGGTATTTCTTGCTTTTGCAGAGTTTGAACGGGGGATGATACTGGAACGCACGCAAAACGGCAAGGCGGTAGCCCGGATGCAGCCCGGCTATCGGGAAGGCCGCCCTCCAAAATACAGACCCGCTCAGATCGGCCATGCAATGGAGCTTTTAAGCAGCGGCATGACCTACCAGCGGGTGGAGGAGTTGACAGGGATCAGTAAAAGCACATTGATACGGGCGAGGAAAATCAGCGCTGATCGTCAAAATATTTCAAAAGGCTGAAAATAATCTGCTTTTCTTCCTGTGTATATCCGTCAATCTGAATGTGCAGCGTATTCTCCACTCCGAGCAGATAATCCGTGGAAGTGTGAAAGAGTTTTGCCATGGCGACGACATATTGTGTTGTAGGGGCGGAGATGCCCATTTCCCACGCATTGACAGAACTGCGGGTTACATCCAGCTTCTTGGCAAGCTGTGCCTGAGAATATCCCGCCTGTTCTCGCAATTTGCGAATCTGCTCAGAAATCATTTATTATCACCTCGTGAACATTTTACCTGACCAAAGATGACAATAAATTATCATTTAATGTATAGTTTTATTGACATATACTGAATAGATGCTATAATGCAATTATGATTTGAGGGAGGATACGCACATGAAGAGGAAATTTTGTTGGATATTGATTGCTTTAATTGCGCTGATGATGATTTTAACGGGCTGTCAGTGTAAACACGAGTGGAAAGAATCTACCTGTACTGAGCCCAAAATCTGTACAAAATGTGGAGAAACAGAGGGCGAACCTTTAGGCCATGAATGGAAAGAAGCCACTTGTGTGGAACCAAAAACTTGCGCAAAGTGTGGGGAAACTGAAGGGGATCCTTTAGGACACGAATGGAAAGAAGCCACTTGTACTGAACAAAAAACCTGCACTAAATGTGGGATAACCGAAGGCGATTCCTTAGGACACGATTGGCAGGACGCAACATATTCAGCGCCAAAAACCTGTAGTCGCTGTGGCACAACAGAGGGAGAACCCTTGAAAAAAGCCGCCAATAATAGCAATAATCCACCGCAATATACAACGGATACCGATCAGAGCACATCAAATGATGGAGAGATTTATGTGCTTGCAGAGAAGGCTAAAAATAAGTTGAGATCTGTTTTGAAAAATCCGGAATCCTTGCAAATTCATGCTGTGTATGGAGGAACCCACACTGAATACGACGGAACACCCGATGGAATGGCTGTTTTAATCGATTACTCCGCAATGAATGGTTTTGGCGGATACAGTAGGGCATATTTTCGTGTATGGGGCAACGCATACGGCAACATCGCATACGAATCGACTTCGTATTGGCCCTATCGTTTTTTCGCAGACAGCTATGAATTATAGTTATTAACGGATTTCTTGGCTACTTATTCGACTACAGCATGGAGGAGAATAGATATGATTCGAAAAGAGACTTATACCAAAAACAACCTGAATCCGGATATATGTGATGGAGCTATCTTATACGCCAATCGTGAGCCAACAGAGGATGAACTTATATACATCAATAAACATAGCTTTGACAATGCTGCCACATATGCAGAGTGCAAAGGATGGAAGCTGACACGCAAGAATTCACCAGAAGTCCACATCCAGAATACAGAGAAAACTGAGCAAACCGGGAAGTTGGTAGAGGGCAGGATTTGCCCTCAGTGTGGGGCGCTCAATAGTAAGTATTATTCTCCAGTATGCAGAAACTGCCTTGCATCATTAGCCAACGCAAAAATCGTCCAAGTAGACGGATCATATTGCAAGACCAGTGAACTACCAAAAGAAGAGTTGTTGAGAAAAAGAATGGAGCGAATCAAAAAGCCCAATATAGTAACTGTGATTCTGCCGCTTTTGTTGATTCCGTTCGGATTAGCTGCTTTGATTTTTTTAATAATAGAGGGAGGCTTTTTTTCAATTATTTTTGGATTGTTTTGCAGCATAATCCTCTTTTTTAGCGGATATGGATTTTTTACTACTAATTTGGATAATTACAAACTGGCCAAATCTGACTTTGATGCCTATAAACGAAAGGTAATTGCCAAGCAAGATGCCGCTGCAAAGGCAAAGACTCCTGAAGCAATCCGGCAACGAAGGCAAGAAATGCAAGAAAGAAAACAAAAAATGCTGGAAAACGAGTATCAGCAGGCTGTGGCCAGTCAGCAAGCCAGCGAACCGTGGACAGTCAGATATTCTACGCACCCCTGCCCTTATTGCGGGCATTACAAGGTTCGGTATGCCAAATGGGAAGATAAGCAAATGTCGGTGGCATTTTGGGGAATGGCGTCCAGCGCTATTGACAAGCACTATAAGTGCGAGTGGTGCAAAAAAATGTGGTAAGTCGCATTTTATACCAAGATTTACTTGGCGTGGAAGTCATCAAAATACAACTGAGACAAGAAGAGGAGAAAAAATGACATGAAAAAGATGCGCTGGGGAATGCTGCTGGTCTTGTGCTTATTCTTGGTTGGCTGTAGTAGCCAAGGCAAGGAAAATGACGAGCAGATTCCAAATGAAGAGAACAAACCCTCTACGATTGAAGATGTCAATCTTACCTATCAGAATGATGTACACAATGATGCATCCTTCTTTTATGACAATGGTTGGATATATGGACAGGCTGGAGGTCCCGATGGGCGCTCATATTTCCTCAAGGTAAGGTCAGATGGTACCGAAGCAACAAATCTTGGGCAATTTGCTGTGCGGGATCCATTTCTTGTTGACAATTACATATATTTCATGGGGATCAGTGAAAATGATCGCGGGATTTATAAAATGCGTACCAGCGGCGAAAACTTAGAAAAGTTGTCGGGCGCTGTGGGAACGATGCAGCTCAAGGATGGCTATATCTACTACACGGATGTCGCCTTTGTAGGCATAGACGATATAACGGATGATGTTTGCCACCTGTACAGATGCGATCTTGACGGTGGAAATGTTACAGAGATCATTAAGCGAGCGGTATACTATCCCTTTGTATTTGATGATTTTATTCTGTATCAGGCGGATCGGGACAATTCCAGTCTACATATCTGCGACTTAAATGGAGAAAATGACCGCAAGCTCAATGATTGTCTGTCATATATGCCTCTTTACGACGGCGAATACATCTATTATGTCAAGGAAGAGTCTCTGCTGGACGCTTTATCTCGAACGATTTGGAAAATGCGCATAGACGGAACGGAGGATCAGCAGGTAGCAAAATACCAGGTATCGAGCGGAATGCTTCTAACGGATGAGTATATTTATTTCGTTTATGCGGATGATAGCGATCGACTCTATCGTATTAACAAAGATGGGACAGGCATTACGCAGATTACGCAAGATACAGATCTGATCTATATTCAGTTTTTGGGCAACGGCCTCAAATACACAAAGCTGGATGCAGCGCATGAGCTTATGGAAGGAAATTATCTTTGTGATATAGACGGGAGCGGGAAATCCTTGTTTTATCCCGACTGACAAAGAAGCTCATAAAACTGCAGGGGGCAGCTATGAAGTGTAAATTTTGCGGAGAAACCATTACTGATGAAATGAAAGAATTGGGGGCGTGCCTAAATTGCGGAAATGGCATTGATCTGTCGCCAGAAGAAGAGCAGTATTACGCATCAAGAGCACAAGGGCATATTGATGTGCGAACACCGGCTCCAAACACTACTCGAGACTGTAATGAGATTTCGCAGGGAGCAGAGGAAGAAGTCCAAGAAATTCTGTCCTTAATGGAGCAGGAAGGACGCAAGCTAACAGAAAAGCACCGCGAGGAGAAACAGGTCAGGGCGGAAGAATTAGTTCGCACCGGATGCTGGGAATACAGAGTTGTTAAGGTGCAGGATCAAAGCGGCTGGTTTAGTAATGGGGCAGTAAATGCAGAAGTCATGGTTAAAGAGTTGAATCATCTGGGCGCCAATGGATGGCATCTTGTCTCTGCTTATACCAATGAACTTGGGAAAAACTTGGTTTCTGCCGGCGGTATTGGCCTCAATAGCACCCGTGATGAACATATACTGATATTTGAAAGAAGGATTACCGATATTGAGAGATTCCCGCTGAGTGAACTTGAGTGAAAAAATTCACCGATGACAAGAACAGGCCGCGAGGACATTACATCCCCGCGGCTTGTTTTTTGCCTAAACATAGTTAATTTGTGTAGTGATTTTGTCCTCTATGAGCGTCAGCGGATTGGGCAGACAGTCAACCTCAAATCCCGCCGGAAGAAAGGCGTAGGGGAAAATCCACTTATTTTTAATAAAGTTAATCGCATAGCGATGTACCGGTGCATGGATTGGGCTTTGTGACATCATCTTTTTTCAAATATAGGATAACCCCATATTGATTCATCAGCGCCTCTTGCTGCGCTTCATCTGCATTTACGCTTGCTTGTTCGAGGCTCGGCAGACCAATCGCCCGGCTAAAAGAGGAGATATCTCCGCCTGTCATTTTTAAGTAAGGAGTTGGAATGCCGTTTACCGGACAGGGAAAAAGTGTTACCTGCGCAAGGCCGCACTCTCGGGCTGCTGCCTTTATTGCGCTGATTTCATCTAACGAAAACCCCATGACAGAAAAAATGCTTTCCTGAGATTTTTGGACTTGCTTGATTATATCTGCAGCACAATCAATACCCGTTTTCATTTTTTCCTTTGTGAGCCAATCTAAATTGCTTGACTCTACCGCCAGCTTGCTCATGCCGACCACTATGCCTATCGGCAACTTGTCCATTTGAATACACCCTCTTTTTTTCGTCAAAGCTTTCCTAAAAGACCACTTTCGCAAACCGTGGCATGCGGATTGTATTTTTCTACCAGTGTATCCAATAGTATTCTGTTTCCGGCAGACATTTGCGGGCTACATGTGATCTCCATTTCCTCAAAAGCCTCCGATGCAATATCAAGGTTATAAAATCTGAACGGCGGAGTCTCAATCCCGTGAAGTAGTCTGTTTGCAGTCAGATTAAAATTCAACTCCATTGTTTCCATATCGGACTTAAAATCGAAAGGAATAAATGTCATAATGTACCGCCATTCTTTTTGAAAGGCCCAGTATGTATTTTTGTGTCGCCCCAACTTGCCCAACTCTAATGTCATTTTATTGCCTGTTATATGAGTAATCACCGGCTCTAGTTTTTCAATCTCATTCGTGTATGTAACCTGCTCGAGGATTTTTCCGTTGTACGCTTGAACTGAATAGTATCCTTTAGCCATCAGCTCTGACATATCCAAAAATGTGGGCAATATTCCGTTGAGCGATCTCATATCTGCTGCTTGCAAGCCGGTTTTTTCAACAATATCTAAACCCTTTGTTCCATGCCACACAAATGGGTTCTTCCTCATTTTGATTCGGACTCCCGCTCTCGGATCGGTGTACATTCTCCACATGGGAATGCTCTCATCAGATTCTTCTGTCCAAGAACTGATAAACACAAACTTTCCCAAATTCTCTACATCTGCAGTTTTTTGTTCCTGCAAGTCATCCATCTTATCCAGCGGATTAAGACGAATTTGCCTTGACTTCAATATCAACGCAAGGCTTTCGAGGGAAGTGTATCTGTATAGGTACTCAATATTGCTCATTTATCGGCCTCCATTTTAAATATACGGCATTCTCTTAGTGCGCTTCGACGCTGAATGAGTTTTACACACCTAAATTATACAATATTTCGCCCGAACAATAAAGATGTTTTTCAAAAATATATAAATTGTTTTCGATATATACGGATTTTTGACAATATCTTTTCAAAACCGGATTTTTTGAGCGCTTATAAGATAGGGTAAACCGTCTGGCACAGGGGATAAAAGAATAAAGATCACGAGGACATTACATCCCCGTGGCTTGTTTCTTACTTGCCCAATATCAGATTTAGCAGTACAATAAAAGAAAGGGGGAGAGCGTATGAGTTGTGAAAACCGCACCTATTTGTCTCATGTCTTAGAGTATGAAAGAGATATTGGGCCATATAGCTATATACATATTTATTCTGGCGTGGGAAGTGGCAAGAACACATATATTTCCCATATGATTACGGGCTTTCAAGCCGATACCGAAACGGGTGAAAAATTTGTTCCTCGTAAAACCGTTCTGCTTGTCACATCTCGCAGTGTTAAGGTCAAGGAAACATTAAAAGACAAGTTGGTTATTAATGAGATCAAGGACAAAGCCGCTACCGGAGGGAATATGTCATGGGAAGTCTATGAGCAGGGCGAGACAGAAACAAGCGAAAAATACCACTACACCATAGATGACCCGGATCACGATATCCTTAATTACCAGTACTATGGGAAAAGCGTTGTTTGCACAAATGCGTATATCAAATCCTATATAAATGGGACATACGACCCTGAAAAAATTACAACGCACCTCTGGGAGCATTTTGATGTATTGGTTATTGATGAGGCGCATGCCCTTATAAATGATGCGACTTACCAGGATGCACCATTTGCGGTATGTGAGCTTGCCAGATATATTCTGGAACAAAATAGACTGGCAGATGAGAATCCAGATATTCGGCGTCCACGATGCCAGAAAGTGATTATGATGACGGGGACACCTAATCCATTGGCCAAATTAAAAATAGGTGATTTTGAGCCTCATGTTGTAGATTGCTTTGATAAGTGCTTAAATGTAGTTCCCCAGTACATTCAGATATGCTCCAATTCCCAAGCGGAAAATCGTGCAGCGAGAATGATTCAGAAGAATATCAGGTTTATCTATTTTGTTAATACCGTGGATGATACAATAGAAAAATATAGAAAATGGTCGTCTGCGGGAAAGAAGATTGCCTTTTCCTTTTCGGGTGAGAAGAGCGATTTTGAGAAGCTGGATGAATTTGAACGCAAAATTTTAGACAGAACAAACGAGGGCCTTGAAAATAGTTGTGTGCCGCAGGAATTTTCCGCATTAGTTACAACATCCAGAAATAAGGAAGGAATCAACATTCTGAATGAGGACATCCGCTATATGTTTGTGGAGACCCACAATATGGATGACATAATTCAAATGGCGGGCCGAGTAAGGAGCGGCTTACACTATCTGTATATTATTGCCGATGCAAAGCAGTTTCACATCCCGTTTAGCGAGCATGAGATTGGAATCTCGAAAGAAATTGCGTGTTCATCAGAGACTGTATGTGGCGGGATCAACACCTATCTGCAAAAATTATGTGAAAAAGAAGGTGTCGCTGAATACTATGACGATATTTCTGCGTCATCTTCGCCCAAAAGCGAGAAAGTGAAAGAACTTCAGTCCTTCGTTGAAAAGAAGTTTCCCTATATTTTATTCAGTCCAATTTACCATAGATTTTTCTTTTATGAACAGAAATATTATGGAGAGAAATTGGCTGCCTCATATAGAAAGTTGTTTTCCTCAATTCGAGATGACGAATATACTTCTTCTGGAGATAGATTGTTTGAATATCATTATTACTTTTCTTCAGAGGTGTTCCCTACATCGTGGACGATGTGCTCAATTTATGGGAAAGAGCGGGCAGAGGAGTTGCTCGACGAGTATATAGGACAAACGGGAGAAAAAGTTATATCCATAGATGAGATTCCTGCATTGCTTGCTAAGATCAACGCACAGTTAGGTACGGAGTATGTGCAGATTAAATCAGCGTTTGAAGCTATTCACCAGGGGAAATACTTGTGCAATGTCATTACCTATAATAGAGCGGCTTCAACATATTACGAGAGGAAGCTGATCAATCGGGCCATACACAGCGCGTATCGGGAGCAATATAAACGCGAGAAATAGATCAAAACAGATATAGACTTGTAGGAAAAAGAGGCTCTTTAATACCCATGGAGTATATTCCTACAATAAACTGCTAAAAAACAGCCGATATGATTCTAAAATAGCCGATAGATATTTTTGCCGGGTCTTGTAATTATGTAAAAGTATGATATTATATAAATATGTCAAATTGGATTGAGGACAAATTCTTGTCCACACTTTGTCCACATGCAGTGCAGCAATAGAGAATTGGCTGTGCGAAAAAGATAAGAGAGCCAAGAAAACCAGGCAATAAGAAAGAGCAATGATGGGCTTTTTGGGCATGGGCAACAACCCCATGGTGGGTGCCACCGTTGCTGTGGCCGTCGCCGTGGAGCAGGCACTGAAAGCCTGATTTTTGAGGCTTGATTTGGCCCTATAAGGGCCTACTACGGACAAAACCCCTTAAGGGGCCCGAAAAGGTCTGCCGACTGCATTCCTTTCACAGGCTGCCCCTTAAGGGGTTTTATTCTTTATGCCTTGGGGCCCTTGGTACCCGTAAGCGGGGCTGTATACTCCTTACTGCTGATTTGGTCACTCATTTTATTCGCCTCAAGTTGGTAAAGTCGCCCCGTTTTGCCATGTGCAAACGGGGCAGCTTTTTGTATGCGGGAAGCGATCTGACTCTGTCTGCTCATTCCAGCCTTGACCGGGCGCTGCAGCAGATGCTGCCGCGCATATTGACGAACTGGTGGAGGTGTCCTCCCGCGGGGCGAATATCACAACAGACCAAAATGCCCGCCATGGTGACATGGCGAGCAAGGGATGGAATTATCGAACGGCCTACTTCATGGACTTTGATGGTAAATACTATAAGACCACCATCTCTGTTGCACAAGGCGCTGACGGAAGCGTTATCTACAATGTTGGGCAAATGCAAGAAAGAAGCGCTCCCCAAATTGACGGCTCTTCCGGAAAAACCGGCGCTCTGCGGGGGAACGCTTCTAAGAATAGTATACGCCAATCAAGCGAAAATAGCCAAGGAGAAAAATCCGGCGGGACGAAATTCTCCCTCCGGGAGCAGTTCACCTCGGAAATCGACCAGTGGAACCGGGACGGACGGCCGGAGGGCGAACGGTTCACGCTGGGCAGCACCGGGCCGGTGCTGCAGGGGCTGGGCGCCATCGAAAGCGACATTTACATGGAGGGCGACAAAATCGGCACGATTCTGCAGAAGCACCCGGAGATGACGCTGGCGGAGATCAAGAAGATGCCCCGGATTCTGGAAGACCCGGCGCTGGTGCTGAAAAGCAAGACCCGCAAAAGCAGCATTGTGGTGCTGGGTACATACCGGGCGCAGAACGGCAAGCCGATTCTGGCAGCGATGGATTTGCGGCCCAGAGAGAAGGACTTTGTCAACATGAATGGCGTGCCATTTTCTTCCGTGGTGAAAATTTCCGAGGATGGCGGGGAAGGCACGCTGTTCTCCCAACGGCAAAAATACTGGCGGCCCAGCCTGAGCGGAGAGGAATGGAGCCTGCTGAACCGGCGGATGAGCGAAGAAATCGAAAGCGGGGAAAACTTCGTTGACGAGAGCACGAAATGGGTGTATGCTGATGAAAAAGGCGTACAAGTGTTCGCGCTGTACGGCGTCGGAGACGGAACGGAGGCAACGCCGCTGTATGCGGTGGGCGGCAAGAATGCGGCTTCTGCTGCTGCGAATATGAAAGAATTCGAAAATGGAGGGTATCAACATGACGGAAACACAGAAACTACTCTTTCGTGGATTAGAAGCGTTTCGCGTTCCCAAGGGAATGGCCGCGGAAGTATTCGTGAGACTTCCCGAGGAGGAGAAGCAAGTGCAAATGATGGACTTTATGGTTTCACACGAGACCGCAACGCCGGAGACGCTGCTGGCCGAGGCGCGGCGGATCAGCGGGGAGTAACAGAGCAGACCGGGAAGGAGAGCACGCTGTATCTGGAACGCGACCCGGAGGCGGTGGACAACCGGACGCTGCTGGCCAATGCACTGGAAAGCGCGGTGCAGAACGCGAGACGGTTGTTAATCTTGTTCATGGCGCGTATTGCAAAACATCCATGGGTAAAGGAGAGGAACGCATCGTTATGACCTCAACGGAAAAGAAACTGGTTGAAGACCGCCTGAAAAAGATAAGCGAGAGGCTTGCCGCTCAATATAGAGAAGTCCTGATAGACGGACACAAGTTTTTTGCCGCAACAGACGATTCTCTTTTCCGGGTGTCTGTATTTCCGGGCGAAATGGCACTTGTCATTGAGTACGCAGACTCAGCAGAGGAGGCGAAGGAAAACGCTCTGTAGGACGGAGATCGGTTCTATTTGGACGAAATGGATTTTGAAACCATGGTGCGCAGCATGGCAGCGGAAATTGAAGGGCTCTGATATGGCAGCTTAAAAAGAGTGACAGACGCCCACTCAATCATACATTCCTTGTTTTTGCAGCTCTTGGCCGGCAAACCTTTGCTTTTCTGTGTAACTCGGAGACTTCTTATTGCATGCCCTTTCCCTCACCATAGACTTTCTTTTATCCCGGCAGAGCCGGTGATTACTTTGTAAACCAAGCAAAAAGAGACTCGGGAAGCTTCCCGAGTCTCTTTTTTGATGGGCGCTGTGTTCTTTTTCCTTAAAGAATCAGCAACAGCCCGATGGCAATTAAAAGTTCCTCATCCGCCTTTTCTTCAAACAGCAAAAACAGAATAAGGAGCAGCAGCAGATCCCCGGCATCCAGATCCCCCAGATGCAGCTTTTCCAGAATCTGGTTAAAAAAGCCCATCTCTGTCCGCCGCCCCGGCGTGGGAAACCGCTGCGTCTCACCGCCTTTTACTTCCGGTGGAGACTTCGGCGGTGCGGGAGGCGGATCTGACGGCGGGGCAGGTGGGCGGCCCGCCGGGCCATCCGGCTGCACCGTTCTGGTATAGGCGCCGCTGTCGTTGCGGATATAGCGATTATACACCGATACCACCCTCCCAATCCTTAAAAAACTGCTTGCCCACACAGATCAAGCGTGCCAGTCTGGCTGCCCGCTGGATTTTTCCCTGCTTTTCCTCTTTCAGGTAAGGACGCAGCGCCGTCAACAGCTGCATGGTGTTGCTCTGATCCCTCGAATATGCCTGCAGAAGCGGCAGAAAGCGGGCAATCAGTTTCGGGTCGAGTCCGCCCGGCAATCCGCCCGGGCCGGGAGCGTCCGCTTGCGGCGTTGGGGGCGGTGACGAGGGCGGAACGGTGCTTTCACCGCCACCAAGGCTGCCGGACAGCTGCTGTGCCAGCTGCACAACCTGCGCCATACCGGCCGGGTCAGACAGCAGAGAATTCAGTTTGTCTTCAAATTCCGACATGGCGCATTCCTTTCCGGTTTACCTGCTCAGCTGCCCGCCGATGCGGCGGATCAGATCCGCCCCCTCCGGTGATTCCATTAGTCCCTTCAGCATCCGGGCCATCTGTGCTGTATTGCCGCCGGTAGCTGATTGGGTGGCCTGACGGAAGCTGTTTCCGCCATCGGAGCCATTCAGCAGTGTCATCAGGCGCTGTCCGTCCGCCGATTGCATCACCTGCTGCACGAGTTCCGGCTTTTCCTTCAGCTGGCGCACCATTTCCTGCATATCCATTGCAATCCCATCCTTTCTGCTTCTCACAGGCAGTATATGCACGGGCGCAAAAAAAGTGCCTGCCCGCAGGCAGACACCTTGCTTATGCTTCTTTGCGCCCATAGTCGCACAGCTCCCGCAGCGTGCAGGAAGCACAGTCTGGATTTCTCGCCATACAAACGGCCCGTCCGTGCAGCACCATTCGGTGGCAAAAATCACTGGACTTCTCCGGAGGGATACAGGCGCGCAGCTGCTTTTCCACCTTCACAGGGTCCTTGCTTCCGTCCGTCAGCCCCAGACGCCCGGTAATGCGGATGCAGTGGGTATCGCAGACATAGCCCTCCTGCCCATAAATATCGCCCAGAATCAAATTGGCCGTCTTACGCCCTACGCCCGGCAAGCGCAGCAGATCTTCCATGCGATCCGGTACCTTGCCGCCGTACTCCCTCAGCAGCATCTTTGCGCATGCCACTATGTCTTTGGCCTTCGCGCGCCAGAAGCCGCAGGAGCGTACATACTCTCCAACCTCCTCCTCGCTGGCCTCCGCAAAGGATTCCAGCGTGGGAAAGCGCTGAAACAACGCAGGCGTCACAAGATTGACCCGCGCATCCGTACACTGGGCCGCCAGACGCACGGAAAACAGCAGCTCATAGTCTTTTTTATAATCCAGGGAGCACACGGCATCCGGATACAGCTGTTCCAGCCGCCGGATGATCTGCGAAACTTCTTCCTTTGTTTTCAAGATGCATCACCTCTCAAACTTATTATACCGAAGAAAGATGGAAATTGCAATCGGAGCCGCCATGTGTTATAATAAACCATTCTGTAAAAAGGGGGGAAGCAAATGCAGCCTCTGGCAGATGAAATCCGTCCTCAAAGTCTGGATGAGGTGGCCGGTCAGAAGCACCTGCTGGGTCCCGGCGCCATGCTTCGCCGCATCATCGAAAGCGGCGTGTCCGCCAATTTGATTTTTTATGGCCCCTCCGGTACGGGAAAGACCACCGTTGCTAACATTATAGCCAAACGCACCAACCGGACGCTGTATCATCTGAACGCCACCACCGCTTCGCTGCAGGATGTCAAGTCCATCATGGCGGATGTGGGGACGATGCTGGCCCCCAATGGAGTGCTTCTCTATCTGGATGAGATTCAGTATTTCAACAAGAAGCAGCAGCAAAGTCTGTTGGAATACATGGAAAACGGGAAAATTACCCTGATTGCCTCTACCACGGAAAATCCTTATTTTTATGTCTATAATGCGCTTCTCTCCCGCAGCACGGTGTTTGAGTTCAAGCCGCTGACGGCAGAGGAGGCTGTTCCGGCGGTGGAACGGGCCCTGCACATTCTGGCCGGGCGCAGCGCTCTGCCGCTGAAATGGGAGGAAGGCGTTCCGGCGGCTATTGCTGCCGCCTGCGGCGGGGATGTGCGTAAGGCGATCAATGCGGTGGAGCTTCTGAATCAGGCCGCGCAGCCGGATGGCAGCGGTGCGCTGTTTCTGACGGTAGCCGATGCCGCCCAGCTTTCCCAGCGCAGCGCCATGCGCTATGACCGGGAGGGAGATGACCATTACGACCTGCTCTCCGCCCTGCAAAAGTCTATTCGGGGGTCTGATCCGGACGCAGCAGTCTATTATCTGGGCCGCTTGCTGGTGGCAGGGGACCTGCTGTCTCCCTGCCGCCGTCTGCTGGTGATTGCCGCCGAGGACATTGGCCTTGCCTATCCGCAGGCCATTTCCATTACAAAAGCCTGTGTGGATGCAGCCGTGCAGCTGGGCCTGCCGGAAG
>ERZ772867.2597-NODE-2597-length-17162-cov-32.815806_pt1 | contig 17162 bp, 10 predicted proteins | sample MGYA00511341_ERZ772867 | MGnify/ENA primary metagenome ERZ772867 (study PRJEB29015, sample SAMEA2737707) | human gut metagenome | biome: human gut; feature: human-associated habitat; material: faeces | place: China | collected 2012 ... | reverse complement strand
TGCTCAGGTACTTAAAAAAAATATTTTATAATAGTGTTGCGGAATTAAGGTAATAGTCTTCCGTTGTTGCAAGATTTGGTACCACTGAACTATCATTCAACCAATCAAGGCTTCATCCTTATGTATGTCTTTTCGTCTTGCCCCTCAGTCGCCACCTGACTATTAGTGGACTTGGAGCTTTAATCAGTATGCTACACTCTCCATCGGGTTTCCCTTTTGGATAAACTGATTGACGATAGGACTATATCGAACCCAATCCTAACTTCTTGCTAAAGAAGTATTTATTAAGCGACCATTCTGGGCGCACTGGCATAGATTTGGGTCGTCTCAATCCGGGCGTGTCCCAACATCTTGCTGACCGTTTCAAGCGGAACCCCATGTCCGAGCGTGATTTCGGTCGCATAGGTATGGCGGCCGGCATGAAAAACCAGCGGACAGTCTATGTCACAGAGTTTTGCGATACGTTTTAAGTTAAGGTTCATCGTGCTGTTGGAATACATGGGTAGCAGTTTCCCGTCCGGCGCTGTGTCCCTGTATTTCTCCATGATATGTAACGGCAGGTCCAGCAGGGGGATTTCAAACTCGACTCCGGTTTTCCGGCGCGAGCTTCTGATCCACCATGTGCCGTCATCGGCAAGTGACAGATGCTCTTTCGACAGAAGCCGCATATCACTGTACGGGATGCCGGTGTAGCATGAGAAGAGGAACAAATCCCGTGTGAGATAAAGGTTCGGTCTGTGAAGAGGCATGGTCATAAGCCGTTGCAGTTCCTCGGATGTGAGATACCTCCGTTTCTGTTTCGGGCGCACGGGTTCATAGCCGGTAAACGGGTAGGTGGTGATGATGCCGTCCGCTACGGCTTCACCAACGATGATTTTCAACTGCACGGTCAGGTTGATAATCGTTCCCGGAGAGAGGCGACAATCTGTCCGAAGGTGCGAATCGTAATCCTGTATGAAGGAGAGGGTCAATGCCGAAAACGGGATATCCGACAAGTTGTACTTTTCCCGCATGAACCTTTCCACATGGTTGTAGGCGTTCCGATAGCTTCTCAAACTGCCTTCGGTCCGGTTTACACCCACGCGCTTCGCGAAGTTCTCAATAAACGTGCGGAAGTAGCTCAATAACGTTGTCTGTTCACCAGCCATACCCAACAGCAGACTTTTGACATCATCCGCAGTCACACTGTCACGAACAACCGACAGTTCAGCATAGATTCCCAATGCCATCGCACGGATTTCATCCAGCCGATTGTTGATTTCCTTCGCCTTCACACTTTTGCCTGAAGCACGCCCCGAACTCCATATTGCCTGCGGCACACGGAGTTTCAGGCTGAAAGCCGCTTCAGAATACTTGCCGATGTTCAGCCTTGCCATTACAGGACACATACCATCGGCATCCGCCTCGCTCTTTTTGAGGTAGAACGACACCTTTACATTCGCTTGTTCCATAACCTTTTACTTTGTTTGCAAAATTACCGGATATCGAGCAAATGAACGGCATGACGAATATAGCGGAATATGGAAAGAAGCTCCATGCGTAACATTCAGAACCCGTATTTTTTCCCTTTAGCGAAAAAAGCATTAACTTTGTACTCGCAAAATATGAGTGAAACAGCGTTCTTTACGGTGATGTCAGTGGCAGTGCATAGACCTTTTTCCAATATTGTTTTCGACCTTGAACAGGCAACGGATAAGTAGCAATTTATTTTCCTAACTCCTCCAAAACGGGGCAAAACCATATAATGGACGAATATAGGTAAAACCTACATATCTCCCTTTTATTCCAATAGTTTGCATTATTCCTGCGAAATCCATCCGTATGTGAGCGAGTTTTACTATCTTTGCACACTGGGAAATAAATACTATACTTTAGGAGGACGATAAATTTATGAACAATCAATTTACACAAAGAGTGTCCGATATCATCATGTATAGCAAGGAAGAAGCCAACAGGCTGCGAAATAGCTATATTGGTCCCGAACACTTGTTGTTGGGACTGATACGTGAAGGTGAAGGAAAAGCTATCGAGATTTTGTTTAATTTGCAAATAAACTTACAGGACATAAAAAATCAGTTGGAGGCCATTGTGAAAAACAATGCGGAAAATGACACCACCTATGACGAAAATATTAGCTTTAATGAGAAAGCATCCAAAGTGTTAAAGCTATGTATTCTAGAGGCTAAGTTATTGAGAAACATTGCGGCTGACTCTGAACATATTTTGTTAGCAATTATGAAGGTCAAGGATAATGCAGCTTTCCACGTCTTGGAAAGCAATGGCGTAACATACGAAAAAATCAAACTCACTTTACAACCAGACACCCATGCAGGTCTGGGGTTCAGTGAGGACGAGGATGAAGACGAAGATATACGTCAGAGTCCAAGTGGCAATAAATCAAATGCAGCACAACAGCAGGCACGCCCGGCACAAAAAAAGCCGGCTAATGATACTCCTGTACTCGATAATTTCGGCACAGACATGACAAAAGCTGCCGAAGAAGGAAAACTAGATCCTGTAGTTGGCCGGGTGAAGGAAATAGAGCGACTGGCACAAATATTGAGCCGTCGCAAGAAAAACAACCCTATTTTGATTGGCGAACCGGGAGTCGGCAAATCTGCCATTGTTGAGGGACTTGCATTACGGATTGTGGAAAAGAAAGTATCACGTATCTTATTTGACAAACGAGTGATAGCTCTTGATATGACTGCCGTTGTCGCAGGCACTAAATATCGTGGACAATTCGAGGAACGTATTCGTTCTATCTTAAACGAGTTGAAGAAGAATCCTAACATCATTCTTTTCATCGATGAAATCCACACTATTGTGGGAGCAGGTTCTGCAGCGGGCTCAATGGATGCGGCCAATATGTTGAAACCCGCATTGGCCAGAGGCGAGATTCAATGCATCGGAGCGACGACGTTGGACGAATACCGCCAAAACATTGAAAAAGACGGTGCATTGGAACGTCGGTTCCAAAAGGTTATTGTAGAACCAACAACTGCAGAAGAGACACTTCAGATATTGAAAAATATCAAGGATAAATACGAGGATCATCATAATGTGAACTATACAGATGCGGCCCTTGAAGCTTGTGTGAAACTAACAAACCGATATATCACAGACCGTAACTTCCCCGATAAAGCGATAGATGCTTTAGATGAAGCCGGCTCGCGCGTACATCTTACTAATATCACTGCTCCTAAAGAAATTGAAGAACAGGAAAAACTGATTGATGAGATGAAATCTCTTAAAAATGAAGCTGTCAGACTACAGAATTTCGAACTGGCCGCCAGTTATCGTGACAAAGAGAAAGAATATACGAATCAGCTTGATACCCTGAAGGAAGAATGGGAAAAAAGCCTGAAGGAAAACCGGGAAACGGTAGATGACGAACAAATAGCTGAAGTCGTTTCCATGATGTCAGGCGTACCTGTACAAAGAATGGCACAGGCTGAAGGAATGAAATTATTAGGAATGAAAGACGATCTGCTTTCTAAAGTTATCGGTCAGGACAAAGCAATCGCCACACTGGTAAAAGCTATTCAAAGAAGCCGTGTAGGCCTGAAAGATCCTAATAAGCCGATTGGTACATTCATGTTTCTAGGTCCGACAGGTGTCGGCAAGACTCATTTGGCCAAGGAGTTAGCGAAACTAATGTTCGGTTCAGCAGATGCACTTATCCGCATTGACATGAGTGAATATATGGAAAAATTCACCGTATCCCGTCTGGTAGGAGCACCTCCCGGATACGTAGGTTATGAAGAAGGTGGGCAGCTGACGGAGAAAGTAAGGCGTAAACCCTACTCCATCGTTTTATTGGATGAAATTGAAAAAGCGCATCCCGATGTATTCAACATATTGTTGCAAGTGATGGATGAAGGTCGGTTGACTGACAGTTATGGCAGAACTGTAGACTTTAAAAATACCATAGTCATCATGACATCTAATATTGGAACCCGCCAACTGAAAGAATTCGGAAAAGGAATCGGATTTGCCGCCCAGGTCCGTACTGATGACAAAGAATACTCGCGCAACGTGATTACAAAAGCTTTGAATAAGTCTTTTGCGCCCGAATTCATCAATCGTTTGGACGAAATAATAACTTTCGACCAACTCGATATGGATGCACTGACCCGGATTATTGATATTGAACTTAAGGGCCTTTACAGTCGTGTGGAAAACATTGGTTACAAGCTTGTTATTGACGAAGATGCCAAAAAGTTTGTAGCCACCAAAGGTTACGATGTACAGTTTGGAGCACGCCCATTGAAACGTGCCATCCAAAACAACTTGGAGGATGGCATCTCCGAACTGATACTTGGATCAGAAATGGCAGCTGGTGACACGATCAAGGTAAGCTATGACAAAGAAAAAGACCTCATTGTCATGACTGTGGAAAAGTAAAGAGTCCAAAGTTATTCAAAAAATAACAGACAAAATGTCAGATATCACTGTATCTGGCATTTTTTTTGCCCATCATCCAACAAAAAGACGATTCAAACGTATATATAACATAATAACTTAAAACCATAAATAGTATGCAAAAAGGAAATATTGGGGTAACCACTGAGAACATTTTCCCCATCATTAAAAAGTTCTTATACAGTGATCATGAAATATTCCTCCGTGAATTAGTTTCTAATGCAGTAGATGCCACACAGAAGCTGAAAACCCTTGCATCTAAAGGTGAATTCAAAGGAGAGATGGGAGATCTTACCATTAAAGTAAGCTTAGGAAAAGATACCATCACCATTTCCGACCGGGGTATCGGACTTACAGCCGAAGAGATCGACAAATATATCAATCAGATAGCTTTTTCAGGTGCTAACGACTTCCTTGAAAAATATAAAGATGATGCCAATGCCATCATCGGACACTTTGGTCTGGGTTTCTATTCTGCCTTCATGGTAGCCAAAAAAGTGGAAATCATCACAAAATCCCACCAAGAAGGAGCACAAGCTGTGAAATGGACTTGCGACGGAAGCCCTGAGTTCACTATCGAAAACGTTGAAAAAGAAAGCCGCGGATCGGATATTATCCTTTATATAGATGATGACTGCAAGGAATTTCTGGAAGAAACACGTATTTCTTCATTGCTGACTAAATATTGCCGCTTCCTTCCTATCCCCATTGCATTCGGCAAAAAGAAAGAATGGAAAGATGGAAAGCAGGTTGAAACAAACGAAGACAACGTAATCAACGAAACCTATCCTTTATGGACACGCAAACCGGTAGAGCTGAAAGACGAAGATTATAAGAAATTCTATCGGGAGTTATATCCTATGGCAGACGAACCTCTGTTCTGGATCCACCTGAATGTGGATTATCCGTTCAATCTGACAGGTATTCTGTACTTCCCGAAAGTGAAGAGCAACATTGAATTACAAAAAAACAAAATCCAACTTTACTGCAACCAGGTCTATGTCACCGACTCGGTAGAAGGTATTGTTCCAGACTTCCTGACCCTGTTACACGGAGTGATTGACTCACCGGATATCCCGTTGAACGTATCCCGTTCTTACTTGCAGAGCGATTCCAACGTGAAGAAAATCTCCACTTATATTTCTAAGAAAGTATCAGACCGCCTGCAAGCCATTTTTAAGAATGACCGCAAAGAATTCGAGGAGAAATGGGATGATTTGAAGATTTTCATCAACTACGGCATGTTGACTCAAGAAGATTTCTACGAAAAGGCTAATAAATTTGCTCTGCTGAAAGACACAGATGACAAATATTATACTTACGAAGAATACCAAAGCTTGATCAAAGATAACCAAACAGATAAGGACGGCAACTTGATTTATCTGTATGCTACCCATGCAGACGAACAATACAGCTACATTGATGCGGCCAAAAACAAAGGCTACAACGTATTGTTAATGGATGGTCAGCTGGATGTAGCCATGGTAAGTATGCTCGAGCAGAAATTTGAAAAGAGCCGCTTCACCCGTGTGGACAGTGATGTAATTGACCGCCTGATTGCTAAAGAAGAGCGCAAAGATGCCAGTTTGGAAGTTGGCCAACGCGATATTCTATCTTCCGTATTCCGCAGTCAGTTACCACAGATGAAGAAAGTGGAATTCAATGTGGAAACACAATCTTTAGGCGAGACAGGAACTCCTATCATGATTACCCAAAGTGAATATATGCGCCGTATGAAAGAAATGGCCAATATCCAGGCAGGTATGAGTTTCTATGGAGAAATGCCGGATATGTTTAACTTGGTTCTGAATGTCGACCACAAACTGGTGAAACAAGTTTTGAATGATGCGGACAACTCTTGCAAAGCTGCTCTTGAACCTATTGAAGCTGAAATGACCAGTCTGAATAAACGTCACGACGAACTTCACAAAGCACAGGAAGGTAAAAAAGCTGATGAAATACCTCAAGCAGAAAAAGATGAATTAAGTGATGTTGAGAAAAAGTTGGCCGATGAAAAGACCAAGAAAGAAGCTGTTTTAGGTGAATACGCAGGTGGTAACAAAGTAATCCGCCAATTGATTGACCTTGCTCTGTTACAAAACAACATGTTGAAAGGTGAAGCTTTGACAAACTTTGTAAAACGCAGTATCGAACTGATTTAACAAATCTATCACATTTTGCTATCAAAAGCGTCGGGAAGTTCATTTCCGGCGCTTTTTTATTCTAAAAAACGATTGGAAACGAAGATTTCTTTCTATATTTGGAGCGACACATACAAAGATTCGACATCCATGAAACATTATCTATATATACTTTTTCTTCTCTTTTTACTACTTCCTCCCATCCATGCACAGAAAGTGGGACTGGTACTGAGCGGAGGAGGTGCCAAAGGCCTAACCCATATCGGCATTATCCGCGCATTAGAAGAAAACGGTATCCCCATAGATTATATTGCAGGCACATCCATGGGAGCCATTGTCGGTTCACTTTATGCTATGGGCTATTCTCCCGATGAAATGGAGGCTTTACTCAAATCCGATGACTTCAAACGCTGGTATTCAGGTAATGTGGAAGAGAAATACATCTATTATTTCAAGAAAAATCCTCCAACACCCGAATTTATCAACATCCGTATCTCCCTGAAAGACTCGCTGAAGAATGTCAAACCTCAGTTTTTGCCTACCAGCATTGTAGATCCCATTCAGATGAATATTGTATTTCTGCAATTATTCGGTCAGGCAACAGCTGCAAGCAAGGCCAATTTTGACAGCCTGTATATTCCCTTCCGCTGTATAGCTTCGGATGTGTACAACAAAAGACCACTGATATTGAAAAAAGGAGATCTGGGAGATGCCGTACGTGCCTCCATGAGTTTTCCTGCCATGTTCAAGCCTATCGAAATAGACTCGATACTGGCATACGACGGTGGCATTTACAATAATTTTCCAGTGAATGTAATGCGTGATACCTTCCATCCAGATATCATTATAGGAAGTGCCGTATCCGCCAATCCGGGCAAACCCAAGGAAGGTGACATTATGGGGCAACTGGAAAATATGATTATGCAAAAGACAGATTACTCTTTACCCGATTCCCTCGGCATCCTCATGACTTTTAAATATGATGATGTCAATTTAATGGACTTCCAGCGCTTTGACGAGTTGCATGACATTGGTTATAAACGTGCCATAGAAATGATGGACTCCATAAAAAGCCGAATTCATCGAAGAATCACCCCCGAACAAGTGAAAGTTAAACGACTGGCCTATAAGAGCTATTTACCGGATTTCCGTTTCAAAAGAGTTAATATAACCGGTGCCAATGAACAGCAAAAGCAATATATACAAAAAGAGTTTCATGAAAACGACTCCGATGTTTTCACTATGGAGGATGTCAAACGAGCATATTTCCGTTTGTTGTCCGATAATATTATATCCGAAATCATTCCTCATGCCGTTTATAATGAGAAAGACCAAACCTACGACTTGAATCTTCAGGTCAAAATGGAGGCCAATCTCTCCGTTCGTGTCGGTGGAAACGTGTCTTCCAGTGGCTCCAATCAAGTCTATTTTGGTGCTTCTTATCAAAACTTGAACTATTATTCAAAAGAATTTAATTTTGACGGACAGTTAGGCCGGGTCTACAATAATGTACAACTTGCAGCACGAATCGATTTTCCAACCAAACTGCCTACATCTTATAAATTCATAGCCTCGATCTCTACCTTCGATTATTTCAAAGAAGCCAAATTCTTTTCCAACAAAGACAATCCGGCTTTCAACAAGAAAAGGGAAGAGTTTGTAAAATTGAAGGTGTCATTACCGTTTCTAAGCCGTAAAAAAGCTGAATTCGGTGTGGGTATAGCCCGTATGGAGGACAGGTACTTCCAAACCAATATCATCGACTTCAGCGAAACAAAACATGATGAAAGCACTTATTCTATCTTCGGAGGCTCTATCGTATTGGAAGGAAGTACCTTGAATGCCCGCCAATTTGCCACACAAGGAAGTCGTGAAAAAATGGCTGCACAAATTTTCACCGGCACAGAACATTTCAGATCCGGTATATCCAAAGTGACTAAAGGCACACCGGAGCCTTATAAAAAAGTACAATCCTGGCTTCAAGTTTCATATCAGAACGAAACATACCATAAGGTAAGCCCTAAGTTTACTTTGGGAGCGTATCTGGAGGCATATTACTCATCCCGAAATTTCTCCAACAATTATACGGCTACATTAATGCAGGCAGGAGAATTCACTCCGACAGCCCATAGCAAAGTAACCTATAATGAGGCTTTCCGTGCTAATCAATATGCCGGAGTCGGCACCATGCCCATCTACCAGTTAAGCGAGTCTTTTCAATTACGCGGAGAATTTTATGGATTTATACCCATCTTTCCTATCAAGAAAGATGAATATGGACAAGCATATTACGGGAAAGCTTTCACAAAATTCGAATATCTTGGAGAAATTTCATTAGTCTTTCAATTATCGTTCGGTTCTATCAGTGCCTATGTAAATCACTATAGCTCACCGTCTAACGATTGGAATGTAGGTTTAACACTAGGCTGGCAGCTGTTTAATTCCCGTTTCGTCGAATAATTTTTAGAAAAAAGTTTAGTAAAACGCTTGCATTTTCAAAAAAAGTCCGTATCTTTGCACCCGTTAAAATGAAAGAACAATAAACAATGGCCGCGTAGCTCAACTGAATAGAGTAGCTGACTACGGATCAGCCGGTTACAGGTTTGAATCCTGTCGCGGTCACTACCAAAAAGTTCGATTAGTTTTACAATGGCCGCGTAGCTCAACTGAATAGAGTAGCTGACTACGGATCAGCCGGTTACAGGTTTGAATCCTGTCGCGGTCACTACTAAAATATTAAACAACGGTCGCGTAGCTCAACTGAATAGAGTAGCTGACTACGGATCAGCCGGTTACAGGTTTGAATCCTGTCGCGATCACTACTAAAATATTAAACAACGGTCGCGTAGCTCAACTGAATAGAGTAGCTGACTACGGATCAGCCGGTTACAGGTTTGAATCCTGTCGCGATCACAAAAAAGACTATCTGAAAAGATAGTCTTTTTTGTATTTTCTTGAGTCAGTCCAGAATTAGGATGGCTCAGTTTGAAAACGGAGGCTCAATTTTCAAACTTGGGGGAATTAGTTAGTTAAAACAAGCACTTGTTTTTTTAAAGACAAGACGTTTCAAAGGTTACTAACATACAGACCGACAGGTTAGTAACGTGTCGGGTAACATGTTACTAATGTATCAGGTGAAAGATTAGTAATGTTATGCGTGAAAGATATAGAATCTTACAGGTATAACATATATATCAAAGAATGAACAGGCAGGCATAAAAAAAGACTGGTGTTTTTTATATGAGAAGCACCAGTCTTATCTAATTAAAAAGATTCCTTTATCAGCATTTTATTTTCAATTCATTCAAAATAGCACGCATCTTTTCAAATGTTGTGATACGAGTCGGTACAAGCGGCAAACGCAATTTGTTTTCAATCAGCCCCATTACATTCAACATAGCCTTCACCCCAGCAGGGTTACCATCTACGAACAACAGGCTGAATAATTCCGTAAACTTATGATGAATAGTCAATGCATTTGCAAAATCACCCTGTAATGCCAAACGGGTCATACGGCTGAATTCACGCGGAAATGCATTACCGATAACCGAAATAACCCCTACAGCACCCAAAGTAATCAAAGGAAATGTAATACCATCATCACCCGAAATCACATCAAAATTAGCCGGTTTATTCTTGATGATATCATCCATCTGAGCAATATTACCCGATGCCTCCTTGATAGCGATAATATTCTTGAAATCACGTGCCAAACGCAAGGTGGTCTCAGCAGTCATGTTCACACCAGTACGTCCCGGCACATTATAAAGAACCACAGGAAGATCCGTTGCTTCAGCAATCGCTTTATAGTGTTGGTAAATACCTTCCTGAGAAGGTTTGTTATAATAAGGTACAGCAACAAGCACGGCATCAACTCCTGTCATATCATCATTTTTCAGCGTTTCCACAACAGCACGGGTACAGTTACTACTAACCCCCAGCAGAATAGGAATACGTCCATTCACTCTTTCGATTATCAAACGTTTTATCTTGTCTTTTTCTTCTTTAGTCAAAGTCGGGGTTTCGGCCGTGGTTCCCAACACGCATAAAAAGTCTGTTCCATTTTGAAGCTGGTAATCAACCAGACGAAGTAACGCATCATAATCAACGCTGTCATCTTCCTTGAAAGGAGTAATCAACGCTACTCCCATGCCTTTTAATCTTGTCTGTATCATAAATGAATTATAAATTCTTATTTAATAGCCTACAAAAGTACGAATATTTTCTATTTTAGCGATAAAAATCACACTATTTTTACTTTAGACTCGCTAAAAAGTCACTCTATCATTTGCAGAAACTCCTCTTCGCTCACAATGGTCACACCCAGTTTCTGCGCTTTCTCCAGTTTACTGGGCCCCATATTGTCACCTGCCAGAATAAAGCTGGTCTTGGACGAAATACTTCCCACATTCTTACCGCCATGCTTTTCAATTAACTCCTTATATTCGTCACGCGAATGATGGGCGAAAACCCCACTGATCACGATAGATTTCCCTGCCAGTTTGTCAGTGTGTTCCGAAGTATCCTCCTCATCGGCTTCCAGTCTCACACCCGCCACACGAAGACGCTCTATAATGTCACGATTCTTCGGATTAGCAAAATACAACAAGATACTCTGCGCTATTTTTTCTCCGATTTCATCGACATGAATCAAATTATCCAAACTCGCGTCTGCCAAAGCATCCATCGACTTAAAGGATTTTGCCACCTTCTTCGCCACAGTTTCACCCACAAAACGGATGCCCAATGCAAAGAGTACCCTTTCGAACGGCACTTCTTTGGACTGCTCTATACCTTTTATTATATTCTCGGCAGATTTTTCTCCCATACGTTCTAGGTTGATGATATCCGATGTTTTTAAAGTATACAGATCGGCAACATCACGTATCAATCCTTCCTGGTAAAACTGATCTACCGTTTCCGGACCGAGACCATCAATATTCATAGCTCTACGGCTGATAAAATGTTCTATTTTTCCCTTGATCTGTGGGGGGCAAGCGGCATCATTGGTACAATAATAAGCAGCTTCACCTTCATAGCGTACCAATTTACTGCCACACTCGGGACAATGAGTAATAAACTTTACTTTGTCACCTATCATAATACGGGCGTCTTTGTCCACACCTACAATCTTTGGAATAATCTCACCGCCTTTTTCTACATATACCATATCACCAATATGCAAATCCAACCCTTCTATGATGTCGGCATTATGGAGCGAAGCACGCTTTACCACGGTTCCGGACAACTGTATAGGATCCAGATTGGCCACCGGAGTCACAGCACCTGTTCTCCCCACTTGATAGGTCACCTTGTTCAAGCGGGTAAGTGCCTGTTCGGCTTGAAACTTGTATGCAATGGCCCATCGGGGTGATTTTGCCGTAAAACCCAAATTACGCTGCTGTCGCAAAGAATTCACTTTCAATACTATTCCATCCGTAGCTACAGGCAGATTCTTACGCTCCACATCCCAGTATTTGATAAAATCAAATACTTCCTGCAATGTTTTGCATTTGCGAGTGAGATCGGAAATTTTAAATCCCCATTTCTCAGCTTCTTTCAGATTTTCATAATGACCGTCGCACGGCAAATTATCTCCAAGTAAATAATAAAGGTAGGCATCCAGCTTGCGAGATGCCACAATAGCAGAATTCTGCAACTTCAATGTTCCCGAAGCCGCGTTGCGGGGATTGGCGAACAACGGTTCTTCGCGGGCTTCCCGTTCTTTGTTCAATTCCTCAAACACCACCCAAGGCATCAAAATCTCCCCACGAATTTCAAATGTTTCAGGATACCCCTTTCCATGCAGCACCAAAGGGATACTGCGGATGGTCTTTACATTGCCCGTCACATCATCTCCCTGCACACCATCGCCACGCGTCACGGCGCGCACCAGTTTTCCGTTCTCGTAAGTCAGTGAGATGGAAGTTCCATCATACTTCATTTCACAACAAATTTCAAAATCCTCGTTCAGAGACTTCTTTACCCTGTCATAAAACTCGGTTACTTCCGTTTCCGAATAGGTGTTAGCCAATGAAAGCATAGGATATTTATGTACCACCTGCGTGAAATTTTTGTTTATATCACTTCCCACACGCATACTGGGCGAGTTCTCATCTCTATGTTCCGGATGTTTTTCTTCCAGATCCTGAAGTTCACGCATCAGCTTGTCAAACTCCTGGTCTGTAATCTCAGGCGCATTCAATACATAATAATTATAGTTATGTCGATGAAGCTCCTCGCGCAATTGGTCTATTCTTTCTATTTCTGTCATATATAAAAGGTAGTTTTCCCGCAAAAATAGCTATTTTTTGAATGAAAAACACCTTCCGACAAAGAGGAATTTGCTACTTTTGCAAAAAATAACCGAATATGAGAATAGATATCATTACCGTTTTACCCGAGATGCTGGAAGGCTTCTTTAACTGCTCTATCATGAGCCGTGCGCAGAAAAAAGGAATTGCAGAAATACATATACATAATCTGCGTGATTATGCATACGACCGTTATCGCAAAGTAGACGATTATCCCTTCGGTGGATTTGCCGGTATGGTGATGAAGATTGAACCGATAGACCGATGCATCTCAGCTTTGAAAGCAGAACGCGAGTATGACGAAATAATATTTACATCTCCAGATGGAGAGCAGTTTAACCAGCCGATGGCCAACTCACTTTCATTCGCAAAGAATTTAATTATTCTATGTGGCCATTTTAAGGGTATAGACTATAGAATACGTGAACATTTCATTACGAAAGAAATCAGTATCGGTGATTATGTTTTGACAGGTGGGGAGTTGGCTGCCGCCGTTATTGCCGATGCCGTAGTTCGTATTATTCCCGGGGTCATTTCTGACGAACAATCGGCATTGTCCGATTCTTTTCAAGACAATCTGTTAGCTGCTCCTGTATACACTCGTCCTGCAGAATACAAAGGATGGCAAGTTCCCGATGTGTTGTTATCCGGACACGAGGCAAAGATTAAAGAATGGGAACTTCAGCAGTCATTAGAAAGGACACAGCGGCTAAGACCCGATTTGTTGAAATAAAAAATATATATAAATAATAAAGAGGTAAAAGCCATGTTCGTCATAGGGCTTTTACCTCTTTTCTTTTGCTTATATCATATCCGAAAAGATGTTCTCTCCTTAAGCGTAATCTAAGTTCATCTTCCTTTCCCTTATATATTAATAAAGCTTTTTCAAGTGTTTTTCTACTCCGTTTTTTCAAAAACAAGCCATTTCATCGAAAAAAAATAATTGAAGTTATCATTTTATACCCATATAACAAGTTGCAACGGCAACCATTTTCATACTCATTCCATCTAGAGAAGGTTATAAAAAAAGCCCTGCAAGAGATGCTTCAATTTATTCATCTACACTCTCGCAGGGCTATAATTTAAAAGATAAAATTTTCAGACTTCCAAAGCACCTATTATATCTTTTACAGATGTATATCCATGACGTTCCAAATAGTCATTTATTCCTTCTGAAACTTTGACAGTAATAGCTGGATCTATGAAGTTGGCAGTACCTATCTGTATTGCGGTGGCACCTGCTAGCATAAACTCCACAGCATCCTTCCATCCCATGATACCCCCTAGTCCAATGACAGGAATATTTACTGCTTTAGCGACTTGCCATACCATACGCAATGCAATTGGTTTTACCGCTGCACCACTCATGCCGCCGGTAATAGTGGAAAGTACAGGCCTACGCTTTTCAGCATCGACAGCCATCCCCAGCAGGGTATTGATCAGAGATACACTGTCCGCACCGGAAGCCTCGGCCGCACGTGCTATTTCTGTGATGTCTGTCACATTGGGAGATAATTTTACGATCAGCGTCTTTTTATATACATTACGTACAGCTTTTACAACCTCGGAACATCCGCATGCGGAGACCCCGAAGGCCATACCACCCTGCTTTACATTAGGGCATGAAATATTCAATTCTATAGCGGGAATATGATCCAGATCATTGATGATCTCGGCAGTCTTCACATAATCCTCTACAGCAGATCCGGATACATTAACGATCATATTAGTATGAATATCCCTTATCTGCGGATAGATATGTTCAACAAAATAATCCACCCCTTTATTCTGTAACCCTACCGCATTAAGCATCCCCATAGGGGTTTCTGCCATGCGTGGGTAAGGATTACCCTCACGATGATGAAGGGTAGTCCCTTTTACAATGATACCACCAATCTTTTCGAGGTCTACAAAATCCTCAAACTCTTTTCCGTATCCAAAGGTACCCGATGCTGTCATAACCGGGTTACAAAGCTTTAAATCGCCGATATTTACGCTTAAATCTGCCATAATAGTTTCTTTATATTAAATACAGGACCCTCTTTACAAACACACAAATGCCCTTCGTCCGTGTTCTCCACACAGCATAAGCATGCACCGACACCACAAGCCATCCTATTTTCCAGTGAAACCTCACATTCTATTCCATGAGCTTTGGCGTATTTAGCTACCGAAACCATCATGGGTTTTGGACCACAGGTGTATATCATATCAAACCGGTCTGTATGCAAGACGCTATGCTGTGTCACATAACCTTTCTCGCCCATACTTCCATCTTCAGTCGTTGTATACACCTCACCTAATTTCTCAAAATTTTCCAACTGTAACAGGTCTTTGGATGAACGTGCGCCTAGCAGGAAAGCAGGCGTACATCCCATTTTTACCAACTCTGCACCAAGCATCAACATCGGGGCGGTACCCACACCACCGCCAACCAGTAACGGCTTTACCTTTGTCACGTTCCGAGGCATTGTAAATCCATTGCCGAGAGGCATCACCACATTAACAATATCTCCTTGTTTCACAGTGGCTAGTTTGCGAGTGCCATCGCCAACTAATTGCACCAGGAACCAAACTTCATTGGTTGTTTTATCCACATAATTAATAGAAATAGGACGGCGGAGAAAAGTAGTATTGGAACCGTCTATACGTATCTCAGCAAACTGGCCCGGCAGCATCTCGGGCAATGGGTTGGCATGAGTCAATTTTATCAGAACATAATTGGCATGCAATTTGATGTTCTGTGTAACCACAAGGTCTAAAATATATTTTTTCATGAAATAAAATTGGGTAAATTCGTTTTCTATGCAAAGATACACGAATTTACCCAAATCTTATTCTGCCAACCGGCATTTTAGTGGATTCCCACCCTAATTTTCAGGTTTGAACGTTTCATAAGTCCCATTATCAAAGAATATTCTTATTTCAGTGATTTTTTTGGCAGGTACTTCCACATACTTAATTTCCTCACGCACAATCTCTTTAGGAGAATAAAGCGGTGTTTTAACCTCATTTTCCTTGCGATATTCCGGAGAAGCCGGACGTTCGGGCGTAAATAATGAATTCTCGTCAAACAAAGAAGGCGTATAATGAATGTTATTGTCTGAATCAACATCCGTTTCCATTTGTCCTTCACCATAGAGTAACCAGTCTAAGCTGATATAGTCACACGCCTTGTGTATTTTCATGACGACTTCTAGGCTAGGATTGTTCCTGCCACTAAGAATATGGGAAAGAGAGGAAGGTGAAATTCCAATCTTCTCTGCAAATTGAGCTGCAGTCATATCTTCTTTCTGGATTATTTGAGCGATTCTTTCCTTCATTTACAAAAGTATAAGGCAAAATTTACAGATACAAAAGTAATTAATATAATTCATAAATGCAAATTTACAATATGGAAATGTATATCTTACAAAAGTAAAGTATGAGTATATTATTGGAAATAAATTAAGATTTACACACGTAAACCGCTCCTAAAAATACTATAATTATCACTTTATGCATGACTATATAAAATACTGATTATCTATAATATATACACAACAAAAATGATATATTTACAAATAAATATGATTATATAAGCAAATAAAATGCATACAAGTTATTAACCACTTTATCGACAAGATATAAAACACTGGTTTCAAGCATATTATCGTAATAAAATAAGAGATAAATAATTATTCATATACATTTATATATGTAATCTTCACTCTTGACTACTACCTTGTTTATATTTGTATTATTTACATTGTTAAACCTGCAAAGCTTATAATATCTCCTATATTAGGAAAGTTTACAGATGTAAGATTACAAAATTAAATTATAATTATTTCTAAAAGTGAATTTTCTCTGTTTTACGCTCCAGCTTGATCCTATGAATATTTTGTTTTCCTATTTTACAAGTATCAATGTATTTTTCATGGTAAAGACAAGAACTCCCCATCCAAGTTTTAGCCCATTTTCGCTTTATGGGATTCATAGATAATGAGAATCATAGAATGCACGATAAGAGGACAAAGTATGGATTCAAAATTTAAACTAACGTATGAATTTACAAAAAATAAATTGTCGCTGTTTACTTGCTTCATCTGCATTCTTTCCATTCTTCTTATTCATTTTACTCCGAAAAGGCTAAATACTGCCATTATTCATGTACAAACAGACATTCCCTTTAAAATACGCAATTCTAAGAAGGCGAAAAATGGTCTATCAATCTAGGAATAAGCAAGTTAATACTATTTTTCTCATCATCCATCTCTCATCATCTAGAAAAATAGAGAAC
>ERZ772867.2580-NODE-2580-length-17232-cov-7.434826_pt1 | contig 17232 bp, 20 predicted proteins | sample MGYA00511341_ERZ772867 | MGnify/ENA primary metagenome ERZ772867 (study PRJEB29015, sample SAMEA2737707) | human gut metagenome | biome: human gut; feature: human-associated habitat; material: faeces | place: China | collected 2012 ... | reverse complement strand
CTTGACCAACGGGCCGTTTTGGTAGCGGCAATTGGACTCGAACCAATGACACTCCGGGTATGAACCGAATGCTCTACCAACTGAGCTATGCCGCCATATATGACCCGCCGCCGAAACAGCAAAATGATTATATCCGATTTTGCACGGTTTGTCAAGTGTTTTCTTGTATTTTTTCTTTTTTCCGCCCCCCGGCCGAAACCGGGGGACGGAAAAGGAATGAGGGTAGGAGGTTACGCCTTCTTGCGGCTCTTGACCATGTCCATTGCAACGGCAAAGATGATCAGAGCGCCGGTGATGACGTCGAGGATGTAGTCGTTGATCTGGAAGGCCTTGCCGGCGTTCTTGATGACGACCATCAGGAGCGTGCCGACAAACGTGCCAGTGATCGCGCCGCGGCCGCCAGCCAGCGAAGCGCCGCCGATAACTGCCGCCGCGATGGCGTCCATGTCGTAGCCGTCGCCGGTGTTCGGCATGGCGCGGAGAATACGGCCGGCAAACATGATGGCAGCAATGCCATAGACAAAGCCGGCGAGGGAGTAAACGAGGTAGAAGGTCTTGCGGACCTTGATGCCGCTCAGGCGGGCGACCTCGATGCCGGAGCCGATGACGAACAGGTCGCGGCCGAAGACGGTGTAGCGCAGGACGAGGAAGGCAATGACGGCCACGACGATCCAGATGCAGGCCAGCACCGGCAGGACGCCGAAGATGTCATAGTTGCCGATGGTGTCAAAGAGCTTGACGAACGTTGCGCCGTCCGGCTCAAAGAACGAGATGGAGTTGCCGTTGCACAGCAGCTTCAGGATGCCGCGGAAGATGGTCTGCGTGCCGAGGGTGGCAATCATGGCAGGGACCTTCAGGTCGAAGATGATCACGCCGTTCAGGAAGCCGCACAGGGTGCAGACGACGAAGTTGGCAAGGATGGCAATGCCGAGCATGGACGTGCCCTTGCCGTTCATGATCATGGCCATCGTCATGCAGCCGAGACCGGCGATGGCGCCGCCGGAAATATCGATACCGCTCGTGATGATGATGAAGGTCTGCGCGACGGCCAGAACGCCGACGATGGCGCCCTGCTTCGTCAGGTTCTTCAGGTTGTAGGAGCCGAAGAAGTTCTTGGTCAGGAACGTGGCCAGCAGGAACAGCGCGATAACGACCAGGCCGATGGTGAACTCAGAGTGCTTGGTCAGCCGCACAAACGCATTGGGCTTTTTATTTTTGGTAAGCGTGGACATAACTATCTCTCCTCTTAGTCTTCAATGGAGGCCATACGGAGAACATCCGCTTCCGTAAGGGTCTTCAGAGCTTCTTTGTCGTATTCTGCGGTGATCTTGCCCTGCGCCATGACGATCAGACGGTCGGAAAGGCCCATGACCTCCGGCAGATAGGACGAGATCAGGATCACGCCGCGGCCGCGTTCGGTCAGGCGCTCGATGAGCTTGAAAATCTCCTGCTTCGCGCCGACATCGATGCCGACAGTCGGCTCGTCAAAGATCAGGATTTCGGGATCGCGGCAAAGCAGCTTGGCGATAACGACCTTCTGCTGGTTGCCGCCGGAGAGATTGCCGACGAGCTGCGAAATAGACGGCGTTTTGACATTCACGCTTCTGGAGAATTCCTCCGCGCGCTTCTTCTCCTTGCGGAGGTTCAGGCAGCCCGCCTTGCTGATCATATCGTAGGAGCTCATGTTGACATTCGTCTTGATATCCAGCTTCAGCGCGCAGCCGTCGGTGCGGCGGTCCTCGGTGAGGAAGCCGATGCCGTGCTTCAGCGCGTCGGTCGGATTGGAAAGGTGAACCTTTTTGCCCTTCAGATAGACATCGCCGCTCAGGCGCTTTTCCACGGCCGTCAGGGCGCGCATCACTTCGCTGCGTCCCGCGCCGACCAGACCGGCGAAGCCGAGGATCTCGCCCTTGCGGAGCTTAAAGGAAACATCCTTCACATCGAGAGAGTTCAGATGCTCGGCCTCAAGCACGACGGGCGCGTCGGGCGGGCACATGGATTTTGTTTTCGGCTCCTCATAGATCGTACGGCCGACCATGAGCCGGATGACTTCGGAGATTTCCGCCGTGGGGGTGTCGAGCGCGGCGACATACTGGCCGTCGCGCATGACGGTGATGCGGTCGGTGATGCGCTTGAGCTCATCCATGCGGTGCGAGATATAGATGATGCCAACGCCGGTCTTCTTGAGCTGCCGGATGAAGACGAACAGGTCGTCGATCTCCGTGTCGGTCAGGACGGCGGAAGGCTCGTCGAGGATGAGCAGTCTTGTGTTCTCGTGGGACAGCGCCTTTGTGATCTCGACCATCTGCTGCTTCGCGACTGACAGCGTCTTGACGACGGCCTTCGGGTCAAGCTCCAGATGCAGCTTGTCGAACAGCTCCTGCGTCATGGCGTTCTGCTTTGCCTTGTCGACGAACGGGCCCTTCATGGGCTCGCGGCCGATATAGATGTTTTCCGCCACGGTCAGGTGCTGCATGAGGTTCAGCTCCTGATGGACGATGCAGATGCCGAGCGCCTGCGCGTCGCGCGGGCCGTGGATCTCGGCGTGCTTTCCAAAGAATTCGATCGTGCCGCCGTCGCTCGGGTAGATGCCGGTCAGCACCTTCATGAGCGTCGACTTGCCGGCGCCGTTTTCGCCGACCAGCGCCATGACCTCGCCCTCACGAACCTCCAGCTGCGCATTGTCCAGCGCGTGGACGCCCGGGAAGTATTTCTGGATACCGGTCATTCTGAGAATCGTTTCGGCCATGTTTCTTTCACATTCCCCTTTCTCCTGCGGCGTGTTTTCCTGCTTGTGGAAAACGAAACGTTTTGCTCTTGCAGCGCGCAAACCCGCTTCGCGCCGGGCGGAGCCTGCTCCCATCCTGGAGCCGGGCGGGAGGCTGCGCTCCCGTGCCGCTTCGGCGGCACTCCTTCCTTACAGTCTCCATTGTAGCAGGCCTGCGGTGGAACAGGCATGAAAATTGTCCACAAAAAGGTGAAAATTGTGCGTTGAAATTATACAAATTTTTTATTCCTCCGGGGATATGACGAAAACCCGCGGCCCACGTTTCTGTCCGTTCTCACTCGGACAGGCCGTTCCCAAAAACTTTCTTGCTGCATGGGCTTGCGCGGGGGGAGAATTTGGAGTATAATTCAAATCATCTATAAGTATCAGTGGGAGAATGACTGTATGGCTATGATCCGTGAATTCTTCCAGAATCTTCTGTATCAAGTCCCTGCTATCGGGATTTCAGATATTGTCGATATCCTGGTCGTTTCGATAATCTTCTATTCGCTCCTGCGTCTGATCCGCTCGACGAGCGCAGCGCGCGTGGCCCGCGCGATCTTGCTGCTGCTGGCCATCACGCTGCTGACGGACGTGCTGAATCTCTATACATTAAACTGGCTGCTCAACAAGATCCTTGAGGTCGGCGCGATCGCGCTCATCATCGTGTTCCAGCCGGAGCTTCGCCGCGCGCTTGAGCGTGTCGGCGCACAGCTGCATTTCCATCTGCTCTCGTCCGAATCGGGCGCGACCACCGAGCAGAGCGCCATCTCCGCCACGGTGCAGGCCTGCGAGATCATGTCGCGTGAGCGTGTCGGCGTCCTGCTGATTTTCGAGCGCGAAACGCCGCTCGACGAGTATTTCAAGACCGGCACCATCGTCGACGCGCAGCTGTCCGAGCAGCTGCTGCGCAATCTCTTCTTTAAAAACTCGCCCCTGCACGACGGCGCGGTCATTGTCCGCGGCGGCCGTGTGGCTGCGGCGGGCTGCGTCATGCCGCTGAGCGACAATCCGCACCTGCCGAGCGACCTCGGCACGCGCCACCGCGCTGGCGTTGGCACGAGCGAGGTTTCCGACGCGGTCGTCGTGATCGTCTCGGAGGAAAACGGCACGATCTCCGTCGCCATCGGCGGGATGCTCAAGCGCCATCTGGCCCCCCAGACGCTGCAGCGGCTGCTGTCCAATGAGCTGCTCGCGGACGAGGCTGAGAAGAAGACGCTGCTCAAACGGCTCGCCGGATGCTTCAGCAGGAAGGACGGTTCCAAATGAAAAGTAAGCTCTTCTCCCTGATCGTCTCCGTCCTTGCGGCCATGTGCCTGTGGGTCTACGTCATGACCGTCGTGAACCCGGACGTCGATCTGACCATCGGCAATATCCCCGTGACGTTCTCCGGCGCGGAGGTCCTGCGCGAGGATCACGGGCTTGTCATCACCGGCGACTATCAGGAGTTCGTCTCCGTGCATTTTTACGGCAAAAACGCTGATCTCAAGACGCTCGACCAGCATAAGGACGAGCTGAAGGCCGTGATCGACGTGTCCAAGGTGCGCAGCACGAAGGACTATACCATGTCCTACGACATCACGCTCCCCAGCGCCGTGTCCGCCTCGTCTATCACAAAGATGGACAAGTCCCCCGCCACGATCACCTTTACCGTCGAGCGGCAGATCCGCAAGTCCGTCGAGGTGCGGGGCGATTTCTCCAGCGTCAAGATCGCTGAGGGCTATATGCTCGACAGCACCAGCTTTGATTTTGATTCCATCACCATCGAGGGCCCGGAATCGGTCGTCAATACCGTCGACCACGTCCAGATCACCATCGAGCGCAGCAATGTGGACAAGACCATCACCGAATCCGTCCCCGTCGTGCTGCTGGACAAGGACGGCGCGCAGGTCGACCCGACGCAGCTGACGCTCAGCGCCGACGCGATCGAGGTCACGATGAAGATCGTCAAATATAAGGTCGTGCCCATCGAGGTGCAGTTCACCGAGGGCGGCGGCGCGAAGCTTTCCGATCTGGATTGGGACTACGAGCCCAAGGCCGTTACGCTTTCCGGCGATTCCACCGTGCTCGACGGCCTCAATTCGATCCAACTTGAGCCCATCGATCTGTCCACGCTGCCGAGCAACGACGAAACGGTCGAACGCGCCATTCTGATCCCGAACGATGCCAAGAACGTCTCCGGCGAGGAGACGGTCTCCGTCCGGATCACCATCAAGGGCAAGCAGATCAAGACGCTCCGCACGACAAACATTGTATTTGTCGGCGTTGACGAAGAAAAATTCAAGGCTACAAGCCTGTCCCAGCAGGTGCAGGTCACCATCCGCGCCGCTGCGGCTGACGCGTCGCGGATCTCCGCGACCAGCATCCGCATCGTCGCCGACATGAGCGGCTATACGCAGGAGGGAACGTATCAGGTGCCGGTCACGGTCTATGTTGACGGCTTTGACTCTGCCGGAGCCATCGGACAGTATTCCATCGCCGCAACGCTTGCCGCAGCGGATGAGCCGGACGAACAGCCCTGAGGAAAAATGGAGGAAATAACGTGATTAGAAGTATGACCGGCTATGGCCGCGCGGAAAAAATCATCGACGGACGTGAGATCACCGTCGAGCTGCGGGCAGTCAACAACCGCTATCTGGATCTGAACGTCAAGCTCCCGCGCGTCTATGGCTTTGCGGAGGATGCAGTCAAGTCGCTCGTCAAGGCGAACGTGAACCGCGGGAAGCTGGATATGTTCATCACCGTTAATGTCACCGAGGATACGAGCGTCAAGATTGCACTCAATAAGCCCGTTCTGGAAGGGTATCTGGCCGCGCTCAAGTCCATCGCCTCCGATTACGGCGTCCGAGACGACATTTCCGTCACTGCCCTGTCCCGCATGCCTGACGTCTTTGTGATTGAGAAACAGGAAGAGGACGAGCAGAAGCTGACAGACGATATCCTGTCCGTCGTCAAGGAGGCGCTTGCCAAATTCAACGCCATGCGCGAAAAAGAGGGCGCGGCCATGGAGGCCGATCTCCGCAGCCGCGCGAAGACCGTTCTGGCGCTTGTGGAAAAGGTCGAGGCGCGCAGCCCCGTCACACTTGCGGAGTACCGCGCCCGGCTGACCGAAAAAATGCAGGAGGTGCTCGGCGCGACGAATATCGACGAGAGCCGCATTCTGCAGGAGGCCGCCGTCTACGCCGACAAGATCGCCGTGGATGAAGAAACGGTCCGCCTGCGCAGCCATCTGAATCAGCTTGACCAGATGCTGACGGCCGGCGGCCCCATTGGCCGCAAGCTGGACTTCCTGCTGCAGGAATTCAATCGTGAGTCCAACACCATCGGCTCCAAGGGCAACGATCTGGAGCAGGCCCGCACCGTCGTCGACCTCAAGGCGGAGCTGGAAAAGATCCGCGAGCAGACGCAGAACATCGAATAACCGGAGGCAGACATGAAGCTTATTTCGATCGGCTTCGGCAACGCCGTCGCCGCTGCGCGCATTCTCGCCGTCGTCAGCCCGGATTCCGCGCCCATCAAGCGCGTCGTGCAGGAAGCGCGGGAGCGCGGGATGCTGCTCGACGCCTCGTTCGGGCGCAGAACGAAGTCCGTTCTGCTCATGGACACCGACCATGTGATCCTCTCGTCCGTCACGCCCGAGACGATCTGCGCGCGTATGGAAGAAAAATCATCGGAGGAGACGAATTTGCAGCCATGAAGGGAAAACTGTTTGCGATCTCCGGCCCCTCCGGCGTCGGAAAAAATTCCGTGCTGAACCGCGTCATGCAGCTGCGTGACCGGGTGCAGTATTCCGTTTCCGCGACCTCCCGCCCCATGCGTCCCGGCGAGATCGACGGCAAAAGCTATTATTTTGTCACACGGGAGCAATTTGAACAGATGATCGCGGCGGGCGAGCTGCTGGAGCACGCCGAATACGTCGGCAACTACTACGGCACGCCCCTAAAGCCCATTCAGGCCGCGCTTGCCGCCGGAACCGACGTCGTGATGGACGTGGATGTGGTCGGTGCGCTGAACATCAAAAAGCGCCTGCCGGAGGCGGTTCTGGTCTTCATGGCCGCACCGTCGATGGCCGAGATCCGCCGCAGGCTCGCTTCGCGCGGCGATGTTTCGCCGGAGCTGATGGAAAAGCGGATGGACCGGGCAAAATGGGAATACAGCCAGGCCGGACAATACGATTATCTCGTCGTCAACGATACGGTCGAGCACGCGGCGCAGGAGCTGCTTGCGATCATGACCGCAGAAAAGTGTAAAATGATGGATCGCATCCATTGCATAAAGGAGGAACTCTAATGCTTTACCCCGCCATGTCGGAACTTCTCAAGAATGTTGACAGCCGCTATCTGCTCGTCAACGTCGTCGCGCACCGCGCCCGTCAGCTGTCCATTGAGTCCGAGCTCACGCACGAGCCGCTTGAGGAAAAGCCTGTCACGCTCGCCATCCGCGAGGTCGCTGCCGGCCAGCTCAAGGCCGAGCTTGACGATAAATACAGACACTGAGCACCCATCCCGGCGCAGGCAGCTGGCCTGCGCCGGGTCTTTTGAATTCCGGAATCAGCTTATTTTTTCGAAAATTTGCGGCGAATCCGTACTTCCCTGCAAATTTTGAGCGCAAATCTGATTTATAGCAGCCATTCAAAGGCAACTGCTTGCAAATCTGTTGTCCCGTAACAGGCGGCGCGTACCAAAGCGCCCGTAAGGTGACTATGTGTGCTCGTAACGACTAAAAACTCGGTGCCTATCTAAAATGCACCCGCAGGATGCACCAGCCGCGTCCAAGCACTCTTTTCTTCCATATCGTTTCTCTTGCGAGAGAAACGATATGGCTGCCGGAGGCACGACGGAAACGGCCTCGACGGAACGAGCCTCCGCGCTGTGCGCGAAGCCGCTTATCCTCTGAGTCCGTTTCCTCCTTTCCAAAACGCAAACGCTTCGCTGGTTCGTGTTTTGGGATTGCCCCATCGAAACAAGTCCTTATCAACACAAAAGGAGAACCCCTATGACTGATTTCCACACGCTGATCGACAGCTATCAGAACTGCGCCTGCGGGCAGGCGCATGAATGTGCCATCCGGGATATCGAGATTGGCAGCGGGCTTGTGTCCGAGGCCGGCGAGATCCTGAAGAAAAACGGCTTCGGCCCCCGGCTCCTGCTGGCGGCGGACGAGCAGACGCTTGCCGCTGCGGACGGCATTGAGGCTTCCCTGTCCGGCTTTACCGTCCTGCGCCATATCTGGCCGTCCATCCGCGTCGCGACCATGCAGGACGTGGAGAAGATCGAGGGGTATTTTGACCGCGTGGACGGTGTGCTTGCCGTCGGCACGGGGTCTGTCCATGACCCGTGCAGGCTTGCCTGTGCGCGGCATAACGTGCCGCTGTGCCTGTTCGCAACAGCCCCCTCGATGGACGGCTTCGCGTCCTATTCCGCGCCCATTGTCAACGGCAATTTCAAGATCACCTATCCCGCAAAATGCCCCGAGGTCATCATCGGCGACACGAAAATTCTCGCGGACGCTCCGGCAGAGCTTAAATCCGCGGGCTTCGGCGATATGATCTCGAAATATATTGCGCTCATCGACTGGCAGGTATCGAATCTTCTGACCGGGGAATCCTATTGTGAGCGCGTCGCCGCCCTGACGCGGCGGGCGACCGACCAGATCTTCGCTATGGCCGGGAGCGTGACGAAACGCAACGAAAAAACGGCGGCGGCGATCTTCGAATCGCTGCTTCTGACCGGTATCGCGATGAGCTTCACCAAGACCTCCCGCCCCGGCAGCGGAACGGAGCATATCATGGCCCATTTCTGGGAGTGCATGGAGCTGCTGGACGGCAAAACGCCCAATTACCACGGCGAGGACGTCGGCGTGACGACGCTCATCATGCTCCGGTATTACGAAGCGCTCTCCTGTCTGCCGCAGGTCACGGCCCATCCGGAGGTCTGCAATTGGGATGAGATCTACCGCATCTACGGCCCATTGGCCCCGGATGTCCAGAAGCTCAACACCCCGGACACCATCACAGACGGCATCGCCCCCCGCCGCATCGAAGCCTGCTGGCCCCAGATCCGCCGGATCGTGCAGTCCGTGCCGTCCTATGACGCCTGCCTTGCCGCCATGCGGCAGGCCGGGTGCAAAACAACGGTCGGGGAGGTCGGCAAAGCGCCGGACTTCGTCGAGATCAGCTTCCGCTTCCACCCGTATATGCGCCGCAGGCTGTCATTGAAGCGTGTGAGCCATATGCTGGATCTGCCGGAACCGCTTTTCTGAACAGACACGCCGAAAAGGAGCGCAGAACCATGGAAAATTACGATGAAAAGATGAACTACAGCTTTGAACCCGCGCCCGAGGAGCCGTCCCGGCCGCCGCTGGAGCAGGCCAAGGAGGAGATCCGGCACAGCGGCAAGCACACCGGACTCAAGATCGCGGCGCTGCTGGCCGCGCTGGCGATCGTCGCGGGTGTCGGCGGCTCTGCGCTGACGAAGGCCATCGACGCCATTGGGCAGAAAAACCTCGCCGAGCAGGAAAAGAACGCCGCGGCCAGCGCCATGGCCGAGCAGCCCGTAGAGCAGGAACAGCCCGCAGCGCAGAAGCCGCAGGCTGACGCCTCCTACCGGCTCGAACGGACGCCGCTGCCGGAAACGCTCAAGTCCAACGAGGGCGACAAGACGCTTACACCGGCGCAGGTCTATAAGATGAACATCGGCGCGGTCTGCGGCATTTCCACGCAGGTCACAGCCGACCTCTGGGGCGTGGAAACGACCGGCATATGCACGGGCAGCGGCTTCGTCCTGACGGAGGACGGCTATATCGTTACCAATCACCACGTCATCGCGGATGCGGACGAGGGGACCGTCGTCGTGCAGTTCTATTCGGGCGAGGAATACCCCGCCGCCATCGTCGGCACGGACAGCATGAACGACGTTGCGCTTCTGAAGATCGAGGCAGAGGGCCTGCAGACCGTCACGGTCGGCGATTCCGACGAGGTCGAGGTCGGCGAGACAGTCGAGGCCATCGGAAATCCGCTGGGCGATCTGACGTTCACCATGACCGCCGGTTACATCAGCGCGCTTGACCGCGAGATCGACACCGACGGAACGGTCATCAATATGCTGCAGACCGACGCGGCTATCAACTCCGGCAACTCCGGCGGGCCGCTGTTCGATATGAACGGCAATATCATCGGCGTTACGACCGCGAAGGTATCCGGAACGACGGAGACGGGCGTGACCATCGAAGGGCTCGGCTTCGCCATTCCCATCAACGACGTGCTGCGCGTAGTCTATGATCTGCAGCAATACGGCCGCGTCCGCGGCCGGGCCTATCTCGGCGTCACGCTGCAGAATCTCGACGCAGAGGTCGCGGAAATTTACGGCCTGCCCTCCGGACCGCAGGTCGTGACCGTGACGGAAGGCAGCTGCTCGGAAAAGGCCGGTTTGCAGCCGCACGATATCATTCTGGAATTTGACGGCCGCGAGATCAACGCGTATTCCGATCTTGTCTCCGCACTTTCCAAGCACCGGGCGGGCGACACCGTCAAGCTGAAGCTCTACCGCGCGGGCGCGGAGATCGAGGTCACGCTCACGCTCGACGAGCGGCCCGGCGAGGAGGAGATCAACGAGGCCGAGCAGCAGGCGCAGAACGAGCTGGAAGGCCAGTCCGGGCAGGAGGAAGAATTCACCGTCCCTGACTTTGACGGCTACGGCTACGATTACGGCGGATAAAAGGCATATCCCCCTGTCCATCGCATAAGGATGGACAGGGGTGATGTTTTATGAAGCAATTTTTCCGGCAGTACGGCAGACTGACGCTGGCGCTGGCGGCGGTGCTGGCGTTCTGCGCCGTTCTGCCGCTGCTGTTTCAGCAGAGCCGGTCGATCGAAACCGGGTCGTGGGGCCTGAGCTTCCGGACGGAGGGCCAGCCGCCCGTCGGTAACGCGTCAAAGGAGGCGCTGCGGCGCTATGACGCGGTCTATCTCGGCGATGAGACACAGAAGAAGCTCTATCTGACCTTTGACGCAGGCTATGAAAACGGCTGCACGGAGCCGATCCTGGAGGCGCTGGCGAAGCACAACGTCAAGGCGGCGTTCTTCGTCGTGGGCAACTACATCGAGCAGAACCCGGATCTTGTGCGCCGGATGCTGCGTGAGGGGCATATCGTCGGCAACCACACGTACCACCACTATGATATGTCGAAGCTTTCAGACGAAGCCGCCTTCAATCAGGAGCTGACAAGCCTCGAAACGCTCTACCGGGAGACGACCGGCGAGGACCTGCCGCGCTATTACCGCCCGCCGCAGGGCATTTACAGCGAAAAAAATCTTGAAATGGCGCAGAAGCTCGGCTACCGGACGGTATTCTGGTCGCTGGCCTACGTCGACTGGTATCAGGACAACCAGCCGACCGACGAGCAGGCGTTTTCCAAGCTCCTGCCGCGCATCCATCCGGGCGCGGTCGTGCTGCTGCACTCCACGTCGCAGACGAACGCGCGGATCTTGGACACGCTGCTGAGCAAATGGGAGGAGATGGGCTATTCCTTCGGAACGCTCGACGAGCTGTTCGCGTAGCCGTCACCATTTTCGGACCTCTGCATAACATGGAATGAGCGAGCGATCAAACGCTACGTTATCTTTCAGGAGGTCTTGTTATGTCTTGTAATCAGTCCGGATTCTGCGCCTTCGGCAACAGCTGGTGGTGGATCATCATCCTTCTGCTGATCTTCGGCACCGGCAGCAATGGCTGCGGCAATTCCTGCGGCTGCGACACCGGCTGCGGCTGCTGACAGCGCTACATGACGCAAAAGGGGAGCGGCGTGAGCCGCTCCCCTTGCGTGCGTGTCAGGGTGTATCTTCCGGCTGGCAGAGCGTGAAGCAGCTGCGGTCGGTGCGGAGCAGGCCGTCGCGCTGCATATTCGAAAGCTCGGCGGACATGGCGCTGCGGTTGACGGACAGGTAATCTGCCAGCTGCTGCCGGTCAAAGGGGATGCGGAAGCTGGCGCTGCCGGCCCGGCGTGCCTGCGCGGACAGATAAGCCAGCAGCTTTTCGCGCGTTGTGCGCTGGGAAAGAAAGCCCGTCTTTTCATTCAGCTGCATATTTTTTTCTGCCAGCACCCGGATGAGGTTCTGCGAAAGTGTTTTGTGCTGCGCGCAGGCCTTTTCGCAGGGGGAGAAGACGGCGCGCACGTTCAGATACAGAACGCTCCCGTCCGTGGTGCACTGTACGCTCACCGGGGAAACGGCGTGCGCGCAGGCAAACGCTTCGGCAAACAGCTCGCCCGGCCCAACGGCGGCAAGCAGATTGCGGTTGCCCCAGAAATCCTCCTGCAGGACCTCGGCCTCGCCGGACAGGATGATCCCGGCGGATGAGGCTCTGTCTCCCGTCCGCAGCAGGAACTGCCCGCGCCGGAAGCGGGCCTGCCGCGCGGACAGACACGGCAGCATCTCCCGGATCTGCGCCCTGCGCAGGCCCCGGAACAGCGCACATTCGGTCAAAATGTTCGGTTCATCCATAATTTGAATCTCCTTTGTTTGAAAAACAACATACATTTTTTCTTCAGTATCCTATACTATGGCCAGAAAGTCAAGCAGCCGATGATGCAATCGTCTGCGGTTACTGAAAAGGAGGCGAGGAGCATGATCATGGACGGCTGCCAGGGCAAGCCGAGAACGCCGACCATTGAGGACCGGATCTGTCCGAACTGCGGCAATCCGATTGAAATTTTTTCCACAGACACGGAGGTCGCCTGCGATAACTGCGGCTTCATCGTGTACAACGACAAGCTCAGCTGCGTGCAGTGGTGCAAATACGCGAAGCAGTGCGTGGGCGAGGAGACGTATGAGAAGCTGATGATCATCGCGCGGCGCAATCAGGAAAAGGCTGACGCCGAGCGGCGCGCGAGATTGGAGGCCCAAAAGCAGCAGGAGGGACAAGCATGAAACGGACGATCATCGAAATCGACGAGGCGGCCTGCACGGGCTGCGGCCTGTGTGCGCAGGCGTGCCACGAGGGCGCGATCGCCATCATAGACGGAAAAGCAAAGCTGATCCGGGACGATTACTGCGACGGGCTTGGCAACTGTCTGCCGGTCTGTCCAGTGGATGCGATCCGCTTTATCGAGCGTGAAGCGGCGGCATATGACGAGGAGGCTGTCAAAAAAGCGAAGCTCGAACGGCTGACGGAGGAGGCGGTCAGGGGCGTGCAGGCGGCAAAAAAGCCGGGCGCAAGCGCGCCGGACAGGCTGGCCTGCGGCTGCGCCGGGACGCAGGTACGGACACTTGCGCAGGAGTCCGCCGGACAGGACGCGCCCGCGCAGCCGGGCCGTCTGCAAAACTGGCCGGTGCAGCTGCAGCTCGTACCGGTGCGTGCGCCGTATTTTGACGGCTGCGACCTGCTGATCGCCGCCGACTGCACGGCTTACGCCTGCGGCAGCTTCCATGCGGACTTTATCCGCGGCCGCGTCACGCTCATCGGCTGTCCGAAGCTCGACCGCGCGGACTACGAAGAAAAGCTGACGGCCATCCTGACGGAGAACGACGTGCGCAGCGTGACACTTACGCGCATGGAGGTGCCATGCTGCGGTGGGCTGGAATACGCCGCACGGCAGGCTGTCGCGGCAAGCGGAAAGGACATTCCCATGCGCGTCGTGACGTTCACAGCGGAGGGCAAAATCCTGCCGCAGGACGCCTGAAGCTGAAAAAAACAAAGAAAAACCCGGATCCCGCGCAGCTGCGGGATCCGGGTTTTTTATGCAGATTAGCCAAAATTACTCTGGAAATTTTACAAAAATATAGAAAAACATTGGATGCACTTGACGCGGCGGGCAAATGGTCATATAATCGCGTTTGGTAGTTAAGCCCAAAAAAGATATTGCAATTTATTTTCATTTTTATGATTTTATCAGACTTTTAACGGTTTCTTTACTTTGAAAATATTATGTCGAAGGACATCGAGAAGTTTCTGGAAAATATTGCATAAAAGAAATTGAATAATTTACCAGAATGTGCTATATTCATGATGTCGCAGCGATAAAAAAGTCAGTGTCTGACACAAACCATATTATGAGGAGAGGTCAAGAATGGAAAACCGTGTCAAAATTCTGATCGCAGATGGAAATGAGGAGTTTTGCGATCACGTCAAACGCCGTCTGGAACAGGTTCCCGGCTATGAGATCGTCGGTACGGCAGCCGACGGGCAGCGCGCGGCAGAGCTTATGCGCGTGACGAAGCCGGATATCCTGGTACTGGATCTGATGCTGTCGAAGCTGGACGGCATCGCGGTCCTGAAACGGGCGCGTGAGATGGACAAGCCGCCGGCAGCGCTGGTGCTGACGGGCTTTATGACGGAATACGTCGCCAACATGGCGGCGAGTCTCGGCGTGCAGTATTTCATGACGAAGCCGTGCGAGCTGGACGCCGTGGCCGAGCGCATCCACGAGATGACCGCGATCGACGGTCAGCTCCGTCAAAACGCCCAGCGGCGGCAGGAGGTCAACATCGAGGCAATGGTCACCTCCATCATCCATGAGATCGGCGTTCCGGCGCACATCAAGGGCTATCAGTATCTGCGCGAGGCGATCATGATCGCCGTACAGGACATGGACGTCATCAACGCCATCACGAAGGTCCTGTACCCGCAGGTCGCCAAGACGTTCGCGACCACGCCGTCGCGCGTCGAGCGCGCCATCCGCCACGCCATCGAGGTCGCGTGGGACAGAGGCGATCTCGAAACGCTCCAGCGCTTTTTCGGCTACACCGTCTCGAACACAAAGGGCAAGCCGACAAATTCCGAGTTTATCGCGCTCATCGCCGACAAGCTCCAATTGCAGCTGAAAAACGGTCAGGTGATCTGAGCGACGTGATACAGCCGCTTCCTGTAAGGGCCAGGAACCTGCAAATTCGCCGTGAATTTCTAAAAATCACTGCTTTCCGTCAGCCCATGCCCGGAAGCGCCGACGCGCTTCCGGGCAGATTTTTTGTGTTCCGCGTAAATTTTTCTTGCGTATCGGGGAAAAGTATGGTATGATCTGTGCAAGTGGTTAAGGTTCTCTAACCAAACGGGTGGAAGCAGTCCTATCTGCCGCAGTCCGCAGGACAGGCGGAGAATGGGTGTACTGTATCCTATGGTTAGAGATATCTAACTAATTTCAAACCGAAAGGACGAGCCTATGAGCGTTGTAATTCTTGGCGGCAACGAATGTATGGAGCGCCGCTACCGGGAGCTTTGCGAAAGCTACCAATGTCAGTCGAAGATCTTCACCAAGCCCGCCGGCGGCCTGCGGAACAAGCTGGGCAGCCCGGATCTGACGATCTTTTTCACCAATACCATGTCCCACAAGATGGTGCAGGGCGCGCTGAGCGAGCTCAAGGGCCGCGGGACGATCATCGAGCGCTGCCACACCAGCTCTCTGTCCGCGCTGCGCGGCATTCTGGACAAATACGCGGCGCAGGGAGCCTGCTGATGTCGGAAGAAATGGTCGTGCGGCAGGCCGCGCCGACGCTGGCCGGGATCAAGACCGGAAGCCTGTTTCCATGTCCTTGCACGGAAAAGGAAACGCTGCTGGAGGAGATCCGCGCGTTCAACCGGCGCTATCTTTCCCGCGGGCTGTGCCTGCTGCCGCTGCGGTTCACCGAGGGGAAGGCGCTTTTGTACCTCTACCGTCCGGCGGCGCTGCAGCGTGATCTGCGCGCGCAGACAGCGGAAGCGCTGCTGGCAGACGCAGGCTATCCCTGCGGCAGCTGCGGCAGATGCGTCGCGCGGCTGGTGCGCCGCATGCGCGGATCGGCTGAATTCCCGCACGAGGTCGGCCTGTTTCTCAGCTATCCGCCGGAGGATGTCAAGGGATTCATTGAGAATCGCGCGGCAAACGCCAAATGCACGGGCGTGTGGAAGGTCTACGGCGACGAACGGCAGGCGCGGCAGACGTTCGACCGCTATAAAAAATGTACGCAAACCTACTGCGAGCGCTGGCGCTCCGGCGTGGAGCTGGACCGGCTGGCGGTCGCAGACAGAATAGAAAGGAAGTCCTGATTATGAAAAAAACAGCAGTCATTTATTGGAGCGGCACCGGCAACACCGAGGCCATGGCAAACGCCGTCGCGGAGGGTATGCGCGAAGCCGGCGCGGAGTGCGCCGTCTGGACGCCTGCGGACGTCAGCGCGGATGCAGTGAAGGAGCTGGACGCAGCCGCGCTCGGCTGCCCGGCGATGGGCGCCGAGGAACTGGAAGAGACGGAATTCGCGCCGATGTTCGACGCGGTGAAATCGGCGCTTGCGGGCAAGTCCGTCGGCCTGTTCGGCTCCTATGGCTGGGGCGATGGCGAATGGATGCGCACGTGGGAGGAAGAGTGCGGAGCTGCCGGGATCAACCGCGTATCGGACAGCGTCATCTGCTGCGAAGCGCCGGACGACGAGGCGCTCGCTGCCTGCCGTGCACTGGGCAGGAAGCTGGTCGAATAACGCTTGACGGCGCCGGTTCCCGATGTTATATAGTATAGAAAAACAGGATCGGGAGGCATCAGACATGGTACAGATCACAAAAGAGAATGGTATGCAGAGCGCAGGCGTCCCGTTTGCATGGGTCGAGGTACAGTACCCGGACAAGGCGCAGTGGGATGAGACAGGCTTCTACGATATGGTAGAGCAGCACGTCGCCGCGCTGCGGGAGCAATACCGGGAGTACGTCCGCGCGGACGTGTTCGGGCAGAACCCGTATTTCCGCTATTTCCGGAAATTCAAGAAGACGTATCCCGTTATGATGCAGTTCGAATCCGTGCTGCTCAAGGGCAGGGAGTTCCCGCGCTGGAACGCCGTGACCGCCGTGCCGTTTCTGGTCGAACTGGAAACGCATGTGCTCTGCGGCACGCACGACATTGACCGCCTGATGGGGCCGGTCGAGCTGTATCAGGCGGAAGCAAGGGAACCGTTTGCGGGCCTGCGCGGCGATGAGGTCCACACTTACCCCGGAGACGTCACCGGACGCGACGCGGGCGGCATCATCTTCAGCATGATCGCCGGTGCGGACGAAAGAACGTGTGCGCGGGCCGAAAGCCGCCATGTGTTCTACCCCGTCTTCGGCGTGCCCGGACAGGCACCCGACGCACTGCGCAGCGCGCAGACGCGCATGGCGGAATACGCAGCGCTCCTCGTGAAGGATGCGCAGATCGCGTGTGAATGGATCTGAAAAACGGCGGCCGGAGCTTCCGGCCGCCGCGGGTTTATGGTGAGGTACGAAAGTCTTCCGGTGAATCCGTACTGCCCGGCAAATTTCAAATGCAGAGCGTTTTTACCGCAGCCATTCAAGGGCAGCTGCTCACAAATCTGGCGTCCCGTAACAGGCGGCGCGTACCATAGCGCCCGTAGGGTGAATATGTGTGTTCGCAGCGGCTAAAAAACAGGGCTTGCCTGAAACGTACCCGCAGCAGGCACCAAACGCGGCCAAGCACTCTTTTCTTCCATATCTTTTCTCTTGCGAGAGAAA
>ERZ772867.2570-NODE-2570-length-17290-cov-2.917435_pt1 | contig 17290 bp, 16 predicted proteins | sample MGYA00511341_ERZ772867 | MGnify/ENA primary metagenome ERZ772867 (study PRJEB29015, sample SAMEA2737707) | human gut metagenome | biome: human gut; feature: human-associated habitat; material: faeces | place: China | collected 2012 ... | reverse complement strand
TACAAATACTTTATTTTTGCGATCTCCGCAGTATCCGGTTTCTTCGGCGGATTTAAGTCAGTCGGTGCAATTCGAAAAAACGGGTTGCTATTCGGTGCGCTGAGCGCCTTGCCCGCATTTTTGATTATTTTTCTTGTTGCGTCAATCATAAGCCGCACGGGAATAGCCGTCTCGGGCAGGATATCGGCAATAATAATGACGGTATTCTCGGCTGTCGGAGGAATAGTCAGCGCAAATAAACGTAGATGAATATTTACAAACAAGACCGAATCTGATATGATTAAAGAAAAACGGGAGTTGAAAGCATGGATTTTAAAACCGGACAGGTGTCATCACTTCAGCGGGTTTTTCTCGACGGAAGATGTGATTTAACGGAGCATAATTGCGATTCTGTGCTCAAAGGAGAGCGTTATTCATATCAAATCATATATAAAAGCAGTGAGAAGTTTTTCGCCGAAATTGTAATCGACTCCCCTCTTTCTCAATTTATAACGGTCAGGTCGGTCGGCAATGTTCCCTCGGAGCTTCCCGTTTACGAATCCGATTGTGAATTTTGTGAAAGGAATGAACCCGGGCTTTTTCCCGATGTTCTTTTTCCGATTGAAAATAACCGTGTACTCATTAAACGTCAAAACTATTATGCGCTTTGGATCACGGTTGATCTTCCGAAGAATACGGACGCAGGCGATTATGAAATCAAAAAAAAGACGGCGAGATAATCAGTGAAAACATATTCGGTCTGCATGTTATAAATGCCGTTCTGCCGGAGCAAAAGTTAATTTACACTCAATGGTTTCACAGCGACTCAATAGCGAATTATTATAAGGTTCCCGTTTTCTGCGAGGAATTTTGGACGCTCGTTGAAAGCTTCATTAAAGCGGCGGTTCATACGGGTGTTAATATGCTGCTCACCCCTGTTTTTACTCCTCCGCTCGATACGGAGATCGGCGGTGAAAGGCTGACGGTTCAGCTCGTTGACGTTAAGCTTAAAAACGGAAAATACAGCTTTGGCTTTGACAGGTTTATCCGATGGGTCAGGCTCGCTCAAAAATGCGGAATTAAATACTTTGAAATTTCTCATCTTTTCTCTCAGTGGGGAGCCAAGTATACTCCTAAAATCATGGCAGATGTAAACGGCAGTCAAAAAAGAATTTTCGGCTGGGAAACCTCGGCAGATTCAATCGAATATGCCGAATTTCTAAGCGCATTTATCCCTCAATTGATCAAAGTAATTCGTTCGCTCGGGATTGAAAAGAGTACTTTTTTTCACATATCGGACGAGCCGAACGAAGATCAAATCGAAAGCTACTCAAGGGCAAAAAGCACCGTCGCTCCCCTGCTCGAGGATTTCCCGATTATCGACGCTCTCTCCGATTACAGCTTCTATGAGAGCGGAATAATCAATAATCCGATACCGTGTACAAACGATATTGAAAGCTTTATAAAAAAAGGCTTCCCACACCCGTGGACGTATTATTGCTGCGGTCAGGGCGGCAAGCTCAGCAATCGCTTTTTCGGAATGCCGCTCTCGACAACAAGAATTATAGGATTTCAGCTTTTTAAATACGGAATTGAAGGCTTTTTGCAATGGGGCTTTAATTTCTACAACTCCCAGTACTCCCTGAGAAGCATCGACCCGTTTGCGGTTACAGACGCAGACTCGGCATTTCCGTCGGGCGATTCATTTACCGTTTATCCCGGAAAAAACGGTGCAATTGAATCTGTTCGCAGTGAGGTTTTCTATCAAGCATTGCAGGATATGCGTGCTCTGACGCTTCTATGCGACAGAATCGGCAAAAAAAGAACTATTGCTGCAGTTGAAGCCGATTTCGGTATAATAACATTTTTTGACTATCCGCGCGGCACGGAAAAAATGTTGAATTTGCGAAAATCGGTCAACAATTACTTGGACAATTTACACAAACAGTAATTCATCTGCATTTTTTTCTTTGATTTTATATACAAATCATGCTATAATATTTGAAAAAACAAGGAGAGATTTTAATGCTTGACAGAGCCGATTATCCAGAGCAGGTTGGCGTTGATTCCGACGTTGTTTCCGATTTGATTAAATTCTTTGAAAAGCTTGTATATAATATAGACAGCCTCATGGTTATAAGGCACGGCAAGGTTGCCTGCGAATGTCACTGGGCGCCGAACAGAGTCGATACGCCGCATGATATGTATTCCCTGAGTAAAAGCGTAACTGCTACGGCGATAGGCATTGCCGTTGATGAAGGTTATATTTCACTTGACACGAGGATATATGAAAAATATTTTCCGCACAAGCTTGACGGGCTGACAGGCAAACAGCTTGAATGGGCAAAAAAGGTCACGGTCCATGATGTCCTTTCCATGAGAATGGGCAAGGTCACAAGCGTTTTTGACGATAAAGCAAAGACGGACTGGGTCAACGGAATTCTTGACAAACCGATTCAGTTTGAGCCGAACAGCGATTGGAAATACATTAGCGAGAATGCTTATCTTCTCTCATGGATTTTGCAAAGAGAAACAGGAATGACAATGACGGAGTACCTCACTCCGAGATTGTATGAGCCGCTTGATATCAAGATTCCGCACTGGGAAAAAAGCCAGGTAGATGTTGACGCCGGCGGCTGGGGCTTAAAGCTCACAGCCGAAGACATTGCTAAAATTTCACTGCTTTATATCAACAAGGGAGTCTACAACGGTAAGCGGATTTTCTCCGAAGATTGGTTTAAAAAAGCGACATATCCGTACACCAAAAAGACATATCCGGTATTCTCCGACAATGCCGAATACGGTTATCAGGTTTGGATCGACCATGAGCATCACGATACAACCTATCGCTTTACGGGACTCTACGGACAGTTTTCTTTCATGTTCCCCGATCAGGACGCCTGCGTAGTTATAACCGCAGGTGACACCCGTGACGGCGATGCGATAGCCGCTGTTTACAAGCATTTCCCCAAGGGATTTATCGAGCCGAAGGAGCTTGACGAAAAGAAGCAATTTGAGTTCAAGGCTCTGACGACCACAAGAGCTTACGGTCCGGATTTTAAACATTCTCTCGGCAAGCGTGATCCGAAGCGTGAAAAAAAATACAGCAACAGAATGATGAAATTTGTTCCGCTGCCATTTTCAAGCACACAGGGTGCACTTACTTATTTTATGTGGCGCAAAAAAATCGGCGGACTTACCGATGTTGTGCTTAGCTTTGATAAAGAAAATGCAATAATGTCCTTCAAGGAGAATAACTCCGAGCGAATGACCGTCAAGGCCGGTATGAACAACAGGTACACACACAACGTTATCACCCTCGGCGAAAACGAGCTAATTGTTGACGCCCAGGCAACATGGAATCGTGACGGCAGCCTTGAATTTTTCCTTTACAATTCAGGCAGACCGCAGTCAAAGAGATTACGCTTTATCTTCAAGGGCAATTCCGTTATCCTGAAACAAAAATCCTATCCCGGCTTCGGTGCATTGGCGAAGTTTAATATTGAATTCAATATGGGCATGAATGTTGGCCCGAGGTTTGAAAACTTCCTTGAAGTCGGCGGAGACCTTTTCAGCACATTCTACAGCGATACGGACACCGTCGGAAGATTTTTGAAATAATTTAATATATAAACAATTCAACCGCTCTCAATCTGAGGGCGGTTGGTTCTTTAAAGTAAAACCGATATTCTGATTAACAAGAATTTTCTTTCGCTTTTTGATTTAGGGTTGAAAAAATTATCATATTTTCTGCGAGAGGGTGAAATCGAATTTCATGGAAAGAGCCTCAAAAAGTATTTTCATAACTGCATTTGCGGTTGATATTATATCGGATTCCAGCACATATGCAACTGCCTTATCCTGTTCCTCTTTCGGAACGTTATAGGCACTCAAGCTCATTCTGATAAAACGTTCGAGCTTCTTTTCAATAGTGAAATATTTATCGCACGGTCTCGACATATAGCCTCGCATGATTCCTGCCGAGCCAATTTCAAGCTCATAAAAATCACTGAGCGAGCAGTTCGGCATATACGAATTAAAAATCTTATAGAGCTGATTTGTAGTATTCTGGTAAATATACTCCGCAATGTGCGGCTGTGAATATGCCTCAACATATATTTCTCTGAGGTTTTCGTTAAGCTCGGTAAGAGTTAATTGCAAGGCGGTCTCCGCGGCATATACCATAACGGGAGACGCGCCCTCTCCTACAAGCTTTTCGGATATGCTGAACTGATTTTCAAACATAAACTCGGTCAGCTCAAGGAGTACACCGTCCTTTGTTTTGAATATATTATAGAATGTGCTGCTTGTAACGTCGGCAAGCTCAAGAATTTCCGCATTTGTTGTTTTTTTAAATCCTTTTTCGATAAAAAGTTTTACGCACACGGATAAAATTCTTCTCTTAGAACCTTCCTTGTCGTATCTTCTGGACATTTGCTTTTTTCTCCTTTTATTTGGACTATGGTTCAATTATACCAAACAGAATAAAAAAATCAAGTATATAATATAAAATTTTAAAAACGCCGTAAAATCACGGCGTTTAATATTATTCGTTTATATCGTCAAACATTCCGAATCCTGCGACCTCGCTCGTCGGCAGTGAAAACACAATTGCCTCCGCATCCGTATTCGGTCCCGCTTTTTCAAGAATGGAACGCATTATATCCGATTTTTGTTCCTTTCTTGCAACGATGAGGATAACTTCTTTCTCGCTTGCAATTGAAACATTGTAGAATTTTTCCTCATTTCTTCCGCCCTCTCCCTTACCGTGCAGAACCGTTCCTCCCGTTGCGCCGGCAGCTCTTGCGGCATTCATAACGTTATCCATTCTGCCCTCGTTTGCAATGGCGACAATGAGCTCATATGAGGGATTAAATTCGGGTTTCGTCCCGATAAGCTGAGCATCGGCATTAAGCTTTTCCATCGTTCTTTTACCTCCTATGCTTTTTATCGGCACAGATACGACAATTCCGTGACCCGGTACACCGATAAACATTTTTTTCTTCTGCTCTTTGATAAATTTTTTAAGCTTTTCATTATCCGCAACCGAGAGTAGAACACGCTTTTCGTTACTTTCAAGCCCGAGAAGGTCAAGCATACTTCTTACCGCCGTTCCCCTGCCCCTGAGTATGACATTTATAGGAAGACTCAGCTCGTGACAGATCTCTTTTAAAATATTTACATTGTCCGGGTTGCAAATTGAAATCACAAAATTCATACGGCACTCTCCTCCCAAAGCTCAACAATATCGTAATCGCCGAATTCGGCAGCGGCGTGCTTCTCCTCTTTTCTGTCTCTTATTGTATAGAAAATACCGACCGTCTGGATGGTTATCAGCGGCATCATCGCCACCATTGCAACCGCACCGAAAGCATCTTTGAGCACGTCACCGCCCAGAGCAATTCTTGCACCGATAAAGAATTGAAGCATAAACGTTGCCGTCATAGGACCGGAGGCAACTCCTCCCGAGTCAAAGGCGATCGCCGTGTAAATATCGGGAACAAAAAACGACAGAATAAGTGCAATTGTATAACCGGGAACAAGGAACCAGAGAATTGAGATTCCCGTCATTACCCTGAGCATGGCAATTCCCATTGCAACCGCAATTGCCGCGGAAAGGCTAAGCTTTATCGCCTTGCCCGGAATAGCTCCGGCGCTGACCTCCTCGATCTGATTTTCAAGCACCGTAACGGCAGGCTCGGCGGAGATTATAAACCAGCCGAAAATCATCGCAAGCGGTATCATAATATACTTCGTCCAATCCTCTGCCAAAGCGGCTCCGAGAACAGAGCCGAGAGAAGAAAATCCGACGTTGACGCCCGTAAGGAAAAGCACCAAGCCGACATATGTATAAACAAGTCCGACACAGATTTTTGCAAGACTGCGCCTTGAAATCTTCAAAATCAAAAGCTGCAACAATAAAAAAATTCCGACAATCGGTAAAAGCGAAAGTGCAACCTCGCCCATATATCTCGGCAATTCGGTAAGATAGATCTTGCCTATTTCACCCGTACTGCCGAAAGAAAGAACGTTGACTTCGGTAACCGTGTCCCCGCCGGGATAAAAGAATCCGAGCACAAGAACGGCAAGAATAGGACCTATTGAGCTGAGCGCAACAAGGCCGAAGCTATCCGCCTCCGCCTTATCGTCGCTTCGTATATTAGAAACGCCGACACCGAGCGCAAGGATAAAAGGAACGGTCATCGGACCGGTCGTTACTCCGCCCGAGTCAAATGCGATGCTTAAGAATCTATCGTCCGTGAATCCCGCAAGAATAAATACAACGGCATAAAATGCAATCAAAAGCCATCTCATCTTCAGACCCGTCAGAATTCTCACCATGCAGACGGCAAGAAAGAATCCGACTCCTACGCCGACCGTTATCAAAAGCACCGTATTGTTAATATGCGGGACCGTCTCGGCAAGCACCTGCAAATCAGGCTCGGCAATTGTAACCGCAAAGCCGAACGCAAAGCTGACAAGCACAATCAGCGGCAGCTTCTTTGTCTTTGTAAGCGCGGTTCCTATCTTGTTTCCTATTTTGATCATCGAAGTATCCGCACCGAGCGAGAAAAGACCGATACCGATAACCACCATCACTGTACCTATAAAAAAATTCAGCATCAGGTCTGTGTTAATAGGCGCAATGCTGAAGCATAACAATGTAACGATAATAACTATCGGGAGAACTGAGCGAGCCGATTCCTTGATCTTCTCCGTGACAGCGGTTCGGTTTTTGAGTATTAAATCTTTCTTCAAAAGCCTCACCTTTCCTTATAAATGTAATCATTTACATATATAATACATTTTTTTCGGAAATTATGCAAGCTTAAAAAGAAAAATTCAATTTTTATTTACATTTGACTTTTGCAATGACAGCGACTATAATTATTAATAAATAAAATAAACCGTCATTTGATTTTTTTATGTGTTTTACAATATTTTTAACCAAAAAGAAGGTAAATAATGCTATGTCGGAGATAAAATCACCCTCATTCCCCTTTTTAACCTGGATAAAAGCGCTTCGGGGAAACTATGTGCACAAGGAAATAGGCAATTTTGATAAAAACAACTGGATGTCCCGTCTTGACGGTGAAAAATATATAAACGAAATTTCTGTTCCCGGATCACACGATACCTGTGCTCTGTATGAACCGCTCAAAGAGCTTGCCAAGTGCCAGATGTATACCGTCACCGATCAGCTTAATATGGGTGTTCGTTATCTGGATATCCGAGCGAATGTTGTCAAAGGGGATCTTGCAATCTCCCACGGCCCGATCTTTCAGGGAATCACATTTGACAAGGTAACGGAACAGTGCTTTGATTTTCTTCGCAAAAACCCGAGCGAGACGATAATTATATCCGTCAAGCATGAGCTTATTTCAAGAGACAAAAAGAATGAATTCAATTCTATTTTTATGAAAAAGCTTGAAGCTCACGGTGATATATGGTTTACAGAGAATCGCCTGCCGAAGCTTTCGGAGGTCAGAGGAAAAGCTGTTCTTCTTAACCGTGTCAAAAATCTCGGAATCGGAATTGATGCTTCCGAAAATTGGGTACATAACGGCACATCGGTAATCGAGCACGGCGATTTCCGACTGCACATTCAGGATAAATTCAAGCTTAAAAACGTTGAGGAGGCATGGAAGCTCGTTACGGAGCATTTTCACAGAATCCTCAAGGAAAGCAACGGCAAGAAAAATCTCAGCATAAATTTTCACAGCGGCGTTCTCGGATATCCCCATGTTCTGAGAGTTGCGAAGCACGTCAATGCGGAAGAATATCAAGAATAAAAAGGCTCACCTCGGCATCGCCGTATTCGATTTCATAACGCCGGAAATCTGCAATGCCGTTATTGACACAAATGCATAAGCTGCACAGAAAGCAAGACCGCCCTCGTTTGAGAGCGGTCGATTATTTTACTTTGCTCAGAACTTGAAGCCGGAATACTTAACGGACGTTGACGCGCTTCCGCCTGCGTTCTTAATTGTTACAACATACTTTGTGTTGGTAAGCGTAACGGCAAAATCAAATGAAACGGTAAGTCTTTCGAGTCTGCCGTTAGAAGCGTTTACAACGGCAACACACTTAACGTTTGACGAAGACTCTCTTACAGACTTAACCGAAGCGCCGTCGGTATTGTTGATGGCTGTGTAAAGATTTGCGGCGCACTTGTGGTCAAATGCGGATTTATCGCCCGTTCCGACGAGGATCCCGCTCCTGTCAACAGGTGAATTATTCTTTTTGCTTGCAGAATCGGCGTAGCTTGAACCGTTATTGAGAACAAGTGTATATGTATATTTTCCGCCGCTGAGAGTGTAGCTTGCGCTCTTGACATCGGCGGCTTTAAGTCCTGCGGTTGACATGAACTCGCTCTTGCCCTTTGCGTTTGTATAGGTTTTGTCGCCCACTCCGAGGAAGCCCGAAACAGCATTCTTAACGACGCCCATGTTACTGAGTGCACCTGCATCAAGCTTGTTGAGCTTTGTGCTTCTTGTCTTGGAATAACCTGCCTTTGAGCTGATTACCTTATTCACGGCTGCGTTGTAGTTATTGATTATCTGCGCCGTTGTAAGCTTTTTCGGAGCTGTCGTTGTTTTCTTCGTTGTGGTAACCTTTTTTGTTGTGGTAACCTTCTTTGTCGTTGTTACCTTTTTGGTAGTAGTCTGTTTTTTTGTCGTGATCGGCTTTGCGGTTGTATTCGGCTTTACATTATTCTGCTTGCCCGTTGTGCTTTCGCTCGTCGTCATCTCGCCCGTGGTCTCCTCGGTTGCCGGCTCGGTCGTGCTTTCGGTTGCCGGAACGGTTGCGGGAACGGTTTCCGGTTCTTTTTTATCGTTGTTTATTCTCGAAGAAACAAGAATCGACGGGATAAGCTTTCCTATACTCTCGTTAAAATCCTTGCCTACATAAACAAACGAGCCGCACATCATGGCGACACAAATAATAACGGTGATACAAACAGTAATAGTTTTTTTCAATTATAACACGTCCTTATTTTTCTCTTTGTTTAGATTATAAGACATTTGAATCGAATTGACAATAGTTTTCTTCAATACAACGGCAAAATTACAATATTTTTCAGAAAAAAACACGCTCATATATAATTAAATATTCATTACAGAAATAATTCTACGTAAAAAAATGAATATGACAGTAATTTTTTACAGTCGTATTAAACCAAAATCAACAATAATTGTAAATTATAAAGGTATTTTCCTTGACATAGCATAAATAAATGTGTTATTATAAGTACAGATAGAAGATCTATCCTCTACACTTTTATTTTATGAAAGGAGTAACAAGTTATGGATTTCAATGCGATTCTTGACACAGTTATGAACAAGCTTGTTGATCTCATTACAAAGATTGACGTAACGGAGATTCTTAATAAAATTATCGATCTTGTTATGGGCTTTATTAACAAAGGTTAATTTGATTATAATTTGTTATTTGTTTATAACCAAAACGGGCAGTGGCAACGACGGTTGTCACTGCTTTTTTGTATATTTAATCCGAACCGTCGCAAAAATGCTTATCCGTGTATTGACAATTAAGTAAAAATGTGCTAACATACAACACAGATAGCAGATTGGTTCTGTTACCGAATCTACGAAAGGAGTAACGAATTATGGATTTCAGCACAATTCTTGATAAGATCGACATTCAGGCTATCCTTGCAAAGATTACAGATATTCTTTCAAAGATTGACTTCCAGGCAATCCTTCAGAAGATTATCGATTTCGTTACAGGCTTGATTAAATAATTACCTGAATCAGAGAATAAGCAACTGCTTTTGCGGTTGCTTATTTTTTTTAAAATATGTGTTGACTAATATGGTAAAAAGTGGTATTATGTAATCAAATAAAGAAAAGCCGCTTATGCGGTCGGATTTTTAAGAAAGGAGTCGTATTTATGAAGAGCGTGGGAATCGTCAGAAGCGTTGATAACGCCGGGAGAATTGTTCTTCCTATCGAGATCAGAAAAGAACTCGATATAATGGGAGAAAACAACAAGGTTGAGATCCTTGCAAGAGGAAATGAAATCTTGATGAAGAAATATGCTCCCTCCTGTATTTTCTGCCATGAAACCGATGATTTGATTGAATTCAACGGTCAGAAAATCTGCAAGGACTGTGCACAACAAATCGGTGAAGCTACAAAATAAAATCAAAAAAACTAAGGACTGTCGGTTTATGATCGGCAGTCCTTTTAATGATTTCAGTCTTATTTTTTTGCTATCGAGATTGTATCTACTACGCTGTTGTTATCCGTTTCATATGTCGTTACGGTGAGCTTATCGCCGGAAACGTCCATTATTGAGTAGCAAGGCGTATCGGACTGGAACCAGAAATCACATTCCGGTCCTACATTTTCGGTATCTATTCCGTTATAATTACTGCCCGAGGATGAGTTTGCGCTGACATAAAGAGTTCCCTTCGGGTTTGTGTAGGTATTGTTTGTAAGCACGTCGTCGGTTACTCTGTTGTTCTTGATAATATAAGAACGGCTGTAGTAATGGTCGTGACCGCTCAGACAAAGGTCGATTCCGAACTCATCGAAGAACGGCGTGATAGTTGCTCTTGTGATTTTACTTGTGAAATACTTGGCCGCATTTGCATCATACGGGCTGTGATGCATTGCCACAACCTTCCATTTGGCGTTTGGATATGCTTCACAAGCCGCTTTGATAATTTTCCTGTGCGTTGTCGGAACAACGATATTTGAATCAAGCACAATGAAAAGAATATCGTTATACAGGAAATAATATCCGTTTCCGGCAGGGTTCTTAAACGGCACCTCGGTATCTCTGTTCGGGTTATTGTAGTGACTTGAATAGTTAGTGGTATAGAATTCATGATTTCCGACAACAGCGGCTATAGGATAATTTCTAAGCTGGGGTACCGATTCCATAAGCGAATACTGCTTCTCGGAATAGGAATCCTCAACCTGATCGCCTGCTGAAACGACGAAATTGATGCCCTTGTGACTTTCGGTTGCAAGCTCCATTGTCTTGTACCAGCCGTAAGTGTCATGCTGAAGTATCTCCTCATCCGTTCCTTGACGGAAACGTCCTATCTGACAGTCCGAAACAAACAGAACCTTTGTGCTTTCGGAAGAAGCCGTAGTGAACGAGTAAACCTCGCTCCAAGCCTTATCGGCATAATACTTGTAGTAGTATGTTGTGTCTGCTTCAAGCTCCGACGCCGTTGCTTCATGGGTATATTCAAAGCAGAAAATATTGAATTTGCTGTCAACATCAAGCTTTTGAGCGTCGCTCATATCCTGCTTTGTTCCGACCTCAATTTCAGCCTTACAGCTCTTATAGGACGACTGCCACGAAAAGTTCATCTTTGTGTTATCCTCGCCGGGCGTCATAAGCAATGATCCTTTTGACTCCAAAAGCCGAGACCAGTTTTTTTCAATCCATTCCTGCTGTGATTCGATCGCTCCCGTTGAAAAAGTGAACAGCGTCACCGCCATTGTCAACGTTAAGAATACAGCTAAAATCCTTTTTACAATGTTCATTGAAAATGCACCTCCGTTTGTACATTTAAAGCTTTACATAATTATATCATAATACTAAAAACATTTAAAGCAAAAAATGTTGACTTTTTTTTGTGCAAACCTTATAATTGAATTAAACATTAAAAGGATGATTCAATGAAAGAACTGTTAAATGAAATTTACAGATATCTTATTCCCGCCCTTTGCATCATCATTGCCGCATATTGCGTCAAGCATTTGCTTTCGAGCCGTGCGCCCAAGGTCACGCCGGCGTATTTCTACGATGAGCAAAACGGCAAGGAATATGTTATAACAAGCTGGGAGACCTCAATCGGCAGGAGCAACGCCTGTGACATTGTGCTCAATTATGCCTCTGTCTCACGTTTTCATGCCGTAATATCCAAGCATAAAAAGGGCTGGATTATTACAGACACTCATTCAAGTTCAGGCACATACGTACATAATAAACGTATTGAAGAGCCTACCGTTGTAAACGACGGAGACGTTGTTTCTTTCGGCGGAATCGCGCTTCAATTCAGAATAAAATAAGCTAAGACAGCACCTCTGAAATTCTTGTGCACGTCTTTCTTTAACCTGTTTTCGCCGTGTTGCAATAAGATTTTTTGATTTGCGTCGGCAGGTCTTAAAAATTTAACGCAGCATGACAAAAATTATTATGCAATTTTCGCATCTCGATTGTGCAAAGTTGCCTTAAAGGAGAATTATCATGAAACTCAAAAAGGTCTTATCTGTCATCACTTGCGCAACTCTTTTATTCACGGCATCCTCCCCTCTCATGTCCGCCTATGCGGCAGGAGAAACCGACTACACGATAGTCAATCCGTATGACTGCGTTGACTGGGATAAGTGGGATTACTACAAAGCAAACCTCCACACACATTCGGTTGCGTCCGACGGTGATCTCAGTATTACGGATATGGTTGAGCTTTATTACAGTCTCGACTATGATATTCTTGCGATGACCGATCACGGTGTTATTAACTACGGCTGGAATAAGCCGAGACAGACAAACGGCATTTTTAACTATTTCCGAAAAGCCGATCCGATGAGCGATGAGGATTATTTGAGAATCACAACCGGTTCCGACAGAAACGGCAGAGGTATGATCGACATCACGCGCGGAATTGAAATGAACATGGCTGTTATGACAAAGACTCATGTGAACGGCTATTTCACCGACTATGGCCAGGCTGTTTGGGGCAACGAAAACGACTACCGTTCTTCCGTTGCCGCAGTTGACCGTTACGGCGGTTTTACTGTTCTTAACCATGTAGGCGACTGGGTTAATTCGAATCATTTTCCCGAGCGCTCACATCAGGATTTTTACATTTCTTATTTTGCAAATATTTTTAAGGATTATAAGAGCTGCCTCGGTATGGAGATTATCAATAATACCGACTCGGTAACAAGAGCCGACAGAGCCCTTTGGGATGAGCTTCTTCAGGTTGTTATCCCCACAGGCAGAAACGTCATCGTATTTGCCGATGACGACAGCGAGTATGTATCCGATGTAGGCAGAAGCTTTGAATACTTCCTTCTCCCCGAAAACACAGAGGAAAACGTCAAGGAAGCAATGCAGGTCGGCAACTTCTTTGCTTGCAGCAAATTTCAAAAATATACAGACGGCACACCGGGTTTTGAAGGCAACGGTGAGGTTCCTCTTGTTTCAAACATCAAGGTTGACCAAAAAGACAACACAATCGAGCTTACGCTTGACAGCAGACGTGATTGCAGCTCCGTTAAGTGGATTGCCGACGGTAAGGTGATTTCTACAGATACAAAGATTGACCTCAACGATTATGAGGATCAGCTCGGCTGCTACATTCGCTTTGAGCTTATGGGTGAGGGCGGCGTAACATATTCGCAGGCGTTTGAGCTTCTGTATGACGGCAGAGAGGCAAAAGAAAAGGATATTCCTGAGATGCCTTGGCTCTTCACAGGTCCGCTCGGCGATAAGTTCACGAGGCTCATTCAGTCTCACGGCTTCGGAATTATTCAATTCCTTGTTGAAAAGATTGCAGATCTTCTCGGCATAATCTAAAACGAAATTTTCCGGACTGTCGCAAAAAATGCGGCAGTCTCTTTGCAATTACGTTCGTCCGACAGTATTATATAAATGTTTTTGCGCTAAGTCCGACATTAGCGTATAATGTACGGGTTGATGCCCACATCTTGTCAGAAAGAAACAGAACATCTATCACCACCTGCCCGTAATATTTTAAAAAATTCACGGAGGAAAACTATGAATTCATTTTTGAGTGAGCTTAAGCAATGGAGCTTTGCAAACTTTCCCGAAAAATTTGCCGTCGCATTGCCAAAGCTTATTGTTTTTATTATTGTTATTGCCGTCGGTTTTTGGCTGTCGAAGCTTGCCGGAAATCTCATGGTTAAAATACTCGAAAGCAAGAACGTTGACAAGTCAATGCACAGGTTTGTAAACCGCTCAACAGTCATTTTTCTCAGAATTATTGTCGCTGTCGTTGCTCTTGAACAGGTCGGCTTTAATGTAAATTCGTTCATTACCGCCCTCGGAGCGGCAGGAATCACGGCAGGCCTCGGACTGCAAAACAGCATCGCTCAGCTTGCCGGCGGCATTCAGATTCTTTTTAACAAACCGTTCAAGAGCGGCGATTTTGTTGAGATTGACAACGTCAGCGGAAAGGTTCGGGAAATCAGATTTATGTACACAACGCTTGTCACCAACGATAACAAGCTTGTAGTCGTACCAAATCAAAAGATTACGACTTCAACACTCATCAACTACACCGCAAGGGACAAGTTAAGACTTGACCTGACCTACTCGATAAGCTATGACGACGACGTTGAAAAAGCCAAGAAGGTGCTTAAACAGGTTGTAGAGAGTGAACCGCTTCTTCTCAAGGAGCCGAAGCATACCATCGGTGTTTCAAAACACGGTGCAAGCGGCGTTGACCTCGCCTGCTTCGTTTGGTGTAAAAGTGAAAATTATTGGCCTGCATATTTCAGTATGCAGGAAAAAGTCAAGCTTGCATTTGACAAAAACGGAATACATATCCCCTATGATCAGCTTGATGTACATATAAACAAATGAAACGAGTGATTAAATGACAAATATTATTGTCAAAACTTTTATAAAAGACTATAAAAACGTTACCGACTCCAAAGTAAGAATGAAATACGGCATTCTCAGCGGCTGTGTCGGCATCGCGCTCAACGTTGTTCTCTGCCTTATGAAATTCTTTGTCGGCTCGATGACAGGCAGTATCGCCATCACCGCCGACGCTGTAAACAACCTTTCGGATGCCGGTTCGTCGGCGGTAACCGTGTTCGGATTCAAAATGGCAGGCAAGCCCGCCGACAATATGCGTCCCGACAAGGAACATCCGTTCGGTCACGGCAGAATCGAATACATTACTGCCATGATAGTTTCGTTCATCATTCTTTTCATGGGTGTTGAGCTTGCGATTCAGTCGGTAAAAAAAATCCGTACGCCCGAGGACGTTAAGTTCAGCCTTATCGGTGCGGTTATCATTGCCGTTTCGATACTCGGAAAGCTTTGGCTTGCATTTTTCAATAAGAACCTCGGCAAACGAATCGACTCCCCTGCCATGACCGCCGTCGTTGCCGACAGTCTCAGTGATATTGCCGCGACCTCGGTAACGCTGATCGCCTTAATTCTTTCAAAATTCTTCCCGTCTCTCCATATCGACGGCTGGCTCGGAATTCTTGTTGCCTGCTTCGTTTTGAAGGCAGGTCTTGATATCTTCAAAGATACTCTCAGCTCGCTCATAGGACAACCGCCGTCAAAGGAGCTTGTTGACGAAATCAAAAATAAGATATTGACATACGACCATGTAAGCGGAATTCATGACCTCATCGTTCACAATTACGGCCCCGAACATTATTTCGCAACAGTACATGTTGAAATTCCCACCGATATTGACGTCATGGTAGGTCATGACATAATCGACAACATCGAAAACGATATAAAAAAAGAAATAGGCATTGATCTTACGATTCACTATGACCCGATTGTTGTCAACGATGAGCGAGTAAACGAGCTAAAAGAAATGACAGATAACATCGTAAAGAACATTAACCCGGAGCTCAGCATACATGATTTCAGAGTTGTTGACGGTCCAATGCACACAAATCTCATTTTTGATGTTGTTATCCCCTACGGCTTCAAGGAAGTGCCGAATGAAATTATCAAAGAAATCAGCCTCAAAATTTCCGAAGTGAACGACAGTTATTTCACCGTCATAAAAGCAGAACATAGTTTTGTATAAACTTAACAAATTATGCCATTTTATTTGTGATATATTTTTCGACAAAAAGCTTGTCAATCTCTTTAAAAAATTGCTCTTTTATAGTAAAATAACCATATAACTCTGAAAGGCGGATAGTATAAATGAGAAGTGAACCTAATTACAACACCATACCTGTCGGACAGCTTGGTATCATCGCTCTCCCGGGCTGCGAAGAGCTTGCCAACAAGATCGACAATTACCTGATCAGATGGAGATTTCAGCGTAACAGCGAGCACAAGGACACGCTTGCATTCGCAGGATATGAAAAATCAACCTATCTTATCAACATGGATTTCCCCCGTTTCGGTACAGGCGAAGGTAAAGCAGCGCTTAACCAGACAGTCAGAGGCTATGACATCTACATTCTTTGCGATGTTTTTAACTACGGCGTAACATACAAGATGTACGGAATGACCGTTCCGATGTCGCCGGACGAGCACTTTGCAAACCTCAAGCGCGCAATCAGCGCAATCGAGGGCAAGGCAAAGAGAGTTTCCGTTATTATGCCGATGCTCTATGAAGGCAGACAGCACAAGCGTTCGAGCCGTGAATCGCTCGACTGTGCAATGATGCTTCAGGAGCTTCACAACATGGGTGTTGAAAACTTCATCACCTTCGACGCACACGACCCGAGAGTTATGAACGCAATCCCCCTTTGCGGATTTGAGAGCATATCCCCCGCCTATCAAATGATCAAGGCCGCAGTCAACAACGTTGACAACCTTAAGATCAACAAGGACAACATAATGATTATCTCCCCCGACGAGGGCGGAATGTCACGTTGTATTTACTATTCGACCGTTCTCGGCGTTGAGCTCGGAATGTTCTACAAGCGCCGTGATTTCTCGAGAATCGTTGACGGCAGAAACCCGATCATCGCTCACGAGTTCCTCGGCGACAACGTTGAGGGCAAGGATGTTATCATCGTTGACGATATGATTTCCTCAGGCGAATCAATGATCGAGGTTGCAACAAAGCTCAAGGAGCTCAAGGCTGCCAGAATTTATATTTTCTCGGCATTCGGACTCTTCTGTAACGGTTTTGATGCTTTCGATAAAGCATTTCAGGAAGGCATTATCGACCGTGTGTTCACAACTAACCTCATTTACGGTACACCCGAGCTTCTCAGCAAGGATTGGTACGTCAGAGTTGATATGTCAAAGTATCTTTCATATATTATCGATACCCTTAACCATGACACTTCAATCAGCGACCTTCTCGACCCCGCCGAAAAGATCAACACTCTGCTTGAGAAAAAAGGACTTAAATAAGAATAATAAATCAAAACATCTCTGCTTCATAGCTGGGTGTACGTAAGACAGTATTGCGCCGAGATTGACGAAGCGGCACAAAACCGCATGGAGCTGATCATGCGGTCGCTGGCAAAGCAAAACGGCGTGACCGAACAACTGAAAGCCGAAAACCAAATGGAATGGGTACGGCAGATGAACGCTTGCAAGGCACAGGCAGAGGAAGTTGTGAAAGCGGAATTGA
>ERZ772867.2568-NODE-2568-length-17296-cov-4.220985_pt1 | contig 17296 bp, 7 predicted proteins | sample MGYA00511341_ERZ772867 | MGnify/ENA primary metagenome ERZ772867 (study PRJEB29015, sample SAMEA2737707) | human gut metagenome | biome: human gut; feature: human-associated habitat; material: faeces | place: China | collected 2012 ... | reverse complement strand
AAAGATTGAGACAACTGTAGGAGATATCGAGGTGAAACTATATAATGAGACACCGAAACATCGTGATAATTTTATCAAACTGGTGAAGGACGGTGTTTATGAAGGCACACTGTTTCATCGTGTTATCAAAGATTTTATGATTCAGGCTGGTGACCCGGACTCAAAGAATGCACCGAAAGGAAAAATGCTGGGTACGGGAGATGTAGGTTATACTGTTCCCGCTGAATTTGTATATCCTAAATATTTCCATAAGAAAGGTGCCCTGTCCGCTGCCCGTCAGGGAGATAATGTGAACCCGAAGAAAGAATCTTCCGGTTGTCAGTTCTATATCGTGACAGGTAAGGTGTTCAATGACTCTACCTTGCTGGGTATGGAAAGCCAGATGAATGAGAATAAGATTAATGTTATTTTCAATACGTTGGCTCAGAAGCACATGAAAGAAATCTATAAGATGCGGAAGGAAAACGATGAAAACGGTTTGTATGAATTGCAGGAGAAGCTTTTTGCAGAGGCGGAAGCGGAAGCTGCCAAGCAACCGGAATTTCACTTTACGCCGGAACAGATCGAAGCTTATACGACTGTAGGAGGTACTCCTCATCTGGACGGTGAGTATACGGTTTTCGGTGAAGTAATCGAAGGCATGGACATCGTGGATAAGATTCAGCAGGTGAAAACCGACCGTAGCGACCGCCCCGAAGAAGACGTGAAAATAGTAAAAGTAGAAGTACTAGATTAAGTAGAATGAAGATTAACAGGCATATTCTGGATAATGGGTTGCGTTTGGTACACTCGCAGGACGAAAGTACACAGATGGTAGCTCTTAATATATTATATAATGTGGGAGCACGCGACGAACATCCCGAGCATACCGGCTTCGCCCATTTGTTCGAACACTTGATGTTCGGAGGTTCGGTGAATATCCCCGATTATGATATGCCGCTGCAACTGGCAGGCGGTGAGAATAATGCCTGGACCAATAATGACATCACCAATTACTACCTCACTGTACCCCGGCAAAATGTAGAAACCGGTTTTTGGCTGGAATCTGACCGTATGCTGAGCCTCGATTTCAGTGGGCGGAGTCTGGAAGTACAGCGTGGAGTAGTAATGGAAGAATTCAAGCAACGTTGCTTGAATCAGCCTTATGGAGATGTTGGTCATCTTTTGCGCCCTTTGGCATACCGGACACATACTTATCAGTGGCCTACCATTGGGAAAGATTTGTCGCATATAGCCAATGCGACACTGGAAGAAGTGAAAGCATTCTTCTTCCGTTTCTATGCCCCGAACAATGCAATCTTGGCTGTAACGGGGAATATTGCTTTTGAAGAAGCAGTCGCATTGACGGAGAAATGGTTTGGCCCTATCCCTCGCAGGGAGGTTCCTCAACGGAATCTTCCGCAGGAACCGGAGCAGACGGAAGAAAGGCGGTTGACGGTAGAGCGAAACGTACCCCTTGATTCTTTATTCATGGCGTATCATATGTGCAGCCATGATCATCCGGATTATTATGCTTTTGATATATTGTCGGATTTGTTGAGTAACGGTCGTTCCAGTCGTTTGAATCAGCATCTGGTGCAACAAAAGCAACTGTTTTCAAGTATTGACGCTTATATCTCCGGTAGTGTGGATGCCGGATTGTTCCATATCTCGGGCAAACCCGCGGCAGGTGTTTCGCTGGAACAGGCGGAAGCGGCTGTGCGTGAAGAACTGGAGCGTTTGCAACAAGAACCTGTAGACGAACAGGAACTGGAAAAAGTAAAGAATAAATTCGAATCGACACAGATATTCGGCAATATCAATTATTTGAATGTCGCTACCAATCTGGCATGGTTCGAACTGTTAGGCAGAGCGGAAGACATGGAAAAGGAAGTGGACCGTTATCGCGCTGTTACTGCCGGACAGTTGCAAAGAGTTGCCCAGTCTGCTTTCCGGAAAGAGAATGGAGTGATACTTTATTATAAAAAACAAGTGTCCTGATTCTCTCCTTTGGAGTGGGACATTTTATAGAGGCAACATCGGGATGCAAAGTTGCCGGGATATGCGATTAACTACGGAAAAATAAATGAGAAATATCTATAGTATATATAAGGAACATTACAAGGCACTGCTCTCTCTCGGATTGCCCATTGTAATCGGGCAAATAGGAGTTATCGTGCTTGGTTTTGCCGATACGTTGATGATTGGACACCATAGTACGATAGAACTGGGTGCTGCCTCCTTCGTTAATAATGTATTCAATCTGGTGATTATTTTCAGCACAGGTTTCTCGTATGGGCTGACTCCTATTGTAGGAGGCTTGTATGGAACTCATCAGTATGCTCCGGCAGGACAGGCATTGCGCAACAGCTTGCTGGCAAATTTATTGGTAGCACTCTTACTCACAATTGCTATGACTGTCCTTTACTTCAATGTGGAGAATCTGGGGCAGCCGGAGGAACTTATTCCTCTGATTAAACCTTATTATCTGGTTCTGCTGGCTTCACTTGTCTTTGTGATGCTTTTCAATGGCTTCAAGCAGTTTACGGATGGAATTACGGACACTAAAACTGCCATGTGGATATTGCTCGGTGGAAACGTGCTGAATATCATTGGTAATTATATCCTGATATACGGAAAGCTGGGCTTGCCGGAAATGGGTTTGCTGGGTGCCGGTATCAGTACGCTGCTCTCGCGTATCGTGATGGTGATCGTGTTTGTTATTATCTTTATGCGGAGTCCGCGTTTTCTTCGTTTTAAACTCGGCTTTTATCGTTTGGGATGGTCTAAAGCTATCTTCGGACGTTTAAATTCTCTGGGCTGGCCGATTGCTTTTCAGATGGGGATGGAGACAGCTTCGTTCAGTTTGAGTGCGGTGATGATTGGCTGGTTGGGCACGATTGCACTGGCTTCTCATCAGGTCATGCTGGCCATTTCTCAGTTTACTTTCATGATGTATTATGGGATGGGAGCTGCTGTAGCTGTCCGTGTGAGTAACTTTAACGGGCAGGGCGATATACTCAATGTACGTCGTTCGGCTTATGCCGGTTTTCATCTGATGATGGCGTTGGGTGTTGTGCTTTCTTCTATTGTATTCCTTTGCCGCAATTATTTGGGAGGCTGGTTTACCGACAGCACCGAGGTGGCGGCTATGGTGACTTCACTGATTTTCCCATTCCTGGTATATCAGTTTGGCGATGGATTGCAGATTACCTTTGCCAATGCTTTGCGTGGAATCTCAGATGTGAAATTAATGATGCTGATTGCCTTCATTGCTTATTTCCTCATTTCGCTTCCGGTCGGTTACTTTTGCGGATTTGTGCTGGAATGGGGGATAATAGGTGTCTGGATGGCATTTCCTTTTGGGTTGACCAGTGCCGGTCTGATGTTATGGTGGCGTTTCCATCAGAAGACGAAACTTCCGTCCCCGATTCAAAATAAATAATTCAAAATCTTTATTTGCCTATGGCTTCCTTCCGCTTCACCAAACTGAAAATAACCATTGGCTATATTTTGCTGTTGGCGATTCTTCTTTTTTCTCTGGTGTTTGTGCATCAGGAAATGGAAACACTGTCGGCTGCAGACGATCAGCAGAATCTGAGAACAGACAGTCTGCTGACCCTTCTTCACGAAAAGGACCAGAATACCCTTCAGATGCTGCGGGTATTGAGCGAGGCGAATGACAGCTTGCTTTCCGCTTCAGAAATTGAAGAAATCATCTCCGAACAGCAGGATTCGGTGATTACCCAGCAACGGGTACAGCATCGGGTCATTACCAAACGCGATTCTTTGATAACTACCCCCAAAAAGAAAGGCTTTTTCAAACGCTTGGGGGAAGTGTTCGCACCTTCTAAAAAAGATACTGCCGTGTTGGTCAACACTTCTCTGGAAGTGGCTACCGATACAATTCTGGAACCTGTTAAGTCGGCGGATTCTCTTCAGCATAAGATTCGCATGGCTACCGAAGAGAAACGCTTGCAACGGCGAAGAACGATCCGGCGTACCAGTACGAGGTATCAGCGGATGAACACACAGTTGACCGCAAGAATGGATAGCCTGATTAAGGGGTATGAGGAGAAAATGACTGAACGTGCCCGTCAGGATGCGGCACTTCAGCAGGAGGTGAGGATGCGTTCGGCAAGCATCATTGCAGGCATCGCTATTGGTGCTGTATTCCTGTCTGCTTTTTTTCTGATTCTGATCATGCGGGATATCACTCGCAGCAATCGTTATCGAAGCCAGCTTGAAGAAGCGAATAAGCGGGCGGAAGATTTGCTTGTCGCCCGTGAAAAGCTGATGCTTGCTATTACCCATGACTTCAAGGCACCGTTGGGCTCTATCATGGGATATACGGAACTGTTGTCCCGGCTGACCGAAGATGAACGGCAACGATTCTACCTGGACAATATGAAGAGCTCTTCGGAACATTTACTGAAGTTAGTAAGCGACTTGCTTGATTTTCACCGTCTCGATCTTAATAAGGCAGAAGTGAACCGGATTGTTTTTAATCCGTCCCAGCTATTTGAGGAAATCCGTGTTTGCTTTGAACCGCTGACAGCGGCAAAAGGCTTGGTATTGCAATGTCATATTGCTCCGGAGTTATCGGAGAAGTATATCAGTGACCCTTTGCGCATTCAGCAGATTGTGAATAATCTCTTGTCCAATGCTGTGAAATTCACTCAGCAGGGTGAGATAACGTTATCTGTCAGTTATGATGCTTCGAAGCTGACCATTGCGGTCTCGGATACCGGAAAAGGCATGGCGTCAGAAGATCGGGAACGTATTTTTCAGGAATTTACCCGCCTTCCCGGTGCGCAGGGAGAAGAAGGATTCGGGCTGGGATTGTCTATCGTACATAAGTTGGTTCTTCTGCTTGAAGGTACCATCGATGTGCAAAGTACCTTGGGAAAAGGAAGTTGCTTCACTGTCGTGTTGCCACTCTTTCCGGTAGGTAAGTCGATTGTGGAGAATAAGCCTTTTGGAAGCAGAATCAGAAAAATACCGGCAGGTGCAGAGGTTCCCGGAGAGGATGCTTCTTCTGAAGAGAATACATTGAACGAAGAAACAGATGTTATCCCACCTATGAAGGTTATCCGTGTGCTTCTGATTGATGATGATAAGATTCAGTTGAACCTGACTGCCGCCATGCTGAAGCAACATGGCATTGATGCAGTCTGTTGTGAACAATTGGAGGAACTGACAGAACAATTGCGTTCTTCAACTTTTGATGTACTGCTGACTGATATACAGATGCCTGCCATCAACGGTTTTGATCTGGTAAAATTATTGCGTGCCTCTAATATCCCTCAGGCCCGTAATATTCCGGTAATTGCTGTCACGGCACGCAGTGAAATGGATGAAAAGGCGTTGCATGAACATGGCTTTGCCGGATGCCTGCACAAACCTTTTACAGTAAAAGAACTGTTGCTGACCTTGAATGAAGGTCAGATGGCGGCTGATGAGGCACATATAACACACGATATGCAACTGACAGCAGATGCACTACCTGAAGAGAATCCCTCGACAGAGATTGATTCAAAGCGTGAAAGTGCTCATCCTTCATTCAATTTCTCTGCACTTACCGCCTTCTCGGAAGATGACCCGGAAGCAGCACGTTTCATTATCCGGACTTTTGTCGAAGAGACCGGAAAGAATGCCGAACGGATGCAGCAGGCATTGGTTGACAGGGAGGTGGACGGAATTGCCGCCATGGCTCATAAACTGCTTCCTCTTTTTATTTTAATAGGTGCTTCTGAGTCAGTTGCTCCATTAAAATGGCTGGAGTCTTGTCGTGGAGAAGCGTTCTCCGGTGATATAGAAAAGACTGCGTTGGAAGCGCTGGAGGCAGTTCGCAAAGTAATTCGCGCTGCTGAAGATTATGGTCTGGAGGCACGTTAGATCTCAGCTACTATGTGCTTCAGGTTAAGCTCCCGGTGTACGACCTGTGCCACTCCGTTGTCACACTTGTGCCAAGGGCTTGGCACGGTTGTGCCAAAGGCGCGGCACAGACATAGGCTAGTAGTAAAAAGAGAAGATGTCGCTGGTTTTCTCACATTTTAGCTCTTCGACAAACCTTTTTTCAAAGTAATTTGTTTACTTTGTATCACTTTTACACTGACACATCCTGCATGAAACGAAAATGGATAAGACGGGTGAGCTGGATATTGCTTACTCCTATAATACTTTTTGTAATACTAATGGTATTACTTTATATACCTCCTGTTCAGAATCTTTTGCGACGGGAGGTTACTGCGTATGCTTCTAAGGCAACCGGAATGCAGATTCAGGTAGAACGGATAGACCTTCGTTTTCCGTTAAATCTGTTGGTACGGGGAGTGGAAGTCATACAGCAGCCGGATACTTTATTGTCTTTGGAAAGCCTGAATGTTCGCGTACAGGCATGGCCGTTATTAAAGGGAAAAGTAGAAGTGGACGATGTCACTTTGAGTCAGGTGGCGGTTAATTCTGCCGACCTGATAGAAGGAATGCAGATAAAAGGTGTTCTGGGACGTTTCTTCCTGCAAAGTCATGGAGTCGATTTATCTAATGAAACAGCAGTTGTCAACCGGGCGGAGTTATCCGATACCCATATACAACTCTTGATGAATGATACCACGACTGCTCCCAAAGATACGACGGCGTCCGCGCCTGTGAATTGGAAGGTGGACCTTCATCAACTGAAGTTGAAGAATATATCATTCGATATGCAACTGCCTGCCGATTCCCTGAAGATGGCAGCCTATATAGGTGAAGCGACTGTTGACGATGCCAAAGCGGATTTAAAGAACCAGTTCTATGGGTTGAGGCAGTTTCTTTTGTCGGGTGCCTCTGCCAGTTATGATACCGGAGAAGCCGGGCCGACAGAAGGTTTTGACGCTTCCCATATGGCAGTCCGGAACATCCGTATCGGTCTGGACTCGTTGCTCTATGAAGGCAGAAACATGAATGCCGTCATTCGCGAAATAACCATGGAAGAACGTTCGGGACTGAGCATTACGTCGCTGACAGGACGACTCTTTTCTAATGATTCTATTATCCGTATTCCTGATTTGAAGCTGCAAACTCCTCATTCAGAGATCAATTTATCCGCCCAGACTTATTGGGAACTTGTGAACATTCCGACGACAGGCCGTTTATCCGCCAATTTTAGTGCCTATATAGGCAAGGAAGACGTCATGCTTTTTGCCGGCGGATTGCCTCAGACGTTCAAAGAAGCATATCCGTTCCGTCCGTTAGTGGTGCGTGCCGGTACGGATGGAAATCTGAAAGAAATGCAGATTTCACGTTTCACTGTAGATCTGCCGGGTGCTTTCTCGCTGAAAGGAGGAGGTATTTTGGAGAACCTGACAGACAGTTTGAGGCGTTCGGGTACTATTGGTCTGGATATGGTCACTCAAAATCTGAACTTTCTGACGGGACTGACCGGAGTGACACCCGATGGCTCTCTAGTGGTTCCCGATAGTATGAGCCTTAAAATGAAGATGGAGATGAACGGGCCTCAGTATAAGGCAAAGCTTGACCTTAAAGAAGGTAAAGGCAGCATGAATGTAAATGCTGCATTAAATAGCTTGACAGAGGTCTATACAGCTGACTTAAAAATAAATGACCTGCAGCTTCATAATTTCCTTCCGAAAGACTCAATCTATGAACTGTCTCTTTCGGCAGATGCCGCTGGTAGAGGATTGGATGTTATGTCTTTCCATTCTTTTGCCAAGCTGAATCTCTCCTTGGATCAGCTTCATTATGCCCGCTACCATCTTTCAAATGTCCATTTGACGGGAAATCTCAAAGGCGCTTTGGCGACGGCTCAGCTTACCAGTGACAATGAGCTTCTGAAAATGACTGCTAATGCAGAATATAATTTAGCTCACAGTTATCCGGATGGAAAAGTAACCGTTGACGTCACCCAGCTTGATTTGCACGAACTGGGGCTTATACCGAAGCCGATGAAGCGTCCGCTGGCATTCAATTTAAGCGGAGAGGCACGGCAGAACCGTGTTTTCACCCATTTCACATCCGGTGATATGAAACTGAATCTGAGTGCCCGTGCCGGTGTATATCCGCTGATTCGTCAGTCTACCCGTTTTGTCGACGTGCTGATGAAACAGATAGATGAAAAGTTATTGGATCATGCTGCTTTGCGTGAGGCATTGCCGTCCGCCATTTTCTCTTTCTCGGCAGGGAAGGAGAATCCGTTGGCATATTATATGGCAATGAAAAATATATCTTTCCATGATGCCTCCATGAAATTTGGCACAGCCCCCGATTGGGGAATCAATGGAAAAGCAGCCATTCACGCCTTGAAAGTGGATACCTTGCAGTTGGATACTGTCTTCTTCACGGTCAAGCAAGATACCACCCGCATGAACCTGCGTGCCGGAGTCATTAACGGACCGAAGAATCCCCAATTCTCTTTCACTACGATTCTGACAGGAGAGATTCGTGACCGTGATGCCGAACTGATAGCAGAATATAAGAATGGAAAAGGAGAAACCGGTGTATTGCTTGGTGTCAATGCCCGTCCGCTGGTTGGAGGACGCGGGAAAGGAGACGGACTGGCTTTTACGCTGATTCCGGCAGAACCGATTATTGCATTCCGTAAATTTCATTTCAATGAGAATCACAACTGGATATATCTGCATAAGAATATGCGTGTCTACGCCAATGTGGATATATGGGATGATGAAGGCATGGGATTCCGTGTCCATTCGGTAGAGGGGGATACGGTTTCTTTACAGAATATTGATGTTGAAATCCGGAGAATCCGTCTGGATGAAATAACGAGCGTACTGCCTTATTTCCCCGAAATAACCGGATTATTCTCAGCCGAAGCACACTACATACAGACGGAAAAAGACCTTCAGCTTTCTGCGGAAGCATCAATTGATGAACTGACTTATGAACGCCAGCGTATTGGTGATGTCACTCTGGGAGCTACGTGGTTACCGGGTGAGCAGGGAAAGCAGTATCTGAACGCTTATCTGAATCATGATAAAGTAGAAGTACTGGTAGCAGACGGTAAGCTGCTCCCTACTTCGACGGGTAAGGATAGCCTGGAAGTAAATACGACACTGGAACACTTCCCGCTGCATATAGCCAATGTCTTTATCCCCGACGAACTTGTTACGCTTGCCGGTGATATGGACGGAGAACTGAGCATTACGGGCAGTACCGAACAACCTTTAATCAACGGCGAACTGATACTGGACAGCGTATCTGTCCTGTCACGCCAGTATGGTGCTAACTTCCTGTTTGATAACCGCCCTGTACAATTGAAGAACAATCGTCTGATCTTTGATAAGTTCGCCATTTACACCACAGGAAAGAATCCGTTTACGATTGACGGTTATGTCGACTTCCGGGATATGTCCCGCCCGATGGCAAGTCTGAACCTGTTGGCGGAGAACTATACCTTATTGAATGCGAAGCGCACCCGTGAGAGCCTTGTCTACGGAAAGGTATTCGCTGATTTGCGGGCAACTATAAAAGGACCATTGGACGGGTTGAATATGCGTGGCAATCTGAATCTGTTAGGCAACACGGACGTTTCCTATGTGCTGACCGATTCACCGTTGACTGTGCAGGACCGTCTGGGAAGTCTGGTGACATTTACTTCATTCAGCGATACCACCACAGTTGTCCGCCAGGAAGTGCCTACGGTGTCTTTGGGAGGGCTGGATATGGTAATGATGGTTCATATTGACCCTTCTGTCCGCGTGAAAGTGGATTTGGATGCAAGCAATGATAACCGTGTCGAGCTGGAAGGAGGCGGTGATCTTTCGATGAAGTATACTCCGCAGGGCGACCTGACCCTGACCGGACGTTACACCCTGAGCGGTGGATTGATGAAGTATTCCTTGCCTATCATTGCTGTCAAAGAATTTGCCATTGATAACGGCAGTTACGTAGAATGGACCGGAAACCCGATGGACCCCATGCTGAACTTCAAGGCGACCGACCGTATCCGTGCTTCCGTGTCCGAAGGAGAGAATGGAGGAACGCGAATGGTTAACTTTGATGTTTCCATTGTCGTGAAGAACCGGCTGGATAATCTTTCTTTTGCGTTTGATGTAGCAGCTCCGGAAGATGCGACCATACAGAATGAACTGACTGCTATGGGAGCAGAAGAGCGGGGAAAACAGGCGCTTTATATCATGTTGATGAAAACTTATCTCGGCACCGGACCGATTGGCGGCGGAGGGGGCGGCCTCGGCAAGTTGAATATGGGTTCTGCCCTGAATTCCGTGTTGAGCAGTCAGATAAACTCGCTGATGGGTAACCTGAAGAATGCAAGCGTTTCTGTAGGTGTCGAAGATCATGATGCCTCGGATACTGGCGGCAAGCGTACGGACTATAGTTTCCGTTATTCACAACGCCTCTTTAACAACCGTTTCCAGATTGTGATCGGCGGTAAGGTATCTACAGGAGAGAATGCGACGAATGATGCCGAGTCCTTCATTGATAATATCTCTTTGGAATATCGTCTGGATCGTACGGGAACCCGTTATGTCCGTTTATTCTATGATAAAAACTACGAAAGTGTACTCGAAGGGGAGATTACGGAAACCGGAGTCGGTCTGGTACTTCGCAAGAAACTGGACAAACTCAGTGAACTGTTCATCTTTAAGAAAAAGAAGTAAGAATGAAAGATATACGTATTAACATATTAGCAGGCTGGCTGATCAGTGTAGTCTTGTTTTCGGCTTGTTCGGTGACGAAACATCTGCCCGAAGGTGAAATTCTCTATACCGGAGGAAAAACGGTGGTTGTCAATAAATCATCGACACGGGTTGGCGAAACAGCTTTGACGGAAATCAATGCAGCTTTGGCCAAAACTCCCAGTACTACCTTGCTGGGAGGCTTTCTGCCTATTCCTTTTAAAATGTGGATGTATAACGACTTTGTGAAGTATAAGAAAGGATTCGGCAAATGGATGTTTAACCGCTTTGCCGCCAATCCTCCCGTGTTTATTTCTACGGTCAATCCCGAAGTGCGTGTCAAGGTAGCTACCAATCTGCTCCGTGATTATGGATATTTCAATGGAAAGGTGACTTGCGAAACATTGGTTGATAAGAAAGACAGTCTGAAAGCAAGTCTTCTCTATACGGTAGATATGAAGAATCCTTATTTTATTGATACCGTTTATTATCAGCGTTTCACTCCCCAGACTCTGAAGATTATGGAACGTGGGCGTCGTATGTCCTACATTACCCCCGGCGAACAGTTTAATGTGGTCGATTTGGATGAAGAACGTTCCCGCATCAGTGCTCTTTTGCGTAACCGCGGATATTTTTTCTTCCGTCCGGATTATATGACTTATCAGGCGGACACCACTTTAGTGCCCGGCGGTCATATCAGCCTTCGCCTGATTCCTGTTCCGGGTTTGCCTACTGCTGCCCAACGTGCTTATTATGTGGGAGACGCTTCGGTATATCTTTTCGGAAAGAATGGAGAAGCTCCTAACGACAGTATCTTGTATAAGAATCTGAATATCCACTATTATGATAAGTTGCGGGTTCGTCCTAATATGCTTTATCGGTGGATGAATTATCAACAATTTGTGCGGAGCAAACAGATGAGAGCTTCCAACCGTACTCGCCTTTATAGCCAGTACCGTCAGGAACAGGTTCAGGAGAAACTGAGCCAGCTGGGTATATTCAGCTATCTTGATATGCAATATGCTCCCAGAGATACGACAGCCGCTTGTGATACGCTGGATGTCACTATGCAGGCTACGTTTGCCAAACCGCTGGATGCAGAACTGGAACTGAACGTGGTAACGAAGAGTAATGACCAGACTGGCCCCGGTGCTTCTTTTGGTGTCACCCGTAATAATGTATTCGGAGGTGGCGAAAGCTGGAATGTCAAATTGAAAGGATCTTACGAATGGCAAACCGGAGGCGGAGAGAAGAGCTCGCTGATGAACAGTTGGGAAATGGGACTTTCTACCTCTCTGACTTTTCCGAGAGTCGTTTTCCCGCATTTGGGTAAACGGGAATTTGACTTCCCCGCTACGACGACTTTCCGTTTGTATATCAATCAGTTGAACCGGGCTAAATACTATAAACTGCTGTCCTTCGGGGGCAATGCTACATACGATTTCCAGCCTTCCCGTACCAGCAGGCACAGTATTACCCCTTTTAAACTGACATTTAATGTCTTGCAGCATCAGTCTGAGGATTTTAAAGAAATAGCTGAAGCTAATCCTGCACTGTATGTCAGTCTTAGGAACCAGTTTATTCCGGCGATGGAATATACGTATACGTATGACAATGCTTCGGTCCGCCGGATAAAGAACCCTATCTGGTGGCAGTCTACCGTCACTTCGGCGGGTAATATCACTTCCCTTATTTACCGTGCTTTTGGCAAGCCGTTCAATGAAGAGGATAAGAGTTTGCTGGGGGCTCCGTTTGCACAGTTTGTGAAGTTGAATACGGAGTTGCGTCATTTGTGGAACATAGATAAGAATAATGCGATAGCCAGCCGCATGGCAGTAGGTGCACTGTTTACTTATGGCAATGCCACGATAGCTCCCTATAGTGAACAATTTTATGTAGGTGGTGCCAATAGTATCCGTGCTTTTACAGTGCGCAGCGTCGGTCCGGGCGGTTATCATCCGGAAGAGGGAAAATATTCCTATCTCGATCAGACAGGAACCTTCCGTTTTGAGGCGAACGTGGAATATCGTTTCCGCATTTTCAAGAGTTTTTGGGGAGCCACTTTTCTGGATGCCGGAAACGTGTGGTTATTGCGTAAGGACAGGAAACTTTTAGCTGATGGAACAGAAGCACGCCCCAATTCACAACTTCGTCTGAAAACTTTTCCTAAACAAATCGCTTTGGGAACCGGTGTCGGTATCCGTTATGACATGGATATTCTTGTATTCCGTCTCGACTTTGGTATTCCTCTGCATCTGCCTTATGATACGGACCGTAGCGGTTATTATAATGTAACCGGAGCTTTCTTAAAGAATTTGGGAATACATTTTGCTATCGGTTACCCGTTCTAATGAATGATTTTTGTACGATATTAGTGAAGAATGATTGATATTTGTCCTGTTGGATTCAACTATTTTCGTAAATTTGCAACGAAATCTGATGCCGTTGACATCACTAACCTTTTAATATTACACAATTTATGAAACCAACTTTATTCTTATTGGCTGCTGGTATGGGTAGCCGTTATGGAGGCTTGAAACAATTGGACGGACTGGGTCCGAATGGCGAAACTATTATGGATTACTCTATCTATGATGCTATCAATGCCGGTTTTGGTAAGCTTGTATTTGTAATCCGCAAAGATTTTGAACAGGATTTCCGCGAAAAGATTATTTCTAAATACGAAGGCCATATTCCTTGCGAATTGGTATTCCAGTCTATCAATGATCTTCCGGAAGGCTTCACATGTCCGGCAGACCGTACAAAACCATGGGGTACAAACCATGCGGTAATGATGGGAGCTGATGTGATTAGTGAACCGTTTGCGGTAATCAACTGTGATGACTTCTATGGTCGTGACTCATTTCAGGTAATGGGCAAATTCCTGTCTGTTCTTCCCGAAAACTCCAAGAACGTTTATTCAATGGTAGGCTTCCGTGTAGGAAATACCTTGAGCGAAAGCGGTACGGTATCTCGCGGTATCTGCGGTACAGATGCCAACAACTTGCTGACTTCAGTTGTTGAGCGTACGAAGATTCAACGTATGGACGGAGAAGTAAAATATATCGATGATAACGGTGAATGGACCGCTACTCCTGATACAACTCCGGTAAGTATGAATTTCTGGGGCTTTACTCCCGACTACTTTGCCTATAGCCAAGAGTTCTTCAAAACATTCCTGAGCGATCCGAAGAACATGGAAAACCTGAAGAGCGAATTCTTTATCCCATTGATGGTGGATAAATTGATCAATGACGGAACTGCAACTGTGGAAGTTCTGGATACTACCAGCAAATGGTTTGGTGTGACTTATCCGGAAGACCGTCAGAGCGTAGTAGATAAGATTCAGGCATTGGTAGATGCCGGTGAATATCCTGCTAAATTGTTCTAAAGAAAAGCTTTTGATAAAGATAGGAAGCAGTCATTCATAGGAATGACTGCTTTTTTTGTCTGTCATAACGGATAATACTACCCTTTTTCCAATAATTATTCATTATCTTTGCAATCCAAAATCTTATAAATCAGAGACAGAAGTGATTTCAGTAGAAGGACTATCAGTAGAATTTAATGCGACACCGCTCTTTGCGGACGTCAGCTATGTTATCAATAAAAAAGACCGTATCGCGTTGGTCGGTAAAAACGGTGCGGGCAAATCGACTATGCTGAAAATATTGGCAGGTCTGCAAAACCCGACTCATGGCGTAGTAGCCGTTCCCAAAGATGTAACGATTGGTTATCTGCCACAGGTGATGATCCTTTCGGATGTCCGTACGGTGATGGAGGAAGCAGAGCTAGCCTTCGAGCACATTTTCGAACTTCAGGCAAATCTAGAACGGATGAACCAGCAGCTTGCCGACCGAACCGACTATGAATCCGAAGAATACCATCAGTTAATAGACCGCTTCACACATGAAAACGACCGCTTCCTGATGATGGGCGGAACCAACTTTCAGGCGGAAATAGAACGTACCCTGTTGGGATTGGGGTTCAGTAGAGAAGACTTTACTCGTCCGACTTCCGAGTTTTCCGGTGGATGGCGTATGCGTATCGAGCTTGCAAAGCTTTTACTTCGCCGTCCGGATGTACTTCTGCTCGACGAGCCGACCAACCACTTGGATATCGAAAGTATACAATGGCTGGAAAATTTCCTGTCTACCCGTGCCAATGCCGTAGTACTGGTCAGCCATGACCGTGCATTTCTCAATAATGTAACTACTCGTACCATTGAGATTACTTGCGGTCAGATTTACGACTATAAAGTGAAGTATGATGAGTTCGTCGTATTACGCAAAGAACGTCGTGAACAGCAACTCCGTGCTTACGAGAATCAACAGAAACAGATACAGGATACGGAAGACTTTATCGAACGTTTCCGTTATAAGGCAACCAAAGCCGTACAGGTACAAAGCCGTATCAAACAACTGGAAAAAATAGACCGCATTGAAGTGGACGAGGAAGACAACTCTTCCCTCCGTTTGAAATTCCCCCCTGCCAGCCGTAGCGGAAATTATCCGGTTATTTGCGAAGATGTACGTAAGGCATACGGACATCATGTTGTTTTCCACGATGTGAATCTGACGATTAACAGAGGAGAAAAAGTAGCATTTGTCGGAAAGAACGGAGAAGGTAAGTCCACACTGGTAAAATGTATTATGGGCGAGATTGATTTTGATGGCAAACTGACGATTGGGCATAACGTACAGATCGGCTACTTTGCACAGAATCAAGCGCAGATGCTGGATGAGAACGTGACGGTATTTGATACGATCGACCGGGTGGCGACGGGGGATATCCGGTTGAAGATACGTGATATTCTGGGTGCTTTCATGTTTGGCGGTGAAGCTTCGGATAAGAAAGTAAAAGTGCTTTCCGGCGGAGAACGTACCCGTCTGGCTATGATTAAGCTGTTGCTGGAGCCGGTGAACTTCCTGATTCTGGACGAACCTACCAACCATCTGGATATGCGTTCCAAAGATGTATTGAAGGAAGCTATCCGAGAATTTGACGGAACAGTGATACTTGTCAGCCATGACCGTGATTTTCTGGACGGACTTGCGACTAAAGTATATGAGTTCGGAGGTGGAACAGTGAAAGAACATTTGGGTGGCATCTACGATTTTCTGCAAAAGAAGAAGATCGATAGCCTGAATGAACTTCAGAAAAGTGCTTCTCTTTCAGCTTCTCCTACCGCGTCTGCCAAAGGTAACGAAGCGGATTCGGAGCAGCCTTCAGAGAACAAACTTTCGTATGAGGCGCAGAAGGAACTTAACAAAAAGATAAAAAAACTCGAACGGCAGGTAGCCGATTGTGAAGCTTCGATAGAAGAAACAGAATCTGCCATCGCTATTTTGGAAGCAAAGATGGCAACTCCCGAAGGAGCATCAGATATGCAACTGTACGAACGGCATCAGAAGTTGAAGCAGCAATTGGATACCACTGTTGAAGAATGGGAACGTGTTTCGATGGAGTTGGAAGAAGTGAAAAACTAATTTATTATACAATATGAAAGTAACCAAGTATTTACCAATTCTTGCCGTATGCCTTATGACAACAGGATGTAATAGCAAGAAAGAGGCCGTACTAACGTCCGGTATCGACCTTGCTAATCTGGATACCACGGCAATGCCGGGTACAAGTTTTTATCAGTATGCCTGTGGTGGATGGATTGAAAGTCATCCGCTGACAGACGAGTATTCACGTTTCGGCTCTTTCGATATGCTTCACGAGAAAAGCCGTGAACAGTTGAAGGAACTGATTGCCGAACTGGCTGCAAAGACGGATAACGCTCCGGGCAGCGCTGCTCAGAAAGTGGGTGATCTTTATAATATCGCTATGGACAGCGTGAAACTGAACAAAGAAGGAGCGGCTCCGATCAAAGAAGAAATGGAGGCCATCAATGCACTCAAAGATAAGGAAGAGATTTATACCTACATCGCCGAAAGTCAGAAGAAAGGAATACGTCCTTACTTTACCATGTTTGTAAGTGCGGATGATATGAACAGTTCCATGAATATGGTTCAGACCTATCAGGGCGGTCTCGGAATGGGACAGCGCGATTATTATCTGGAAGATGACGAACAGACTAAAAACATCCGCGACAAATATAAGGAACATCTCGTTAAAATGTTCCAGTTGGCTGGCTATGACGAAGCTACCGCACAGAAAGCAATGACTGCCGTAATGAATATCGAAACACGTCTTGCCAAAGCTGCCCGCTCACAGGTAGAGTTGCGTGACCCGCATGCCAACTATAATAAGATGGATATGGAAACGCTGAAAAAGAACTTCCCTACTTTCAACTGGGATGTTTACTTCACTACTTCCGGGCTGAAAGACCTGAAAGAAGTGAATATCGGTCAGCCCGCAGCCATGAAGGAAGTGGCCGATATCATAAACACAGTACCTCTTGAAGATCAGAAGTTCTATCTTCAATGGAATCTGATCGATGCAGCAGCCTCTTTCCTGAGCGATGATTTTGTAGCACAGAACTTTGACTTCTATAGCAGAACCATGTCCGGCAAGAAAGAAATGCAGCCTCGTTGGAAACGTGCAGTAAGCACTGTAGACGGCTCTTTGGGTGAAGTAGTAGGACAGATGTATGTCGAAAAATACTTCCCTGCCGCTGCCAAAGAACGTATGGTTGGATTGGTGAAGAACCT
>ERZ772867.2552-NODE-2552-length-17409-cov-4.809612_pt1 | contig 17409 bp, 18 predicted proteins | sample MGYA00511341_ERZ772867 | MGnify/ENA primary metagenome ERZ772867 (study PRJEB29015, sample SAMEA2737707) | human gut metagenome | biome: human gut; feature: human-associated habitat; material: faeces | place: China | collected 2012 ... | reverse complement strand
CCTGTCTCTGGGCATTGAAACCATGGGCGGCGTTTGCACCCGTCTGATCGAGCGCAACACCACCATCCCCGTAAAGAAGAGCCAGATCTTCTCCACCGCCGCAGACAACCAGACCTCCGTGGAGGTGAATGTGCTGCAGGGCGAGCGTGAGATGGCCGCTGCCAACAAGAGTCTGGGCCGCTTCCATCTGGACGGCATTGCCCCGGCACGCCGCGGTGTGCCTCAGATTGAGGTTACCTTCGACATCGACGCCAACGGCATCGTGAATGTATCCGCCAAGGATCTGGGCACTGGCAAGGAGCAGCATATCACCATCACCTCCTCCTCCAACATGAGCAAGGACGACATCGAAAAGGCTGTGAAGGAAGCAGAGCAGTATGCCGCCGAGGATGCCAAGATCAAGGAGAAGGTGGAAGTACGCAACCAGGCCGACCAGATGGTCTATCAGGCGGAGAAGACCCTGAGCGAGGTGGGCGACAAGGTGCCCGAGAGCGAGAAGGCCCCCATTCAGGCCGGTATCGACAAGCTGAAGGAAACCCTGAAGGGTGAGGATACCGACGCCATCAAGGCGGCTACCGAGGAGCTGACCCAGGCGTTTTACAAGATGAGCGAGAAGCTGTATCAGCAGCAGGCACCTCAGGGTGACGGCGCTGCCCAGCAGCCCGGCGCCGATGCCGGTGCCCAGGGCGGCCAGTACTACGACGCCGACTACAAGGTGGTTGACGAGGACGATCAGAACAAGTAACCAAAAAACCGCAAATTAGGGGCAGGATCACCTGTCCCTGTTTGTGGCGTTAGGAGCAATATTGTATGGCTGAAAAAAGAGATTATTACGAGGTGCTGGGCATTCAAAAAGGCGCTTCGGAAGACGAAATTAAAAAAGCATATAAGAAGCTGGCCCGGAAGTACCACCCGGACATGAACCCCGGCGATAAGGAGGCCGAGGAGAAGTTCAAGGAGGTCAATGAGGCCAACGAGGTCCTGTCCGACCCGGAGAAAAAGGCCCGCTACGATCAGTTCGGCTTTGCCGGGGTAGACCCCAACTACGGCGCGGGAGCCGGGGGCGGCGCCTATGGCGGCGGCTTTGACTTCGGCGACCTGGGCGATATATTCGGCAGCTTTTTCGGCGGCGGCTTCGGCGGCCAGCGCCGCAACCCCAATGCGCCCCAGCGGGGCGAGAGCATCCGGGCCAGCGTGTCCATCGACTTTACGGAGGCAGCCTTCGGCTGCGAGAAGGAGGTTACGCTGGAGCGCAGCGAGCAGTGCGCCACCTGCGGCGGCAACGGCTGCGCCCCCGGCACCACACCGGAAATCTGCCCCGACTGCCGCGGCAGCGGCACGGTGCAGACCCGGCGGCAGACGCCGATGGGCGTGTTCGCCTCCACCAGTCCGTGCCGCAAGTGCGGCGGAACCGGGCGCATCATTCACCAGCCCTGCCCCGACTGCCGCGGCAGCGGTGCGGTGCGCAAGCGCAGAACCATTAAGATTTCCATTCCCGCAGGCATCGACCATGGGCAGACCATCTCCCTGCGGGGACAGGGCAACGCGGGTAAAAACGGCGGCCCGGCAGGTGATTTGCTGATTACCGTGATGGTGCGGCCCCATGAGCTGTTCCGCCGGGACGGAACGGATGTGTTCTGCGAGGCGCCGATTACCTTTACGCAGGCGGTGCTGGGTGCGGAGCTGGAGATTCCCACCATTGACGGAAAGGTGAAGTATTCCATCCCCGAGGGAACCCAGACCGGCACGGTGTTCCGGCTGAAGGGCAAGGGTATCCCGGTGCTGAACGGCCGGGGACGGGGCGACCAGTATGTCACCGTGACCATCGAAACGCCCAGAAACCTGAACCGGGAGCAGAAGGACGCCCTGCGGAAGTTCAGCGAGGCGCTGGGCGAGGGCAACTATGAAAAGCACAAGGGATTTTTCAAGAAAAAGTGAGGCAGAGGATGTATTTAGCCGACTATCATCTGCACAGCACCTGTTCGCCGGACGGGAACCTGACTATGGCCCAGGTGGCCGAGGAAGCGGTGCGCCGGGGGCTGGATGAAATATGCTTTACCGACCATCTGGACACCATCTACTGGGTAAGCAATGAACCCCGCACGGACTTTGACTGGGAAAAAGCACAGAACCAATTCCGGGAGGCACAGGCAAAATTTGGCGACAAACTGGTTATGAAGCTGGGTGCTGAACTGGGAGAAGCAAATTTGTCCTTTGAACGGGCGGAAATTTTGCTGAAAAATGCGCCGGCACTGGACTTTTGCATCGGTTCGGTGCATACTATGAGTGAAAAGCTGGCCTGCAAGGACCTGTACTATCTGGAGGAGGGCAGCGTGGAGTCGTACCGGGAGACTATTGAGGATTATCTGGATTCCGAACTGAAGCTGGCCCGGTGGGGAAAATTCAATGTGCTGGGCCATCTGACTCTGCCGCTGCGGTATCTGAAGGAGCATCTGCGGGTGAGTATGGATTTTGAGCCGTGGATGGACCGGGTTGAGGAGATCTTCGCGGAGATCATCCCCAAGGGTGTGGGCATCGAGTGCAACACCAACCGGGGAAATGAGCCGCTGCCCTATGAAAAAATCCTGCGGCGATACCGGGAGATGGGCGGCGAGATCATCACGCTGGGCTCGGATGCGCACACCGCCCGGCATGTGGGCTGTGCCATCCGGGAGCGGCAGGAGTTGCTGCGGCAGTGCGGATACAAGTATTTTTGTACATTTACGGCGGGAAAGCCGGAATTTAAAAAACTTTGAACACGGGAGAGAGCGATTATGAAAATTGCCATTGGCTGCGATCACGGCGGGTATCTGCTCAAGCAGGATATTCTGATCTGGATGGAAGAAAACGACATCGACTTTGAGGATTTCGGCTGCTTCTCCACGGAGAGCGTGGATTACCCGGAATACGGTGAGGCGGTTGCAAAAGCCGTTGTCTCCGGCCAGTGCGACAAGGGAATCGTAATCTGCACCACCGGCATCGGCATTTCCATCGCCGCCAACAAGGTCAAAGGCGCCCGCTGCGCCCACTGCACCGATCCGCTGGCGGCAGAAATGACCCGCCGCCACAATGACGCCAATGTGCTGGCGCTGGGCGCGGGACTGACCGGCCCCAATATGGCAAAACGCATTGTAGAGGTGTTCCTGAACACGGAGTTTGAAGGCGGAGAGCGCCATGTGCGCCGGCTGAAGAAGCTGGCTGACATGGACAAGTAAGCCCGCAGAGAAAACAGCAGAAAACCTTACATAACACAGGAGGGACAATATGGCTACCAAAGGATACAACAGCTACCACGGACGCATGCCGACAGGGAAGAAAATCCTGATCGTTGTACTGGTTATTCTGCTGCTGGGAGCCTGCGCCTTTCTGTATTGCCAGAATCATCTGGTATATGATGACAGCGGGAAGGTGCATCTGGAGCTGCCCTTCGGGAAGAAGGAAAAGCCCGACACAGACACGGACGGCGGCGGGACAGAGGAGAACAATGTGCCGCTGGAGCGGGAGGAGCCGCAGCGGCCCACCATTGATGTGGTGCATGGGCAGGAGCTGTCTTCCGATGTGCTGACGCGGGAGCCTGCCGGGGTGCTGCAGGAGGCGGCAGAGGCAGACACGCTGGTCATCAATGTGAAGCTGGCGGACGGAAGCTTTACCTATCAGCCGGGCTTTCCGGTAAGCAGCCGGGCAGACAGTGGGGATGCGCTGGACACGGAGCATCTGAAGGCGCTGCTGGCCAGCGGGAAGCATATGGTGGCCCAGGTCAGCGCCCTGTGCGACACGGCCTACGCCTATGACCATGTGGACGAGGCGGGACTGAAGCGCACTACGGACGGATGGCTGTGGTACGATTACAACAGCCAGTGCTGGCTGGACCCGGCCAGCGCGGTGACAGCAGACTATCTGAAGCAGGTCTGCCGGGAACTGGCAGAGATGGGATTTGACGAGATCCTGCTGGATTGGTTCGGCTATCCCACCTATGGGCGAACGGACCTGCTGGATGTGGCTGCAGATGTGAACAGAGAAAAGGTGCTGACCGATCTGGTGAGCGCAGTGCGGGAGGCAGTGCCGAAAATCACGGCGGTGTCGGTGGTGCTGCGGGAGGATAACCCGGAGGTGAGCGGCCTGACCCCCACGCTGCTGGCCGGTTTCGACCGCATTTATGCCGACAGCTACACCGTGGATTGCGATGCGCTGGTGCAGAAGCTGCCGGACAGCTTCAAGAGCGAAACGCAGTTGGTGAAGATGGTGCGCGAGGCCCAGAGCAGCGGCAGCTATATGATCGTGCAGTGACCCGAAAAAAGAAACAACGGAAAACAGCGTCTCTCCCCACAGGAGAGACGCTGTTTTTTGCCCATAGGTCAGAGAGAAAACGGCGGCTAAAAAAGGGCGGAAAAGGGGAGAAAAGACACAAGTGCCGCAGCAAGAGCGGCGGAGAGAAGGGCCTGCAGCGCCTTGCAGAGCAGATAAGGGGGAAGGCGCAGGCCGGTATCGGCCAGCACGGCGGCAGTCTGACCGTGGACTGACAGACCGCCCCAGCCCAGTATGGCGGCAGCCATGATGAAGTCGGTTTTGCCGCTGCCCAGCCGGGCGGCGCCGCCGGTAAGCTCCAGAAAGCCCAGCAGCAGCGGGTGATACAGGCCGGTAATATCCGAAAACAGAGCGGACAGGGCCATGAAGAACACGACGAAGGCGCACACCTGCAGCAGTGCCGTGGCAGAGGCGATAGCCTGCACCAGAGCGGGCAGCAGAGAAAGCGGCGGCCGGGGCGGAACAGAGGACAGGGAAGAAGGGAGAGAGGCGTGGCTGCTCCGGGGTACGGGCAGCAGCGCCACAAGCAGCGCGGCGGCCACATGAATCAGATACAGCGCAGCCCCGGCCCGGAGGCTGTGAAAGCAGCCAAGGCCCAGAATGCCGACGGCAAAGGAGGGGCCGGCGTTATTGCAGAAGGAAAGCAGGCGCTGGGCTTCCCACCGGGTGAGGCGGCCTGAGCGATAAAGCTGGGATAAGGTGCGTGCCCCCACGGGGTAGCCGCCCAGAAGCCCTAGGAAAAAAGCACTGGCCCCGACGCCGGAGACGCCGGTAAGGCGGGTAAACACCGGCCCCAGCAGGCGGCCGACGGGCCGGTCGAAGCCAAGGGAGACAAAGAGAGAGGACAGCACAAAGTAAGGCCCCAGCGCCGGAAGCACCGAGTGAGCGCACAGGGAAAGCCCACGGCGCACGGCATCCGCCGTGACGGCAGAGCGCAGAAGAAAAAGAACCATGACACCCAGCAGGGCCGCCGCCCCGAAAGCCTGCTTTTTCAAAGCTATCCCCCCTGTTCCCTTCAATCTATGAAGGGAAGCGGGGGTTTATCCGGAGGACAGGCAAGTTTTGTGCCGCCGGGCCATACGATTCTGGTACGGAGGTGGGGTATGCAGAAAAGAAAGCTGTCTCAGGTGGGGCTGGAGGCCGTGGAAAAACTGGATCTGCCGCCGGAGGTGGCAGCGGGAGCGCCGCAGGTGGAGCTGTGCGGCAACCGGCAGCTTTACATGGCGGGACACCGGGGAATACTGGCCTGCGGCACGGAGCAGGTGGACATCAACGGCGGAAGCCTGATTGTGCGGGTGCGGGGAGAAAATTTGCAGCTGCTGGCCATGACGGAGCAGGAGCTGCGGCTGGGTGGACGGATCACAGGGGTGGAGCTGGTGGAGTGACATGTATAAGCGGATTGTGAATTATTTGCAGGGCAGCGATCTGGTGCAGGTGGAGTGCGCCTGCCCGGAACGGGTGCTGAACCTGTGCTCGGCAGAGGGCGTCCCCTTCTGGGATTTGCGGTGGCAATCGGAAATCCTGCTGACGCTGCGGCTCCCCAGACGCTTTCGCGGGGCTATGGACTCCATTGCGGAAAGAACGGGGGCCACGGTGGTAACGCTGCGCCGGCGGGGGGCGCCAGTTCTGTGGGGAAGGCTGAGGCGGCGGTATGTACTGGCGGCGGCGCTGGCAGCGTTCTGGCTGGCGCTGTTCGGCGGGAACCTGTTTATCTGGGAGTTTCGGGTATATGGGAACGAGACGGTGCCTGCAGAGACGATTCTGCACGCACTGGACCGGTGCGGCGTGCGGGTCGGCACGGCAGCGCTGCGGATGGATCAGGAGAACATACGCAACCACGTGCTGCTGGAGGTGAAGGACCTGTCATGGCTGGCGGTGAATGTGAAGGGGTGCGTGGCCTATGTGCAGGTGGTGGAGCGCAAGCGCCCGCCGCAGCAGGTGGAGGAGGGCGTGATAAGCAATGTGGTGGCCCGGCGGGACGGCCTTGTGACGCAGGTGCGGGCGCTGGGCGGACGGGCGCAGGTACAGGCGGGCGAAACCGTGACGACAGGCCAACTGCTGATTTCCGGCGTAGTGGAGCAGCCCAACGGAAAGACATGGCTGACGCACGGCATGGGCACGGTGGAGGCGCGCACATGGTATGAGTTGACCGCCGCTGTACCGCTGGAAAAGCGGGAGCGGGGAGAGGAAGCTTCCAAAAAGCGGGCGTGGCGGCTGGATTTTGGCAAAAGGCAGATAAAATTGTGGGGAAGGGGTAGCATAACCGGGCCGGATTGTGATAAAATAATACGATACGATCCCCTGATGCTGCCCGGAGGGCTGCGCCTGCCGGTGACACTGGTTACGGAGGAGACAACCGTTTATCAGACGGAGACGGCCCCGCGCACGGCGGAGGAGGCCCGGCAGGAGGGCGAGGCACAGCTGAGGGCGTATTTGCAGCAGATGCTGGGGGAGAACGGAAGCATAACGGAAACGCGCTTCGAGGCGGAGCGGCAGGGACAATGGCTGCGTGTGACGATGCAGGCGGAATGCCTGGAACAGATCGGACGGGAGACGCCGGTGGAGCGGGAGAACTGAGATACAAAGGAGGCAGAAAGCACAATGGAGCAGCGCATCAGCATTGAGCGCATGGAGGAGGCGGCAGACCTTTTCGGCTCGTTTGACGAAAATATCCGGCTGCTGGAGACGGAGTTTCATGTTGCGGTGGTGAACCGGGAAGGCGAGATTCTGATAAACGGCGAGCCGGAGGAGGTGCTGCTGGCGACAGAAGCCATCCATGCGCTGCTGCAGCTGATCGCCAAGGGAGAGCACATCGGCGAACAGCATGTGCGGTATGTCATCGGTCTGTGCCGCAGCGGCCAGGCGGAGCGGGTGACGGAGCTGACGCGGGATGTGATCTGCATCAGCGCCAAGGGCCGGCCCGTCAAGGCCAAGACCATCGGGCAGAAGGAGTATGTGGACACCATCGCAAAGCAGTCTGTTACCATCGGGGTGGGGCCTGCCGGTACCGGCAAGACCTATCTGGCGGTGGCGGCTGCCGTGGCGGCCTTTCGGGAGAAGCAGGTCAACCGCATTATCCTGACACGCCCGGCGGTGGAGGCAGGGGAGCGGCTGGGCTTTCTGCCCGGCGACCTGCAGAGCAAGGTGGACCCCTATCTGCGGCCGCTGTACGACGCGCTGTTTGACATGCTGGGCGCGGAAACCTATCAGAAATATCTGGAAAAGGGGAATATCGAGGTGGCGCCGCTGGCCTATATGCGGGGCAGAACATTGGACGACAGCTTTATCATTCTGGATGAGGCCCAGAACACCAGCCGGGAGCAGATGAAGATGTTCCTGACCCGCATGGGCTTTGGCTCCAAGGTGGTTATCACCGGGGATGTGACCCAGATTGACCTGCCCGGAGACAAGCCCAGCGGATTGAAGGAAGCCATGCGGGTGCTGAAGGGCGTGGAGGGCGTTGGCGTCTGCCAGCTGACGCAGCAGGATGTGGTGCGCCATGTGATGGTGCAGCGAATCATCGAGGCCTATGCCAGATTTGAGGAGAAGAAGAAAAAATGAGAAAGACGCATTATATCCCCATCACCGCCGATGTGCCCGGGGCGGCATCGGAGCGAAACTGCGCCCTCATCCGCAAGACCATTCGCACGGCGCTGGCAGCGGAGGGCATGACGGCGCCCTGTGAGGTGGATGTGCTGCTGACCAACGATGCGGGCATCCACGAAATCAACCGCCAGATGCGGCAGGTGGACAGGCCCACGGATGTGCTGAGCTTTCCGGAGTTTGAATTAACGCCGGGCCAGCTGCCCTCCGCCGAGGACGCAGACCCGGGGACGGGACTGATTCCGCTGGGAGACATGGTACTGTCCATGGAGCGGGTGGCGGCGCAGGCAAAAGAATATGGACATTCCGGCCGCCGGGAGCTGGCGTATCTGGTGACCCATTCGGTGCTGCACCTGCTGGGATATGACCATCTGGACGAGGGCCCTATGAAGCGGCAGATGCGCGCCCGGGAGGATGCCATCATGGCCCTGCTGGGGCTGGAGAGGTAAGGCGGGAGAACGGATTGCCACACCGGTCTGCGGACCGGTTCGCAATGACAGGCCGAGAGAGCGGCTGGGCTGCGGCAAGAGAAGCGAAGGAGTGGAGCTATGAAGAAAAAGCGCATTTTCCTCATTTCCCTGGCGGCCGTTCTGCTGGCGGCAGCGGTGTATGCGCTGTACTATTTCAATTTCCTGCCAAACAGGAAATACAGCAATGAGGATTTCGGCATTGTGCCGTATGTGAGCGGCGTGGACAAGGATGGGGACGGGGTAGACGATCAGACGGACATCCTGCGCTCTGTCCGGGCATATCTGGACACAAAGCCCCGGTACAAAAGCCAATATTATGCCACGGGCTACCCGGACGACGAATTCGGCGTGTGTACGGATGTGGTGGCCTTCGGCCTGCTGGGCGCCGGGTACGACCTGATGGCGCTGGTGGACGAGGATGTGCGGGCACACAGGGAGCAGTACGCCATAGAGGATGTGGACAGGAACATCGACTTCAGGCGAGTGGAGAATCTGATGATCTACTTCAAAAACACTGCCATAGCCCTGACCACGGACATCCGCGACATCGAGCAGTGGCAGGGCGGGGACATCGTGATCTTCAAAAATCACATTGGCATCGTGTCCGACAAGCGAAACAGCCGGGGGACCCCCTTTGTGCTGCACAACAGCAATCCCGTGCAGCGGTATTATGAGGAGGATATTTTAGCTCGCAGGGATGACCTTGTGGCGCATTACAGGATAAGCTGACGGCGGCAGGACGGGACGATGTGGGTGTTGTCCCCTGCAAGACATTTACACAAATCAAAAATAAAAAGCTCAAAAGAAAGTTGAGGATCACCTATGAGTAACATTACAAAAACCGCGATGATTACCGTCTGCGGACGGCCCAATGTGGGCAAGTCCAGCCTCACCAACGCTCTGGTGGGGGAGAAAATTGCCATCGTATCCAACAAGCCCCAGACCACCCGCAACCGCATTTACGGCGTAGTGAACCGGGGGGACACCCAGTTTGTGCTGCTGGACACCCCCGGCCTGCACAAGCCCCGCTCCCGGCTGGGAGATTATATGGTGAAGGTGGTGCGGGAAAGCCTGGCAGATGTGGAGTGTGCGCTGCTGCTGGTGGAGCCTATTGCCCATGTGGGCGAGCCGGAGAAGATTCTGCTGCAGCGTATTCAGGAGGAGAAGCTGCCGTGCATTCTGTGCATCAACAAAATTGACACCGTGGCCAAAAAGGACGACCTGCTGGCGGTGATTGCCGCCTACAGCGAAGCATACGACGGGTTCGCCGCCATTGTGCCCATTTCCGCCCGGACCGGGGATGGACTGGAGGAGCTGCTGGGACTGCTTGCAGGCTATGCACAGGAGGGGCCGCAGCTGTTCCCCGATGGCATGACCACGGATCAGCCTGACCGGCAGGTATGCGCTGAGATTGTGCGGGAGAAAATGCTGCTGTGTCTGGAAAAAGAGATCCCCCACGGCACGGCGGTGGAGGTGACCCGGTTTTCCGAGCGGGACAGCGGCATTATCGACCTGGATGTGACCATTTACTGCGAGAAAGCCAGCCACAAGGGCATTATTATCGGAAAGCGCGGCGACATGCTGAAAAAAATCAGCTCCATGGCCCGGCGGGATATTGAGAAATTCATGGGCACCAAGGTGTACATGGAGACATGGGTGAAGGTCAAGGAAAACTGGCGGGACAACATGAACTTTATTCGCAGTCAGGGCTACGACGAGGGCTGAGGCTGCGGGGAAATTCTTTTGCCGTTTGAGAGAATCCTCTGAATTCCTGCCGGCTGTGAGCGGCAAATTCTGCGAGGCTATTCGGAAAGCAGCGGAAAGAACCAGTTCTTTCCACGCATGACAGGCCCCTGCGCCACGCAAGCTATGGCTTGGAGGTGGGCGCTGTGGGCGACTATTGGAGTTTATTTATGGCCACAGGGGCGCCGGAGTTTTATATGCTCTACCGCTCCTGTCGGGAGGAGGAGCCGTATGCCCCCGGAACAGGTGAAAATCGTAGACCACGGCATTGTACTGCGGGAGACGGAGACAAAGGAAACGGACAAGATTCTCACGGTGCTGACGGAGCAAATGGGTAAAATCTCTGTGATTGCCCGGGGCGCGCGGCGGAAAAACAGCCGCTTGGCTGCCGGATGCCAGACGCTGGCCTATTCGGAAATGACCCTTTACAGGCGCGGGCGGTGGTACTATCTGGACGCGGCTGACCCGCTGGAGCTGTTTGACGGGCTGGGACGGGAGCTGGAACGGCTGAGCCTGGGCAGCTATTTTGCGGAACTGACGGAGTTTCTGGCGGGGGAGGAAACCCCTGCGCCGGAGCTTCTGCGGCTGCTGCTGAACGGACTGTTTGCTCTGTCGGCACTGGGAAAGCCGGAGGAGACGGTGAAGCCTGCCTTTACCTTCCGGCTGCTGGCCCTGTCGGGATTTGAGCCGCTGGCGGACGGCTGCGCCGTGTGCGGCGCGGAACAGCCGGAGGAGCCCATGCTGGATGTGGTGCAGGGGTTTGTCCACTGCCGCCGGTGCAAGCAAAAAGGGGGGCTGAGCCTGCCCCTGACAGGCGGCAGCCACCGGGCGCTGCGGTATATCCTGCATTGCCCGGACAGAAGACTATACAGCTATTCCCTGCCGCCGGACGGGCTGGCTGCACTGGACCGGGCGGCGGAGGCCTTTGCCAGCGCCCAGCTGGAGCGCAGCTTTCGCACGCTGGACTATTACAAGTCCCTGAAGGACGGCCTTTCGGCCGGAGGCACATAGTAAGTATGCACTGAGGAAATAACGATGAATACATTAGCAGAAAAATCCATACAAACACTGGAGCTGCCCACGGTGCTGGGACAGCTGGCCCAGCAGGCCGTCAGCGACGAGGGAAAGGAACGGTGCCTGCATCTGCAGCCTGTGTCCGGGCTGGAGGAGGCCCAGAGATTACAGGAGGAGACAGAGGCGGCGCGGGGACGGCTGGCCCTGCACGGAAGCCCCAGCTTTTCCGGGGTGAAGGATGTGTCCCGGGCGCTGAGCCGGGCGGAACACGGCGGCATGCTGAACACCCGGGAGCTGCTGGACATTGCGGGGCTGCTGACCGCCTCGCGCCGGGTATGGGAGTACGACAGAGAGCGGCAGGGCGAAAAGACCGTGCTGGACCACCTGTTTTCCGCCCTGCACACCAACAAATATCTGGAGGACAAAATCCACGGCGCTATTCTGGATGAGGAAACCATCGCAGACACCGCCAGCGGGGAGCTGGCGGATATACGGCGGAAGATGCGGCAGGCATCCAGCAAGGGCAGGCAGATTTTGCAGCGGATTATTTCTTCGCCCTCCTATGCCAAGGTGCTGCAGGAGGCCCTTATTACCCAGCGGGACGGACGGTTTGTGGTGCCGGTGAAGGCAGAGTACAAGGGTAGCCTACCGGGCCTTGTCCACGACATTTCTTCCTCCGGGGCCACGCTGTTTATTGAGCCTATGGGCGTTGTGCAGGCCAACAACGAATTGAAGGAGCTGCAGGCCCGGGAGGAAAAGGAGATCGACCGGATTCTGCGCATTCTTTCCGGAGAGTGCGCCGCACAGATGATGAACATCCTCTACGATTATGACATTCTGGTGCAGCTGGATGTGATTTTTGCCCGGGCGCAGCTGAGCTACCGCATGAACGCTTCCCGGCCCCGGCTGCAGCGCCGGGGCGGCATTACCCTGCGCCGGGCGCGGCATCCGCTGCTGGACAGCGCCAAGGCCGTTCCTATCTCACTGGAGCTGGGGAACCAGTATGACACGCTGGTCATTACCGGACCCAACACCGGCGGCAAGACGGTGACGCTGAAAACGCTGGGTCTGCTGACGCTGATGGCCCAGTGCGGCCTGCAGATTCCGGCGGATGACGGCAGCGCGCTGCGGGTATTTGACCGGGTGCTGGCGGATGTGGGAGACGAGCAGAGCATCGAGCAGAGCCTGTCGACCTTTTCGGCCCACATGTCAAACACGGTGGAAATTCTCCGGCAGGCGGATGAAAACAGCCTGCTGCTGTTTGACGAGCTGGGGGCAGGCACCGACCCGGTGGAGGGCGCGGCGCTGGCCATTGCCATCATCCAGGACGGACGGCGCAAGGGAGCGCTGATTGCCGCCACCACCCACTATGCGGAACTGAAAACCTTTGCCATGACCACGGCGGGCGTGGAAAATGCCAGCTGCGAATTTGATGTGGCTACTTTGCGGCCCACCTACCGGCTGCTGATCGGCATCCCCGGCAAGTCCAACGCCTTTGCCATTTCCCGGCGGCTGGGGCTGGACGAGAGGGTTATCGAGGCGGCCAAGGCCCAGATGGACAGCGAGTCCATCCGCTTTGAGGATGTGCTGACCCAGCTGGAGGAAAAGCGCCAGCGGCTGGAAAAAGCCCAGCTTGAGGCCGACCGCCTGTGGCAGCAGCGGCAGGAGGATGCCCGGAAGGCCCGCACCTATCGCGAGCAGATGGAAAAGGCCAAGGAAAACGCCCGCAGCAAGGGCGAGGCCGAGGCCAGACGCATCGTGCGGCAGGCACAGGCACAGGTGGACGCCATTTTTCAGGAGCTGGATCAGCTGCGGCGCCAGCAGCAGAAGCAGGCGGATTTCCAGCAGATGAACGATGCCCGGGTATCGGTGCGCAAGCACATGAATGCCGCCGAGGAGGCGCTGCACCTGCGGGAGGAACAGACGCCGGAGCCTGCCGCGCCGGCCCGGCCCATTGAAAAGGGCGATGTGGTGGAGCTGCCCGGTGTGCGCACGGCGGCAACGGTGCTGTCCGTACAGGCGGATGGGAGCCTTGTTTTGCAGGCGGGCAAGATGAAGATGACGGTGAAGCCCGGACAGGTGCGCCTGATTGAGGATGCAAAGCAGGCACAGGAGAAACGGAAAAAGCAGCAGGCTGCCCGGACGGCTGCCGCTCCCACGCTGAACCTGCAGAGCCGCGCTTCCTCGGAGCTGGATATAAGAGGCTACGAGACGCTGGAGGCGGAGAGCGTGGTGGAAAACTATCTGGACGCGGCGGTCATGGCCAAGCTGGAGACGGTGACCATCATCCACGGCAAGGGCACCGGCGCGCTGCGCAAGGCCGTGCATGAGGTGCTGCGGCGCAGCCGAGTGGTGAAGGAATTCCGGCTGGGACGCTACGGCGAGGGGGAGGCCGGCGTGACGGTGGTGACGCTGAAATAGTCCGGTTTTGTGGAAAAAGTAGAAAGTGCTGTAGCTTCTTTTCGGGAATGTCTACATTTTCGTGGTTTTAGACATTGCATTTTTTGCCACTTTCGGTATAATATCAAGTGTTAGGCTATTTGTACTTTTCCCAAATTTTGCGGAGTGCGAAGGAGAATCGGGTATGTATACACAGGAAATTACAGTCAATAACGAGGTTGGTCTGCATGCAAGACCCGCCACCTATTTCATCCAGAAAGCCAACGAGTTCAAGTGCGGCATCTGGGTGGAGAAGGACGAGCGCCGCGTCAACGCCAAGAGCCTGCTGGGCGTGCTGAGCCTGGGCATCGTGGGCGGCACCACCATCACCCTGATTGCAGACGGCCCGGACGAGAAAGAGGCCGTGGAGGCCCTGAGCGAGCTGGTCAACAGCAATTTCGGCGAATAACAGAAAAATCGGAGGGCGGCTGCGGACAGCAGCCGCCTTTATCTGTCTGTTTTTCGAAAAAAGGGCGGGCGGACAGAAAAAAGTCCCGGTTTTGGCGGGCTTTCTCAGGGAAAACCCTTGCATTCGCCATGGGAATGTGCTATATTGGTTCCGTAAGGTATGCTATTGACAGAGTGGGCTTCGTAGTCCGCTCTTTTTGTTGGTCAAATTCCGCGCCTTAAAAATCAGGGAAAGTGAGGAGCCCGAATGAAAAAAGTGACGGAACTGGTGGCGGAGCTGGCAGCTCCCGTGGCAGAGGAAAACGGCTGTGAGCTTTGGGATGTGGAATACATCCGGGAGGCCGGCCAGTGGTATCTGCGGCTGTATCTGGACAAGGAGGGCGGCGTGGATATTCTGGACTGCGAAAATGTCAGCCGCAAGGTCAGCGACCTGCTGGACGAGATAGACCCCATCGAGGGCAGCTATGTGTTCGAGGTGTCCTCTGCCGGGGCGGAGCGGCCGCTGAAGCGCCCATCGGATTTTCAGCGCTTTATGGGCAGCGCCGTGCTGGTGAAGACCTATAAGCCGGTGGACGGACGCAAGGAATTTCCCGGCGTTCTTGCAGGGTATGAGGACGGCGCGGTGACGCTGGAGCTGGCGGGCGGAAAATCCATGCGCTTTGAGAAGGCGGACATTGCACTGGTGCGCCTGCGGGTAGAGTTTTAAAACGAACCGGATTGGAAAGTTTATAACAGAACAGGAGAGGATATAGATATGAAATGCGATGAAATCTTCGCCGCGCTGGCGATGCTGGAAAAGGAACGGGGCATTCCGCAGGATTTTATGATGGAAAAGATCGTGCAGGCACTGATTACAGCCTACAAGCGTGACCACGAGGATGTGGAAAATGTGGAAGTGGATGTGAATGAGGAAAAGCGCGACCTGAAGATGTTCGTGGTGAAGGAAGTGGTGGAGGAGGTTGAAAACCCCGCCGCCCAGATGTCCGCCGAGGAGGCCAAGGCCATCTCCGCCAAATACCATGTGGGCGACACCGTCCGCATCCCGGTGAAGAATGTGGATTTCGGCCGCATCGCCGCCGGAAACGGCAAGCAGGTGATTATTCAGGGCCTGCGGGAGGCGGAGCACGGCATGATTTATGACGAGTTCAACTCCAAGCAGCATGAGATTCTCACCGGCACTGTGCTGCGCGTTGATCCCCGCACCGGCAATGTGACCCTGCGCCTGGGCGTGGGGGCAGAGGCAACCGACGCGGTGCTGACCCTGAACGAGCAGGTTTCCGGCGAGACATACACCGAGGGCCAGATGGTGAAGGTATATCTGGTGGAGGTGCGCCGGGGTACACGGGGGCCGCAGATGCTGATCTCCCGCACCCACCCGGGCCTTGTGAAGCGGCTGTTTGAGCTGGAGGTTCCCGAAATCTTCGACGGGACGGTGGAAATTCGCTCTATCGCCCGGGAGGCAGGCAACCGCACAAAGATGGCGGTGTATTCCTCCGATGAAAATGTTGATCCCATCGGCGCATGCGTCGGCCCCCGGGGGCAGCGCGTGGGCGCCATTGTGAACGAACTGCAGGGCGAGAAGATCGACATCATCCCCTACAGTGAGGAGCCCGCCAAGTTTATTGCCGCCGCATTGGCTCCCGCCGATGTGATCGGGGTGACGCTGGCAGAGGAAGGAAAGAGCTGCCGGGTCATCGTGCCCGACGACCAGCTGAGTCTGGCCATCGGCAAGGAGGGACAGAATGCCCGCCTGGCCGCACGGCTGACCGGCTACAAGATTGACATCAAGCCCGCCTCCTATCAGGAGGAGAACTGAGCCTGACGAACGGAGGTGCGCCATGCAAAAGGTACGCAAAATTCCCCAGCGCCAGTGTGTCGGCTGCCGCACCATGAAGGACAAGAAAGAGCTGATACGCATTGTGAAAACGCCCGAGGGGCAGATCGTGGCGGACGCTACCGGAAAGAAATCCGGGCGGGGCGCGTATATCTGTCCGAACCCCGAGTGCCTGAGACGGGCCAGAAAGGCCCGGGCGCTGGAGCGGGCCTTTGACACCGCCATTCCGGCGGAGATTTACGACGCGCTGGAGGCGCAGATGGAAGGATAACACGAAGTGGAACGGATCTTATCATTGATCGGCCTGGCCCACAAGGCGGGCCGGGTAGAGATCGGCGAGGAGCCGGTTGGCTCCGCCGCCCGGGCGCGGCACGCCCGGATTATTCTGGTGGCATCTGACGCTGCCGCCGGGACGGTGCGCCGGGCACAGTCCTTTGCCCGCAGCGGCGAGTGCCTGTGCCTGTTGATTCCGGCGGAAAAGGAGAAGCTGGGCCGGGCGCTGGGACGCAGCAGCTGCGCCATGGCGGCCATTACGGACATCGGCTTTGCAGACGCCGTGGCGAAGAAGCTGGCTGCCCTGCGGCCAGAGGAATTTTCCGATGCGTCGGAGCGGATGGCCCTGAAGGCCCAGCGGGCCAGAGAGCGGCAGAGGGAGCAGCTGGCCCACGAAAAAAATGTGCGTCAGGGCAAGCGCCGCGCCGGGACAACGGCGGGAAAGGCTGACCGGAAGGAGACCCCGGAGAGCGCCCCGCGGCGCTCAGAAAAGGGATGCGCGCCCCTGAAAAAGACGGCCGGAGGACCGGAGAACGCGTCCGCAGCGAAAAAAAACGGCCGCACGGAGGGGAAACGCCCCGCCCCACCCAAACGGGATCGGGCAGCTGCTGCCCGGCAGCGGGGCAAGGCGGAGGCGCGCCAGCGCTTTTTGGGGAGCAAGCCCGTGAAAAAGGGCAAGGGCTCCCGACAGAAGAACAAGTAATATCAGCACGCAAGTGCGTTCGTATCACGATGGAGGTGGCTTTATTTGGGTAGCGTAGGTAACAAATACAGAGTGCATGAGGTGGCCAAGGACTTTGGTCTGCCCACCAAGCAGATCACGGAGATCCTGACCAAGTATGCGGAGACTCCCAAAAATCACATGCAGGTGCTGGAGGATCATGAGCTGTCTCTCATCTTTGAGTATCTGACCCAGCACAATCAGGCGACAGGCATTCAGGAAATCTTTGCCGAGGGCGCCAAGGCGGATGCCGGGAAGAAGGCGGAGCCGGCAAAGTCGCAGGAAAAGAAGCAGGAGTCTGCCAAGGCGGCCGCTCCCGCCTCCAATGGCGGCCAGACGCAGCCCGCGGGCAGAAAGCAGCAGCAGGAGAACCGTCCTGCCCAGAAGCCCCAGCAGCCTGCCAGCCGGGTCCCCAAGACCAAGGTGGTGGACACCAGCAAGGCCACCAACATCAATCTGGCCAAGTATGACGAAAAGCTGCAGGATATGGCGGATGCCCGCAGCCGGGGCCGCCGGGATCAGCAGCAGACCCAGGGCAAGGAGAAATTCCGCAACCGGGGCCGCCGGGACAACAATTTCGCCAGCAGCAAGCGCAAGCA
>ERZ772867.2538-NODE-2538-length-17472-cov-6.439054_pt1 | contig 17472 bp, 7 predicted proteins | sample MGYA00511341_ERZ772867 | MGnify/ENA primary metagenome ERZ772867 (study PRJEB29015, sample SAMEA2737707) | human gut metagenome | biome: human gut; feature: human-associated habitat; material: faeces | place: China | collected 2012 ... | reverse complement strand
TTTGTTGCTCAGGCACTTATAAATAATGTTAAACTATAGTGTTGCGGAATTAAGGATATTTATGTTCTGCAGAAATGTACTTGATGGCATTTATTATATTTTTGTGGCTTTTGTTACCACGTTTGTTGTCACCATTTTGCGTACATTCCCCATGAATGATTGCATTTTCTTTAAAACAGATTAATGCTTCTTCTAAATTCTTGATTTTCATAACTATTGGTTTGCAATATCTAAAACTAAATTCCCTGTAAGGTAAGCTTCTGACGTATTTAATTCTATATTTTTATTTATTTCTTTAATGACTTTTCCGTCTAGCGGTAGCAGACCTTCGTATGAGAGACTTCCGATCTTTAAGTTATATCTGGATAGTATTTTTGTGATGTCTGAAACTATACGGCTTTCCTTCGCTTTTTTGTTAAAATATTCGCCATGTGGAATGTTTATGTTCCTGTATTCCTCCATAGAAGTATAGATGGAATTTTCATTCCACATTTCTGTTCTTATAAATATTTGTTGAAGCCTAGAGAGGGGAATATTTTCTTTATTTTGTTTTTCTATGACGGTGGACAAAAAATCCAAAGTCTCTTTATAACTAAGTTTCGAATATTTTTTATTAGTTTGGTATTTTACAAAGATAGAGAAGTTTCCTTTTTCAGTGATTTGGATATCTATAACAGGGATAGCCTCATTATCTTGTATATAGGCATGATACTCCATACTTTTTATAAAAGGATAAGACGATTGTCCTAATTGTTCTTTAATCTCTATTGAGTTTTTATGATTTCGTTTCTGCTTCGAATTGCACGAAATCATAAGTAATAACATCATAATGAAGATAATTTTGTTATACATATCGAGTATTTTTTTTTATTTTAATGAAATATTTCTGTTCTCAAATCTTTGTAGGGAGTTATGTTCCCGCTTCCTGATCCCCATTTTGAACGATAAACTATATCAACATGACCAGATACACCTTGGTCGCTCCATTGTTTATTAGGGTATTGGAAGATTAAACAATTCCTGGCGTATTTACCTTTGCTTATCGTTCCTAATCGGTATTTGGATAGATATTTTGCCATTTCTGAAGCATTAAGAAAATAGTTATACCCATCTGAGCCTTTCAACGTCCCTCTTAAATGTGGAATGTACATTCCACTTTTATTAAGTGCATAGCTTAATCTTATGGCGCATCCGTTTTGAATCTCACTTGCTATGGCACCAATCTCACCTCCAATTTCAGAGCAAAGTTTACCTATTCCTACCCAACGTTCGTTTTCATAGGAAATTTGTATATATTCATCGTATATTTTTTTTAAAACTTTGTCGGAAAAATGATGGTGAGCCCAATCGTTTAAAATCAACGAAAAGGCTCCTGTGATGGCTCCATTTGCGAACTTACCACCGCCAATTTCATCTACAAGACCGCTCAACATGGAGTTTGCTGTGATTTCTCCTGCTTTTCCTAATGATCCAAGATTGTTATCTATAAAATAGCCACCAGCGGAAGATGTTAATCCCATCATAAAACCATGCACGGCATTACCACCTTGTAGGGCATCTAACCCACCTTCGGTAAATGTATGTTTAAAAAGGGACGCTACTAAGTCTTCGTCTGCAGATATGTTGTTTAGGCATCCTGAGACAGCCCCCCAAAAGCCTCCCACCATAGTGTTTTTAGCTATTTGTCCAAAATTTGAACCATTCAATAAGGACACAGTTAACGCACTGGCTGCACCACCTGCAGCACCAGCTGCGACAGCGACTCCAAAAGATGCCCCTGTGCCAGCTGTTAATACCGTTACACCTATACCTACTACAGCTGCGGTTAATGATTTCCAGTTCTTACTGAACCAACTATAGCCCGAAGGGTCTGTCAATGACAGAGGGTTGTTCATGCAATAGCTGTATCGGTAGAATCCTTGTGGATTGTCGGGTGCTTGAACGAATGGGTCAGGTGAGAGGAACATACCGGCGACAGGGTCATACATTCTTCCGTTCATGTTGATCATCTCAAATTGGTCAATGTGCTCATGCCCTCCAAAGCCTCTATCGTATAGGGCATCGGCGTTTTGGATAGTGGCATAAGGAAGCCAAGTGCTTGGATTACGTCGGCATCCCCAAGCGTCATAGCTTAGCTCTTGAGAAAGTTTTCCTTTTTCATCGGAGTAAGCTTGAATTGAGCCTAAGTGGTCGTGATGCAGGTAATTTGTGGTAGTTTCATCCGTAGATGTTTGTTTCACCATTGCGATTGCCTTATCCTGTACAAAAATATAGTTGATATCTTGCCTATTTCCATTCTTTTGATAATGTTCAAATAGGTTGCCAATATAATACTTGCTTTCTCCTGCAAGCGTTGACATGATACGATTACCATCAGGACCATAGGTGATGGTCATTTCTGCGTTTCCATTTTGTGCATAGCTTATTTTGCTGAGAGAATTGTATGTGATTTTATTCCAATCTCTCAACTCATATTTGCGGTCTTTGATTTCCGAAAGTCTACCTGCGTCATCATATACATAGCTGCCAACGTCTGACTTAGAAGCAATTCTACCATCAGCATTATATGTGATTCTTTGCGCTTCGCTACCATTCTTGTAAACCCGTGTTAAGCGATGGCAATAGTCGTATTCAAATGTTTCGTGCAGATTTTTGGACAAGTTATGCCGTGAGGTGAGATTGCCGATAGCATTAAATGTATAACTCCAGTTTTGAATGCCTGGAGTACTGATGCTTGACAATGTTCCTACTTTTTCGTCATAGGTAGTAGTCGTGGTTAGACCATTCCCCAGTTCTTCACTTTCTATTTGCCCACGTGCGTTAAGTTTTTTTAATTTCCAATATACTTTTCCTGTTCTGTAGTTTTGTACAGCTGTTTGTATACCACAGGATGAATATATGTTTTGGATTTTTAGACCATTTGGATATGTAATCACATCAGGTAAACTGAGTGCATTGTAACTCGTTTGAATAGTAAAGCTGTTTCCGTTGACAACAGTTTGTTCAGATACGACTCTGCCATAACTGTCGTATTTGTAATTTATAGAAGGTCCCCCTTGTACTTGCTTTTTGTCTAAGGCTCCTTTCCAACCTCTATCATACTCATATATGATGGTCATGTCTGGGCGAGTCTCCTTTATTAAACGTCCTCCATCATCGTATTGATAGCTTGTCGTGCCATGCCCATCTGTATGGGATATCAACTCACCATAGGCATTGTATTTATAGGTTGATACACCAAGAACTGGGTCTGATAGTCTTGTGCGGTTGCCTGCTGCGTCATAAGAAGCTTGCAATTTTGCTAAGCCTGTAGTGTAAACACAGTTACCCCGATAGTCATATTCATATTTTATGCTGCCACCTTGTGCGTCTTGGCTTTCTGCTAAATTGCCGTTAGTATCTAACTTACGAGATGTACGAGTATGATTAGGGTTGAACGTAAATGTGTATAATCCACTATACTGGTAGATATATGAAGCCCCGTTTGGTGCAGTTTGAGTGGTAGTTCTTCCTACGAAATCATACTCGTTTTTGTTCCAATAGATAGTGCTGCCATAAAAATAGGGTTCAGAGGTTCTTGTCACTTGCCCTTTATTATCATATTCTGTATCCTGAAAAATACGCTGTGCATCCAAAGATTCCGTTATAGTTCGGATTACTCTACCCAAACAATCATAAAAATTAAGTTTGTATGGTTTGCCTGTTGCTTTCTCGTAAGTGAAATATAGGGCATGAGATGGCGCATCTGTCATTCCTTCGCTCCATCCTATGGTATATACTTCCTTTTCTATAGGATTATTGCTTTGAAGTAATCTGCCAAATGCGTCATAGCTATTATTGGTGACGATGCCGTTTTCATCAGTGGAAGACAGTATGTTGCCAAATATCTCGTCTTGGGTATATCTCGTTACAAAGTCAAGACTAGATGTGGAGGCTGTCATCAGTCTACCCTTCGAGTCATATTGCGTCTGGGTAGTACGTGGTACAGTACCATCATCTGGACTAATCGTACTTTTTATGATGTTGCCAAAAGAGTCTCGTTCGTAAGTCTTTGTATAGCCTAATGCCTTATTGGAGGCAAGGGCATGCTCTTCTTGTAGAAAACTTGTGTTTTGGTCATATTTGAAGTAGGCGGTTTCGCTACTTCCGCTATTATGGTTGCTGTGATACGTATGCGCCATAGTGAGACGTCCTAGTCGCCAAAGTTCCTCGTCGTTTTCATATTGGTTGAATGTTTGCGTTGTTACATTTCCATCCCTAGTGTTTATACTCGTAGGGTTGCCATAGTCATCATATGTTATAGTTGTCGTTATGTCCTTAAGTACGCTTGATGAATTGTACTCGTAATTTTTCTTTACTATTTTAGTTGGTAAGTAAGTATAATGGTTGACTGCTTTTTTACCATATTTAATAGTGTTGATATATGTAGCCTCTGCCACAATATGGTTATTGACATAGGTCTTCTGTTCCTTGATTCCGCCTGCATATGTTAAAGAATCAAATTCGTATTTTGTAATAGAACTTGTACTGGTTGACTCGTCATTAGCGGTAAAAGTCTCAAAGCCCAAAAATCCCCTGCCATCCATATGAAAAAGGGCATTGGAATATTTATAACTATTTTTTTTTATTCCACCGATGCCATTTGGGGTCTTGATAGTGCTAACTACAGGGTAAGACAAACCTACCGATGCTACGGGATACTTGGAAGAATTCCCACGTTCGAAGACATCGTTGTCAGATAGGTATTTGTATTCTATGTTTGTCTCGTTGCCTAATCCATCGACAATCTTATTTAACAAGTTGTTGTGTCCATTAGGCATTAAAAATAATTGATATCCATCCCAATTGCTTTTATTCCAATCTGAAGTGCAGATGAAATCTTCTTTTCCGTCACCGTTGAAATCTCCCGTATAGAAGTGCCACTTGTCCAGAGCGTAGACATTTGCACCAGCATCTTGTCTGTTAAACCCTCCTCGTCCGTTACCAAGAAAGACCATAGGCTTGGTCATGTTTGAACCGGAAGATTCCAAATCAATAAGTTGAATGTCATCGTACCCATCACCATTAAAATCAGCAACAAATTTCTGCTTTTTACGGGCATCTTCCATCTTAGGTACATAAGTTTTTTCAAAGGTTCCGTCTCCCTTTGAAAATAGTATGCACCATTGTGACCATCCATTTTCGTTTGGATCATCTTGCCAAGAAGTAAGAAGCATGTCGCTCTTGCCATCACCATTGAAATCGCCAAAGGTAATGCCGTGTTTTTGGGTAGGCCATAATATCTTATCTTTTTTGATGAAAGAACCAAATCCATTGCTTTGGAGCACTAGGGTTCCTGTGTCTGTTAGATTTAGCACATCAATTAAACCGTCGCCATTTATGTCGGCAAACTCCACGCGATAGAATTGTTCTTCACACTGTCCTGTTGAAGTTCCGCCAAGTGGTTTTATTGTTCCATTAGAGTTGGGATAAGATGCTAAAACTCTATAGTCTTTCTTTCCTTTATTCCATAGAAATAAATCCATTGCCCCGTCACCATTTACGTCTATAGGTTGTAATTCGTAATCTTTGGGAAGTGAAATTATATCTTTTAGTTGTAAGTAAAAACTACCATCGCTTTTTCTAAATGAGAGGTATAAGTCACAATTGTAAGCAATGTTGTTGCAATACCTTTTGATGGCAATATCTGTAGTTCCATCACCATTGAAATCTCCACAGACAACTTGTTTAACTTCTCCATCGTTTTTCCATTGCCCTTCAAATGCTTTGGTAAAATATGTTCCGTGGCTGACGAAGAACTTACGTCCAGTCCAACCTGCATCTTTATTCTCTGGGATGGCTAGAAAATCAGTTTTCCCGTCACCATTGAAATCTCCTGTTATTAGTTTTGCCTTGTGGATGGAAGCAGTCTTATCGTAATTCTGATTAGATATTTTGAATTGCTCCACTGTTTCCCAATTGAAAATAGTCGGATTTTTATGCATGCCGTTGGCTGTAGACTCCGTGATACTAGTTAGTAAGTTCTTTCCATTTTTCGAAGAATAGGTCGCTTTGAAATTTCTTACCTTGTTTTCACCGAAGTATACATCTATATCTGTGATTATCTTGCTTCTCCTTACTTTTTGTCCATAAATGTAAGTAGTGGGAGGCAGGCTGTTGGATGTGTAGGATAATCTAATGGAAGCGTATGGGGATAGTCCAGTCTTCTCATTGCCTGTATAGTCAATTCTGGTAGCCCACAATTCGTTTGTGTCAGCGTTTCCTGTATATTTTATAGTAAAATAATTTCCGACAGTATCCGTGACTTTGGTTACCGTCCAAAATAAAGTTTTGTTTGATGGAACGTTAAGTAATGCGAGATTTGATTGGTATTCATAGATTAATCCAGACTTCGTGTAGACTTTGAACGAGGATGGATTTGTTAATGTACCATAGGCTATTATCTTAGAGAATATGTCATTCTCAGTTCGATATTCGTAATAATCGACATCGTCACCACATTTCATTAAACGCATGCCGTCAAGGGCAAAAGCATCATGCCATGAAAAATCAACGGCTGAAGGCTGATGGTCATGATAGCGGTCTGATGGAATACGAGTAATAACAGAGAGGCCTTTTAAGTCAAAACCATAACCTAAAAGACCATCTTTAGTTCCACTGCTATAGCAAATGGATAAAGCTGGTTTCATCCCGCCTGTTCCCACGGGTACAGGTATGGGAATCTCATAACCAAGTTGTCCTAATGGTGTAACCGCAAGGTCGTCATCAATTTTTCCGACTATGCCACCTAGTGAACCGCCTGTCTCTTTGTCTGTAAAGAGTCGCTCTTGGGCTATAGTTATAATGGGTAGGATAAGAAAAAGTAATGTAAGTAGATGCTTTTTCATATTTGTGAATTATTTTTTGATTATCTTATATGAAACTCTTTTATTCAAATCTGAAACAGTTAATATATATATGCCTGGTGCGAGGTCTGATACTGTGATGGAGTATGTTGACCCAAGAATTTGTCCTTTTAATTCGACTTGTCCTGACATATTAGTGATAGCATATGTTAATGGATTCGTTGCTTTGTTAGGTAAAAAGTTTACATTTATAGCATCAGATACATAAGGTACTGGGAATATTGTTATCTTCGTTAAATTAAAAGTAGAAATGGAGTCTTTCTTTTGACGCTTTTTGCTTTCAACAGAAAGATTCTCATATGTTCTAGAGATACAATTCCCCATATTGTCATATTTGTACACCGTATGTTGAGCGTGGGTGTATACAATATTTGATAGTAAGAAACTACAGCACAGTAATAGTCGTATCATACGCTTTAATATTAGAAGTTAAATTGCAATTTGGCTGCAAATATAAGGATTTTTTTTGTAATCGACAAACTTTTTAAAAGAAAAAATCGTAGACTTGAATTTGCGAGCATTTGTCGATGTTAGAGTTACAGTGAATTCTTCACTTTTTATTAAAGTAGTAAAATCATAGTTTTTTAGATATGAATAAGCAGAGATTTGTAAAGTATCCGTAGCAAGAACCTTACAGTTTCGCTATTTTGTTGCGAAACATCATTCATCCTCTTTCAATACCTCCCGATGCGCTTTGCACGTCGGGACGTAATTTTATGGAACTCTATTACAATAATCCCGCCCTTCGCACGTTATTAATATATTAATTTAATTAGGAGAAAAAGAAAATGATAGAATATATTCATGGCGATCTGACAGAGCTGACACCTGCGCTGGCTATTGTTGAGACTGCGGGAGTGGGCTACGGACTCAATATATCGCTCAATACATATACTGCCATTCAGGGCAAACAGGAAGTGAAACTCTATGTTCACGAAGTGCTGGTGGCTGGTGGAAGAGATGACTCTTTCACCCTTTTCGGCTTTGCTACCAAACAGGAACGTGAACTCTACCGCCTCCTCATTACCGTTTCAGGAGTAGGCGGAAATACAGCCCGTATGATTCTCTCTTCACTCTCGCCACGCGAACTCTGTGAAATCATCTCTACTGGTAACGACAAGGTGCTGAAAACCGTGAAGGGTATCGGACTGAAGACAGCACAGCGAATCATCATCGACCTGAAAGATAAAATCGTGAGCCTCGGCATCGCTGACGAACTGCCAGCCAGCGGAGGCAATGTGGTGATGGTGAACAATGACGTAAAGGATGAGGCGGTAAGCGCCCTCACCATGCTCGGCTTCTCGCCGGCACCATCAGCCAAGGTAGTAGTAGATATCCTCAAGGCACAGCCTGATCTCCCGGTAGAACAGGTTGTGAAACTGGCATTGAAGCAAATCAAATAAGTTAGGAGTTTTTTGTCGATGAAACAGAAGCAAAGATTCATATCTTTTCTATTGGCTTGGCTGATGGTGGCAACCTTCGGCTATGCGATAGCTTTGCCTCAACTTCAGGACGATAAAAAGAAAATCCGTACCAGCACAGCCCAGCCCGTGCAGCTCGATGAAGATACCATTCCCGATTCGCTGTTGCATACCCGCTGGCAGATTCAGCGCACCCAACCTTACTCCCTGAGCGACCTCTATCAGAGTCCGCTCGACCTGAAACGTCCTGATAATCTGCAATATCAGGTAGTCTACAACGATACCATCGACCGCTATATCATCGGCAACCGCATGGGCTCAACCTGGCTTTCGGCTCCTATCATGCTCACTCCGAAAGAGTATCTTGCATGGACCGAACAGCAGCAGCGCAACAGCTACTTCCGCAAGCAGAACGATGAAATCTTCCAGGCAAAAGGCAAGGAGAAGTTCGATTTCTCAGATATGCACTTCGACTTGGGACCTGCCGAGAAAATCTTCGGTCCTGGTGGCATCAGAGTGAAGACTCAGGGTTCTGCCGAACTCAAGTTCGGTATCAACAAGAAAAACATCGACAATCCTTCGTTGCCTATCCGCAACCGAAAGACGACGATGATGGATTTTGATGAGAAAATCAATCTCAACGTCAACGGAAAGGTGGGCGATAAGGTGAACATGAATCTGAATTACAACACCGATGCCACCTTCGATTTCGATGCACAGAACATGAAACTGAAGTACGACGGCAAGGAAGATGAAATCATCAAACTCGTTGAGGCGGGCAACGTCTCCTTCCCTTCCAACTCTTCGCTCATCAAAGGCGCCAGCAGTCTGTTTGGTGTTAGAACCGATATGCAGTTTGGCAAACTCAAGCTGCAGATGGTAGCTTCGCAGAAGAAAAGTGCATCGAAGAGCGTATCTACCAGGGGCGGTGTGCAGCTCACTCCTTTCGAACTGAATGTAGCCGATTATGAGGAGAACCGCCACTTCTTCCTCTCCCAGTATTTCAGAAATCATTATGATGCCTGGATGCAGAAACTTCCTAATCTCACCACGGGCATCACCATCAACCGTGTGGAGGTGTGGGTTACCAACAAAACCGGCAATACCACCAATACCCGAAACATCGTAGCCCTGACCGACCTGGGCGAGAACCAGAAACTGAGCAACCCGATGTGGGCGGCGAGCGGACAGGTGCCTTCTAACCAGGCGAATACTGAGTATGCGGCGATGACAGGACAGTATGCTGCTGCCCGTGACATCGACCAGGCTGCAACCACTCTCGATGGAGGCGGACTGGTTGGCGGAGCCGATTATGAGAAGCTGGAGAGTGCCCGTTTGCTCAATTCTTCAGAGTATACGGTCAATACTGCATTGGGTTATATCTCATTGAAAACCAGTCTGCAGACCGACCAGGTACTTGCCGTAGCTTATGAGTATACATCGGGAGGCGTTACCTATCAGGTGGGTGAGTTTGCATCCGATCTCAGTGATACCAAGCAGGCACTCTTCGTGAAATCGCTCAAGAATACCAGTAACAATCCGCGACAGGGCAACTGGGGGTTGATGATGAAGAACGTTTATTATCTGGCTTCTACCGTAGAGAAGGAGAAGTTCCGCCTGGATGTGAAATACCAGAGCGATACCACCGGCGTATATCTCAGTTATATCCCCGAGCAGCAGGTGAAGGAGCAGCCTATCATCCGTGTGCTGGGCGCCGACCGTCTGGATAACAACAACAAGGCACACAGCAATGGATATTTCGATTATGTAGAAGGCTATACCATCTCTAATGGACGCGTGTTCATTCCGAAGGTAGAGCCTTTCGGCAGTTATATGCGTGATTATCTGGTCAAGCGGGGCGTGGCTGCCGACAAGGCTGAAAAGTATGCCTTTACCGAACTTTATGACAGTACGAAGACCGTAGCCAAGCAGATAGCCGAAAAGAACAAGTATCAGATTGTGGGACAGTTCAAGGGCTCTGCAGCCAATGTCATCTCGCTCGATGCCTACAATGTGCCACAGGGCTCGGTGGTCGTTACGGCAGGCGGTATCACCCTGAAAGAGGGCACCGACTATTCGGTAGATTACAGTGCCGGTGAGGTGACCATCCTGAACCAGAGCATCATCGATGCCGGTACGGCTGTCAACGTTTCTCTGGAGAGTAATACCGATTTCGGACAAACCCGAAAAACGATGTTCGGACTGAACTGGGAGTATGATTTTACCAAGAACTTCCAGTTGAGCGGTACTATCCAGCACCTCTCCGAACAGGCGCTTACCACCAAGGTATCCATGGGCTCCGAACCGCTGAAGAACACCCTTTGGGGCATCAATCTCAACTGGCGCAAGGAGAGTCAGTGGCTCACCAATGTGCTTGACAAGATACCATTCCTGCATCTTACCCAGCCATCGCAGATATCCTTTACAGGAGAATTTGCCCAGCTCATTGCCGGTGAGGCAGGTGGCACACAGGACAATGCATCTTATATCGATGACTTCGAGGGTACGAAGACCACCATCGATGTAACAACTCCTACCTCCTGGTTTATATCCAGTGTGCCTTCGCTCAATTTCAAGGACGATTACAGCGATAAGACCGGTCTGAGCAGCGGTTTCCACCGTTCGCGTCTAGCCTGGTATACCATCGATCCGCTGTTCACTCGCCGTGGAAGTTCGCTCACTCCGGGACATATCAAGGGCGACCTCAAGCAGTTGAGTAACCATTATGTTCGCGAGGTCTATACCAAGGAGCTCTTCCCATTGCGCGACCAGAGCAGTTATCAGGGCGCTACCAATACCCTGAATGTACTCAATCTGGCTTACTATCCAAGCGAGCCGGGACCATACAACTTCAATGTAACAGATTTGCAGGCTGACGGAACCCTGCAGAATCCGCAGCGCAACTGGGGCGGAATGATGCGTAAGCTGGATACCAACGATTTCGAGCAGGCAAACATCGAATACATCGAGTTCTGGATGCTTGATCCGTTCATCTATTCCCGCGAAGAGGCTGATGCTGCCGATTATGGTGGCGATTTCTACATCAACTTGGGCGAGGTGAGCGAGGATATCCTGCGTGATGGCAAGAAATTCTATGAGAGTGGCATGCCGGTGGATGGCAGCAAGAGCTACACCTATACCCAGTGGGGTAAGATTCCTACCCAGAGCACCGTGACCTATGCCTTTGCTACCACCAGTGGCAGCAGAGCCTTGCAGGATGTGGGTTTCAACGGACTGACTGATGTCGAGGAGCAGGAATTCTACAAGAGTGCTTATCTCGACCAGATTCAGGGCAAGGTGAACCAGGCGGTATTCGACAGCATCTTTGCCGATCCGGCACGTGATGACTACCACTATTTCCGCGGTTCCGACTGGGATGAGATGCGTACTCCTATCTTGCAGCGATATAAGTATATCAACAATCCTCAGGGCAACTCGCCTGACAGCGACAGCCGTTCTGAGAGCTATGATACTTCTTATAAGTCAACGCCGGATGTCGAGGATATCAACCAGGATTATACCCTCAACGAATATGAGAAATACTTCCAGTACCGTGTCAGCATCCGTCCGGAAGATCTCGTGGTGGGTAACAATCATATTGTAGATAAGCGTGAATACAGCCAGACCTGGCGTGATAATACCAAGTCTACCGTTACCTGGTATCAGTTCCGCATACCTATCGATGAGTTTGAGAGCCGTCAGGGCAACATCAACGATTTCTCCAGCATCCGCTTCATGCGTATGTTCCTCACCGGTTTCAAGAAACCTATCGTGCTGCGTTTCGGTACCTTCGACCTCGTGATGGGCAAGTGGCGTACCTATGATCAGCCGCTCGGCGCAGCCAGTGGCGGAACCCTCGACGCAAGCAGCGTGAGTCTGGAAGAGAACGGCGAGAAGACACCGGTCAACTATGTCTTGCCTCCGGGTATCAAGCGCGAACAGGATCCTAGTCAGCCTCAGTTGGTTGAGGCTAACGAGCAGGCGTTGAGTCTGGTGGTCAAGAATATGAGCACAGGTGAGGCGAAGGCGGTTTACAAGAATTCTACCCTTGATCTGCGCCAGTACAAGCGCATCCAGATGTTTGCCCATGCCAATGCATTGGAGCAGAATACCACCCGTCTGCAGGATGGTGATCTCTCAGTCTTCATCCGTCTGGGTAGCGATTACAAGAACAATTACTACGAGTATGAAATCCCGCTGAAACTCACCGAGCCACGCTCCAACTACAACCGCTATGTGCTTGCCGACTGTAAGGCGGTATGGCCTGAGGAGAATATGCTCGATGTGCCGCTGAACGTCTTTACGGCATTGAAGAAAAACCGTAACAAGGCGAAGGCACAGGGTGTGGCTTCTTATCTCGCTCCTTATTCCATGATGGATGCAGAACATCCGCAGAACAAGATTACCATCGTGGGTAATCCGAGTCTCGGCGAGGTGAAGACCATGATGCTGGGTGTGAGAAACAATTCTGCCGACATCAAGAGTGGTGAGGTATGGATAAACGAACTCCGACTCAAGGAACACAATAATTCGGGTGGTTGGGCAGCCAATGCCAACCTGAACGTACAACTCTCCGATTTGGGTAGCGTGAATGCCACCGGCAGATACATCAGCGAGGGATTCGGCGGTCTGGAAGATGGCGTGGCAAGTCGCACTACCGATAATTACGGTACCTACAGTGTGACCACATCGCTCGAAATGGGTAAGTTCTTCCCTGACAAGGCGAAGGTGAGCATACCTTTATATTATAGTGTTACCAAGGAGAAGACCACTCCTAAGTATAATCCGCTGGATACCGATATGGAGTTGAAGGATGCCCTCGATGCTGCCGGATCCAAGCATGAGCGCGATTCTATCGAGAATATCGCTGCCACCAAGATTACGCAGACCAACTTCTCCATCTCGAATGCCCGGGTGGGTATCGCTACCAAGCGTCATCCGATGCCATACGATCCAGCCAACTTCTCATTCACCTACAGTCATCAGCATCAGTATACTACGGGTGAAACGACGATGTATGAGCGCAAGGACAACTGGCGCGGAGCCTTGGATTATTCGTGGAGCCCGGTTTATAAGGCATGGGAACCATTCAAGGGACTGAAGAACAAGAGTAAGTGGCTCGACATTCTGAAACGTTTCGGACTGAACTGGCTGCCGCAGAACATAGCCTTCAATACCGAGATGACGCGCGACTACTACGAGTTGCAGGAGCGCGATATGGAAACCCTGATGAGTGGAGCTGCCGGAGTAGACTCCAAGTTGCCGCTCACCTTCAGTGAACAGTTCCTCTGGAACCGTGAGTTCTCCATCAACTGGGATCTGACCAAGAACCTGCACATGAACTTCCAGAGTGCTACCCATGCACAGATAGAGGAACCATATACACCGGTCAACAAGGATCTTTATGCCGACCAGTATCATGCCTGGAAGGACTCCGTATGGACCAGCATCCGCCACTGGGGTGCACCGCTCGACTACAGTCAGAATTTCCAGGCATCCTACAAGGTGCCTCTCAATCTGCTGCCTGTCTTCGACTGGGTGAACAGCGATGCCTCTTACAATGCCAACTATTCTTGGGAGCGCGGTACAGAGGATGAGGAGGGCAACTCGTATGGAAACACCATCAATACCCAGCGCGAACTGACATTGAACGGTAACTTCAACCTGCTGAAACTCTACAACCATGTGCCTTTCCTGAAGAAGGTAAACGATAAGTTTGACCGTACCCAGAGTAGGGCACAGATGCAGCGCAAGAAGCTGGAAAAAAAGAAAAAGAAGCAGGAAGCAAAGGAACAGGCGGCAGATCCTAAGAAGGCGTTGCCTAAGAACAAGCGTGCCTTCGAACGGGAAATCACCCTCCTGCCTGATACCACATTCAAGATACGCCACGGCAAGAATACCAAGCGACTGATTGTGAATGCCAAGACGGAAGACGGCAAAGTGTTCCCGCTTAAATATAAAAAGGTGGATAATAACCAGATCAGAATCATCTCAAAGGTAGATACTGCCATGAAGGTGAAACTCTCCGTGCTGGCTAAGGAACCGCTTGATGATAAGAAATGGTATAAGGGATTGCAGTTGGCTAGTCGCCTGGCAATGATGGTGCGCAATGTGAGCATCAACTATCGCAGCAGCTATCAGCTCACCCTGCCGGGCTTCTTGCCTAGTGTGGGGGATGCCTTCGGACAGAAGAAGGTGGGACAGATGGCACCGGGTCTTGACTTCGCCTTCGGTATGGTTGGCGACGATTATATCGAGAAGGCTAGAAACAACGACTGGCTGCTCTGCAACGACAGTATCGCAACACCAGCCACTACCAGCAGAACGGATAATCTTACGTTGCGTGCCACCCTGGAGCCTGTCAAGGATTTCAAGATTGATCTCTCAGCTACACGTACCAAGACCACGCAGAAGAGCATACAGTATATGTATGAAGGAACGCCAACCACCCAGAGTGGAGCCTTCCAGATGACTACCATTTCGCTGGGTTCGGCTTTCGAGGGAATGGGCAATGCCAATTCGGGGTATCGCAGCAAGACCTTCGAGAAGTTTGTCAACTCGCTGGCTGGTTTCAGAGATAGGGTAGAGGCTCAGTATGCCGGAACTGTTTATCCGGCTGGTTCGGCTCTGGCTGGCGGCAAGTTTGATGCTTCCCGCACACCGGTCAACCAGTATAGCAGCGATGTCATGATTCCTGCCTTCCTCAAGGCTTATACCTCGATGGGTGGCAATTCGCTTTCGGTATTCCCGGCATTGAGCCGGATGTTGCCAAACTGGACCATCCGTTACAGCGGACTGGGACGTCTGCCTTGGTTCAATGAGCACTTCAAGAGTGTCAACATCAACCACTCTTACAAAAGCGTCTTTGCAGTTGGCAGCTACAACAGTTACAGCACCTTCCAGGAGTATATGAACGGTCTCGGCTTCGTGAGTGATGCCACTACGGGCAATCCATCTCCAAGCAGCATGTTCAACATTTCGCAGGTAAGTATCAACGAGTCGTTCTCGCCATTATTGGGTATGGATGTCACATTCAACAATAATATGACGGTGAAGGCAGAATATCGCCAGACCCGTGTGTTGAACCTCAGTATGACGAGTGTGCAGCTGAACGAGGCATTGAGTAAGGACTGGGTAATCGGTATGGGTTACCGCATCAACAACTTCGATGTTTTCGGCTGGGGCGCCAAGGCCTCCCGTTCCAAGTCGAAGGGCGGCAACAAGAATGCAGCCAACAAGAATGCGTCGACCACCAAGACGGTTCAGAATGGTACCAACCATGACCTGAATCTACGTCTTGACTTCAGTTTCCGCAAGCAGGCAGCCATCGTTCGTGATATAGCCTCAATGGTAAGCAGTGCCAGCAGCGGCAACAATGCTCTGAAACTGAGTTTCTCTGCCGATTATACCTTCAGCAAACTCCTTACCATGAGTTTCTATTATGACCGTCAGACTAACACACCGCTCCTGTCGAGCAGCAGTTATCCTACCACAACGCAGGATTTCGGCCTGAGCATCAAGTTCTCGCTGACGAGATGATGTTTTTATCGCCCAACTGAGGTGCAAAGGTACAATAAAAAACATTGCTTTATAAGAATGGGGTCATGTAAATCGGAATCAGGAGTGTTTGCCCATCATTCTGCAGATCTTTGGTGTAAACCAAGTACGGATTTACTATCCTGTTGGAGAATTTTTGACAGAAAGCATCAAGCGAGGCATGCGTTTTGTATCCAGACGACTTGACCTCTATAGGGCACAACTTACTGCCGCGTGACAACAAAAAGTCGATTTCGTAAGAATGCGTGGCATCCTTTGGAAAAGTATAGTAAAAGAGTCTGTTGCCTGAGGCTCTCAGCATTTGGGCAACCAGATTCTCAAATACGTATCCCATGTTGGTGGATAGCTTGTCGCTCAACAGTTTCTGGTAGATGATGTTCTCCGTATAATCCTTGTCCCAGAAAGCCAAAGTTACGAATAGTCCCGTATCGCCTATGTACAGTTTGTACTTGTTGATGTTGGCTGTCAGTGGCATTCCTACATTCGGATCATCCGTGTGGTACGCAATGTTAACAGTCTTGCTGTCTTCTAAGTTGAGTATCAACTCATCTATTTTCTCAGCAGCCATTCTTCCTACAGCAGAAGTAGGCTGATAGCGGAGCTGGTTCCTGCTCAATTGGGCTGGGATAGACATGAATAGTTTGGATATTTTGCCCGATGGGTCTATCTTTCTGAAATCATCAGCATATAGTTGGAGAATCTGTCGCTTTACGGTATCTACTTGCTGTAGATTGTTAGTGTTAAGATAAGCATTGACAGCTTGTGGCATTCCTCCTACCAACATATATAGGCGTAGCTCTCTCATCTTCAATCTGTTGACTCCCTCGCCTAGAGATATTTTCTTATCGAAAACTTGACGCAGCAGAGGCACGCTAGCCGTGTCCCCCATGGCCCATCTGAACTCTTCGTAATCCATCGGAAACATCTCGATACGATGTTCTTCGCTAGGGATGCTAATGTCCTTAGTGCTCTTATGTATGCTGATAAGTGAGCCAGTCTCTATATAGTCATATCTACCGTCTTTTACCAAATACTTGATGGCTTGTCGGGCTTTCGGACATTGTTGTACCTCATCGAAGATGATAACCGACTTTCGCTCATGCAATGTTTTATTGTAAGCATTCTGCAGGAAAAGAAAAATGAAATCCATATTCATAAGATCATCAAAGAGTGCTTTCACTTCCTTGGAAGCCTCATTGAAATCTATCATAATGTATGATTCGTATTCATTCTTGGCAAATTCTTCTACGATAGTTGACTTTCCAATACGGCGAGCACCCTCTACAAGGAGGGCTGTACTTCCCTTGGAAATTTCCTTCCATTCAGCCATTTGGCTATATATTTTTCTCTTGAATACCCTATTCTCCATATTTTCAATGTTTTATGGGTGCAAAGTTATATAAAAAATATGTTTTACCAAAATCTTTTTAGCAAAAATATGTCGTTTTACCAAAATTTATTTTTGCGATTTATGTCGTTTTACCAAAATCTTTGCTGCAAAAGTGTGGTCATCTATGTCATTAAGAATTTGAACTTGTAGCAGTTCCCCAAAGTGGACACAAAAAATGATTATTAATTATTTATATTTT
>ERZ772867.2526-NODE-2526-length-17518-cov-2.515318_pt1 | contig 17518 bp, 16 predicted proteins | sample MGYA00511341_ERZ772867 | MGnify/ENA primary metagenome ERZ772867 (study PRJEB29015, sample SAMEA2737707) | human gut metagenome | biome: human gut; feature: human-associated habitat; material: faeces | place: China | collected 2012 ... | reverse complement strand
ATCTTTTTTATTAGAAAATTTAGACAAGCTTTAAAATAATTACTACATTTGTAGCCTTGTAAAAGGAAAACTATAATATTTTTAACAGCAACGGGAAACAATCCCCTTATTTGATTTGTTTCTTTGTTGCTAAACAAGGAAATTATATAAGGAGACTAAAGTTATGATTAAAATAACCTTTCCCGACCAGTCGGTAAAAGAATTTGCAGCCGGAACTCCGATGCAGATAGCCGAAAGTATCAGTCCTCGTTTAGCTCAGGAAGTATTGGCTGCTACTGTCGATGGAAACGAATGGGATCTGTCGCGTCCTATCGAAAAAGACGCGGCGATAAAGCTGTTTAAATGGGACGATGCCGAAGGAAAACATGCCTTTTGGCATTCATCGGCGCACCTCTTGGCAGAAGCCTTGCAGGAACTCTATCCCGGAATAAAGTTTGGTATCGGTCCGGCAATAGAAAACGGATTTTATTATGACGTAGATCCCGGTGAAACACCTATTAAAGAAGGCGATTTCGCTGCCATAGAAGCCAAGATGATGGAGCTGGCTGCCAAAAAAGAAGAAATAGTACGGAAAGAAATATCCAAAGCCGATGCCTTGAAGATGTTCGGAGACCGTAAAGAAGAATATAAAGTAGAGCTTATCAGTGAACTTGAAGACGGCACCATAACCACCTATACACAAGGCAGCTTTACCGACCTTTGTCGTGGACCGCACTTGCCCAACACCTCTGCTATCAAAGCCGTAAAGATAACCTCTTTGGCCGGAGCCTATTGGAGAGGCGACGAGAAGCGTCATCAGTTGACTCGTGTATACGGTATTACCTTCCCCAAGAAAAAAATGCTTGACGAATATTTGGCATTGTTGGAAGAAGCCAAGAAAAGAGACCATCGTAAAATAGGAAAAGAGATGGAGCTGTTTATGTTCTCCGAAACCGTAGGCAAAGGCTTGCCTATGTGGTTGCCCAAGGGGACGGCTCTCCGTTTGCGTCTCGAAGATTTCTTGAAAAAAATACAGCGTCGTTTCGGTTACCAGCAAGTAATGACTCCGCATATCGGAAACAAACTGCTGTATGTCACTTCAGGACACTATGCCAAATATGGAAAAGACTCTTTCCAGCCCATACATACGCCGGAAGAAGACGAAGAGTATTTGCTCAAGCCTATGAATTGCCCCCATCACGGCGAGATATACAAGTGGCAACCGCGGTCTTATAAAGACCTGCCTTTGAGATTTGCAGAGTTCGGTACGGTGTATCGTTACGAGCAAAGCGGAGAGCTGCACGGTCTCACACGTGTGCGTAGTTTTACGCAGGACGATGCCCATATCTTCTGTCGTCCCGACCAGGTAAAAGACGAGTTCTTGAAAGTAATGGATATCATATTCATTATTTTCAAAGCATTGGACTTTAAGAATTTTGAAGCGCAGATATCTTTGCGTGACCCCAATAATAAAGAGAAATATATCGGTTCGGATGAGAACTGGGAAAAAGCAGAACAGGCAATTGTAGAAGCTTGTAAAGAAAAAGGCCTGAATGCCCGAGTAGAATTGGGAGAGGCGGCTTTCTACGGACCTAAACTCGACTTCATGGTGAAAGATGCCATCGGCCGCCGTTGGCAGTTGGGTACGATACAAGTAGACTATAACTTGCCCGAGCGGTTTGAGCTCGAATATACAGGTAGCGATAACCAAAAGCACCGCCCGGTGATGATACACCGTGCCCCCTTTGGTTCTATGGAGCGCTTCGTTGCCGTATTGATAGAGCACACTGCCGGAAAATTCCCTTTGTGGCTCACACCCGAGCAGGTGGTAATCATGCCTATTAGCGAAAAATACAACGATTATGCCGAGAAAGTTGCACAAGAACTCGAGATGAGGGACATTCGTACGACAATCGACAACCGGAACGAGAAAATCGGACGTAAAATTCGTGATAATGAGCTCAAGAGAATCCCTTATTTGCTGATTGTCGGTGAAAAGGAAGCAGAAAATAATGAAGTTTCGGTAAGAAAACAGGGCGAAGGTGATAAAGGTTCGATGAAAATTACTACCTTTGCCGAGATTTTGACCGAAGAGGTAGAAAAAATGATAAACCAATGGTAATTTGAATGGAGAAAAAAAACACATTTAGTGGAAACGATGTAAAAAAGAATGCACCCGTAAAAAAAGGAGAAGGGGTGAAAGACATGTATCGTATCAATGAACGGATTAGAGCAAAAGAAGTCCGTTTGGTCGGTGAAAACGTAGAGCAGGGGATATATTCGATTCAGGAAGCTATACGTATTGCTGACGAACAAGGATTAGACCTTGTTGAAATTTCACCAAATGCGGCACCTCCAGTTTGCCGGATTACCGATTATCAGAAATTTCTGTACCAACAAAAGAAAAGATTAAAAGAACAGAAAGCGAAATCGACTAAAGTTGTAGTAAAGGAAATCCGTTTCGGACCTCAGACCGATGACCACGATTACAACTTTAAACTGAAACACGCCAAAGGATTCCTCGAAGAAGGAGCCAAGGTGAAAGCCTATGTCTTCTTTAAAGGTCGTTCGATACTGTTCAAGGAACAAGGTGAAGTACTGTTGCTCAGGTTTGCAAATGATCTCGAAGATTATGGTAAAGTAGAGCAATTGCCTGTACTTGAGGGAAAACGCATGATTATCATGCTGTCGCCCAAAAAGAAATGAGAAAGATGAGGGAGTGATTCCCTGTTTGAATTAAATACATAATTAAATTTTTGTAAAATGCCAAAACTGAAAACTAATTCCGGTGCCAAAAAGAGGTTCGCCCTTACCGGATCAGGAAAAATTAAAAGAAAACACGCTTTTAAAAGTCACATTCTGACCAAAAAAACGAAAAAGCAAAAACGTAATCTTACGCATTTCACAGTTGTATCGTCTGCTGACGTGAAAAATGTAAAACAACTTTTGTGCATAAGATAAAATTTATTGCCGAAAATAAACAAAGCGAGTTTTAAAGATTTATTAACCGAATGACTTTAGCTTAAAGATTACCGCCGAGACGGTAACGCTAACATTCAAAACAAAAAGAACTATGCCAAGATCAGTAAATCATGTTGCTTCAAGAGCACGTAGAAAGAAAATTTTAAAATTAACCAGAGGTTATTTCGGTGCAAGAAAAAATGTTTGGACCGTAGCCAAAAATACATGGGAAAAAGGTCTTACCTATGCTTATCGTGACCGTAAGGCTAAAAAACGTAATTTCAGAGCTTTGTGGATACAGCGTATCAACGCTGCCGCTCGCCTCGAAGGTATGTCTTATTCCAAATTGATGGGGGCTCTTCACAAAGCAGGTATCGAAATCAATCGTAAAGTTCTCGCCGATTTGGCTATGAACAATCCTGAAGCTTTTCAGGCTATTGTAAAAAAGGTAAAGTAATAAGAACCTTACAATTAGCGAGATATATGAAAATGGGCTTTTTATCGGATAAAAAGCCCATTTTTTTTCTTGAAAAAACTTGACATTTATTCTTTATTTCTATATATTTGTAATACGAAAGAAGGAAAAAGGCAAAGAGTCGCATCGCAGTTGATTGGGAAACTCATCAATTGATATGAAATGCCGAGACAAGCTTTCTTCTCCAATGGCGGGCCACGCCTTTAGGTATGCTTTTAGCACGGTGGATTACAAAGGAGGGGGGCACTCAAATCCTGTTATTCGGAGTTTCATCACATCCTTCGGTGCGACTTTTTTTTAAGATATAAAAAAGCCGGTAAGTAATAAACTTATCGGCTTTTTGTTTGTTATAAACGTGGGTACAAGTAAAGCCCGTTTTGGATATGCTGTAAGAGGCTGTCTGGATTTTACACGGGTCGGCTTTGGGAATTTCTTTTGAGATTGTTTTCCGGTTTTTGCGGGGATAGCAGGCTATTAGACAAGTGAAGACAGCTAAACAGACCGAAAGAAAAAAGAAAAGAAGACTTGAATAAATTATTTTTATGCGAAAATTTGGACAGACTTTAAGATATATAATATTGAAACAGGCTTTTTTGATATAGAAAATAAAAAAAATTGTAGTATGAAAAAATTGATTTATTTCTTTGCTTTGCTGGGTATCATCAGTATGGCATCTTGTTCAGGCAAATCTAATAATGCCTCTACGACAGAAGTAGTAATGGTGACAGATTCCTTAGTTCCCGATACGGCGACAATAGCCATATACGAAGGTATACTACCAGGAGCCGATGTCGCAGGAATACAATATGTATTGGAATTGGGGCAGACCGCCAATGGAGACAGTGTCTACCAGTTGTCTATGACATATCTGGGAGCCAATAAAGGTAAAGATACCACCTTTATACAAGAAGGGCAATGGGGTATTATAAAAAATGGAAAGATAAGCCCTAAATCCTCCTCTATATTCCAGTTGAATGATTCCGCAGGCGTCGTGTTCAATTTCCTCGATATGAATGATAGCATCATTATGTTAGGCCAAGATATGAAATTGCCACAGTCCAAACTGAATTATTCATTAAAGAAAAAATAAACCGTAAACTATCATATAAAAATAAAGTACCCTATTATACAAGAGAAGGTTGTCTCCCGACAACCTTTTTTCTTGTTCTTAATTAACCTAAACCTTAATTCCATGAAAATCTTGATTCAAATATAGAAATATGTTTTATTTCATGCTATTTTTATCTTAACAAATTGCATTTCATTTAACATGATTTGTTAAATCAGGATTTTGATTAACAATTTTATCCTTTAAAATTAACATTTTGCATACTTGTTAGCTTATTTGTTAAAATAAACAGCAAGCTGAGTGTAGAGATAAATTGGGTTTATCCTTGCCGAGGTGTAGCGTTTATAGTAGATTAGAAATTTAAAATACATTTTTTTTAATGGACAATCGGTTGATTCTCTGCAAAACCGAGAAAAAAGTAACTATGTGACAAAATTATAACTTATTGATATTTCGATTTTTAACATATATATTTGCATAGTAAACAAAACGAAGTGAAACATAGCGATTCCCTTTAAACGATAAGGTCGCTGAAAAAATTACGAAAATGAAACAAATTGAAAAAATTGCAGCTGCAAAAAATTTTAGCGCAGTAAATGTAGGTAAATTGGACGAACTGGGTGATTATCTGTTGGAGTTGGGACCCGATGTGAAAATTCCGGGAAAAGTATTCGGTGGTGTAGCCGTGGGGGCAACAGGAGGTGAATTTTCATTTCAGATATTCCGTCCGGGAACAGAAACCGGATTTTTGCACACACATAAAAAACATGAAGAACTTTATTTCTTTCTCAAAGGAAAAGGAGAATTTCAAGTAGACGGACAAATATTTCCGGTATCAGAAGGGAGCATTGTTCGCGTAGCCCCGGACGGCAAGCGTTCCGTACGTAATAATGGAGAAGAACCTCTTATTATGCTCTGTGTACAATATCGAGGAGATACATTTACAGCAGAAGATGCCGCAGACGGAAATATATTGGATACTCCCGTTAAATGGTAAAATAAAGAATAAGAGTCGGTTTGGCTTTTGCTCGGACCGGCTTACAGAATTTCGTTAGAGACTGTTTGCTCCTGATTTTATGAGGATGATAGTGGAGGCTGTTTGATGCGTACAAATGAGAAAACAAACCGAAAGAAAACGTTTCATCGGAAAATTTGAATACGCTCTAAAATAAGCCGTTTTTGGGCGGAAGAGACACGATTTGTATCATATTGCAAATCATGTCTCTTCTTTTGAAAATAAGACAGTTATAATGCAATATTCCCCTCTCGAGAGGGAAGATTAGGATACTACTTTTCTGTTTGAAAATGAGTATTTAATGTATCAGTTTCCCCTCTTGAGAGGGGACCAAGGGGTGTGTTACGGTGAGCAATGTGGCATAAGATGAAATACTGCGAGATGCAGTTAATAGAAGATGTTCGATAAACATATTTTCTAATAGAAAATAAGATAGTTATGATGCAATATTCCCCTCTCAAGAGAGGAGATTAGAATGCTATTTTATTTGATAATGAGAAGTTTATGGTATTCAAATTCCCCTCTTGAGAGGGAATGAAGGGGTGTGTTACGGTGAGCCGCTCGGTATAGGGTGAGATATGAGCAATAAGCTCATTATCAGTTATTCGAAGTTGTTTTTGTTCAGCTGCATTATGGTATAGTAATCAGTTCAAGTTGAGATATTTGGCGCTGTCTTTGGAGCAAGGACTATTGATGTTAATCCCGTCTTGGGGAGGTGACTATGACAAAGCGTCATACACATTACTATAATATCGGAAAATATAGACGATGATTTTACAATACAAATCAAAAATAAACGAATATTTATCAAAAAACATTGATTATTAATCATTATCTTAGCGACAGATGAGTGATGAATATACTTTGAATAGTTTATTTATAGTTAATAACATATTATCTGAAATAAAACCGGAATAAAGTCCTATGGAAACAATTTGTATACAGCATTATGATTCTCCATGCGGAGAGATGATTCTCGGCTCATTTGACGGAAAACTTTGTCTTTGCGATTGGCTGATAGAACGTCGCAGGCAGACTATCGATAAGAAAATGCAGAAGAAGCTGCGAGCTACTTACAGAGAAAGAGAATCAGGAGTGATAGCGGAAGCCATCAGCCAGTTGAACGAATATTTTGCCCGTAAAAGAACTGTATTCGACATACCTTTACTTTTTACCGGAACCGGCTTTCAACAATACGTATGGAGTGAGTTATTGAAGATTCCCTATGGGACTACCATATCCTATGGAAAACTGGCTGTCCGTGTAGGTGACCCGAAAGCTGTGCGGGCTGTAGCCAATGCAAACGGTCAAAATCCCATATCCTTGTTTGTACCTTGCCATCGGGTTATCGGCAGTAACCATACACTTACAGGATATGGAGGCGGTTTGCCGGCTAAGAAATTTTTACTGGAATTGGAATCTCCCGCCGGACTGGCGATATGAAAAGTAAAAAATAGCAGATTCGCACATACCCCGACAAGAAGAAAATTTCGATTTGGTGTAACAGGGTCACCGGTAAGGACTGTACCGTCCGAATATCCCGTAATAGCAAAATTCTAAAAAAAAGACTTTGATTGCAACTTTTTAAATTGTGAGGGAGTACAATTATGTTTTTTATAAAATGCCCGGCGGAATGTCGATATAGAATTGAATCCGGTCTTTTCAGCTATTTCCTCCAAAGTATACCGGCAATTAGAATCTGAGAGGAAAACCTCTGCCTGTTGCAGCCGGTAAGAGTTGATAAAGTCAAAAAAGTTTGTATTCAATTCATTATTAAGATATTCAGATAAGTAAGTCCTGTTGGTTCCCAATAGACTGGCCAGTTCCTTCACAGTCAACTGGGGATTATCCGACAAGAATTCCGGCGTCAGTAGCTTTTGTAACAGAGGAACAAAGGTATAATTCGATTTTAGATTGTCGGTCTCTTCCGGTCGGTTTGCCTCCTCCAGCTCCGATACGATTTCTTGTCTGTCGCTATAATAGCAGATGACAGACCATAAAACAATCGATGTAGTATAATAAGCAAAATCGACCGGGGGAGAAGGAAAAAAGCAGTTATAAATCCAGACGACAAGGCAACATACAAGAAGCCCTAAAGCCTGCTTGAGCCATCTTACGTTTATATAATCCAAATTCGAATAATTATTTTGCAATAAACGATTATATCGTTTTATCTCTCTGACAAAGTAAAAAAAGGCAACAATCCCGTACAATATGGCATACACGGTATTGGCGACAAAAATTCGATAATTCCCGGTAATAATATAGAAGACAGTAAACAATATGTAAGGTAGGAGGTTCGATGCGACAAATTTTCGGGTAAGTGCCAGAGGACGGAGTAGGGCCATCAGATAGAAAGCACAGGCTGCCACAGCCCACATGTCGATAGACATTAATAACGTCTCGGCATATTCGGATCGACGTATAGCCGGCAGCATCAGTAAGATATCTTTCCAGAATAAAATTGCCCAAAACAACAATACATGATATAGAACGAGATTAAATGTCTTATTTTGAGGTTTGCGTCTGAAGTGCAAAGAAGCCAGCATAAACAACATGCACGCCGCTCCGTTGGCAAAATAAGTCAGTTTTTCCATGGTGCATTCATTTACTTGAAAGTTACTCTTTCACAAATATAGACATAAAGTATAGATTGTGCAAAGCCAAACAACCGGACAATATTATCGATACCGTACAGAATGCCGATGACAACAGCCGTCTCTAAGAAGCTGTCTAAATTTCTTTCAAGGTAAGTCTCGGTAACTGGATAGATGTTGCCGATAAGAGACTGGAGCTTCGTTGGGAAGAGCACAGGATGTAAATGATTGAAAAATAGGTATTACTTTATTATTTTTTGAGAATTATTTATGATAAATTGAAATAAAACCCGAATCAATTCTGATATTTTTTTAATTAACCTGCATTTTTTTTGACATATTATTTGGATAATAGAACTAAACCCTATACATTTGCATTGTGATTTTAAAACAATATGTAATGATTAGCCAAACTACAATACATCTCATTAACCTATTAGGTTTATCTCTACTCAGTGTCGTCGTGCGCGAGGAGAAATGAGAAAGGTATGTAGTTGCTTTATGTGGAAACATAAACTAAAAATAAAGTAATAAAGCCTTTCTAACATCAGAGAGGCTTTTTTATTATATAGAAAATGGAAACGAGGATGAAACATCAGTTACGCAGTGCAACCAGCACACAAGGCCGCCGGATGGCAGGAGCAAGAGCTCTTTGGCGCGCCAACGGAATGAAAGAAGAACAACTGGGAAAACCGGTTATCGCTATAGTCAATTCTTTTACACAGTTTGTACCCGGACATGTGCATTTGCACGAAATCGGGCAAAAAGTAAAGGCCGAAATCGAAAAGCTGGGTTGCTTCGCCGCTGAATTCAATACGATAGCCATCGACGATGGTATTGCAATGGGACATGATGGTATGCTCTATTCGCTCCCTTCGCGAGACCTTATAGCCGATAGTGTCGAATATATGGTAAATGCCCATAAAGCCGATGCAATGGTATGTATTAGCAATTGTGACAAAATCACGCCGGGCATGTTGATGGCAGCCATGCGGCTCAATATACCGGCGATTTTTGTATCGGGAGGACCCATGGAAGCCGGACATCTCGATGGCCGGGCCCTTGACCTGATAGATGTGATGATAGAGGCAGGTGATGACTCGGTGAGCGATAAACAGGTAGAAGAGGTAGAACACTCGGCTTGCCCTACATGCGGCTCTTGTTCGGGGATGTTCACCGCCAATTCGATGAACAGCCTCAACGAAGCTCTGGGGCTGGCGTTGCCGGGAAACGGTACGATTGTCGCTACACACCGCAATCGCGAACAATTGTTTATTAAAGCAGCCAAAATCATAGTCGATAACTGTTACAAATATTATCGTGACGGCGACGACTCCGTATTGCCCCGGAGCATAGCCACACGCCCTGCGTTCCTCAATGCCATGACTATGGATATAGCAATGGGAGGTTCCACCAATACCGTATTGCATCTGTTGGCAATCGCACATGAAGCTGAAGTCGACTTTTCGATGGACGACATAGATATGCTTTCCCGCAAGTCACCCGTATTGTGCAAGGTAGCCCCCAACTCACGCTATCATATTCAGGACGTAAACAGGGCAGGGGGTATTCTCTCTATACTGAGTATATTGAGGAAACAAGGACTGTTGGATACTTCGGTAAAGCGTGTCGACGGTATGACATTAGATGAGGCGATAGACCGTTATGCAATAGACGGAGCACAGTTCGGCGAAGAAGCCGAAGCCCTTTGGAAGAGTGCTCCGGCCAACAAATTCAACCTGAAAATGGCTTCCCAGAGCAGCACATATAAAGAACTCGATACCGACCGTGTAGCCGGATGTATCCGAGATTTTGACCATGCCTATGTAAAAGACGGAGGTCTGGCTGTGTTGAAGGGAAATATTGCCCAGGACGGATGTGTTGTAAAAACAGCCGGAGTTGACGAAAGCATTTTCCATTTTGTAGGCAAAGCCAAAGTCTTTCAGTCACAAGAAGAAGCCTGCGAAGGAATTTTGGGAGGTAAAGTCCAGAGCGGAGATCACGCACGAAGGGCCCAAAGGCGGGCCGGGAATGCAGGAGATGTTGTACCCGACATCCTATATCAAATCGCGGCATTTGGGAAAAGAATGTGCCTTGATTACCGACGGACGGTTCTCTGGGGGAACCTCGGGGCTCTCTATCGGGCATGTTTCCCCGGAAGCTGCAGCAGGAGGCAATATCGGATTAGTAAGAGACGGAGACATAATCGATATCAATATACCGGAACGTACGATAAACGTACGAGTCAGCGAGGCCGAACTGGCCGAACGCCGGGCACAAGAAGAAGCCCGCGGACGCGAGGCCTTTACACCACGCAGCCGTAATCGGGAAATATCCAAAGCTCTCCGCGCTTACGCTGCTATGGTAAGTTCGGCCGATAAAGGTGGCGTGAGAATGATTTAATAAATAGAGTATTTTATACATTATTTTACCGACGAACATTATGGCAAAAGAAAAAATATCAGGTTCAGAAGCATTGATACGCTCACTTCTGGCCGAAAATGTAAAAACTATATACGGTTATCCCGGCGGTGCGATAATGCCGGTATTCGACTGTTTGTACGATTATAAAGACCAGATACGGCACATTCTGGTACGGCACGAGCAGGGAGCTACCCATGCAGCACAGGGACATGCCCGTGTATCGGGAGAAGTAGGTGTCGTGCTGGTTACCTCTGGTCCGGCAGCAACCAATATTATAACCGGGGTGACAGATGCGATGATAGACAGTACCCCCTTGGTTGTGATTACCGGACAAGTATCGTCGTCCCTGTTGGGAACCGATGCCTTTCAGGAAACCGATGTTGTAGGTATCACGCAGCCTGTGACCAAATGGAGTTACCAGATACGGCATGCCGACGATATAGCCGGAGCGGTAGCCAGAGCATTTTATATTGCCCGTACCGGACGTCCGGGACCTGTCGTGCTCGACTTGGCCAAAGATGCACAACAAGGAATGACAGAGTTCGAATACAAAGAATGCAATTATATCCGTAGCTATATCCCTTATCCCAAAGTAAACGGTGAAGAGATAAAAAAGGCAGCCGAGCTCATAAATGCGGCTCAGAAACCCTTTCTGTTATTGGGGCAGGGAGTAGTGTTGAGCCATGCCGAGCAAGAGCTGATGGAGATGGTCGAGAAAGCCGATATTCCGGTAGGCTGCACATTACTGGGATTGTCGGCTATGCCTACTGACCATCCCTTGAATAAAGGGATGCTGGGAATGCATGGTAATGTAGGCCCCAATATCAAAACCAACGAATGCGATGTGCTGATTGCCGTAGGCATGCGGTTCGACGACCGGGTTACCGGTGACCTGAACACCTATGCCAGACAAGCCAAAGTGATTCATTTTGACATAGACGCCTCTGAGTTTGACAAAAATGTCAAGACAGAAGTATCGGTTCTGGGTGATGCCAAAGCGACCCTGTCGAGCCTGATACCTTTATTGGAGAAGAAAAAACATACAGCATGGATAGAGAGCTTTGCCGTATGTGAAGAAAAAGAATATGATAAAGTAATTTCTAAAGAACTCTATCCGGCAGATGGTCCGATACAGATGGGCGAGGTAGTAAGGAAAGTTTCCGAAGCCACCGGCAATAAGGCCATATTAGTTACCGATGTCGGGCAGAACCAGATGTTCGGAGCCCGGTATTTCAAGTTTACCCAGACACGAAGCATTGTTACCTCCGGTGGATTAGGGACGATGGGCTTCGGTCTTCCTGCTATCGGAGCGAAAATCGGAGCACCGGAACGTACCGTTTGCCTTTTTGTCGGTGACGGAGGTTTGCAGATGACCATAGAAGAATTGGGCGTTATCATGCAGTACGGAGTCGATGTAAAAATAATACTGTTGAACAATAACTTTTTAGGTATGGTGCGGCAGTGGCAACAACTGTTTTTCCACGAACGCTATTCCGAGACCCCTATGCTCAATCCCGATTTCGTGGCATTGGCAGCATCCTACAGGATAAAAGGCCGTGATGTCGAACATCGCGAGCAGCTTGACGATGCCATTGCAGAAATGTTGTCCCATAAAGGAGCCTATTTGCTCAATGTCGCAGTAGAAGAAAAAGGAATGGTCTTCCCGATGACTCCAGCAGGCTCATGCGTCACCAATATTATGTTGAATGTAAACGAAAAATACTGAGAAACATCATGGATAAGACACTATATACCGTAACCGTTTATTCCGAAAATCAAGTCGGGTTGCTCAATCAGATTTCGATTATCTTTACCCGGCGACGGTTAAATATCGAAAGCCTCTCCGTATCAGCGTCAGCCATCGAAGGAGTACATAAGTTTACAATAACCACCTGGAGCGATTTGGATACGATTATCAAAGTCGTGAAGCAGATAGAAAAGAAGATTGATGTACTCAAAGCATTCTATTATACAGACGACGAAATCGTATATCAGGAAGTAGCCCTCTATAAAGTTGCTACCGATAAATTGCTCGACGATAGCAGCATCGAAGAACTGGTACGCCGGCATAATGCCCGTATACTGGAAGTGAACCGTACCTATACTGTAATAGAAAAGTCCGGGCATCCCGAAGAGACCCAGCAGCTTTTCGAAGAACTCAGCAAGTATGGCGTTATGCAATTTGTCCGTTCCGGACGTGTGGCCATAACAAAATCGACAGTAGAACACGTCAGCATCTTTTTAGAAGAACAAGAAGGCCGACGCAATAATGGAGAGAATAGGTAAAATGGAACTTCAGAAAATAGCATCGTACACATACGCTGTAGAGCCGGCAGAAGTCAATGCACAAGGCGAACTTCCTCTGACGGTTTTGGCACAGCGGATACTGGAGACGGCAACATTCCATGCCGAATCGTGGGCCGTAGGATACAGTACCCTGATACAAAACAACCAGGCATGGGTATTGGCTCGGTTGGCAATAGAGATGCAGGCGTATCCTCGGATAGGAGATACCTACGTTATTTCTACTTGGATAGAAGGCTACAATAAGCATTTCTCGGCACGCAATTTTGAGTTTGCCGGCAAAGACGGGCGCATTTATGGATATGCCCGTTCTATCTGGTCGGTGATAGATATGCAAACCCGTACGTCAGCCGACTTGACCACGTTCGAATATCTGGCAGAACGCATATCGGACAAGAAGTGCCCTATCGAGCGGCAGTCGAAGCTGAAACCCGTACAGGGAGAACCATTGCTTGCCTATCCCGTACAATACAGCGATATCGACCTCAATCGGCATGTAAACAGTGTGAAATATATAGAACACATGCTCGACAGCTTCACTTTGCAGCAATATGATGAAAAATATATAAAGCGTTTTGAGATAAACTATATCAGTGAAGCTCGATATGGTATGGACTTTAAAATATATCGCAACGAGTTAGATGCGGATATTTTTGCAATTGACATCAAAAATAATGAAGATGAGGCTGTTTGCAGGGGTAAAGTTACCTTTATTCCCCGGCGATAAGCGAAGATAGTATAAGTATAAACCTTTTATAAATTAAAAAGAAAAATGGCAATTATGAATTTTGGCGGTGTTGACGAAAATGTAGTTACCCGTGAAGAGTTTCCTTTGGAAAAAGCGAGAGAAGTATTGAAAAATGAGACCATTGCTGTAATCGGTTATGGAGTACAAGGACCCGGACAGAGCCTTAATTTGCGCGATAACGGATTCAATGTAATTGTCGGACAGCGTAAAAACTCCAAAACCTGGGACAAAGCCGTGGCCGACGGGTGGGTACCCGGTGAAACACTCTTCGAGATAGAAGAAGCTTGCGAAAGAGGTACAATTATACAATACCTGCTTTCCGATGCAGCCCAAATCGAAGTTTGGCCTACCGTAAAAAAACACCTTACAGCCGGCAAGACACTCTATTTCTCACATGGTTTCGCCATTACATATAAAGAACGTACAGGAATCATTCCTCCTGCCGATGTGGATGTAATCCTTGTAGCACCCAAAGGGTCAGGTACGAGCCTGCGTCGCATGTTCCTTCAGGGACGGGGATTGAATTCCAGTTACGCTGTATTCCAAGATGCTTCTGGTAAGGCAAAAGAAAAAGTGATAGCTTTGGGTATAGGCGTAGGTTCGGGTTATCTGTTCGAGACGACCTTTAAACGCGAAGTTTATTCAGACCTTACCGGTGAACGCGGTACCCTGATGGGAGCTATTCAAGGCTTGTTTGCCGCACAGTACGACGTATTACGTGCCAACGGACATTCACCTTCGGAAGCATTCAATGAAACCATCGAAGAGCTTACACAATCATTGATGCCCCTTGTAGCGGAAAACGGAATGGATTGGATGTATGCCAACTGTTCTACCACTGCACAACGGGGAGCCTTGGACTGGTGGAAGAAATTCAGGGATGCCACAAAACCCGTGTTCGAAGAATTGTACAGCGAAGTAGCCAAAGGAAACGAAGCACAACGCTCTATCGATACCAACAGTAAGCCCGACTATCGCAAAGGCCTCGAAGCCGAGTTGAAAGAATTGCGCGATAGCGAAATGTGGCAAGCCGGAGTTATGGTACGCAAACTTCGTCCCGAAAATAACTGATATGGACACAATAAGAGCCCGTTTAAATTTCACTCGGCTCGATTTTGAGAATTACTTTTATCGAAAAATTTGAACCAGCTCTAAAATAGCCTTCGGGCAAAAAGAGGCACGATTTGTATTACGTAGCAAATCGTGCCTCTTTATTTTTGTATGATAGATTAAATCTCTATTTTATCTTCCCTCTCCGGAAACGAAAAAGTTATATTCCCCCTTTTGGAGCAGGCGAAAGATGAAGTGACAGTTTCCCCTCTCCGGAGGAGAGTCTTTGATTCAGTTTTTCTGTTTGATAACAAGGTATTTATGGCATGAATATTCCCCTCTTGAGAGGGGATCAAGGGGTGTGTTACGGTGAGCAGCGCAGCATAGGATGAGATACTGCGAGATGCAGTTAATAGAAGATGTTCGAAAAACATATTTTCTGTTAGAAAATAAAACAGTTATGATGCAATATTCCCCTCTCGAGAGGGGATCAAGGGGTGTGTTACGGTGAGCAATGCGGCATAGGATGAAATACTGCGAGATGCAGTTATTACTTCTATTTGGAAAATTCAGATAGGCACTTAATCTCTCGGATAGTGCAAATACCAAAATAAATTTTTAAATTGCACCATATTGGATATGGAAATGACAAAAGGAATTTAGCGCCCAAAATTGTTATTGAATATATAGTCATAAAGAAACATTGTATTTAATGAAACATAATACGCTATTTAAACAGCTTCCTGTATATATACTTATCTATCTATATGGATTAGTATCATGTACACACCGCCCGGACAGAAAAGAACAAATAGAAGCAGCAACAGCCGATACCCTGTATGAGTTGGATATAGCCGACACTGCGACAGTCGATACAGTATTCACCGATACGGTGGTATTACACAAGACATGGGCAGAAAAAGTCAAGATAAAAAAAGAATATCTGTACGATAACCATTCCTTAGGCGACACTTATCCATATAAAGACACAGTACGCATTTTTCAGTGGACAAAAATTAAAGAACATTTGGCCAGAATAGATTCTTTGCAATCACATCCGCAACGGTGGGGAGTATTGCAAAACTACAAAAACCGGAACGGAGAAGCCCCGTTGGTAAAAAATTTTCACCGGAATGCCTACCACCGTATTTCCGATTCGTTGGAAGTAGAACGTTACCAGTCGGTTCCCCTATATTCAGACAGAGATTCCCTGGCTCCTGAACTTTACGGTAGAGACGGTTCATTAGTAAAAGTCATAGATACCGATTCCGCATTTGTCAGGATTACCGGAGTCAGTTTCGATGGCAATTGGTCTGTTCCGGTACGTTATGTAAAGCACATTGCCGATACCGTAGTATTTTATAAAACAGTTTTTGTCGATGTTACCAATCAGAATATAACCACCCTTGAAAAGAAAGACTCCGTATGGCTTGTGCGGAGCATGAACCCCGCAACAACTGGGATGCACAAACCTCCGTATATGCAGGAAACTCCGCTCGGACTTTTCGTCATACAAGAACACAAACCCAAGATGATATATTTACAGGATGGCAAGCCCAAACACGGAGGCTTTGCCCCATACGCCAGCCGGTTTACCAATGGCGGATATATCCATGGTGTTCCGGTCAATGTACCCCATACCGAAATGATAGAATACAGTCCCTCATTGGGGACAACACCCCGTTCCCATATGTGCGTACGCAATGCAACCTCCCATGCCCGGTTTATATACGAGTGGGCATCGCCTTTAGAATCTCTGGTTTTCGTTATCGATTAAAGAGTGGCTTCTATTCCGTTGTGATGACACCGCTTCCCAGGCATAAACGCTGTTCCCGGTCATAAATGACGGCAAACTGTCCGGGGGCGATACCCTGTATCGGAGATTCAGAATGTAAAGAATAAGCCCCTGTAAGTTCATGGCGAGATAAAGTACCCAGGCAAAATTCAGGAGTATGCCGGTTTTTAAACGCGACTTCGACCGGATAATCATGTTCATTCCAAGGAGTTCCCGAGATGAAGTGCATCCCGTCGAGTGGAAGCACTCTGCCATATTGCTTCTCTATTTCATATCCGTTCGATACATAAATGATATTTTCATCCGTGTTCTTACCGGTCACATACCAGGGACCGCCGCTCAAGCCCAAGCCTTTTCTCTGTCCGATGGTATGGAACCAGAACCCGTTATGTTCCCCGATTTTCCGACCGGTTTCCAGCTCGATGATAGGCCCTTTCCCCTAAATAACGTTTGATAAAATCATTATAATTTATTTTTCCCAGAAAACATATCCCTTGGCTATCCCTGCGTCGGGCGTTAGGCAGTTTGGCCTCTATGGCAATTTGTCGTACCTCGCTTTTTTGCAAGTCACCGATAGGAAAGAGCAGCTTAGACACCTGCAAGGCATTTATCTGTCCCAGAAAATAAGTCTGGTCCTTCTGTTTATCAGCTGCCGTAGACAAATATATGCGATTATCAGGCCCTATTGTGGTATTGGCATAATGCCCCGTAGCAATTTTGTCAAAGTCCTTACCCCAATATTTTTCAAAAAAACCGAATTTAATCAATTTATTGCACATCATATCCGGATTTGGCGTCAGGCCTCTTTTGACAGAATCGATAGTATATTCTATCACATGCTCCCAATATTCCTTATGCAGCGATACCTCCTCGAATCGGCAGCCGTATTTATGAGCCAGCCAAGTTACTATCTCGATATCTTCCTCAAACGAGCAGTCACCACCGTCTCCTTCCATGCCGATACGTATATAAAATAATGTCGGGTCTTCACCTCTCTCTTTCAATCTGTGTACGACAACGGCACTGTCTACACCACCCGAAACCAAAGCTGCTATATTCATTTCTCTATTTTTTATTGGGCTTCAAATCTACAATAAAAAT
>ERZ772867.2509-NODE-2509-length-17626-cov-7.091514_pt1 | contig 17626 bp, 16 predicted proteins | sample MGYA00511341_ERZ772867 | MGnify/ENA primary metagenome ERZ772867 (study PRJEB29015, sample SAMEA2737707) | human gut metagenome | biome: human gut; feature: human-associated habitat; material: faeces | place: China | collected 2012 ... | reverse complement strand
AGTGTCCATTACAGGATACTCAGATCCTATAAGGACACTCTGCATGGTCCGAGTGACAGGATTCGAACCTGCGGCATCCTGCTCCCAAACTTATTAGGAATACTTTTTCTGCGCATTTATAACGGTTTTTGACCGTTTCCTGTTCGTTTTACTTACTCTTTGGCGCTCTTATTTCCACCGTTTCCGAGTGCTCCAGCGCCGTCTGTGGTAATCTATGTGGTCAAAAACGTTTCCCGCCCGGTTTTCGGTGAAGATTCACCGATGCCAAGTGGGAAGCATTTTGCGTTTCAGACCGTCTGCATTGTAACTCTGAGCAGGCGGTTATGCAAGTTGTTTCTGAGCAGAGGGCAGTTCAAAGGTTGAGCCGCAATAGACAAAGAATAGGCAGGTAGATAGGCAGAGGTGCTTTTCTTGCTCCCTGGGTATAAATCCCTTAATACAGGCATAATAGTAAGGGATTTATGGCACAGCCCATTGACTATTCCCTTATTTTATATTATTATTTAAGGAAAAGTGAAAGGAGGTACAGGAATGAGAACCTTCAATTATTCCGCGATCAGGGAGCAGAAGTGGGACTCGGATGTTCTTGGCCTGATTGCGGCCATATACAAGGAAGCTGGAAAGCAGGAACTGTATTTGAAGCAGCGCCCGGAGGAACTCGAAAAGCTCGTGGAGATTGCCAAGATACAGAGCACCGAGGCATCGAATGCCATCGAGGGCATCGTCACCACGAGTACCCGAATCCGGCAGCTCGTCGAGGAGAAAACCACGCCGAGAAACCGTGACGAGCAGGAAATCGCAGGTTACCGCGATGTGCTGAGTATCATTCACGAGAGCTTTGACGCGATACCAATTACGCAGAACTATATCCTGCAGCTTCATAAAATCCTGTACAGCCACATGAATAACCCGCTTGCGGGCCGCACAAAAAGCGTGCAGAATTATATCACTGCCACCTATCCGGACGGTCATGTGGAAACGCTGTTCACACCGCTTGCCCCTTATGAAACGCCGGAAGCGCTGGACAGAATCTGCGAGGAATACAATCGTGTGATTGGCAACATGGAACTGGAGCCGTTGATTGCAATCCCGGTTTTCATCCATGACTTCCTGTGCATTCACCCGTTCAATGACGGCAACGGACGAATGAGCCGATTGCTCACAACGCTGCTTCTGTACCGAAGCGGATTTTATGTCGGCAAGTATATCTCCCTTGAAGCCAAAATCGCCAAAAACAAGGACCTGTATTACGACGCGCTTGCACAGGCGCAAACTGGCTGGCACGAAGGCAACGAGGATGTAGTGCCCTTCATCAAGTACCTGCTGGGAACGATCCTTGCGGCCTATAAGGACTTTGAGGATCGTGTGGCGCTTGTGGAAACCAAGCTACCCGCATTGGAAATGGTGCGCAGAGCAAGCAAAAACAGAATCGGGCGGTTCAATAAGCAAGACATCCGGGAGCTTTGCCCGACGCTCAGTGACAGTTCCATAGAGGGAGCCCTGCGTAAGCTGATTGCAGCCGGAGAACTGAAGAAAGAAGGAAGAGGGAAAAATATCTGTTACTTCAGACTGAATTAAATTTCCGTCAAATTAGAGGGCCGCACCTGTTCATACGAGTAGGTGCGGCCCTTTTAGTCGTTTTATAGTAGTTGGCGCACAGTTTAAGGGTTGAGCTGCTATAAACAAGGAATACACCCAAAGTCTCCTGCCGGAACACACACTCGCCTTACCCGAAGAAATACTGCTTCATATCTGAGACACTGCCATCTTTATCACAGAACCATTCGTAATCAGCGAGACAGTTCTGGCAGTGAGCAATTACATCAAATCCGCCAGGTGAATGCCGGTTGTCAGCAATGCTCATGATTTCCAATGGCTTTCCGCAGGCTGGGCAAGGTCTGATTTTCCTTGCCTTACGAGTGGCACGCTCTCTCTGCTCTGTCTCAAGTGCACCTAAAAGGCCATGCCAAAGATTCGGATTCATTTCATGCTCTGCATAGTCTTCAAGGTGCCGCCGGATATCATCGGCAGCCAGTACGAGAAACTTATCATCCAGAAGCTGAACGTGACGTTTGATATAATCGGAAACCACCACGGGCATGCATGTGTTTCTGCCCATCGCATACCGCATTGCCGACAACAGGATCAGACGAAAGTCAGAGTCGCAGATCAGTGCAAGCACATCATGAGGGAACAGCAGAAACTCCTTGCCATTATTCATACATACGCGCAGCGGCCGCTGCTCTTCCGTTACCAGATTCAGTAGACTGTTAGCTTGATCTTTCAGCTCATCAACGGTGATCGATTCGTAGTCCTGAAACGGGTTTACTTCATAATTCATCATTTGACCTCCAATCAGTTTGTCCTCACGATGAGGTGTTGGCATTGTAGCTCTGACTGTCCGGAGGTTCAAGCGTTTCTTTCGCGGCTTGAAAAGAAATTGAATAGAGTCGGAATTCGTGCGGATTTATCATTTTCTTGCTTTTCCTGCCCAAATGTGCTATCATTATAAACAACGCTGTCAAGTGTTGGAATAGGCCTTGGCAGTATGGCTGCAATAGACCGAATGCTCTGCCAAGCGGCAGAGCATTTTTTGTATATCGGTACGGAGGAGATATTTTATGTCTGTGAGTTATAAAAAACTCTGGAAGCTGCTCATCGATAAGGACATGAAGAAAAAGAACCTGTGTGAAAAGGCAGGTATTAGCCCAGCATCTGTCACCAAGATGGGGCGGAACGGGCATGTTACCACAGAGATACTCGTGAAGATTTGTGCCGCGTTGGATTGTGGAATTGAGGATATTATAGAAATTGTGCCGGATGAAAAGCAACCATCAAATAAAGCGGAGCCGGGGGTGATGAGATGACTATCGTAGAATCTATTAAGTGTGTTTTACAACAAAATAATGATGGTTTGACCTCAAAACAAATATATGATGAGATTATTCGTCAGGGATTGTATTCTTTTGGAGCAGAGAATCCTGTTGGTGTTGTCAATGCTCAACTTCGCCGTCGGTGTATCGGTCTGGATTTTCCGACTGCTTACCCGATAAAATTCTTTGAAATTGCGGGTTATGAAGGAAAAAAGATCAAATTCCGTTTGATTTCGACAGAAAATACAGCCACTATTATTACTGCTCCCAAAACTACAGATATTTCTGAACTGTTACCGGAAGAAAAAATCAAAGCTGCGCTGCAGGAGCATTTACAAAATATACGACAACAAGTATTTGATTCTGTTCTAAACAATTCCCCAGAGTTCTTTGAACATCTTGTGGTTGACTTGCTTTTAAAGATGGGGTATGGATATGATAAAAATTCGGGTATTGTTACAGGAAAACCACATGATGGCGGAATTGATGGAATAATTAGTGAAGATAAGCTCAGCTTGGATTTGATATATATCCAGGCTAAACGTTTTGCTAATGGTAATAAGGTTACCCGGCATGATTTACAGGCCTTTATTGGCGCCATGGAACATATTAACAAAGGTGTTTTTATTACAACATCGTCTTTTACGAGATCTGCAATACAATTCATCGAGAAGCAACAGCAAAAAAATATCAAATTAATAGATGGCAATTTACTTGCAGATCTTCTTGTTAAGTATGAGGTTGGCGTGGCAGCGGCACAAACTTTCAAATTATATAAACTCGATACCGAATATTTTAACTTTTAAATCATTCGCCTAATCCGGATATAGAGATAGGAGCTTTATTATGGCGGGAATTGTTGGAACAATTACTAATCTGAGTGATTTTTTGTCGAAAACACAAGTGTGCTTATCCGTAAAGCCTAATGATCCCCAACAGCAAATCATTTGCCTCGAGGCAGATAGGAAGTATTCTATCCCTGCTTTTCAGAGAGAGGTTAGATGGGATGACAACAATCTTAAAATGCTTTTGTACGATTTGTCTCGCAGCAGCAAGTTTTTGGGAAATATAATATTAACGATTAAATCTGACCACACTTGTGAAATTATTGATGGTCAACAACGTACAACTGTACTTATGTTGATTGTTTCCTGTATAAAGAAAAAGTTTGGGACCAAGATATCGACGCCAGATCTGTGCCCTCTTCGCAATGAGGGGTTTACAGGCTTCCAGACACTCTTAGAAAAGGCCTTTGATCAGGAAGCAATTACATCCGATGATTGGAACGCTATTCTTAAAAGCGATGATTATCATCAACTTCCTCGTATTCAAAAACTATGGAACACGATATCTTCTTCCGAGTTGTTAGCTGACCGGCATAAAGCCCAGGGGCTTTTTGATAACTTGTGCAAATCTGAGTTCAATATAATTGCCAGCTATTCTAACGATGTAAATACCAGCATCCAGTATTTTCTGGATGTAAATCTTAAAGGCATTCGTTTGGATACTGAAGATATTTTCAAAGGTTATCTTTTTAGTCAGGATAGCCGCGAACTCACACGTTCTCTTTGGCAAAAGAATAAGCGTGATGTATTACGCTTAAATGGCGTCACGCAGAGCTCGGAAGAGAAAAGATATCCTCTGATGAAGTTGTATGAACACTTTTTCTATTGTGACTTATATCTTCCTCGCGAGGGAGATTGCGAGTATAGTACACTCAAGTTTGGTGAAAACTTTTGTCTCACATCCGGATTTGAAAGTGGAAGTACGAAATATTACGAAGGTAGCCATTTAATTGAAGCCATACGAGATCGGGACTATTTGCAAAATGTACTCTCCAGACTCAATAAATGCGTTGAAATAATGACGGATATTATTGAAAGCGAGGGACCTTCTACTCCGTTTAAAGACAAATTTATTTGCGCTAAAAAGGTAGATTCTATAGATATTCAAAACTGCCATTCGATGCTAAAGAAGATACTTATGGAAAAAGAGGTGATTCCTAAAATTTTAGCGTTAAAGTATATCCTTACATACTTTGACGGAAAGCCTCACGCAAAAGAAGAGTACAAGTCAGTCTATAGCGTCTTTTGTGCAGCGGTCTTGTTTACCGTTTTCGCAAACAAAAAAGAGAGTGATACTTTCTACAACTTTGTAAGACTGGAAGAATGGAAAAGCAAGATAAACAAATGGCTTTATGACTATATTTCTTCTCATGCACTGACCAGAGGTAAAGTTCTCGCTGCATATAAATATAGTGAAAGTGACGATGACCCAATTCAACAAATCCGTTGTAAGTCTTTGGCGGCGATTAGTAATTTCTTCAAAGTAACGAAGAACGGTGATAATTATAACATGGGTATTTCCAACGCAGCTGAACTTTGTAAGTTTTTTGGAGATAAAACAGTTTATAGTTTAGAACACTTTATTGTAGGAGAATGCGGAACTCTTCATGTCAAAACCGCAAAATACGATTTCCCATATAAATATCCACCAACGATTCAGAAGTACAGAAATTCTCTATTTAATTTTATTTTTATTCCTCAACCGCTTAATAGTTCCCTTTCTAATGAAGGATTGTTTATTAAAGTAGCAGAAATCCATACACATGAAAACGAGATTAAATGTAGCTATAGCAAAGGATACTATGGACTGTTAAACAAATCTCCTCGTATGTACTTTCAACGCTACCCTACCGAAAAGGAGATAGATTCCTTCAGTACTGAAGAGGATGCCAGAGCATACCTAAATGAATATTTTACTAAAACATTTCCGGAAGAGTTTTTACAGTTTTCAACGGCGCTTGTAAAAAAAATCAACTGGGGTTCTTAACACGAAGGCGTTCTCGGATATTTCCGAGAGCGCTTTCTCATTAAATGCGCAGCATGGTAACAACATATCTTGCGGAAACTATTATTGTCCATTTTATTGTACTTGCTTTATAATATCATGATCTTTAAAGAAAGTCACTTTCTCCATAAAACCTGGTGTGTGCAGCATTTTATTACCGGTACTGTGTTGACTGTTGGTGAATTTTAATATATACTTAAGTATATACTTACGTATAAATAGAGGTGCTATATGCTGAAATATCAATTTCCCGCTGTAAAGGGCTGTCAGGCCGGAAAAGATTACTATATCTGTATGGTTCCCCTTGGGTTAATGAGTAAGATTTTTGTGACCGATAGCAGCGATGTCCCTGCCGAGTATCGCGCTCAAAGAAAGCTCAACGAAGCTCGTATTCCCGAAATCTGTGGATACATCTTGTCTAATCGAGATTCATATGTCTTTTCTGCTCTGGCCGCATCTGTGGACGGTGACATGAAGTTTGTCCCTGCTGACAGCAATGAGAATGCAGGCATTCTGGAAATCGATATGACCGCTTCCTTCCTAATCAACGATGGCCAGCATCGAAAGGCGGCCATTGAGGCAGCGATTGCCGAAGACGAGAGCCTGAAAGAAGAAACGATTTCGATTGTCCTTTATAAAGACCAGGGACTTCAACGGAGCCAGCAGATGTTTACTGACCTCAACAAGCATGCTGTTACCACATCGAAATCCTTAAACACACTATACGAGTCGAAAGATCCTGTGGCACTAATCACGAAGAATGTCGTCAACTCAATCAGCTTCCTACGTAAGTATACTGACAAGGAGAAAGACAACCTTAGCAAATATTCCTCTAACATCTTTACACTTAACACCTTCTATACAGCTAACAAGCGCATCTGTAAGGTGATCCATGATCAGGAAAATGCTGAAAAACTCATTCATACATTTTGGAATCACGTGGTTGTTAATATGCGTGAGTGGAACGAGATGGACAGTGGTGAATTAAGTAAAAAAAGTTTGCGAGAGGATTATATCACAACGCAAGGTCTGATTATCTTGGCACTGGGACGCTTGGGAGAATTCTATTGCGTGAATCCTCAGATTAACATGGCGAAGTCGTTGAAGGGATTAAAGAAAATCGACTGGCTTCGAAATAATGAAGCGTGTTGGATGAACCGTGCAATTAAACCTAATGGAAAAATCAACAGAAATGAACAGGGTATCTTTTTGACATACATTCAGATTAAGCGACTTCTTTCTCTGCCAGTCAGTGATGAGGAGACAAAAAAAGAAAGAATCATCATGGGATAACCCCGGAGGACTCAAATGGAACAGAATACATTAAATTCAAATAACATCGATGCTGGAAACAAAATTGCCAGTTTCCGAGTAAAACAAAGTATGCCATATGAATTTAAGGTGAATTATGCGCGCATAAGAGCATGGGAATTCTATAATGAATGTGGAAAAAGGGACTTGGATTGCTATGTTTCAGTAGGGGGACTTGACAGTATCACACTGTTCTTCTTCTTGAAATCAATAGGAATAGATGTGCCAGCGGTATCAGTCTCTTCGCTCGAAGATGTTAGTATCCAAAAAATCCACAAACAGATTGGAGTTATCTCACTACCACCAGCAGTTAGAACTGATGGTACGCGATGGAATAAGCAAAAACTAATTCAAGAATTTGGTTTCCCTGTACTCTCCAAGGAAATCGCCCGTAAAATTGAATTGCTTCAAAACCCAACTCCCAATAATAAAACCATAAGGCATGCAATTGTTACAGGCGAAACTGGTGAATATGGTGGATTTCAAAAGCATTCAAAAATGAAACTTGCGCAGAAGTGGCTCGAAAAATTCGGCGGATTAGAAAATGAAGAAGAAGGCGTGAATTATCAAATTGCACCGTTTAAAGTCTCCTCGAAGTGTTGCTATTACCTCAAAGAAAAACCGTGCTCTGATTGGGCTAAAGAGCACAATTGTGTACCGTATTTAGGGCTGATGGCATCCGAAGGCGGAAGACGTGAGAAGTCTTTAATGCTAAATGGCTGTAACTACTTTGGAAAAGGTACCATTCGTTCGGCTCCATTTGCAATTTTTAATAGACAGGATTTATTACAGTTGGCACTTGATTTAAAGGTCCCTGTCCCTGAGATTTATGGAAGCATACTGAAGGATGAAGATGGTCGTTTGTATACTTCTGGAGAGCAGCGAACTGGATGCTCGATGTGTGGATTTGGAATTCAGCTCGAAAAACGGCCTCACCGATTCGATCGGCTACGGGAGCGGAACTACAAAGAGTGGGATTTTTGGATGAATAGGTGTTGCCTTGATGAAAACGGAACACCGTATGGCTGGGGAAAAGTTTTAGATTATCTCGGAATTGGCTGGCGAGATATTCCGGATCCTCATAACAGAAAAAAGTAAGGATGGGAATTCACAATGCCATATACAAGTAAGTTTCAAGTATTTGAAGATATTATCAAAGAAATTATGATCGTCTACAAGCACGACAGCCGTCCGTGGCTTATTGGCTACAGCGGTGGCAAAGATTCTACTTTGCTGGTCAGTCTTGTATATGAAGCCATGAAGCGGTTAAAGGATGCTGGCGCTAAGCTTGACAAAACCGTTCATGTCATTACATCCGACACGATGGTTGAAAATCCCATCGTAAAGAATTACATGCACTCATCCTCGGATAACATCAACCGAGCAGCGGGAAAAGATCGTCTCAACATCAAAGCCAGTGTGATCTACCCGGAGCCGGAACAGACATTCTGGAGCCGGGTCATTGGCCTGGGCTATCCCACCCCAGAGCCTCCCGGATTCAGATGGTGTACAGACAGGCTGAAAATCATGCCGATGAATAAGTTTGTCAACGAGCGAATCAAGGAGAGCGGCGAAATCATCATTCTTCTCGGCGTCCGCAAGGGCGAAAGTCTAACTCGAATGAAGACCATTACCGCACGGGAAATCGAAGGCAAACTGCTGAATATGCATAATGACATTCCCAATGCTTATGTCTACAATCCTATCACTGAAATCCCTAACGATTTGGTCTGGGAATTCCTCTTAAAAGGCGATTGCAGAAGTCCTTGGGGAAGTGACATGAAGTATTTGTTCAGCCTTTACCAGGGCGAAAACCTTGGTGAAGAAAAGAGTGTTTTGGGTGAGGTCGACCGCGAGAAAATTCCGGTAACCGGCAACTCCAGATTTGGGTGCTGGTGCTGCACCATGGTGAAAGAGGATAAGTCGTTACAGAACTTCATCAACAAAGGTGCTACGGAACTAATTCCGCTTAGAGAATTCAGAAACGAATTGCTCAGAATGCGGGAGAATAGTCAATATCGAGATTCTAAGCGCCGCAACGGTTCTGTCTATAAGAAGTCAGACGGAAGCTTTGGAATGGGACCGTTTACGCTTGAAGCGCGATGCCTCATTCTCGAAAAACTCCTCGACCTCGAAAACAGGACAGGCATGGAGCTGATTACAGAAGCTGAACTGAAAGCAATTGACAAGATGTGGGACGAGGAGGGCGACCTTACATGTCGTGCACTCGTTGAAACCTACCATAAGGTCAAAGGCAAAAAGCTTCCATGGGATGATTATAAAACTCCGCGATTTGATGATGAGGCGATCCAAGCGATCAGGGATGTTGCAGATAAGTATGATATCCCGGTTGAGTTGATTACGAAGTTGATTGTTTCTGTAGATACCAATAAGCACATTACGAAGAACAACAAAATGCAAAAGGCATTTGACAGCATTATTGGACAAGGCTGGTTGCACTATAATTCTGTCGAGGGAGCATTGAACCATGAAGATTAAGCGCATACAAGTAAAAAACATAGGTCCATATGTCAACGAAAATGCCTTCGATTTTGATGTATCAGACATTACTAAAAGAATGGTACTGATCGGCGGCAAAAATGGTGCAGGTAAAACGACACTGTTTAACGCTATCAAAATATGTCTCTACGGCTGCGTTGCATATGGCTTTGAATCCAATAACGCAAAGTACTTTGCCGAGATAGAGAAAATTATCAATGCCAATGAAAAACTGCAAAAAATTGGTGAGGCAGAAGTTGTCATTGACTTGCTGATGGATGACGGAAAGTACGATCACACATACACGTTTGTCAGATCATGGAGGGTAGCAGGCAAGAAAATAGCAGAAACCTTTACTGTGTACAAAGACGGCGAGACACTTTCTGAGACAGAAAAGAGTGATTTTGAGAGCTATCTTTTACAGACACTGCCCCCCAATCTCTTCCGCTTCTACTTCTTTGACGGCGAAAAAATCAGTGATTTCGTGTTCAACAGCAGCAAAAACTCCGACTTCAAGGATGCGTTCTTAAAGCTCTGTAGCCTTGATACGATGGAGATTATTCGGGAAAACTTCCGTAGAATTTCTCGTAGCAAGGCAAAGGGGGCCATGACGCTTTCAGCGGAATACGATAGATGCCTTGAAGCAGACAATCTGATTGCACAGAGAGTAGAATGCGCTGAGGATGAATATCGAGAGATTTCCAATGAGATTTTGATTATTGATCAGAGGCTTGCGTCTCTTGAAAAGGCATACGCCAAGGGTGGCGGTATTTCTAAAAAAGAATGGCGCTCTATGCAAGATCAGATTGCAAAAGAGGATGCTCGCCGTGAGGGACACCATAAATGGCTCAAAGAAATCGCCAATAATGTGCTCCCATTTATTATCCTTAGAACTCAACTGGAAGAACTAAAGGCCCAAATTGCACTGGAACACAAGGCACAGGTCGATGCAAATGTAAAAAGCACAATTGATACCCCGGAAATCAAGTCGATCATCTCCGGCGTGTTGAGCCGGGCAAATATAGAATTAGCCGACGATATTTCTGAAAAGGTTATCTACGAGATTGCCAGCTATGCCAGCCACACTTCACAGATAACGCCCATTCTCAATTTGTCTGACTTCGACAGATTTGAACTAACTGCAAAAATCAACAGTCTCCTGGCTTATGACACCAACCGTGTCAAAGAAGCGACTGATGACATTAAGGCTTCTTTAAAATGCGTAAAACGCATCCGAAAGAAAATGGAGCGGAGCAGTATCGAAAACTATGATGGATACTTGCAGATGAAAAGCGATTTGAATGAGCAGAAGTCCAAATGCACGCAACAGCTTCTGGAAGTAGATAAAGAATTGCAAGAACTACGCGCCCAGAAAGCGATATCTGCATCTAAACTTTCCAAGGCTAAAAGTGATTATGAGGCACTCTTGAAAAAGCAGTCCATTAACGATATTTCAGCGCGTGCACTACTGGCATTTGATGAACTCCAAAAGACGCTTTACGATAAGAGTATTCGTTTAGTCGAGACGGGATTTAGCCAATTCTTCGCAAGTCTGATCAATAAATCTGATTTGATTGATGGAATCCATATCGATGATAGTCTAAATGTTCTTCCCTATAAAAACAAACACTTTAAAGCTGATGAAATACGTAAAATCATTGGTAAGAACGGTGTTGAGTATCTTATTGCTCAAATCGGCCTGTATGCTTACGAAGTCCTGCAGCAAAAGCTTATTGCCGGTGAACCCGAGTTTGAACTGCCGGTTGAGGTAAAGCAACAGCTTTCTGCAGGAGAAAAGCAAATCTTCATTATGGCACTATATCAAGCACTTTCGCAGCTCAACAAAATCAATGTGCCTTACATCGTAGACACACCGTTTGCGAGAATCGATAAGGAACATCGAGGAAAGATCCTGAGTCAGTTCTTCAAAAAACTCAATGGTCAGATTATCATCTTGTCTACCGATGAGGAGATTGTTGGTGAGTATCGCGAGAGCATATCGGACATCATTTCCAATACATTTGTCTTGAACCACACAGCAAACGGAAATACTGAAATCCTGGCAAACACTTATTTCGGAGGCAAGCACAATGACTAATAAGCTTCATACGTCACAAAAGACCCAGGAGATATTCAACTCGTTAGGTCAGTCATTGAGATTGCAGCCATTTATCCTATCTAAACTGGCAATCGCACTGTCGGTCAGAAAGGGACAACTTCAAGCCAATGACTTCAAGACTGATAATAATGGCTTGGAACTGAGCCGGCAGGTCATTTTCGGTGATCACGATTTGCTGTTTAAATCTCTCATTATTAACAACGAGGGCAAAGTGATTCGCGAGGATGACTATTTCCCCGGTTTGGTAAAGGCTCATTTGGATCGAGGAGCAAAGCTTCTCGAAGACGAAAAACGGTACAGCAAAGATTTCTATAATCATCTGTGCCATCTGGATGACAACATCTAAAGGAGGTTTATATGGATTATCCAAAGGTCAAAGTCTGTTTAGATACCTCAGAAGATAACCTGATAGATGAATTGTACACGCCGTGTCTAAAGTGGGCTGAACGCTTTGACCGAGGCGTCGGCTACTTCACAACAGGGTGGCTCACATACAACGTCGCAGGATTATCCGACTTCGCCTCTCGCGGAGGAAAAATGCGCTTAATTACAAGTCCCATTCTTTCCACGGAGGACACGGACGCAATTATTGGAGCTGAGAACCAAGATGGTAGCGCATTCTTGCGCCTCGAAGCAGCTCTCCTCGAAAATGTTGAGATACTCAAACAAGAAATGGAAGCAGATATTATAAATACATTTTCCTGGATGCTGTATGATGGAATTATTGATATGCGTTTTGCAATTCCTTGTGAAAAGTTGGAGGAAGGAGACTTTCACGATAAATTTGGCATTTTTTATAAGGGCAACGATGCGCTATCCTTCTCTGGCTCTATCAACGACAGCAAGCATGGATTCCAGAATTATGAAAGCATAAAAGTCTTCAAAACGTGGGCTGGTACACAGGAGTATGTCGATGCGGATACCGCTCGTTTCGAGAAAATCTGGAATCGAAAAGACCGCAATCTCAAAATGTTTACCATTCCACAAGCAGTTAAAAACAAAATATTTGAATTGCGTTCCCCGGATAGGCCGTATTCTTTGCCGGCAGGTTCGAGTAAATGGGTTCATCAGGACATAGCAGTAAAGACCTTTCTGGAAAAAGAGCATGGCATTCTGGCAATGGCTACCGGAACCGGAAAGACTGTTACTGCAATGAAAATCATCAACAAGCTGTTTGATAGCGGGGAAATTCGTCGCGTTGTTATTACTATGTACGGCAACGATTTGCTGGATCAGTGGGCAATTCAAATTCGAGAAAACTACAAGAACAAGCAAATCAACTATCATTATGCATCCCAGAAGATGATGAAAGATTTCGTCATGCACCCAGATGATTCCATCTTAATTCTTTCTCGTGACGCCAGAAATCTCTCCAAATTGCTGGACTTGTTTGATCGTCTACCTGGCGATTATCGCAATGATACGCTGTTTGTTTTTGACGAAGTACATGGAGCTGGTTCTAATACTTTTGTCGAAAATCTTTCGGGCAGGCTCTCTCCGTATCGATATCGCCTCGGGTTGAGCGCTACGCCAGAGCGTGAGTACGATGAGGCTGGAAATGATTTCTTGCTGAATGAAATTGGAGAAGTAATTTTTGAGTTTACGCTGCAGGATGCCATTCAAAAAGGAATCCTGTGCGAATTCAATTATATTCCTCTGCCCTATGTTCTCTCTGACGAAGAAAAGCTCAAAAAGCGCAAGATTATCGCAGCGTTCAATGCAAAAAAGGAGAGCGGAGAACCTGTTGATGAAAAGGATATGTTTACTCAATTGGCGCTTGTCAATAAAACAGCGGTCAACAAGCTGGAGGAGTTTGAAAGTCTGATTTCTCAGCGACCGGAGCTGTTGCAGAAGTGTATCATTTTTGTTCAGACCATGGAATATGGCGCAAAGCTCCAGGAGATTCTTGTCAGGTACAGCGACAAATATCATACCTACTATGCCGATGATGAAATCAATTTGGAGAACTTTGCGGCAGGAAAAATTGACTGCCTGCTGACCTGTAAAAAAGTTTCCGAGGGAATTGATATCAGCAGCGTCACGAACATTATCCTGTTTTCTTCTGACCGTTCCAGGCTCGTGACAACGCAGAGAATCGGGCGCGCATTACGCCTGGATAAAAACAACCCAGAAAAGAAAGCAACTGTTGTGGACTTCGTGATTGAGGATTCCGAGGAAAATGACAATAACGCCGATGCCGATCGTGCAGAGTGGCTTACAGAGCTTTCACAGACAAGGAGATGCGAACATGAGAAATAAAATCATCGAAAATGCGATTGATTCCGTTGTCAACGCATCGAACACCTCGTCCGACTTCAAACTGGCATTCAGACAATATGTCAAAAACAAGTTTGATGATAACGCCAAAGAGAGCGATTTAAAACGGATACTTACACTGATTGAGGATGATGAGGAGGATATTCAGGTATGAAGATGGCGATCCTCGAGCTCGAATATAAAAATATCCGAAAAATCACTGCCTTGAAGCTCCCCTTTACCAAAGCCGATGGCTCCGTAATCAGCAACAATTTTATTATGATGGCCAACGGTACCGGTAAGACAACCACAATGGAACTCATCAAAGGATTATTTGATGGAACAGCCGCTGGATGGACTGCGTCCAAAGTGCGTTCTTTCGCGCCTACATTAACGGAAGCAGATACAGGTGAATTCAGCATCACTGTCAAATTTGATGATAGACAGTATAAGTACTTCCTCTCTATGAATTACAAAGATGGAACGGTGCAGGTGGAAACCTCTGCTCCTCCCAAGGGTCGAGAAGCTGGACTTCGTTTACCTGAGTCTATTCGCGGTATTTTTACGCCTGAATTTGTTAGGCGCTTTGTGTTTGACGGTGAGCAGGCGGCGAAGTCTATGGACAGCTCATCCAATGAAGCTGATGAAACGATTCGCTACCTATATCGCCTCGATGAATTGGATGAGATTTTGGCCGCAAACCAGAGAATCCTTACCGAAATCCAAAACGCCGAAGGAAAGCGTGGAACATCCAGTTCGCTTAGCAATTTGCGTACCCGGCAAAGTGACATTGACGCAATTCGGGTCAAGCTGAGAGCACGGTGTGAGAAGCTTCGCGAAGAGATTGCTGCGTTTGAAGCTGAAAAAGTAGAGAAGGAGAAACAGCGCCAGGAACTCGACAAGAGCTATGAAAAGCTGAATCAAGAGAAAAATGATATTCTCAAGGAACAGCAGAAGAATCGCGGCGAAATCGACGTTAAGATCACTTCTATTCTGGGGATAATTAAGTCTCCCTATCTACTGAGCGAAAGCCTCTGTGCGAGAATGTTCGAGTTAGGCAATAGCATGAAAAAACTCAAGTTGCCTAAAACCATTGCCAAAGACTTCTTCACCGAATTGGCTTCTGCAGACCGGTGTGTCTGCGATAGATGCATTGGCGAACGGGAGAGAACGGCTATCCTGAAGCGGGCTGACCAGTATCTGGGAAGTGACCAACAGTCGGTTCTTAACACGGTTAAGAGTAGTCTGATGGACAGTGTGTATGACGAACGCTTAAAAAAGGCCTTCGAAGAACTCAAGGAACTGAGAGCTCAAGCTAATCGCCTCGATACGAGATTTAAAACTAATGAGGAAAAACTCATTAAAGCCGGAGGCGAAAAGGCTCGTGAACTGCAGGAGCGAATTGAGGAACTGATCAGACTTATCAGCATTGCTCGTGATGAACTTGAGCGCATTGAATCCAAGGATGAAAACGACGCTTCTCTGACAGAAGAAAACAACCTTCACAAGGCGGATCAAAAATTTAAGTACTATGAGCAGGAAATAGCGAAGGCAACAAGAACAAATACTGCATTGCGCAAAAAAGAGTTGGTTGATTCCTTGGTGAATGAGATCAAACTACAGGCTACCACAGCGCTGAAGCAAGAAATCGTCAGAAAGACCAACGAGAAACTTCGCCGTGTTATCGTTGACGATTATGTAGAAATCGAAAGCATCGATAGGTACATAAAACTAAAGGGTAGGGACGGTGCCAGCGAAGGTCAAACCCTTAGCATTGCCTACTGTTTTCTGGGCACTCTTTTCGAAGATTCTGAGTTGGAATTTCCGTTCATTATCGACTCGCCTACCGGCAAGATGGATTTCGAAAAACGGCAGGCTGTTGCAGATATCATTCCTCTGGTATTCAATCAGATGATTGCCTTTGTTCAGTCAGCAGAAGTGGAGCGTTTTGCGGACAGATTCTATGCAAATCCCGATTCGCAGTATCTTACGGTTGTGGCATCTCCCCAGGATCAGGCCGTAGTTGTTTATGAAGGAATTGACTTCTTCGATTCGTATCAAAGAGAGCACAAAGGAGATGAAAAATAATGCATTTTAAGATAGCGAAAAGTGCCCAAAGCTACTTTAACAACATTATGAATCTCGAAGGCTCCCACGCTGCGGAGGATAAGAATAAGTTTATCCAATTCGATGTGTACTACTGCTGTGCATTGATTGGCATGGCAGCAGGCCAAATCGACGAGGATACTTCTGAGTTGAAGGATCTTGTTGAAAGGTACCCAGTTCAATATCGTGACTGTAAAGCACAAATTGCTGGGTTACTGGTGGCATCTGGGGCCAGAAGACTCGGCATCGATACGCAGAGCCCTAAGTTGGAGCAGATTATGCTACAGTATATTAGCAACAATGATACTCTGCTGTCTGAGGATGGAATTAAAACCCTTAACGCCTATGCGTTGAAAGGATACCGCCTGATTACTGATTATCCGTTGTTTGACAAACCTACTTCCAGAGAAGAATTTCTGGATGCATTCAATGTAGCCATGCAGTTTTACGAAAAGAAAGATAGCTAATCTGTGTAGGTGCTTAGTTAACCTGCGAGAGCGCACCACGAATACCCCACAGCCAAAATAGCGGCTGAAACGCAATGTTCCAGCTGCTATTTTTCTTAAAAGTTTCAGTAGCTGTTTCCGTCGAACTGTGGTATATGTTTGTGTTGCAAGGAGGCGAGCGCATGAAATACAAGCTGCTGAAAGACCTATATGACTATTTTTATACCCCACCCGAACTCTCGGCGCAGAAGCAGGAAATTGAGGAGTGCCACCGAGCACTTAGCGAGGCGTTGGGAAAGCCGGAGCGTCGGCTGGTGCTCCGGATCATCGACGCAAAAGACCGTATTGCGGAGGACACCGCCATCGACAGCTTTATCACCGGATTTGAACTGGCGTGGGAACTCTCCATGGAATTGAACTATTACGAAAACGAGCGCTCAGTCTCCTGCCGAACGGCAATGGAGTTGAGGGCTCGTTTCACATCTAAGGAGGAAGAGAAATGAAGAAACTCATCATAGTGGCAATGATTGCCGCATGTGTCGCCCTGTGCGCCGCTGTGTGGCCACATAGCAATGCGGTCGAGGAAACACCCGTCCCAGCCGCAGAAACCACTGTGAGCGCCAAGGAAGCGACCGTTGGAGAAATTGAGGAACCCGCAGCACTGGCAGAGAAGGAAAAAGGGGCGGTTCCGCAGCAAGAAGCATCCCAAGAGGAACGTCCTGAACCAGAGACAGAGTCTATTGAAACGCCCGCAGATTCTGAACTCCAGCCTTCCGCAGAGCAGATGCCCGGTAAAAATTCTGTACCAGAGCAGACTCTGTCCCAACCTTCTAAAGAACCGCAGCCCGGCGACAAGGTTTATGTGACGGGCTTCGGCTGGGTGGAGTACGAGGGGTCCAACCGCTGTGAAGATGGTACGGATATTTACGAAAACGGCAACAAAATTGGAATCATGAGGTGAAATATGCGGAAAATACTTTCAAAATCCAGACAGAAAAACAGCGGGACAGGCCCGTAGAGGCTTGCCCCGCTGTCTGTATCGTAATAGTCAACAGTTTTGGGGAGGGCAAATGCAAACAAACAGGTTGGTCAGGGGGAGTGAGATGTTTTTTCTTGACTGATTATCGGCGCACCGATATAATAAGAGCGGTGATGTATATGACGAT
>ERZ772867.2503-NODE-2503-length-17656-cov-2.820862_pt1 | contig 17656 bp, 8 predicted proteins | sample MGYA00511341_ERZ772867 | MGnify/ENA primary metagenome ERZ772867 (study PRJEB29015, sample SAMEA2737707) | human gut metagenome | biome: human gut; feature: human-associated habitat; material: faeces | place: China | collected 2012 ... | reverse complement strand
CGGATAACCCCTACACTGGCAAGGAAGGCAAGCTCAATGGCCTCCTGCAGGGCAACTTCGGCTATTCCTATCAGTACAAAAAAGATGTAGTTAACGTTGTCGCCGCTCCGATGAAGAACACGATCTTCATCAACATCTTCGCCACGATTCTGGCGCTGGCCATCACCATTCCGCTTGGTATCGCCTGCGCCGTGCGCAAAAACAGCAAATTCGACCGCTTCACACAGGTCTTTACCATCATCGGCTACAGCTTGCCGAGCTTCATTATCTGTATTTTGTTTATCTGGGTCTTCTGTGCTCTGCTCGGCTGGTTCCCGGCCAGCGGCATGAAGACACCGGGCAGCAGCTACGAGGGCTTCAAGTGGTTCACCGACCGCATGTACTATCTGGCCCTGCCGCTCATCACCATGACGTTCTGCTCTCTGGGCAGCATGACGCGCTACGTCCGTGCCTCCATGATCGATGCTCTGTCCATGGACTGCATCCGTACCGCGCGCGCCAAGGGCGTCAAGGAAAAGACCGTTATCTATTCTCACGCATGGCGCAACGCCCTGATCCCCATCGTTACGATGATCGTCGGCTGGTTCACCAGCATCTTTGCGGGCTCCCTGATCTTTGAAGACATGTTCGGTCTCAACGGTATGGGCAAGCTCATGATCTCGTCCCTGCGTACCTCGGACTACGATGTTACGATCCTGATGCAGTTGTTCTATGTCGTCGTCGCGCTGCTCGGCAACCTTGTCATCGACATTGTCTATGGCCTGGTCGACCCGCGCGTCAGAGTCAACAAGTAAGGGGGTAAGAGCATGAGCAAGAAGAATTCCTCCGCGAAGCGCAGCTGGCTCGGCCGCCTCTTCTTTGGCGGCAGCAAGGGCCTGGCCGATGATATCGAGGCCAAGCGCGCAGCCAAAAACGACGTCGAAGAGATTGTCAGCCCGGTCAAGCAGATCGTTCGCGGCTTTATGGAGCGCAAGCTCGCCGTCGGCGCCCTCTGTGTTGTCATCGCCATGTTCCTGCTGGTCTTCATCGGCCCGCTGTTCATGACGACCTATACCGACACCTATACCGAAGTCACGCAGGCCAACCTGCCGCCCACGATGTCCATGCTCTCCGTCCCGAGCGAGCTGAAGAACGACATCAAGATGATCGACAGCTACGGCAGCTTCTCTGTCGGCCTTTCCAACGCGGGCAAGGTCTATGTCTGGGGCGCAACGGGCCTCGGCACGACGGGCATTGACGTCGCCGATATCCCGGAAGAGGTTCAGAATGAGAAGATTGCCTGGGTCGCTGCCGGTATCGATCACATCGTTGCTGTCGGCGAGAACGGCAAGGTCTACGCCTGGGGCGCAAACAAGCTCGGCCAGTACGGCTACTTTGACCCGGCGGTGAACCCCAACATCGCTCCCGAGCCGGACGAGCTCCTCAACGGCACCATCGATGCCTCCAACATCAAGAAGATTACCTGCGGCTATCAGGCCACGGCCATCCTGATGAACGACGGCACCCTGTATATGTGGGGCAACAAGAACACCTATCAGAACTTCGACACCGTAGCCACGCTGGACGGCAAGCTCACGGATATCGACTTCACGCTGAACTATGTCGTCGCGGTGACGGACGGCAACTCCGTCTACACCGGCAAGCGCGGCCTGTATGATCAGATGCGCGACAACATGGGCTCCGCCACGGTTCCCCTGCGTGAGTTCCTGAACGGCCGCAAGATCACGAGCATCTATGCCACGAGCAAGACGGTCTGCGCCCTGCTCGATGACGGCACCGTCGGCTTCGTCGGTGACTTCGATACGAGCAGCAAGGCGATGCCCAAGCTGCATGAGGGCGAGGAGATCGTTAAGATTGTCTCCGGCACCTACCACTACACCGCGCTGACCAGCGAGGGCCGTGTGTTCTCCTGGGGCAGCAATACCCTCGGCCAGTGCAAGGTCCCCGACAGCGCGCAGGGCGCGTCCGACATCTTCGGCGGCGCGTTCCAGAGCTACGCGGTCGATTCCAACCACGAGCTCATGGGCAAGTGGGGCCTGAAGGGCTACCTCTTCGGCACGGATAACTACGGCGCGAACGTTGCACTGCGTATCATTCAGGGCGGCAAGATGACGATGACCATCGGCGCAATCGCCGTTATCATCTCCACGATCATCGGCATCATCATCGGCTGTATCTCCGGCTACTTCGGCGGCAAGGTCGATATGTTCCTGATGCGCTTCACCGAGATCTTCGGCGCCATCCCGTTCCTGCCGTTCGCAATGATCCTGTCCGCCCTCATGGCGCAGATGGACATCAGCGAGAATGAAAAGATCTTCATCCTCATGGTCATCCTTGGCCTGCTGAGCTGGACCGGTCTGGCCCGTCTCGTCCGCGGTCAGATCCTCCTCGCCCGCGAGCAGGAGTATGTCACGGCTGCCAAGGCCATGGGTCTGCGCGAGTCCCGCATCGCATTCCGTCATATCCTGCCGAACATTGTCTCGGTCATCTTCGTCACGCTGACGCTCGACTTTGCGACCTGCATGCTGACGGAGTCCACGCTGAGCTACCTCGGCTTCGGCGTCACCTACCCGCGTCCGACATGGGGCAATATGCTCAACGGCGCAAACAACTCCACCGTCATCAAGAACTTCTGGTGGCGCTGGCTGTTCCCGGCGATCTTCCTTGCGATCACCTGTATCTGCATCAACATCGTCGGCGATACGCTCCGTGACGTCATGGATCCGAAGTCTGACCGCGATAAATAAGGGAGGGAAGAGATATGGCATTACTTGAATTAAAAGATTTGCATACTTTCTTCCGCACGAAGAAGGGTATTGTCAAGGCGGTCAACGGCGTTTCCTATTCCGTTGAGGCCGGACGCACGCTCGGCGTCGTCGGCGAGTCCGGCTCCGGCAAAAGCGTCTCCGCCATGAGCATCCTGCAGCTTCTCGACGGCAACGGCTATATCGACAGCGGCGAGATCCTTTTCGAGGGCCGTGACCTTACGAAGCTCACCGAGAAGGAAATGTATTCCGTCCGCGGCAACGATATCTCCGTCATCTTCCAGGAGCCGATGACCAGCCTGAACCCGGTCTTCACCGTGTCCCGTCAGGTCAGCGAGCCGTTCATTATCCATCAGGGCATGACGAAGAAGCAGGCTGCCGCAAAGGTCATTGAAATGCTGGCCGATGTCAAGATTCCGAATCCGCACATCGTCGCCAAGCAGTATCCGCATCAGCTGTCCGGCGGTATGCGCCAGCGCGTCATGATCGCCATGGCACTGGCCTGCAAGCCGAAGCTGCTCATCGCGGACGAGCCCACCACGGCTCTGGACGTTACGATCCAGGCGCAGATCCTGAAGCTCATGAACGATCTGAAGGAAGAGCACGGCACCTCGATCATCTTCATCACCCATGACCTCGGTGTTATCCGCCAGATCGCGGACGACGTGGCCGTTATGTACTGCGGTCAGGTCGTGGAGATGGCGCCCGCCGGTACAATCTTCATGGGCGCTGAGTTCTCTCATCCCTACACCGAGGGCCTGATGAACTCCATTCCGCGCCTGAGCACCCCGACGCATACGCGTCTGGACGCCATCCCCGGCGCAGTGCCGCACCCCCTCAAGCTCCCGAAGGGCTGCAAGTTCGCCCCGCGCTGCAAATACGCCACGGAGCGCTGCCTCAATGAGGAGCCCGAGATGATTCACGTCAGCGAGACGCAGCAGGTTCGCTGCTTCTACCCGCGGAAGGAGGACCGGCATGGAAAGAAATAATGTTCTTCTCAAGATCACGGACCTGCGGCAGTATTTCCCAGTCGGCAAAAAGAAGGGCTTGTACGTCAAGGCGAACGACGGCATCAGCCTGAATATCTACGAAGGCGAAACGGTCGGCCTCGTCGGCGAGTCCGGCTGCGGCAAGTCCACGTTCGGACGCACGCTGCTGCAGCTCTACCGTCAGACCGACGGCAAGACGATGTACTATGGCGCGTCCCGTGATGAGCTGGCCCCCGAGTATATCGAAAAGACTATCCGCCATCTGCCCCACGGCCTGCATGAGCTGGCCGCGCTCGAAAAGAAGCGCGACGAGATGCAGAAGGTCTATGATGCTGCCGATGAGCAGAAGCGCCTGCACATGCACAACGATCTCACGGCTGCGAAGAAGGCTGCGAACGACGCCTATCTGAACATCGTGAATGTCATCGGCGGCTTTATCACCGCCAAGGACCTTGGCCCTGTCATGAAGATCTTCTCCGAGCGCCACGACCGCTGCTGTGACCTGCACAAGGCCATCGAGAAGCGTGCCCCCGTCAAGCTCGACTACGACGAGGAGGCCTTCAAGCTCTCGAAGCTCAAAGCGGGCGAGAGAGGCTATGACAGCCGCAAGGGCAAGCTTGACAAGCTGGCTGAGAAGGTCGCCGAGCATGACAAGCTCGTCGAGGCCGCCCGTGCCGAGATTGCAAAGGTCGACGCCCGCATCGACGCCATGCGCGCGAAGTACGCCGCCGATCCCGAGTTCCAGAAGCACGAGGCCCTGCTCGATAACGGCATCGACCTGGCCCGCCTGACCTATCCGGAGGTCCGTACCCTGCGCAGCCAGATGCAGTATATCTTCCAGGATCCGTATTCCTCCCTGAATCCCCGTATGACTGTCGCTAACATCATCGGCGAGGGCCTGCTGGCGCACAAGTACTGCAAGAAGGCCAACGAGCGTATGCATGAGGAGATCCTGCAGACCATGGAGGACTGCGGCCTGGCTCCCTACTTCCTGCACCGCTATCCGCATCAGTTCTCCGGCGGTCAGCGCCAGAGAATCGGCATTGCCCGCAGCCTTGCCGTGCATCCGAAGTTTGTCGTCTGCGACGAAGCCGTTTCGGCTCTGGACGTTTCCATCCAGTCGCAGATCATCAACCTGCTGCAGGACCTGAAGGAGCAGCAGCACCTGACCTACCTGTTCATCACGCACGATCTGTCGGTCGTTAAGTATATCTCCGACCGCATCGGCGTTATGTATCTGGGCAATCTCGTCGAGCTTGCCGACTCACAGGAGATCTTCGACCACCCGATGCATCCGTATACCGAGGCTCTGCTCGAATCCATCCCGACGACGGAGGAGAAGCGCGACCTGGCGGTGCTCGAGGGCGATATCCCCAGTCCGGTCAACCCGCCGAAGGGCTGCAAGTTCCACACGCGCTGCAAGTACTGCACCGAGATCTGCACCCACGTCGTCCCTGACTGGGAGGAGGTCACGCCGAACCACTTTGTAGCCTGCCACCACAAGCTGCACACCAATGAGTGAGCGCAAGACGGGCAGTGGGGAGCGTCAGGATGCCGAGCAGCCTGAGGCCGTCGAGCAGAACGAGCCGCAGGGAAGAACACTGAAGTTTCCGGAGCTGCCGGAGCGCCGCAGTCTGATGGGCGGCGTGATGTTCCGCAAAAAGCTCGCCCGGGCCCGCGCATTCCAGAAGGAGCGCAGCGGTGAGTCCGAGGAAGCGCCGGAGGAGGGCATCCCGCTGGAAAAGCACGATGTCTCCACGATGATCTTCAGCGCCCTGCTTACGATCGTTCCGATCTGCTTGGGTATTTTGCTGCTGATGGGCTTCCTGCTCCTACTGATCTTTCGCGCCCTCTGATCCAAAATCCAACAAACCGCTGCAAAATGTGCTCCATTTTGCAGCGGTTTTTTGCGCATTTGCGGCCGTTTGCAGGTTGACACACGGCTGGAATTACGCTTTAATAATGTATGAACGCACAGAAATGAGGAAACAGACTGCAGCCTGGCAGAAAAAGATCCGGAAGGACATTTTTCAACAAGCTGAAATACCCTAGAAAGAGAGGGAAACCATGAAACAACAGACCCGTTTTTATGTCAGCCGGAAAAACCCGCTGACCTGGATCGCCGCGGCCCTGTCGCTGGCTTCCATCGTTCTGCAGATCCTCGCGCTCTGCCTCGGCGAGGGAGCCGTGATCAGCACCGTGAACATCTGGTTCCAGAAGGTCCTGCCGATGGCGGTGAGCCTCGGCTTTGCGCTCCAGCTCGTGCTGGAAGGGGAGACGCGGTTCTATCGCACGTCGAAGCCCATTTTCTGGGCCTGCGTCTACTTCGGACAGGCGGCGCTCGACCTGCACCTGCACGGCGGCTACGCCCTGTTCGGCTATATGCGCTATGTCGTGATGTGCTGGATCCTGTACCTGCTGCTCTACCTGATCTATCGCCTGACCATCACCGGCAAGATCCCGGTGTCCTATCCGCTGCTGTTCACGCTGCTGGTCCCGCTGGCCATCCTCATCTATGATCTGACGATGGCCGGCTGCACGATCCCCGTGTGGTACCGCCTTGTCAAGATCTCCAACATCGCCATGGCCGGCAGCGCCGTCGTCGCCGTGCTCGCGATGCGGCCGTTCACGGACGGGGCTTACCACCCGACGTGGGGCGACCGCAAGGACGGCCGTCTCATCCGTACGCTCAGCCCGATGAACATTGTCGCGGGCTACATCATGCCCACGCGCAACGATGCCTGCAACTCCATCCAGACAACGTTCGAAATTTCGAAGGTCGAGCGCTACATCCGCCAGAAGCGCGCGGAAGGCATGGAGTCCTTCGGTCTGACGCATGTGCTGCTTGCGGCCTATGTCCGCTGCATCGCAAAGTACCCCGGCGTGAACCGCTTCTTCTCCGGCCAGCGCGTCTATCAGCGCGATGACGATGTCCAGTTCACCATGACCATCAAGAAAGACATGCGCACGGACGGCGAGGAGACGACCATCAAGCTCCACCTCAAGCCGACGGACACGACGAAGGAGGTCTATGAGAAGCTGAACGCCCTCATCGACGAGGTCAAAAACACCCCCCTTAACAGCTCGTTCGACCATGTCGCGGCTCTGCTGGCCAGTATGCCGCGTCTCCTGCTGAAGTTTGTCGTCTGGTTCCTGAAGACGCTGGACTACTTCGGCCTGCTGCCGACGTTTCTGACGGACCTCAGCCCCTTCCATGGCACGGTCATCTTCACGTCCATGGGCTCGCTTGGCATCCCGCCTATTGTCCACCACCTCTATAACTTCGGCAACCTTCCCGTCTTCGTCGCCTTTGGCCGCAAGTACCGCAAGGTCGAGCTCGACCTGCAGGGCAAGCCCGTCACGCGCCGCTACGTCGACTTCGTTATGAACACGGACGAGCGCATCGTCGATGGCTTCTATTACGCGACGGTCATGAAGTACTTCGAAAAGCTCCTGCGCGAGCCGGAGCAGCTCGATCTTCCGCCCGAGGAAGTCCTGCGCGATATTCCCTGAACCCAAATATCCAAAGCTCCTGCGTGTGCACTGCATGCGCAGGAGCTTTTTGCGTCTCCGTGTCACGGACAGCTGTACGCCTGTGGCTGAAATGAGAGACGAAATGTAAGACGAATATACGCGGAAGTGTAAGAATATTTGTGAAAGAAAACAGAGTGATCAGCGCTCCAGAATGGAACGAATTATGATTAGCTGGCAAATAAGGACATTTAATATGGATATTCCACGACAGAAAAACAGAAAGTCAGGCAAATTTTTCCTTGCATTTCCATACAGCCTGTGGCATAATTAGAGTCGCAGTTCATTACGCGTTAGCGGAGCAAAGCGCTAACGAGCAAAAAGGAAAGGATGGGATATGCAATGCGCAAAAAACTGACTGCGCTGCTGCTGGCCTGCCTGCTGCTGGTTTGCCTGGTCCTGCCGGTGTCCGCTGCGGACGCTCCGGCGCTCTATGGCACGGCCAATGCAGCGGACGGCACGGTCACAGTCACACTCAGTCTTCGCGGCGGCAGCGCCGTGCGCAGCGGAGCCTTCACGCTCAGCTACGACAGCTCGCTGACGCTCAGCAAGACCGAAAAGGGTCTGCCGCTTGCAGTGGCAAACACAAAGGAGAAGGGAAAGGTCGTCTGCAATTGGGTCGGCGGCGCAGCCGAGGCCGATCAGGCCGTGCTGACGCTGACGTTCACGAACGCAGCGACGAAGAGCTATACCTTCAAGGTGTCCGGCGCCAAGGTGACGGACAAGAACTATGAGACGACGAAGATCGCTGACTTCCCGATCAGGATCTATGTGGCCTGCAACGGTAAGAACTGCCCGTCCAAGAGCTACAAGGATGTCGATCAGACGCAGTGGTATCACAATGCTGTGGACTATGTCCTCGGCAATGACCTGATGAAGGGCACGGGCAAGACGACGTTCTCCCCGGATGCCACTCTGACGCGCGGCATGGTCGTCACGGTCCTCGGCCGCATGGCCGGTGTGAAGACGTCCGACTATACCGGAACGAGCTTCTCCGATGTCAAGGCCGGCAGCTGGTATGCGCCCTATGTGCAGTGGGCCAGCAAGCAGGGCCTCGTCAAGGGCTATGAAGACGGCACGTTCAAGCCGGAGCAGAATGTGACCCGCGAGGAGATGGTCACCATGCTGTTCCGCTGCTGGAAGAGCGAGGGCAACACCTGGAAGACGGATGTCACCGCACTCAATGCATACAAGGATTCCGCAAAGGTCTCGAGCTGGGCGCTTCCCGCCATGCGCTGGGCTGCTGCTAACGGCGTCGTCAACGGCGTCGGCGACAGCATGCTGGAGCCGCAGGGCCAGGCAACGCGCGCACAGTTTGCGAAGATCATCATGGTCTACCTTGAGAATCTCGCATGAAAGGAGCGCAGGATAGAAGAATGAAGCACTGGAATCTGAAACGGGTCCTTTCGCTGCTGCTGGTCGTGTGCATGGTCACCGGCCTGCTGTCCGGCGTCTCCGCCATGGCGGAGGATCAGACCGCGAATTATCATGAGATCTCCACCGACGGCCTGAAGCTTGCAACGGAAGACAATGCCGCTGCGGACGAGACCGAAACGGAAGAGGCTCCCTATGCCGACACCGATGTCGTGCGTGTGTTCGTCGTGCTGGAGGACAAGCCCGTCCTGCAGCAGGGCTACGCTACCCGCGGCATCGCCGGCAATGCTGCCGCCATGGCAGCCTCCAAGGCGCTCGAAGCCAAGCAGGCGGCGCTGGCCGCAGAGATCTCTGCGAACGTGCTGTCCGGCGAGACGCTGAACGTTCACTGGAACCTGACGCTGGCCGCCAACGCCATGTCTGTTGACCTGCCCTATGGCAAGATGGACGAGGTCGAAGCGCTGAAGGGCGTTAAGAGCGTCATGCTCGTTCCGCAGTACAGCATCGATCCGCGCGAGCAGGCCGATCTCAACACCATTTCCTCCGGCAATATGATCGGCAGCTACAACGCCTGGCTCGAGGGCTATACCGGTGCGGGCAGCCGCATCGCCATTGTCGATACCGGCCTGGATTCAGACCATCCGTCGTTCAACAGCGCTGCGTTTGATTACAGCCTGCTGGTTACCTCGACGAAGAACGGCAAGCAGATCGCGGATTACAATCTGCTGACCGCCGCGAAGATCAACGAGGTCCTGCCGCAGCTGCATGCCGCAGAGCGCTATGAGGGCCTGACCGGCAATGCTCTGTATGTCAGCAGCAAGATCGCCTTCGGCTTCAACTATATTGACGCCACTCTCGACATCACGCATGACAACGATCAGCAGGGCGACCACGGCACGCACGTTGCCGGTATTGCCACGGCCAACCGCTATGTGGAAAATGCGGACGGCACCTACACCTACGCTGACAACGGCGTCGTCGGCGTTGCGCCCGATGCGCAGGTCGTCGTTATGAAGGTGTTCGGCAAGAACGGCGGCGCCTATGCCGATGACTACATCGCCGCCATCGAGGATGCCATCGTTCTGGACTGCGACAGCGTCAACCTGTCCCTTGGCTCCGCGGCGGTCGGCTTCACGACCCCCGGCGAGGCGTACTTCGACAATGTCATGGATTCTCTGGACGAGACGGATACCGTCGTTTGCATGTCTGCCGGTAACTCCGGAAACTGGGCAGAGGACTCCGTCAACGGCCTGCTGTTTGCCGAGGATTCCAACACCGGCCGCGTCGGCTCCCCCGGCGCCTATGAGAATTCTCTGGCCGTCGCCAGTGCCGACAACATCGCCAACACCGCGGAGTATTTCACGGTCAACGGCGCGAACTACACCTACGCCGACGGCGCAGGCAAGACGTTCACCGGCGGCGCGACCTGCAAGAGCGCAGCCTTTACGACGCTCGATAAGTCCGAGGACAAGAGCGGCACGGAATATGACTTCGTGTTCATCGGCGATCCGACCGACCCGGACGACACCGTGAAGTACGGCGGCGAGAAGTCCGACTTTGCGAACACGGCCGGTAAGATCGTCCTTGTCTCCCGCGGCAACGGCGTTGCCTTCACCGATAAGCAGATCAATGCGGATGCCGCGAAGGCTGCCGCCATTATCGTCTATAACAATGTTGACGGCTTCGATGCCATCTATGCGGCCTGCACGAAGAAGCTCCCGTTCATCACGATCCGCCTCGACCAGATGAAGGCAATCCTCGCCTCGGCCACGCAGGACGAGAACGGCGTCTGGGGCGGCAAGCTGACCGTCCACGGCAGCGGTGTCTACACCGACATGAACGCCACCGGCGGCGTTATCACCATGAGTGACTTCAGCTCCTGGGGCGTACCCGGCGATCTGTCTCTGAAGCCCGAGATCACCGCCCCCGGCGGCAACATCTATTCCACGCGCACGGACGGCACCTACGGCCTGATGAGCGGCACGTCCATGGCGTCTCCGTCTGCTGCCGGTCAGGCAGCCGTTGTCGCGCAGTACATCCGTGAGAACGGCCTTGCGGAAAAGGCCGGCCTGACGGCCCGCGCTCTGGCGCAGAGCCTGATGATGGGCACGGCCGTTCCCATCATGGACCCGGATTCCGACGTAGAGTACTCCCCGAGAAGACAGGGCTCCGGCCTTGGCAACGTGGAGAACGCCGTGAACAGCCCCGCCTATGTGACCATTGACGGCAATGACGACGGCAAGGTCAAGGTGGAGTTCGGCGACGATCCCGCCCACACCGGTACCTACAGCTTCTCGTTCCATGTCAACAACCTGACGGACAAGTCCGTCTCCTACAGGCTCAGCGCCAGTGTGCTTGCGCCGGAAACAGTCACGGATGAAGAGTCCGGCACGAAGTTCATCGCCATGAACGATGTTGCAGTCGGCGCAAATGCGGTCTTCACGACCGATGCGGCGGGCTACGACCTCAACGGAGACGGCAAGCTCGACGACGGCGACGTCATGGCGATCCTGAACCATGCCGCCGGACTGGAGCTGCTTGCAGACGCATCTCTGGCCGACCTGAACGGCGACGGCACTGCCGACGAAGTCGACGCGCAGATCCTCAACGACATTCTCGAGGGCGGCTCCTATGAGGGCAAGACGCTTGAGAGCCTGCAGAGCAACGACGTCGTGACCGTCCCGGCCAACGGCAGTGTGCAGGTCAAGGCAACCCTGAGCCTGAACGAGGAAGGCAAGCAGTATATGGAGGAGAACTTCTCCAATGGCAACTACCTCGAGGGTTATGTCTACCTGAATGCCGAGACCGATGCCGAGGGCAAGCTTGGCGTCAGCCAGTCCATCCCGTTCCTGGCCTTCTGGGGCAACTGGACGGATTCCTCCATGTTCGATACCAGCGTCTATGCCGAGGATCGCTTCAACGAGATGCCGCACAAGTACCTGAATATCGCGCGGGAGAACTACTACAATGTGAAGAAGGCGGGCAGCGGCAATACCTTCAACCTCGGTGTGAACCTCTACGCCAACGATGATGCGTTCCTTGCTGACCGCACGGCTGTCCGCGCGGGCGATACGCTCATGACCATAAACTACAACCTGATCCGCAATGCGCAGGACGTCAGCTACGTCATCCGCAATGCAGAGACCGGCGAGGTTTATTTCAGCAAGGACTACGGCAAGCAGTCCGGCGCCTTCTACTATACGAACGGCGGCTACTGGTCCAACACCGTTACGACGAAGGGCATCAGCTGGAGGTTTACGGACAACGAGGGCAATGCGCTCCCGAACAACACGAAGCTCGAGCTCGTCCTGACTGCCGTACCGGAGTACTACACCGCCGACGAGAACGGCAATTATACCGGCCTCGGCAAGGGTGCAGCGTGGGAGACGCTCGTTACCGTCGATAACGAGGCACCGGCTGTCACCCAGATGTTCTTCTCCAGCGATCCTGCGGGCCGCAAGCTCATCAACATCGCGGCGCAGGATAACCAGTACATCTCTGCCATCCAGTTCCTCACGACGGACGGCAAGCTTATCGGAACGCTCTCTCCGAACCAGCAGACGGCAAACGAGGTACTGAGCCTTTCGGTCAACGTTGCTTCCATGAAGCAGGACAAGGTCGTTGTTGCGGTCGTGGACTATGCGGGCAACGCAAGAGCCTATGAGCTCGAGCTTGGCCTCGGCGGCGACGACGGCGACGAAGAGCCCGCAGTGGAGCTCAATGGCTTCTTCGCCTTCAACTCGACGAACAACACCTGGGCGCGCTTTGAGCCGGATACGGCCAAGACCCCGGAGACTGCAGCAGAGGCCAATGTCCAGTTCGCTTCTGCGGAGTATGTCAACGGCTACACCGTAGCCTGCACGACGGATGGCTATCTGTACGTTATGCAGCACGGCAAGTTCGAGCCGACGCCCGTGTGTTACCTGAACGCCATTCTGATCGACATGGCTTATAACAAGGCCGACGGCAAGCTGTACGCCATGGCGGTTCTCAATGACGAGAACGGCGAGCCGCAGTACGGCAAGCTCGTCACCGTCGACATGTTCACCGGCGAGCTGACCGAGATCGGCTCGATCACGAGCGACATGATGCCCTCGTCCCGCGACGGCGAAGTGCCGCAGGTGCTGGCCATCAGCGACGACGGTACGTTCTATGTCATCAACGCCTCCACGCGCAACACCTACCTCTACAGCTTCCGTCTGACTGAGGACGGCAAGATCGGCGAGCTGACGAAAGTCGGCAAGACCGGCTTCAAGGCAAACTATCTGCAGTCCATGGCCTTTGACCACTCTACCGGCGAGCTCTACTGGGCACAGTTCGTGCGAGCCTCCAGCTGGGCACGTCCGACCTACAAGCTCGTGAAGCTGGACCTCACGACCGGTGTCGGCACGGCACTCTCCGATCTGCCCGGCGAAATGACCGGCCTGTATATCGTTCGCGGCCAGGGCGGCTCCACCGGCAAGACCGACAAGCCTGAGAAGGTCCAGCTCACCACGACGAGCGCCACGCTCTACAGCGGCAACAAGACCGCCCTCGAGGCCTTCGTGACCCCGTGGAACCTGACCGACCGCTCCATCGTCTGGTCCTCCTCCGATGAGAAGATCGCCACCGTCGATGCAAACGGCGTTGTCACTGCAGTCAGCGAGGGCACGGCAGTCATCACCGCCGCCTCTAAGCTCGACGGCACCGTCAAGGCCGAGTGCACTATTACGGTCCTGCAGAACAACACGACGCTGACCGGCATCGTCCACAATGCAGATGGCCAGAGCTTTGTTGCCGACATCGATGTCGACTCTGCAAACTACAAGTACCTCACCGGTGCACTGGAGCAGGATTACTACTCCGTCGTCCAGACGGGCGATATGCTGCTGGCCTCCGGCGACGGCAACCTCTACAGCCTTGATGCCGAAAACGGCTACGCAGCCAAGGAGCTGTGCTACACCGGCGACCTGTTTATGTCCGATATGGCCTACAGCCCGAACCTTGACCTCACGCTCGGCACCTATGGTTACTACCTGATGCTCGTCGATCCGACCGCCGAAAACGGCTACCGCGGCCTATGGAATCTGCAGGGTGCGTTCACTGCCATTGCGGGCATTGCCTATGCGGGCCATGACAGCACCTACAACTACTTCTATATGCTGTCTGCCTCCGGCACGATCCACCTCATCGGCATCGCTCCGAGCGGTGACGGCTACACGCTGAGCCTCCTGCACACCATCGTAACGGACAAGTCCCTTGCTATTACGGGCCAGCATATGTATCAGTCCCTGTACTATGATATGGAGACCGGCTGGATCTACTGGGCACGCTTCAACGGCGAGGACTCCTCCAGCATCATCGCGATCAACGAGGAGACCGAGGAGGCCGTCCTCCGCGGCACGTTCGACGAGGCTGCATGGCCCGTTGTCGGCCTGTTCGCTTCCAAGAGCGGCGCGATGGATCTCGACCGCACCGGCGATTTCAACTTCAGCGAGACCTGCACGCTGGCCCAGACCGAGCTGAGCAGTCAGGATGCCGTGGCGCTCCCCGCCGGGAGCCTCCCCACGCTGGAGCATTAAGCTCAGAATAGGAGGAAACCATGAATCAACTGATGAAACGGGTGCTGTCCGTCCTGCTGGTCGTGTGCCTCCTGTGTTCCGCGCTCCCCTCTGCCTTCGCGGCAGAGGGCGGCGGGTTCACGGACGTCTCAAAGGACCACTGGGCGTATGACGCCATCACGGAAGCCGTTGCCGCCGGCTACTTCAAGGGCGTGAGCGACACGGCGTTTGATCCCGAGGGCACGCTGACCCGTGCCATGCTTGTGACCGTTCTGGCGCGCGCCGCCGGTGCGGAAACGGACGACAATGCCTCTACCGGCTTCTCCGATGTGGCAGTGGGCACCTGGTACACGGGCGCTGTCGCATGGGCCGCCGAGAACGGCGTTGTGACCGGCGACGGCGACGGCACGTTTGCCCCGGACCGCGCGGCCACCCGGCAGGAGACTGCCACCATCTTCCTGCGGCTGCTGAAGCTGCTCAACAAGACCCTCCCCGAGATCGAGGAGGTTAAGACCTTCACCGATGCAGCCGACATCGCCGCCTGGGCGGAAGAGGCTGTGGAGACCATGCAGACGGCAGGTGTCCTGACCGGCTATCCGGACGGCAGCTTCCTGCCGCAGAACCCTCTGACCCGCGCTGAGGCCGCTACGCTCCTGTGCCGCTTCCTGAAGGCTGCGGAGGATAAGACCGAGCCCACGGAGCCGACGGAGACCGAACCGACGGAGCCCGAGCCCACTGAGCCCAAGCCCACCGAGCCAGAGCCCACCGAGCCGAAGGAGCCGATCCACGTCACCTTCGTCTCCGAGCACAGCGCGGCCTATGTCGAAGGCAAGGCCGTCACGGAGCTGACGCTCCCGGAGAATGTGAACTTTGTCGAGTTTATCGCCCGCGCTGACGAAGGCTATGAGGTCTATGACGTCTCCGCAACGAGCGGCCGTCTGGCGAGCCACGGCAGCAACTACATCCTGGCCGGTCTGACTGAGGACGTCACCGTCACACTGTCTGACGGCCTGATCCAGCATACCGTCACGTTCAATGCCGTCAACGGCACGACGCCGGTGCAGGTCAAGGTCCAGCACGGCAGCACGGTCGCAAAGCCCGCCGATCCCGTCAAGACGGACGACACCTTCCTCGGCTGGCACACCGCCAGCGGCGCGGAATGGGATTTCGCGACTCCGGTCACGAACAACATGACGCTCTTTGCCTATTGGCTCAACGACACCTATGTCGGCGCGACGGTCTATCTGGACGGTGTCAAGGGCAGCGACTCCAACGACGGCCTGTCGGAGGAGACCCCGGTCCGCACGTTTGCTGCGGCTGCGGCCCTCATCTCCCCGAAGGTCACCGACGGTGTCATCTGGGTCACGCATACCGTGACCGTGCTCGATGAGCAGACGTGGGACCTCGAGGGCCGCGACTGCATCGTCAAGCGCGCTCCCTCCTGTACGGGCAACATGATCGCCGTGGACGGCGGCAGCCTGACGCTGTCGAACATCACGATCGACGGCAATGCCGAGGTCTTCTCCGGACTGTCCGCTTCCGCTCCCGCGAGCAACACCATCTATCTGCTGAACTATGCGACGATGACAATGAACAACGCCGTTGTCACGAATTGCTTCGGCGCACAGGGCGGTGCGTTCTATGTGGAAAACTCCACCCTGGTCCTGAACAGCGGCAAGATCTCGAACAACACGTCCAAGTTCACCGGCGGCGCGATCTACCTCAAGTCCAACACGAAGGACGATAAGACCGTCTTCACGATGAATGGCGGCGAGCTGTCCGATAACGTGGGCGGCTCCGTTGCGGGCGTCATCAACGTTATGGGCAGCCATCCTGTGGAAGTGAACCTGCTCGGCGGCGCGGTTGTGAACAACTCCATGTCGACGACGGGCGCGAACATCGCCTGCATCTCTGCCACGAATGACGGCTCTACCGTCGTGCTCGGCGCTGTGAAGTTTGCCGGCAACACGAACAAGAACGGCGAGACGATCAACGCGCTGACCCTTTCAACCCACAACGTTACCCTCATTCCGACGGAGGATACCGATTTCCAGGACCCGATTTACATCAACAACGCCTATGGGTCCTCCAAGGACGTCGCGATTCGCGTGCCGGAGGGCCTGACCAAGCTGAAGGGCAAGCTCCCCATCCTGCTGGCCAAGGAATTCGTCGGCGCAGCCACCATCTCCGGTGGAACGGGCGAGGGCGCTTATGCCCTGCAGCCGAGCGACATGGAGAAGGTACATGTTGTCAACGGCATCGACGGCGCTTATTACCTCGAGGTCAATGAGAACAACACGGCGGTCTTTGCCGAGGTCAAGACGAACGACATCGTCGTCTACCTCAGCGGCAACGGCAATGACACGAACGACGGCCTGACCGTTAAGACGCCGGTCAAGACGTTCGAGAAGGCCAAGGAGATCCTGAAGGCCCGTGTCGATGCCATGGAAACCATCCCCGATGATGCGAACTTTGTCATTTCGCTGGTCTACCGCATTCAGATCAAGGAAGACTGCTCGCTGAACTTCAACGAATTCGGCGAGAATGCCAAGCGCTGTATGGTCCGCCGTGATGCTACGAACACCTCCGGCTATATGTTTGACATCAAGGAAGCGAACGTCACCATCGAGAACTTCCGCGTGGACGGCAACAGCAAGTATCTGAAGAGCGGTGTCAATGCCGCCTTCAGTATCGGCTCCGGCGCACAGGTCACTGTGAACGACGGCTTTGAGATCGCCAACATGATCTTCGGCGCAGGCGGCGGAGTGTTCAATCTCGGCGCAAGCAAGACGGAGACCCTGCTGACCATCAACGGCGGCTGGTTCCATGACCTGACCGGCTACAACGGCCTGATCGTCTATGGAAACTGCATGTCTCTGAGCACCTATGTGCCCGCGCGCTGCGTTGTGAACGACTGCCTTGTTGAAAATGTCACCGGTTCCTATGGCCTGCTGCATGCCATGAAGTTCGTGACCATCGAGATCAATGGCGGCAGGTTCCGCAATATCACGATGAAGAACGACATCGGCTATCTCGCGGCTGTCAACGGCGACGCCACGGCGAGCATCGTCCTGAATCCCACGCCCGCAGGCCAGACCGCGGAGCTGAACGGCGATATCTACCTGCTCAACTCCAAGAGCGATGAAGACGGCAACCTCAGCAAGACCTCTGACGGCTATGTGACCATCGGCGGCGCGCTCGACCACGACGCTGTGATCACCGGTAACCTCATGATGTGGGGCACGGTGGTCGCCGCCGGAACGGACGACTACAAGCTGACGCAGGCTGATCTGGCCCACATCAGCACGGACACCGGCGATGTCCTTGTCCTGAAGGAAAAGACGAACACCATCGAGATCGCTAGGACCCGCTGATGTCCCGCACATAAGAAAATGGCTGCCCGGCGCGAAAGCGCCGGGCAGTTTTTCGTGACCGGGATAGCGCCTTGTAGGGGCGG
>ERZ772867.2491-NODE-2491-length-17720-cov-5.121596_pt1 | contig 17720 bp, 17 predicted proteins | sample MGYA00511341_ERZ772867 | MGnify/ENA primary metagenome ERZ772867 (study PRJEB29015, sample SAMEA2737707) | human gut metagenome | biome: human gut; feature: human-associated habitat; material: faeces | place: China | collected 2012 ... | reverse complement strand
ATGCCTGTTTCATAGATACCCTTGTAGAAAGTCCTCTTGACTGCTCCGTTGCCACCATATAAGATAGTATTTCCCTGTAATTGTATATATGCTTCACTGATACTGTTATATACTTGGAAAACCACTTTTCCGTTATAATACAATATTAAATCGGCATATCTTCGACCATTACTGCTCGGTGCATTACACCACAATCCGTACTTATTGCCGTCTGCATCGTAACTTTGAATACCGTTTTTATCTATAACGGTTCTTGCTTCTTTGTCTGTGCCTGTGGCAAATATACCCGTAATAGTTACATTACCGTCATCGTCCATTTCAATGGTTTTCTCCGACAACTGATTGAATATCTGAAAAACGAACGCACCGTCCATATTGCCGAGATTTATACGTCGTCTGCCCTTGTCGTCCTCGATGTACAACAAATCACCGTCCAACAGTAGCTGTTTATTATCACTCTGCACCTTGTTCCTATCGGTGTTTACAGTGCCTTGCACCTTACGAATATTTACACTGTTATTCGCTGTCTGCCACTTTGAATGTTTCTTTGTTGCCTGTTCTGTCTGCCATATTCCGATAAAAAAATCACGTCTGATATGCCCGATTGATATATTACTCTCTTTCGGTTCCAATGGATATGCCTGATACTCAATTACCCTCTGTACATATTCCGTACCGTCTATGTCAAATACGTGTACCGTATCGCCTATTTCCAACTTTTCCGCCGCACCGTATTCGGCTAATTTGGATAGGTCAATCAATTTACCACTGATTGTCAACTGCGGTACGTCAATTCTATCCTCGTTATTCTCGTCAAATTCCCACTTTGCATTACGGTACAGTTTGTCCGCTGATGTATAATCGCTATAGTCCTTGTACCCATCTTGCACACCGTATTTTTCAATGTTTGGACTGTCTATATATGCTTTGCCGCCGTTTACACTGCTGACCGTTAAATCGTCACTTCCGAACGCCCATAAACGCGTTATCATATCGCTTACGTTGCGTTCTATTGATATGCTTTGCATATTCTTTTCTAATCGCAGTCTGACGCCGTTATCCGTGCCGATACGTTCTACAATGGCAATGTTACATACAATGTTGTTATTACTGTCTATAGTTGTTTCGTGGAATATCTCGCCACGCCCCAAATTTTCTATTATCGTTTTTATAACGTCCCACAAATTTGTTTTGTCGGTAGAGAAAAAATCAATCAGCAGTTCATCATCTGCAACCCACTTCATTCCTTTTTCGGTCAACTCGGCATTTGTCATAATGTGAAAAATACACTTTTCTTTGACTTCTTCCTTGAAATCCGAAATAATCTTTACCGCCGCTTGCAGCACTGCTCTTGATGTTTCACCGATATGGTCGCCGATTGTCGGTATAAATGCTTTCTGCGCCTCATACACAAAATGCGGTGTACCGTAAACGTGCAGTGAATCCGCACCGTTCATATTTCGCGTTGTTCGGCTGATTTCGTATATATGACCGTTTACGCTAACCAACATATTTTGACTGATTAGACGTGCCTTTTCGTCGTATGGATAGTCAAATTCAATACTTCCCGTATCGTTCAATATCCTTGTTTCTTTGACGTTATATGCGTTGTTCAGTACCTCACCTGTTTCAAAACTGTCTGTATATCTGTCGTGCAATCGCATAAATGTTATCTGTCCCATTTGTATATATCCTCCGTTTCTGTATTCCACACATACTGTGGATAAAATGAAAATTCGACCGTTGCCGTCGTGGATAAATTTATTGTATTTGCCCCTGTTTCCAGTTCAAAAAAACTACCTTTGATTTTTTTCATAATACTGTTGCCGTTCACGTCAGTTACCGACTGTTTGTCGCAGTCAATAACGCAGTTTTCCGACACCGTAATACTGATACCGTTACAGGTTATCGTTGTAGGTTTTGTGACGTTTGTAACACGCAAAACAGGTTTGACAGGGCGGTCGCCTGTGTTATGTATTGTACTGTCGCCTGCCGTTGTAATCGTGTAATATTCATTCGGTCCGATTGGTATTTCATCATCTAATTTAATATTTGGGTTATCCAAAATCGGACCGTCAAAAATATCAAATACCAACGCCGCCCACGTCTGCACTTTGAACGACACCGAAATAACGGCTTTGTGTCCGTAGTTTTCGGGTTTATAATCTATTGTTTCAATAACCGACGCATTCCATTTGACATTGGGTGTGTCGTCAAATATCAACTCACCGCGTCCCATTAACCACGTTGTGATTTTTGTGATTTTGCTGTTCAGTTCAGACATATCCGCCGCCGATATTTGCAAATTCATTTTAAATACACGGTTTTTATAAAATTCACGGTTGTACGCATTTGCCGTTGAAAAATCATATTCACCGTCTATATACGGGCTGTCATATGTCTGTATTTTCATTTCCGGTTTAATCGGACGTGACTGCGTTTGTACAGTCACGCCGAAATCGTTTGAATGTTTGTTTTTAAAATAAAATCCGTTTCGCATTTTCTACCTCCGCACATTATACATAGCTACCCAAAACAGCGCTGTCAGTCGTATTGATTGTGATTTTACTGTTGTTGTTATAATTCTGCTGTTCAATCTTAATGCCCTTAATTGCGTCTATGATCTCACTTAACGTCTTGGTTATCTTGTCATTACCGCCGCTGACTTCCTGTGTTATATCCGCCACAATACCCGTCACGTCTATACTGTCAATGTTGGTTGCAATGGACTTGATGAAATCAGCCTTGCTGTTTTCCAATGCGTCATACTCCGCCTCCAGTTTTTCAATAGTGGCATTGTTTTTGACTTGCAACTGATACAATTCCTCGTCACGTTGCAGTTGTTTCATCTGCTCTTGCAGTTCTTTGTACTTCTGCTGTCCTCTGTCTGTTACTGCATTTGCGTAAATATCCAACTGCGCCTGTGTTTCGGACATATCAGTCTTACGGTCCTCTACCGTCCAACTGTCCTGTAGGGCCTGTTCCTGTGCTGAAAAATCATCACGCAATTTGTTGATGTAGTCCTGTTGTTGCTGTAACATATCGTCAAACGATTCGCCCGCTTGGTCGAACATATCGTGATTTAGTTCGGTCATATTTTCGTTGTATTCTTTGCGGCTGATTAACCCCAAATCATAGTATTCCTGTGTATACTGCTGAATACGTTTTAAACCGGCGATATATTCTTCATCAGTCATACCGTAATACTTGCGTTGTTCTTCCAACCAGTTCTTTGACTGCTCCACACGCTCCGAATACATATCCGAACCTAATTCACTTTGGTACTTGTCGAACTCGTCCTGTGTCAGCTCACCGTTCGCCAATTCCTCACGGTGCCTGTCCATAACTCGGTTGTACGCGTCAAGCGGACTGTCGCCGTTATCTTGCCAGTCGTTAAAATATGTATGTTCACTGATGTAGTTTTTTGATATGTCGTACTCTTTCTCAATTTGTTCTTTACGCTTGTCCAAATACTCATCATTCAGCTTGTTTTTTGCCTCTACATATTCTTTGTGACTGATTATACCCTGTGCGTACATTTGTTCGGTGTACGTCTGTATTCTGCCGATACCTGCGATATAATCGGCGGCACTCATACCGTTGTATTTTTCTTGGTGTTCCAACCAATCGCGACTGTATTCGGTCATATTGTCGTATAACGTTGAACCTATACTTGACATTTCTGTCGTATAGTCCTCCCACGTCATACGTCCTGCCTCTACTTCCGCCATATTGCGGTCACGAATACGGGTAAATGCGTCAATAGGATCGTCGCCGTTGTCGTCCCAGTCATTCAGTGCCGCACGTTCTTCAATGTACGACTTTGACAGGTTGTTTAACTCCTGCGTGCGTTTCTGTGTCAAACTGAATATTTGTTCCTCTATGTCGGCAATATCCTTGTCGTTCGACTTGAATTTCTCTTGAAATTCTAACCACTTCTCTAATTCTTGTGCAGTCGTTACTGCGTGCGTTTTGGTGTAATGCGTCCAATCGTCCTTGGCTGATGTAAACGCGTCCGAATTGTCTTTTCCTGTTGCGTAATGCGGTATACCCATACCCGACATTATCGCCTTGGTTTGTGACGCTGTGTACACCTTTGCACCCTTTGACAACGGCAATACTACGTCCTTGCCCTGTGGTATAAATGCACGTCCTTTGTCAACGATTAATTCTCGCGGGTCAGATATACCCTTTTCATCATTAACCATTGCCAATCCGCCCTCAAAATTTTGTGTACCTTTGGCTTTTTTGGCTTTTTTTACGAACATTCCTGAACTGCCAAACTTGGCCGCCGGAACATTTTTATTACTTAGTCCCTCTATAGACGAACCCTCAACAGAAACAGTATAATGGACTGTCGCAAATTTGTCTTCGGGTTGATAGCCGTCAGGTTCTGCACTGTCTTTTGTAAATGTAACATTTCCCTCTTTTGGTGGTGCTGTATAGTTGTCGGGTTCTGTACTGTCATTAGTCCATATGACTTTACCTGTCGCAGTGATTTCGCCTAATTTATCACCGTTTAGGTCGTTAATATCAAAACCGCCTGTATCGACGTTGAATTTTATAGTGACTTGGTTGTTGTTGACTAATTCTTGTAGTTCTGAATCAGCCGTATTTAATACAGATATATCCCCCTCGGCGCTGACTTGTAAATTTACATCACCTACGCCATTTACAACATCAACCGCCCGCTGTACATCTTCAATTATGGATATATCACCGCTTGCGTTAATAGCAATATTCTTATTTTCGGGAATTAGTCCCATACTGTGTGCCAAATCATTTGCTTGCTTTGTAACTACGTCCAGCGCTCCCGCTTCCGACGCTTCTTGGATTGACCTAAAACCGTTTTGCAGTAATGCGGCTTTTGTGGCTATCTCATTTGATGACGCACCGAATTTTTGCATATCCGCAGTATAATTTGATATGAAATTATTCAGCGTGTCCCCTCCGGCTTGCCATACATCATCAAGACTACTTTGTCCCGTTTGAACGAGAGCCGCCGTTGTCGCCCAATCACTCATTGACAAATCAGCATTTTTAACCGCAGTAGTGATATGCTCTAACCCTTGCTCGGTGTCACCAAACTCCATTTCCAACAAACCCGCATTTGCCAACTCACGCATTGTCTTTTCATATTCAGCCATAGTAGCTTCATTTTCAGAAATCAACGTGTTGTTGTTTGTTAGATTTTTTTCAAGTTCTTTCGACCAATCCTCTATTGCAGTACTGTTTAACAATGCTTCTATCGGAGAATTTTTAAAATTCGGATTGCCTGTTGCTTCGGACAGTTCATTGAATTTGTTATTAAATTCTTCTTGCGAAACACTGCCTTTGTCATATGCGTCTTTTAGCATTAATAGTTCACTTCTGTAATCCTCTGTTGCTTGTTGCTGTTTTTTTATTCCCTCAACATTTTCATTATACAGTTCTCTGCTTGATTTAGCGTCTTCGTAATCATCTTTTTTGTTGTTGCCGTAATCGGTTAAATCCGGAATATTCTGCTTCGCCTCAAGATAATTGACACGTTTCATTTTTTCGATTGCCTCGTCAAGTTCAGCGTCATTTACACTGATGTCCATATCGTACTTCTCGGCCAACAAATTCTTGATTTCCTCAATTCGTTGTTTGGACTGTTGTAGTGTTGTTTCATCAGTGTCCGGATTATTAACTACTTGTTGTAGGTTTCGTAACTCCCATTGTAGACTGTTTAAATCACGTGCGGCATCTGCATAGCTTTTTGTTTTATTAGATAATTCATCACCGCCACGTGACCAATCCTTGCTGTATTCCTCATATTTGCGTGCCGCCTTATACAATACAACCGTAGCTGTTGCCATTGCACCTAAACTCAGCACCGCCGGTCCTGCCGTCGCACCGATACTCGCCAACGTTGGTGCAAACTTTGCCAATGCTCCGCCTGCTGAAAATGCCTTTTTGATGTTGCCTACTGCCTCAACGGTGTTACCCGCCCATTTGATTAGTCCTGTCGAACCTTTTGTTATCGCCCCCATTGCAACGACAGTCGCTCCGGCGGTAATTATGTTTTTCTTTTGCGCGTCGTCCATTGACGCAATTTTTTGTGTGTACTGCGACACGCCGTTTGATACATCAACAATAGTCGGCAACATTAAATCACCGAATGAACGTGCAATTTCAACAACGTTATTCTTTGCAACAGACAATTTACTCGCTGTTGTTTCAGCCTTGGCGTCAAATTCTTCTTGCAATGCCGTATTTTCTTTGTATGCGGTGTTTGAACGATTGACACTCTCGGTTACTAAATCATAACCGTTGACTAATGCCATCATAGCCTGTATATCCTGTGTATTGTTTATGCCTAAATCATCTAACGCAACAGTTAGATTTTCGGCAGACTGCAAGCCTTTTAACAGTCCGTTAAATGCACCGGAGCTGTCAGTATTCCACTGCTCTTTAAACTCTTTCGCACTCTTACCGCTGTACTTTGCGAATTTCGTCAAACCCTCACCGCCGCTTGCAACGGCTGTTTCTATGGATAGCCACGTACGACCTATCGCACTACCGCCCATTTGTGCCTCAATGCCTAATGAGGACAGTGCGGCAGAATAACCCAACACGTCCGCCGCTGACATTCGTACAGATGAACCGTATTTACCCATACGCAGTGCCATTGACGCAATTTCCGATTCTGTTGTCGCACTGTGGTTACCCAAATCAACGATTGCACTGCCGATATTACGGATTTCATTTTGTCCGACACCCATAACATTCTGAAAACGTGCCAATGTTGCGGCACCCTCTTCGCCGACAAGGTTTGTGGCTGTACCCATTTGCGCCATTACCTCGGTAAAATCAACGATATTATCGGTTGTAATACCTAACTGACCGCCTGCCGCCGCAAGTTCGTTTAATTCTGCCGTTGTCTGTGGAATGGCCGAATGTCCGTTGACACCTGTCGTGGACATCTGTATTATCTTTTGACGAATGTCCTCTAATTGTTCAGGCGTGCCGTCAACGGTTTTCTTAACATTCGCGAAATTGTCCTCAAATTGGACTGCCGCCACTGCTGATGCAGCACCTAAACCCAACGCCGCCGTTGCGGCATACTGTATCGGTTTTGTGATTGTATCAATACTTTCGCCGACTTCTTTTAAACCCTTTCCGGTCTGTTGCCACCTCTCGGCATTTGCGACTTTTTCGGCAGCTTTTACTCCCTTTTCGTATTCTTCATACTGTTTTGTAGCTTGGCTGACTGCTGTTTGTGCGTCCTCGTACGCCTTTTTACTGTTAGTTAAATTATTCTGTTGCTCTTGGATAGCCGAACTTACTTTTTTGTGTTGCTTTTCCAATGCGTTCAATTCAGTAGTAGTCCACTGTATAGCGCGTTGATTGTCCATATAGGCCGTACTACCCTTGTTGACAATTTTATTTGCGTTTTCTAATGTGTTTATCTCATTTTTTTTCGCAGAAATCATATTTTCAATGCTTGACTTCTGCATTTTCAACGCATTTACATTTTTGTCTACAGATTTAACGTTATCTTCATATGCTTTTTTAGTTTCTTGCAGTGTTTTACGGCTTTTTGCTATAGTGCTTTCAGTCGTCTTTAGCTGATTATTGTATTTTTCTAAACTTTTTGTTCCGGCTGTACCGCTACTCGCCTGTATATTCGCAAAATCTGCAAGTTGATTTTTGGCACTGCCTAATGTAGCCGCCAAATCCGATGCGTCACCCGTTATTCGCACTGTAATTTCGCCTATATCTGCCATTAAAACACCTCCTAATTAGCCAAAAACAGCCCGCAAATACGGGCTGTCGGCTACTGTTCTGTTATTTTGCGTTGTATTTCCGCCGCTGTTATTGTTTTCTTCACTCAATGCGTCCAACATTTCAAATAACACTGTCGGATCTTGCCTGCCTACCACGTCGGGCATTAAATGATGTGCTTTAAACATAACAGCGTAAATATCTCTTAGTTTTTCTCTGTTTTCTTGTCCGCTGTCACTGTTTCCGGTTCTTGCGGACTTTCGACGTTTTTTCTTGTCATATTCTCAATATACCATATCCACGCTTGCTTACACATTTGCATTTTTTCGGCAGGATTTCTGTCTAACACATCTTGTGTTGCCTCTGTTCCCTCAAATAGGTGGTCTACTGCTCCACCACATAGTCTGCCGATACTGTCCGTTTCCCTTGTAACGTGAATTTCCTGTATTAAACACATAGCCTCGAAATCGAACGGCTTTGATACGTACTTTTTCTTTCCCTCTGTAAACGATAAAACTTTTTGCATAATATATTCCCTTTCTTAATACAAATTTAGGGACACTAAAACTAATTAGTGTCCCCTCTTTTAATGATTTTATGTCGTAATTATACTGTCTGTGATTGTTCCTTTTTTAACTGTTCTGCCGTTGGCTTATACTTCATATCCTCAAACCACTTTGTAGCAATTTCAGCCTTGCCCTCTGCTGTCAAATCTGTATCATCAATGTAATAATACATATCGTCATTGTTATCCGGTGTGACCGCTGTAAATGTCGCCTTGGCTGTTTGGTGGTCTACACTTCCGCTTGACGGTTTTGTTTTACCGCCAACGTTAGACGCAAAACTGTATTTACCCTTGTAGGTTCTGAAATATCTGTACGAACCGTTGTTGTGTTCTGTTCTCCACGCTACACCAAAATACGGTGCCTCTGTCTTGTTATTGACTGCGATACCGCCGACTTCGTCGACTTTCAAACCACGCCACATAGCGTCTACCTGTGGTGGAATATCTGCATTTTCGATGTCGTGTCCCGGTTTTTCAATATATGTGCTGACTTCGTATGCGTTATTATCAGCGTCGAACGTATCACTGTTACCGCTGTCGGTTGGTGTGATTTGAACAGTACCCGGCAACGTATAGCCTGTGCCGTAGGTTAGCTCTGTCACTGTATCTTGGTCAACCTTGAAAAATGTATATTTGTCAACACCTATTGTTGTCGACGGTTTTTTAACTACTGTATTTTCATTTGCCATTTTTTAAATCCTCCTAAAAATATACTTGTTTTGAAAATCTCATTGCTTTGTGTCTTACGCCGTTTTCGGGTGGCATATCTCGTGACAATTCACGATACCACCCTGCCGCCTGCATAGCCGTATCAACCTGTATCGCTATTCGACTGCATTCACCGCCGCCGTTCGCCCATATATCTATTGATACAGCTGTGTTCTGTGCCTGTTCCGCATTGTCATAGCAAAAACCTGTCGTTGTCGTATTTTCATAATAGCTGATAACGGGCAGTTCTTGTTCTTCATCAGGGTGATAAAAACAAACGGTGACGTCCTCTAAATTCATAGATACTAAAATATCGCGGATAATTTTATTTACGTCTACCATTCAGCTTTACCCCCTTTAACATCACTTGCAATCCCATATTCCAATCAGCTACATATGTGACTTCATAGGTTTTTGTATCTGTTATCAGATACGCACCGACCATTATATCTGAATTACGGGGACAATAAAACACATACTGACAATCAATTTGCAGTCCGTAATCTTTTGACGCCATATCCCCGCTGTACGGTTGTAAATCGCCTGTGACGGTACTTTTTTCTATGATGTCGTATGTGTTTTCGTAATCGTCGTAATTCCCTTTTACGGCGATTTTTGCCGTTGTGTTATCAAACACGCTAAATATGTTCCGATAGTTTTCGTTTGCTGATGTCACTTGGCAAAAACCCCTTTCGACAGCGGTACGGTTTTAAACGTGATTCGTATTCTTTCAAAAATTCGTCGGTGTCGGTTGACGCTGACGACGTTTCAAATGATACGCTACGTTTATCCTCTGTCACAGACTTTATGACTTGCGGTGCGGCTGTTTGTCCATACCCTTTTCGGCGGTACATTTCCGCCGCCATTTGAGGCACAAGACTTTGTAGTTTTGTCGGTACTTCGGCTGTGTGACAATATGAATTGATTAGATTTTCCATATCGTCAATTAAAAAGGACAACAGGTAATCTTGCCCGTCGTCCTTAATTCCTAACAACATTTTTGCTGTACTCAAACTATCCATTGTATCAGTCCTCTTTCTTTCTGCGTGTCGGTTTCTTGGTTTCTTCCACCGTTTCCGCAGTTTCTTCCGGTTCGTCCGCTGTCGGTTCACCGTCTGCGACATAATACCCCGACGTCAGATACGCACGGATTTGAATTTGATTTGTCAGATTGACTGTATCAGTACCGTTTGTCAAACGCATATGTACCGCCCCTTTCTTTTTATTCTGCTTTTTTGTGAACGTAAATAGCGTTCTTTTTGTTGTCTAATACGAACGCGTCGTAGTAAACTCTACCCTCAACAAGCCAACCGTTAATACCCGGAGGATTGTCGTGGATTTTGTATTCTGACAACTTAACCGGTGATGTTGTTGCGATTTTGTGTGTGATGAAAAACAAAACGCCCTCCGGCAATCTTGTTGACGGTGCAACAACAATAGGAATACCGTCAACCATACCGACTTGACCTTTGATTGCAATGTTCTGTGCAATATCACCCTGCTTGATGAATGAATCATCTTGCTTGATTAATTTGAAAAATTCAGTTGATACAATCGCTACTTTTCCCTCCGGTACGTTCTTTTCGATTAGAAAACTTGTACCGTCCAAAAATGCACTGTACGCATTTTCTTTTGTGATTGCTCCTGTTGCTGTTTGTCCTGCACTTGCGCAGATTTTTGCAAATCTGTATGTATCAATTTCCGGTACGATAACCTCTCTGATTTGACGTTGTAGGGCTGAACCTGCACTGTTTATCATTTGTGTATCGTTGTAGTTTCCTCTGTCGATTGTGAACGTAAAACTTCTGTCTTGGTTCATTGTCAGTTCCTGTACGGTGTTCTCTAATTCCTTTGGTGTTCCGTAACGGTTTGAACCCTCTTTTGTGTAGTCGTTCATTGCCGCAGTAGGTACAGAATACACGTTTACTGTTTTAACACCGACAAAATCAAAATTTTGGTTTACAACGGCATTTGACATTGACTCTTTTGAAAATCTTTCGTCAATCGCCTTTGCGTATTTGCTTGCGTAATTAATAGCCATATTTTTTACTTCCTTTCTTTGTTTAGTTGATAAATCCCGCTAAAAACGGGTCATTTCCCTTGTTGTCCGGCTCGTTGAACTTCGGCGGATTGCCTTTCATTCTTTCTGTTACCGCCTTTTCTACCGCCGCATTGAAATCCTTTTCAAATGCGTCAATGTTCGCCTTGGTTTCTTCCGCAGTCTTACCGCACAAACGCTCGGCAAAATTCTTAGACAATCCACGTTCTAACAGTTGATTAGCAGTTTCGGCAACTAACTGCTTTTGTGCAAATTCAGATTTTTCCTTTTCAAACTTTTCACGTTCGATACGCATTTCTTCCTTTGCTCGCTCGTCCTTGTTCAGCTTTGCCAACCTTGCCGCCTCGTCTGCGTCAGCTTTCCACTGCTTTTGAGCCTCCTCGACAGCCTTTCTTGTCGCCTCGTCAATATCTTCTTGCGAAAATGTTTTCGGTGGCTCTGCCGGTGGGTCAACCTTTGTGCCTGCCGGCGGGTCGTTTTGGTTTGTCGGCGGGTCTGCCGGTGGGGCGACTTTTGGGTCAACTTTTGGGTCAACTTTTGGGTCTGTGTTTGGTTCTTGTCCTTCCATTGATTAAATCATTCCTTTCTTAATTTTGGATATAAAAATAAAGCGTTTATCTTACCACGCTCAAAGAATTATTAAATTTTGCTACAATGTTACCACCTCCTTTCCAAATCGCAATTAATTGGGATTTGGACATAAAAAAAACACGTCTGCAAACGTGCTTTTTTATTCATTTTTCTTCAGTCTATCACTATGTCGGGCATTTCCCAAGAATGACCGTCCGCTTTTGTTCCGTACTTTTCTATGGTGTAATCAAATTTATCATCTATGCTTTTCTGCAGAACTTCACAATATTCGTTGCTTGCTTTTTCATCTTCCATAAGTACCTCAAAAGGGACTTTCGGAATATAGCTGAAAGCATATAAAAATTTAGACTTCATTTTTCTACATTTTTTTAGCATTTATACCGCCTCTTTCAATAAATTTTCAAAATAATCTAAAGCGTTTGGAAAAACCTTTTTTATCTCTTTGTATCTAACTTCGTCAAATTGAGCCTCGAACATATGTGCAAAAGCCTCCATTGCTATTGTTTTTTCGTTCCAATAATCGGCATTGTGACCCGCAATGCCTTGTATTTCACCTTCAGTTAAAGCACCGAGCAAATCTGAAACAGCAGAATGTTTCCGCATATCGTTTAAATTGTCTGATATTTTATTGAATAATTCCTCTTTATTTTTAAAATTACCTTGTATTCCTGTTTTGAGTGCGTATCTATCTACATCATCAGATAGCTTATCAAAGAATTTTGTATCATTCGATACATTTCCCATTGCACAATCAATTAAATGTCCGTGTTCGTGAAAATACGTTACACACGAACCTCTGTCATTTGTTAAATCGTTGGCATAATTCATATAAATTTTGCCTGTACTCGGTTCAAAAAACGGAGTATTTATATATTTGCCGTCAGCTACCGCATTTTTTGTTACATACTTGTTGAACACCTTTTTTGCTGTTGTACTTCCGTGTGAAAACTTTTCTTTTATCGCCTTTTTATATTCTTTGCTCATATCGGCACTGGAAACAATATTCTTTCTGAATGTTCCTAACTCCGATAACCTCTTTTCACTTTTTATTATACCACGTTTTTCACTATTTGCAACTGCTATTTTACTTCTGTACAGGCTTTTTAATTCGCTATATCTCTCACTATTATTATACTTTAATTCCTGCCATTTGTCAAAACTTCTCGGCACTTCTTTTGTACCTAATACTTTGACATATTTAGCGTGTTGCAGTTTATCTGATGTCTTGTTACTGTCTTTGCGTTTCGACAGTTTTAAAGCCGCTTTCTGTTCGTCTGATAGGCTATTGTACCATTCTGAATAATTCATTGAACCATCTACAATGTCATTTTTACCCGTCAGCGGGTCCCTCGCTCGACGATTTTTTAAATCTACCGCAATAGTTGTTGTACAACGACATAACGGGTGCAATACAGGATAGTTATATCCCTCTCGTGCCTCCGACAGTGGCATAACCATATTATCCCACGCTTGGCACCGTTCACACGTCCTGTAATCCAATGTCGCAAGGTATCTGTATTCTTCTGCCCCTATATCCTCATACGCCTGTAAATCAGCCATTGCGTGGATATGTGATGCCTCTGTATGTACTAACCTTGTTGCGTTATACTTTTCGACTTGAAACGTTGTAGCCAGCTTATCCGCCGTCTTGCTCCACGCCTCTCCCGACATAAATGATTTTACAACCAAATTTTGTGCCGTTGTTGCCAGTCTGTCAGTATTATCCCATATACGTTGTGAAAACTGTTTACCGTGCCATTTTGTACTTACCGCCGCATTTATCGCATTTTCATTCAATATAGCAAAATTAATACCAATATCAAACTGCTTTGCGGCATCATCTATAACACCGTAATAGCTTTCTTTGTACACTTGTTGTAATCTGTCTGATAGCTTGTCCGTCGCCTTTACCGCCACTTTTTTTATTTTGGCATATATAACAGCTTTGACCGCCTCGTAACGTTCTTTGCGGGCGGCATATGCCCTTACAGACAAACCGTCACGTTGTATGTATTTTAAAATATCTTTGCGCGCCTGTTCGTCGGGTGCGTATTCCAACGATTTTATCAGTGTTTTTAAATTATCTTCCTGTTGTGCCTGCGTCAAGAAATATTCTGCGGTTTCGTTGTCAATGCCGAAACGCTTTTGAAAATTGATTTTGATTTTCTGTATTTCTGTATCTATATCCGACAGTGCCTCGTCATACAGTTTCAAAATTTCTTCGCCTGTATAATTCGTTCCCGTTTGTACCGCTATTTCTCGCCTTAGGGCGGCATCATTCCAGTATTCCTCACTTTTCATACGCTACCCCGCTATTTTGCCTTTGATAATTTCTACAATGGTTTCTTCATTCGATTTCAGCGCCGGAACTAAATACGGTTGTGCCGCCATTTTGTATGTGCCAAATTCAACGTACATAGCGTATTCTTTGTTCGTTCCGACTGTGCCGGTTGTTCCCGACACTTCCGACGTTATGGATTTCTGTAATTCCCCCGTATCAACAGGGCACAAACCTCTTGCGTCAGCCTCTACAACTTTACAACTTTCGGCGATACCCTCTGACAGTTTTTCGGTTAGATTATTGATTTTATCATCAATCATTGCCTGCACATTTTCCAATCCCTCAACGCTAAACTGCATTACCAACCGCCCCCCGACATCATATCGCTATTGTTGTTCAGTTGCTGTTGAAATTCGTTTGCTGTTTCCTGCCGTGCCGATTCCGCCTCTTCCTGTGGGTCAGTTACGAAATCCAACTGTGCTATCAGTGTTTCGGTGCTAACCATACCTTTTAGGTTTGTAATCATTTGTGACATTTCGTAATTGTTTACAGGCAAATTGTGTGTGAACACAAAATCAATCCTGTGTACAGGAACTATCGGCGTATTGTTTTTTAGGTTTAAAAAATGATTATACAGTTTAAAACGTTCTTTCAGTCCCTTTGTAATGTAACCCTCTTTGTCTTTTGTTTTCTGCTCGAACGCCAAAATCTTGTACTTAATCGCCACACCGCTTTGGTTGTTGCCGAACTTTTCATCTGACAAATCCGGTACCATTGATGTAGTGAATATATCTTCTTTTAGGTCGTCACGCAGTACCTTTGTGTCCGCCTCTGACAGTGATTTTGACAAATACTTTGCGTCGCCGTACTCGTCGTTATCGGTTTGTAAAATCTTTTCGCGTTTTAATGCTCGTGCTTGCTCGCTGTCTATTTCAATTCCTTTCAATAACAGCATAGCGTCAACGAACTGTTCTTTGTCGTTTACACGGTCCGACATCAATTTGTTATATCCGTCTATCAGCTGTATTTGTTGCTCAAAATCGCCCTGTTTTTCCTCGTTATTGACGTATTCTATCATAGGCACGCCACCAAAGAAATGTATTGCTTGATATGTCAATTCAAGCGTGTTCCAATTATCCTGTTTTGACTGATATGTACATATTTCGCTATCCGTGTATATATTGCAGACAATACCCGTTACAACGTGATTGACGTCGTATGTTTTATAATAATAAACACCGAACAACGGAAAATGTGTACAATCGTCGTTATATACGACAAATGCCTGTCGCGGGTCTATTTTGACACTGCGTGGCTGTGAATTTCCGTCCGAATATACTAACTCGTACCCTCTGCCGTATATGCTGACATTCTTCACGATTTCTTTGTCAATCGACTGTATATCCTGTTCCAAATAGACATTTATAATGTCGTCAATATTGTACCCGTCAGACGGTGTATAACTAACAGGATTACCGATTAAATATGCGGTGCTGATGTCTGTAATGTATTTTGCGTGGTTCACCATTATTTTATTATTCGCCAATCCGTCCGCCTCTCGTTCTCGGTGACAAATTGCGTGATTTCCCCTGTAATAGTTCATCAATTTTGAATATCTGCCGTTACGACGTTCGTGTTTTTCGATTAATTCGGCTATCAGTTTGACCGTTATACCATCTTTGATTAATTCTTCGTCTAATCGCATTAATATAATTCCTTTCTACTGCGTATCTTCGCGGTTTTGTTCTTCGTATCGTTTTCCAACGCATAACGCACGGCGTCTATGGTATGGTTGTTTTTGTCCGGAAATTCGTCTTTAAATCCGTCGTTTCCGTCCGGTTCCAATTCATAGTTTAAAAATTCCTCTGCCGTTTTCGGACAACGGATATTATCAATAATGATTTTGTCTAACGACTGCAAAAATTTGATACCGTAGTTTACGCTATCCGGCCCTTTTTTTGCGCCTGTTATGCGCAGTCCGTACCGTTTCATTTCCGCAATACTCTTCGGTTCTGCGCTATCAGCTATTATTTGATTTTGCGTGTTCTTCTTCGTTTTTATCCTTTCCGCCGCAGATTGATTTGACATACCTACTTTGTAAATTTCGTCAAATATGTACAGTGTTTTTCGTTTTTTGTCATAGTGACATTTTACATACACAAACGGATCCGCCGCATATCCGAAGTCGATACCCTCACGGATTTGGTCGAATGTGCTGATATGTTCATCAGACAGGCTGACTATATCCACATTTGCAAATACTTCACCGCCTGTTCCGGTAACTTCGCCTAAATATTCGTGATTGTATGCGTCAAGATTACGTTCCTTTAGGCTTTCCGCCTCCTCGATAAATTGTTCACCTAACCAATCCGGCGGAACGTCCAAATAACTGCTATGATGTTTATAGTTGTGTTTTTTATCTATTTCCAATATGTATTTATTAACCCAGTTACGTTGGGATTTGGGCGGATTGTATGAATAAAATACGACAAAATCAGAACCGCCACGCATTAACGATTGATTTATATTTCTGATTTCCTCAATACCGTTAAATTCCGCTGTTTCTTCGTACCATATGTACTTTAAATACCCTCTTGATACTTTGGTCGATTTCAATTTCTGTGGCTTGTCCGCACCACGAAACAATATTTTTTGTCCCGTTGGTTTATATACCAATTCCAACGGACTTAATTTCTGTTTCCACAAATGCGACACACCCAACTGCTCTATCGCCCACACCAACTGTTCATATACACTGTCTTTCAGATATACACCAACTTTTCGGATTGCTACGGCATTTGCGTTTTTATCCTGCATTATACCGTTTATAATTTCGATACTTACAAAACTTGATTTTGTCGAACCTCTGCCGCCTTTCAGCCAATAGTGTGTGTACTGTTTGTCGTGTAGTTTTTTATGCACCGGATAAAATGACGGTGCTATTTTTTCGGACATTCTAACTGCCATCTTCTTCGCCCCCTATATCATCAATAATAACGACAGGTCCGTCACTTTCAATCTGTGTCTTGTCGGTAAACAATGCGTAGTATTTACCCAACATTTCCGCTGCTTTGTTTACGTCTGAAACTTTTGTCGGAATATCAACGCATACAGGCTGTTCAGCCTCATCAATTACTTTCTTGCCATTGTCGTCATAGTGTGATTTACGTGCTTTGCACGTCACAACAACCGTTTCGGGTTTCTCACGTCGCATAACAGCTGTAAGCGTTTTCAATACCTCATCTTGTTTGGCGATAAGAGCGTCCTCTTTCTCTTTTAGCCGCTTTTGAATATATTCCTGAATTTCAGGTTTCTTCAAGTTCTCATTTCCAATCGAATACGCCGTCTTTTCCGAATATCCCGCTCTTAACGCCGCTTGCGTTGCATTCAAATCAATCAAATATTCCTCACAAAACAACTTTTGCTTTTCAGTCACTCTTATCACCTCACTTTCACATTTTCTGTTTGATTACATCGTATAACCGTTTTTTGTCAACGCACGTTTAAACGCTTTGCGTTTATGTCGACACTCGCACCAATTTTTATTATCCTCGTTCCATTTGCGTATGAACTTCTTGCGTTCTCGTTTGTATCTTCGTTTTTGCCAATATGCCTTTATTCTTTCGGACATTGTTTTCACCTTTCCACTTCTTTTTTTATTTTTCATTTCAAAGTCTTTATGATTTCTTTCTCTCGTTCCGACAGCTCCCAAACATTTTCTGCAGCTTTAAGTTCTGCAGCTTTAAGTTCTGCAGCTTTAAGTTCTG
>ERZ772867.2485-NODE-2485-length-17731-cov-6.021102_pt1 | contig 17731 bp, 15 predicted proteins | sample MGYA00511341_ERZ772867 | MGnify/ENA primary metagenome ERZ772867 (study PRJEB29015, sample SAMEA2737707) | human gut metagenome | biome: human gut; feature: human-associated habitat; material: faeces | place: China | collected 2012 ... | reverse complement strand
GTTTCAAGCATTACTACAAGGAGTATGTCTGTAAACATCTGAAACACCTTTTTCCGCGTCAGGTTTCTTATAACCGTTTTGTAGAACTGGAGAAGGAAGTATTGCTTCCACTGACCATTTTCATCAAGAAAGTCCTGCTGGGAACCTGTACCGGCATCAGTTTCGTCGACTCCACTCCCTTGCGTATATGCCGCAACCAAAGAATCCTAATTCATAAGACATTTAAAGGGCTTGCCGAGCGTGGAAAATGTTCTATGGGATGGTTCTTCGGATTCAAGCCACATCTGATAGTCAATGACAAAGGAGAGATCCTCAATTTCATGTTCACGCCTGGGAACGTGGATGACCGAGAACCGTTGAAACAGGGTAAGTTTTTGGAAAACATCAAAGGAAAACTATGTGCAGACAAAGGATATATAGGTCAGGCTCTGTTTGAGAACCTTTTCCTTAATGGCATACAGCTTGTCACTAAAGTTTAAAATAATATGAGGAACTCACTGATGGGTGTCGCTGACAAGATTTTGCTCAGAAAAAGAGCATTGATTGAAACAGTCAATGATGAACTGAAGAACATAGCACAGATAGAACACTCCAGACATCGTTCATTCAATAACTTTATAGCCAACTCTTTGTCCGCTATAGCAGCATACTGCTTTTTTGAAAAGAAGCCCGCCATTAATGTAAACTTTGTCAATGACGGACAACTGGCTATGTTCTAATTTTATTTCGAACTCACGTTAATTATTATGCGTTTATGAAATATATCTTCAAGATGTGTCCTAATCTATTGTATTTTATCTGATGGAGCAGAATAGTTCTTCCACGGAGCAGATGATAATATGTATAGATCAAAATACTTCTGTAGCTTATGCATTGCCTCAATTGCTCCAGGCATAGGTTTCCTATTGGCAAACAAACTCGGAGTTTCATCCAATCGTCCGTCATACTCTTTAAGTGTATCTTCATCCTGTAGGTCTATTCTTTCATACTACATACCTATCTCTGCTTGTTAGAGTTTTTATACTTCAATGGCTGAAGGAAACCTTCCATACTACCATATATCAATTGCTTTTCCACGAGATATTTTCCATCTCGTTAATAATCTTCTTGACATATAGATCATTTATTTCATCGTTTACACGTCGTAACCATCCGTCAGGAGCACGTAACCAGCGATGCGGATGATCGCTTGACGGAAGCAGTTAAAAAAGCCGTAGAGAGATTAGGCATCCGTCTGTTAGGCCATGTGAGCGTAGCAGGTGAGAACTATTATGGCAATGCGGACGAAGAAAAATTATAGAAGATGTAAAGGGGGACGGGAGAAATCCCGCCTGCCTGGGCTTCGGGGTTCTTTTCAGGCTATCGGATACGACATCGTAAAATTATAGATCTTTAGGTCGTTAGCTCCTACTAAGCCTACGCCCTCTTGGATAAAGAAACGCTTGAATTGCTTGATATTCGGGTACCCCACCAGGTGGTAATGGTTCATAGATCATCTTATTTTTAAAGGCATTTACTGAATATCCCTGTGTAAGGGTAGATCCAATTTAAGTCAATAGCCCTATCAATAACGGCATGTAGTCTTTCAATTTGATTCGTAATATTTTTAATGCTTGTTGAATCCTGTAATCTACAGTTTTAGAGGATATGTTTAGATGCGAGGCGATCTCTTTATAAGTCATATCTTGGAAGCGATTCATTTCAAAGGCTTGTCTGTAATTTTCGGGTAAATCCACCTGGCCGGAACGGAACTCTCCCGTTTCGGTATTATAGGCAATCACCGCCTTCGGGCGCATACCACCGGCAGAGGTCCCAAGATATACCAACTTTTTCATCGTGAGGCTATCCTCCGGCGATATGGCAGCAGCATCCCGATCATTATATATTTTAGAAGCCAATGTTGCCAATGATGACATATCCACCGTCTCTTGGATGTCATCATCATTAAATTCCGGTTCAAATTCCAATGCTCCCATAGCCCTCTTACCGATATAGGAAAGTTTCAATAGGGGTAATGATTCCGTAACCTTTATATTGTTATCCGTGAGCCACTGATCAAACAGGGAAGCCCCCCATTTGTCAGGAAGCGCATCCGCAAGAAATTCCGGAAGCCCTTGATATAACTTATCTTTATTCCCATAGAAAGACGCAAACAAAGGGGTTCTCTTGGGATGGGTGGAAGGACATATATCATAATCTTGTTTCCTATATTCATCAGTAAATTGGAATACGGAACAATGCTTTTCAAAATCCCAATTCAATTTACCAATACAAGTCCCCCACAGATATACATTCACTATAATTGGTTCTTTCTTCATGCCATCTTGCGTTTACTGTTAATTCTTTGTATTCTCTTGCCTGTTTTCTCATTGATAAGGAATGGAGAGTCTGGAAGTTCCGGTACAAGACCGACAACACCCTCAAGAGTTCCACTGATACGCAAAATCTTAAGCAACGTACTCAAGGCAATATCATTTACTTTGCAAGATTCTTTTCTTTTAATTGTAATGATGGATACCCCCGCCTTGTCCGCAAATTCTTGTTGAGAAAAACAACAGCTAAGTCGTATAGCCTTAACCCTCTTGCATATTTCCTTAACAATACTCTCATCTGAGAATTCATATATTGAATATGTATCATATAATTTTTTCATAGAGGAAAATATATTTAAGTATCATTTTTGATACAAAAATATCGATAAACTTGAAAAGCACCAAATTTACAGGCATTTTTTACTTCGTAATCTTTTTTGCTAATGTAAAAAAAGCGGCTTTATGCCGCTTCAATCATTTACGACAGAATATTTTTAGGAAACAACAGCATGATCAGCGGCAAATAATCTTTCAACGTGATCCGTAATTGTTTCAGTGCCTGTTGGATCCGGTAGTCTACCGTTTTGGGGGATATTTGCAGGAACTCGGCTATCTCCTTATAACTTTTATTTTTGAAGCGGTGCATGACAAAGGCCTCCCGGTAGATGGGAGGCAAAGCGTCTACCGCTTCCTTAATCCTTCTTTTTAGCTCTTCGAGTTGGTAATAATCGGTCTCTTGCAGCATCTCCTGCATATTCTCGTAGAAAAAGGTATCGGCCCTTAGTTGGGAATGATGGTGAGCAATCACATTAATTGCACGATGGTAAACGGTTTTGAACAGATATTGGCTCAGTGATGTTTCGAAGGTTTGTGTTTCCCGGTTCTCCCACAACCATAGCATCACGTCTTGCACGATCTCTTCTACATCTTTCAGTTCGACAAACCGAGTGGCGTATGCACACAAGATAGGATAGTATCTTCTGAATAAAACACCGTATGCTTTTAGATCCCCATGTTGCATGGCTGAAAGTAAAAAGCGCTCGTCTGTGGTTTGTAGTATTTCTTTTTTCATATCTTTGGTTACAAAAGTAATTTTTAATTCTGCAAATTCAAAATACTTATGAAATCCATGTCTGAACTTAGATTAATAAGTTTGTCCGAATTGCCATAAGGAAATTACATTCATATAATCTTGTCCGATATCGTCTTTTACAACAAAATCGTTTTCAATGCCTTGCAATTACTTTTGTTCTTCCTGCACCATGCGGACCGATTACCCTATCAGACGGTTGTTCCAATTTATACGGTCGAACATATATCGATGAAATGCGGTCGATATGGGACATAACATGGCATCGAAACTTATTTGTAATTTTCCCATGACTCTTTATTTGTTTACGCAAATAAACTTGTTTTGCACTATAGAATGTGTAAATTCCGCAAATCAGGTTTCCTTAACAGGATAATGTACTTTGATGGTCAGTGCTATTTTAATAATTCCGAATGGACCTTGAGTTAAGGGTATAAACAAGTAAAAAGCTCTTTTTGGCAAAAAAATTTTGAAAAAAACACCTTTACGTTTAGGAATCCGTCTGACTTCTCTTGTCTAATAGATAAACATGGATAAAAGACAGACATGGAAACACAGAATACAGATATGATAGAGCACCTTCTCCCTCGCTATTGTTCTGGCGAAGCGACAGTCGAGGAATGTCGGCAGGTTGAAGAATGGATCAGGTTATCGGATGAAAATTATCGGATTGCCAAACAGGTTCATACCCTTTATCTGACGACAGATACGATGCAGGTATTGTTGAAAGTGGATACGGAGAAAGCGCTATCTTCTGTCTGTCAAAAGATGAGCAAGGACAGTGTCCGTCCACAAGTGGGCATGCTTACTTTACTGCAACGGGTTGCAGCAATTCTGTTTATTCCACTTTTGATCGCTTTCGGTATACAAACACTGAGACCACGTCCGCCCCAAATAGCTCAGATGATTGAAGTAAAAACGAATCCGGGTATGACGACTACGATTCAGTTACCGGATGGCTCTATTGTCCATCTTAATTCGGAATCGAAACTGACTTATCCCTCTTTTTTTGATAAGGACAAGAGAAGGGTTACATTGCAAGGAGAGGCCTTTTTTGAAGTGCAGAAAGATCCGGAGCATGGTCTTGAAATCACTGCTCCCCATGAAACAAAAATAGAGGTGCTGGGTACCTCATTTAATGTTGAAGCCTTTGAAAAAGATCCTTTTGTTGCGACTACATTGATCAATGGTAAAGTTCGTTTCGGTTACATGAAAAACGGTCGAATGACGGCTATACAGATGAAACCGGGGCAGAAACTAACTTATGACTCTTCTTCCTCCCGAGTCCAATTGGCTGAAACGAACGGCGAGTCAGAGATTGCTTGGAAAGACGGAAAGATTGTTTTTCATGCGACCCCTTTACCGGAAGCTTTACGGATATTGGAGAAGCGGTTTAATGTAGCCTTCGTATTATCCAATGATCGTCTTCGTGGTGAAGCTTTTACCGGGTCTTTCAGTCATCAGCGGTTGGAGCGTATCTTGGAAATATTTAAAATATCGTCTAATATCAAATGGCGTTATTTAGATACGCACAATATCGAGAATGAGAAGGCTAAGGTTGAAATCTATTAGGCACAATTTAAAAGTAATTTAATAACACATTAAAACACGCAATGTATCATGAAACACACCAGCAGACCCCCATAAAGAAAAAACATCCGGAAAAATATTGGCGTATTCTTCCGGATGAAATGAATTGACTTTAAAATGCTTGTTTGGCGACAAGCGGTAATAAATCATTTTTTATTAATTAGATCACTACAAAGTTATGCAAAAACATTTTATTACCCAACAGTTTTGGGTAGTATCAGAGTTATTTTGGTTTACCTTAAACAAAATTCCAAGAGTTATGAAGTTATACATATTCTTGTTGTTCTGTTCGATTGGCTTGGCACAAGCTGCAAATAGCTATGCTCAGAATGCAACTGTTAACCTGAAAATGCAGAATCAAACGGTTCAAACCGTATTGGATGAAATAGAAAACCAATCTGAGTTCTCGTTCTTTTTCAACACGAAGCATGTCGACCTGAATCGTAAAGTTTCGATTGATGCTGAAAACAGTGATATATTCAAAGTCTTAGATCATATCTTCTCCGGAACGAATGTAAAGTATTCGGTAGTGGATAAGAAGGTTATTTTGTCGACAGAATTAGTTTTACTGCCAAGTGTATCGCAGAATAAAAAAACGGTAAGTGGTATTGTAAAGGATGAAAATGGTGAACCGATAATAGGAGCGAACGTAATAGAGAAAGGAACGGCAAACGGGACAGTGACAGATATGGATGGCAAATATACTTTAGAGGTATCATCTTCTACTGTTGTTTTGCAGTTATCTTATATTGGTTATTTGACAAAAGAAGTAATAACGACAAATAAATCTAATATAACTATTGTTTTAAAAGAAGATACTTTAGCCTTGGAAGAGATTGTGGTCATTGGTTATGGAACAATGAAAAAAAGAGATTTAACAGGTTCCATTTCATCTGTAAAATCAGAAGATATTGTAAAAATGGCAACTTCATCTCCTATAGCAGCTTTGCAAGGGCGTGCTGCTGGTGTTTCTATTTCAATGGATTCCGGTGCTCCAAATGCAGGAGTTTCTGTTCAAATTCGAGGTATTGGTACGTTCAACAACTCTTCTCCTCTTTATGTTGTAGATGGCTTTCCTATGGCTGATATTGGATATTTGAATCCAAAAGACATTGAAACTATTGAGATATTAAAAGATGCTTCAGCTTGTGCTATATATGGCTCACGTGGAGCAAATGGAGTTATTGTTATAACAACTAAAAAAGGGAAAAAGGGAGAATTGAAAATTGGTATAGATGCATATTATGGAATAGAATATTTAGCTTCTAAACCGACAATGTTGAATTCTTCTCAATATGCGGAACTATCTAATTTAGCTTATAAAAACGCAGGTAAAGATCCTCTATATGCAGATACTTCCAATATGCCTTATTCTACAAAATGGTATGATGAGGTGTCGCATTTGGGACAAATCCAGAATTATAATATTAATATGTCCGGAGGAAGTCAGAGAATGCAATCCATATTCAGCGCGAACTATTATAAGAAGGATGGAATTATAAAATCGATGAATTATGATCGAGTTTCATTGAATCAGAGTAATAAAATAGAAGCAACTAATTTTTTGAATATAGAGACATCCCTCTCTGTATCAATGACAAATTCTAAAAGTATGGATTCTAATGGTATTTTTTTAGCGTCTTTAATAGCTCCTCCAGATATACCTGTCATTGATCCTGAGACTAATTATTATACAGGTATTACAAAATTAAGATTAGAAAACCCTGTAGGTCGAATAGCTAGAAATAACAGCAAATATAAGTCTCTTTATTTTGTAGGGAACTTTAGTGCAAATCTTAATTTGACCAAGGATTTGGTTTTTACCTCTCGTTTCGGAATCAAGATTGTTAATTCTAATAGCAATGGCTTTACACCAGTGTATTATGAGACGGCGGATAATTCGGTATTGATGAATTCTGTTTCTAGAGGGACTACTAGAACAACGGATTGGACAGCCGATAATATGTTGACATATCACCATTGTTTTAATGATGTACACGATTTGACTACCATGGTAGCAATTTCTTCCCGTAGTTATAAATCTGATTCTTATTGGGCATCAAAACAGGATACTCCACTTGAAAGAGAAGAATTTTGGTATTTCGATTCAACAACGAAAAATCCGATGAATAGCGGAAGTGGAGCTGAGTTGACTATGTTATCTTATTTAGGACGTGTTAATTATAATTTGTTAGATCGTTATTTGTTGACTGCTAGTATTCGAACTGATGGCTCTTCTCGTTTTTTGAAAGAAAATAGGTGGGGGTATTTCCCTTCTGGGGCTATTGCCTGGAAACTATCAGAAGAGATGTTTTTTAAGAAATGGGAACAAAAATGGTTTAATAATGTGAAGATTCGGTTAGGATACGGTACAATTGGTAATGAAAATATATCTTCTTATTATCCTTATTTGACTCCAATATCACAGCAACAATATTATACTTTAGGGAAAGTTCCAGAAAGGATCAATGGAGCCGCTCCTTCTGCTATAGGTAATAGGGAAGTAAAATGGGAAACCTCGAAACAGATGAATGTAGGAGTTGATTTAGGGCTATTCGATAATCGTCTAAATATTACTGCTGACTATTATGTTCGAAAAACAAATGATATTTTACTAGATCAACAAATACCTTATATTTCCGGATATGGCAGTATTATACGTAATGTTGGAGGAATGCAGAATAAGGGTTTTGAACTTACTGCAGGATTTAAAGGAGGTAAAGGCAATTTCTTTTATAGCATAAATGGAAATATGTCATTCGTTAAAAATAAAGTAACGAATTTAGGAACAACCAGTGCTTTGATAGGTAGTTGTGATGGTGTTTTTGTTGATATGGCAACAGCCATAGGGCAGTCAATTCGGACTGAAGTTGGAATGCCTTATGGTCAATTTTATGGTTATGTAACAGATGGTATTTTCCAAAATCAATCGGAGGTTGATGCTTATAAGAAAGATGGACATTTGATTCAACCAGAAGCAAAACCAGGAGATTTCAGATTTAAAGATTTGGATAATAATGGAGTAATAGATGAGAATGATAGAGAATTTATTGGAAATCCAATTCCTGATATTACGTATGGTTTGTCATTTGATGCAACATATAAGAATTTTGATTTAAGTATTTTATTTCAAGGTGTTGTAGGAAATGAGATTTATAATGCAGCAAAGTTTTATTATATGAGATTTGATGGTAAGCATAATGTTCGTGTTGAATATCTTGATAATTATTGGGCAGGAGAGAATACATCTAACACTCAGCCAATCCCTTCTTCTGATTTGACAAGGAATAATAATAATTTTAGAAATTCTGATTATTACGTTGAAAACGGATCGTATCTACGATTGAAAAATATTCAACTAGGTTATACTTTCTCTCCGAGATTTACAGAGCAATTCAAACCTTCTATTCGTGTGTATGTGGCTGCACAGAATTTGTTTACATTGACGCAGTATAGCGGATTTGATCCGGAAGTTGCTAGAAGTTATTCTGTTGATAGAGGACAATATCCTCAAGCTCAACAATATATGATCGGCGTTGTTGTCGGATTTTAAAAATGAATGATATGAAAAATTTTAAGATATTAATATTAGGACTATTGGTATTACAGAGTTCTTGTTCCGATTTTCTGGATAAGAAGCCATTGGTACAAACATCTGTTCAAACTTATTATTCTACAGATGAAGAAGTGAATTCTGCTTTAATGGGTATTTATTCCCGTTTGCAACGAGAAAATTTTCAGTTAGGACCGATGTTGATTATTGGAGATGACTGTTCTGACGATGCAGATATAGGAAATGAAAATAGTGAAGCGTTTTCATGGTTGGGACCGGTATCACAATCGTTACAGAAGTTTGATCATCTATCTACTAATTGGTTAAGCTCAGCATTATGGGGAGAGGCTTTTACTGGCATTTCTTGGACTAATCAGGCTATAGAGAGTATTTTAGCAAACCGAAATTTATTATCGGAGAAAAGTGATTTGTACTTGGGGGAAGCCTATTTTTTACGTGCTTTTTTCTACTTTTTTTTAACCCGCCAATATGGGAGGATGCCAATCGTTGATCATGTATTGTCTTATAATGAATTTTATTCTCCTCGTGCCTCTATAGAAGAAACGTGGGATTTTATTGTCCGAGATTTAAAGAAAGCTATAGAGCTCTTACCCAAGAAAAGTGAATATAGTGCAACTGATTTGGGAAGAGCCACTCAAGGCGCGGCTTATGCCATGTTAGGGAAAGCTTATATTTATCAAGGAAAATTTCAAGAAGCGTATGATGCTTTGATGAAAGTCGTTGAGTCTGGTGAATATTCATTAGAACCAGTTTATGCAGATATTTTCACATTGGAGCATGAAAATGGAATAGAGTCTGTTTTTGAAATTCAGCATATGACTAGTAATACAGGTTGGTCTGATAACAATGAGGGTTCTATTCTTTCTTTTTATGAACATGACGCAGATCCTGATGATCCTATCAAATGGCATAATGGCTGGTCTATGCATTGTTTAACTGAGGATTTAGTTAATAGTTATGAGAAAGGAGACCCACGTTTAAATGCAACAGTTATTTTTCCAGGGGAATTTTTTGATGGGCATATCAATTATAATAAAGCAAGTTCTACTGGTTATCAACCTAAGAAGTGGTATATTCCTTATGATCAACGTTCTCAGTCTGATCAAAGTGACTGTCCTAAAAACATAATTTTTTATCGTTATGCTGACGTTCTTTTGTATTTAGCTGAAGCAGCCAATGAAATAGGAAAAACGGCTGAAGCATTAGGTTTTCTGGAACAAGTTCGCCATAGAGCTAGATCAAATGCAACGGATGTGAATGTTTTACCTATAGTAACAGAAACGGATAAGAATAGATTGCGTGATTTGATTTGGCATGAAAGGCGTGTTGAATTAGCAGGTGAAGGACAACGCTTTTGGGATTTAGCTAGGCAGGGACGTTTAGGAAAGGTAATGAAGGCTTATTCACGAAAGTATAATTCAATTAAAGGACAGAACTTTATTGAAGGAAAAAATGAATTACTTCCAATACCTGACGATCAGATAATAGTCTCCAATGGAGCATTATCTCAGAATCCTAGATATTGATGTTTAACTATTTTACAATAAAATAAATACGTTTTAATTTTTATCAAAAACATGTATGTATAAGCAATGTAGTTGAAGTCGATACCAGCAGCATTATTTTATACTATTCTTTTATTTATATTCTTCACATTAAGTAATTAATACTAATAATCATGAAAACAGTTTTATTAATAATATGTATGGTCTTTATAGAACTAACTGTAAATGCTCAGAATACAACATATTTCGTATCTCCGTATGGTAATGATATTGCTTCCGGTTTATCTATTAAGGATGCGTGGAAAAGTTTGGATAAAGTAAATAGTGTAACGTTTCTTCCTGGTGATAAAATCTTGTTTGAATCAGGAGGCATTTGGAAAGGACAGTTAAAACTGAAAGGTTCAGGGATTGAAGGAAATCCTATTCTTCTTTCTAATTATGGGGGTAAGGACAGGCCGGTGATTTACACCGGAAAGGCTGAAGGTGCTGGAATTCGTCTATATAATCAGTCTTGGTGGATTGTAGAAAATATGGAGATCACCAGTGGAGCTGCTCCAGAACTAGGAATTGGTCGCCAAGGTATTGCAGCAATAGTTCGGGGAGCTGATCAACATGTAGAAAACATTATCATTCGTAATTGTTATATTCATGATATTTGGGGACAACTTGGGGGAAATACGGAATTTACGGGATATAATAGTTGTGCTATTGTTGTACAGATGCAGAATGAAAAAAATGATGGTTGCGATGATAACGGTCTGAATGCGACATTGGATAATGTTTTAATCGAAAATAATCACATTGAGCGTTGTGATAAGTGTGGTATTGTTGTCCGTGGATGTAAAAGGAACTTGAATATATCTCATAATTATATGGAAAATATAGGAGGAGATGGCATTTTGGCGAGTGGTTGCTATAAAGGAATGATCGAGCATAATGTGGCAAAGCGAACGTGTATGCGTTCCGGATATATGGATTTAAAAGGTGGAGAAACGTGGTGGCCTCATACTGCAGCAATATGGATTATGAATGCTCAAGAAACTGTTATGCAATACAATGAAGTGTATGATACAGGTCGACAGCCAGGGAACGGAGATGGGTTTGCTTTTGATTTTGATTATTACTGTAAACATTGTGTTTTACAGTATAATTATAGTCAGAATAATCATGGATTCCTTTTGTTTATGGGGCGAACTTTTGAAAATATAGCTCGTTATAACATTAGTGAAAATGATCAAACTCACTTGGTACAAATGCAGTGTGAGATAGGAGATCGGAATATGCTACATAATAATATTTTTTATATCGATTATGGGACAGTAGATATTGATTTTTTTTGTGGAAATGATGGTATGGTCAATAAAACGACGATAGGTGCTGCCTTTTGTAATAATATATTTTATGCAACTGGGCAGAGTTGTTTCAGAACGGTGTATTCAAAGGGGGAAACTTTAGGGCGAACCTTCGATGAATCTGTAAAAGTTGCACGAGGAATGCCTTATAAATTATTTTATAATAATTGTTATTTCGGTCTGTGGAAAAATGGTATCCCAAATGATCCGAACAAATTAATCGCTGATCCTTTGTTTATTGCACCGGGGACAGGTAAAGAAGGTTTTTCTTCTTTGACTGGATATCAGTTACAATCTGATTCTCCCTGTATTAATGCTGGCTTTTATATACCCTTGTCGGGGAAATATGACTTTTGGGGAAATCCCATAGAAGATGGATTATTGGATGTAGGAGTCTACGAGCAAATAGGAACGGGAGTTTTTGCAAATAAGATTAAAATGAAGGAGGATGCTGAAAAGTACAAAAAAGAATCTGATTCTGCTTGGTTAAGATGGAACTCCAATGGTAGTGAAAATTAAATTGTTTATTTGATTAAAAGTAATAGTATGAATGAAAATAGAAGGAATTTTATCAAACAGGCAGTAATAGGAACTGGACTTTTATTAGGGAATAGTGTGAAGGCAATAGACCTCGAGTCGGTGAAAACGATCAATGAATCTTTGCATACTTTTCACAAACAGAAATTTAATATGTGTGGTTACCGTGCTCCTAAATTAGAGACTGTTCGAATTGGTTTTATTGGTATAGGTAACCGAGGTATTTTCAATATGACACAAATGCTATATATAGAAGGTATTGAAGTTAAGGCTCTTTGTGATTTAAGGCAATTTCGCATTGATGAAGCCCAAAAGTTATTGTCGGATTTTAAAAATCCTGTCGCGTGCGAATATGGAGGTTCTCCTGACGCATGGAAGTCTGTCTGTGAACAATCTGATATAGATTTAATTATGATAGCAGTACCAAGAGGTCCTCTTCATGCAAAAATCAGTAATTACGCTATGTTGTGTGGAAAACATGTAGCCGTAGAAGTCCCAGCAATTGCAACCATTGATGAAGCTTGGCAATTAGTTGAAACATCGGAAAAAACAAAAAAACATTGTACGATGTTGGAAAATTGTTGTTATGATTTTTTTGAGTTGCTAACGTTGAATATGATTCGTCAAGGTTTATTGGGTACTATTATTCATGCAGATGCCGCTTATATTCATCATCAGAATAATTTTGTGAAAAATAGAGACGGAGATATGTGGCGTATAGAGGAAAGTCAACGTCATAATGGTAATTTATATCCAACACATGGATTAGGACCGATTTGTCAAGCAATGAATATAAACAGAGGAGATCGGATGACTCATATGGTTTCTATGTCTTCAAATGATTTTATGATGGCAGAAATGGCTACCGAATTTGCTCAGAAAAATCCTATTTATAAGTATTTAGCGACAGATACTTATCGGGGGAATATGAATACTTCTGTTATTCGTACAGAAAGAGGGCGAACTATTATGTTACAATATGATACAACAAGTCCTCGGGTTTACTCACGTATTTACATGGTAAGTGGGACAAAGGGAGCTGTACAAAAATATCCTTTTCCTGAGCGTATTTCTTTGGGTGATGACTGGGTGAGCGAAAAGGAAATGGAAAATTTAACAGAAAAATATATGCCAGAAATAGTCCGAAGGATAGGAAATATGGCTAAAAAGATTGGAGGACATGGTGGAATGGATTTTTTAATGAGTTGGCGTTTGATAGATTGTTTAAGAAATGGTTTGCCTATGGACATAGATGTTTATGATGCCGTAGCCTGGAGTTCTATTATCCCATTAAGCGAATGGTCCGTAAAACATGGCTCACAACCTGTGTTAATACCAGATTTTACTTGTGGTTCTTATCGATTAAATGAACCGTTTGTGTGAAATATTGTAAGCATTCAGCTAACCCTGTATCGCAAAGTTTTATAAGGGCGGTGTGCATTCTATGTTCTACGCAAGGAAAACCTGCATTTTTTTGCTGTTTTTCTTCACTAGAATGTTTATCTTCCCAAAATGTGCACTCCATAAAAACAGATGACGAAGTCCTAAATATCTGATTAATCATGGGGATGTGTCAAAAGTCAGACACATCCCCTTTTCCTGTTGCGAAGTATAAAAATCAAAGTCAGATATCTTTGTATTATCAAAGATAAAGGGCTCCCTTTGTGCCGTCGCCTGTTTTAAGAGATATCATATACAGAGGGAGTGACGGATAGACCAAAGAAGCCTTGACTATACACATGTAAAGCTTGGCTATTTGTAGTCCAGGCTTTTTTATACATTAGAGTCACAAACAACAAATAAAAACCAAAATGATCACTATGCTTAAAAAAAGGTGTCCGAAAATGGACAGCCTCATTAAGTAAAATTCATCTATCATTGCTTTTCATATTTATTGTGTATTCCTCTTTTGCACCGGAAATATTGATACTTATAGCAACCAGACGGTACGACATCGCCACGTTTGATCATACCGCTGGAAAACAGTGATATACAATCTGAATCAAAACAGATTGTGTATCACCAATTTCTTTTTTTGTGCCTTGTTAAACGTATAAGAAGTTCCTCCAACAGATTTTCCATCCCAATAAGCAATCAGCCTACAGGCGTGTGAAATCATGTAATCATTACGGTGGGCATAGCATTGGGCATAATAATATTCGGATAGAACTACCACTTTGTCGGCTTGGCGCAAAATATCAGCATACCTCTGTTTGTCCTCTTTGTTGAAATACACATCTTGCCCGACATAAGGAACAACCGCCACCAAAACCATATCGGGATATTGTTTCCTTTGTTCAAGTATGGTATGAGCAGCCATCATGTCAAATCCAACCGCACAACCGATATAGAAAAAACGGCTTCCATTCTCATAGCAGAAACGTACCTCTTCATTCAACGATACGGACAAAGCATATTTATTTGTTCGTATCGTTCTATGACCGGTAAAAGCAACGGACATCATTTTCATCCATTTATCATGTGCCTTTCTACATATATCCAACGAACCTGCCGAAGTTTCATACACCATTCCATTCACCTCATAACGATAAGTGAACCAAGTAGTATCTCCAAAGATACCCTTCTGCTTCTCTATATAAGTCTCTTTTTCTTTCATCTTATAACATACGGACAACTGTTTTACCTAAAAAGAAACCTCCCAAAACCTCACCTCCTATTTTTTCCAACTGACAAGCGAAACGAGCATACGAAAATCCTTTTGTTAAAATATCGTCAAATACCAAGATTTTCTTACCCCGAAAAAAGTCCTTGTCAAATTCTATCACTTGTACTTTATGAAGCGACTTGCTATCAAATTTCTCATGAATAGCCAAACGATCTCCACTGACACGTATATGTTCATACGCATTGATAGCACCTGAAAACTTACACACAGCCGAAGCAAACCCCTTATAACGAAGTTCATTCTTATCAGCAGAAGAAGCCGGGACACAAGCAAAAACAATATTCTTAACATCATCACCAAAAACTTGATGTAACTTATTCGCTATCATCCAAGCTACATTCAAATAAGATTTTCCATCCTTAAAACTCCATATCATCTTACGAATTTGCCATTCTCTTTCCGTTGCCTGCCGATATTGCATAGGAAGATATTCAAAGAAAGAAAACATCATCTTATGCCATTGTCTGTCTAAACTAGGATATTTACTCTGATGTGCCATAGTCTTTTATCTATTAAAATTAAACTTATGCTTCAGCTAGATTTAAAGACCTTTTTTTAAAAAACCTTTCCGGGATGGCCTTTTCTTTCTGCCGACTTTTTTTTGAGCTTTCATGCCCCATCTGAGTTTATGAGCCTTTTTTTACGGCACACTACAATAAGGAAGGAGGGATTGAGAAAAGTTTTGGACGACAAAAAATGTTGGGGACAGCGAAGCCGTCCGGCGTTATTTTTTTTCAGGACAAAGGGCGAAGGCCGGAACTCTTTCATATCCATCCTCCGAAATAAATTTGCCGTCCAAAAACAAAGGATCTCAGACGGGGATATGGAAAAAGCGCACGAGGGGAGGCAGAAAACCAAGGAAAAGGGCGGTACGGAAAGTAAAAACAAACCATACGGCTTGGCAGGCAAAGACGTATTCCTATCTCCCCGCCACCAAGTGGCAGGGGAGGGAACGGGTTAACAACGGACTGCCGAGACAAACGGTAAAAGGAAGGGGCTGCGATACGGAAGAAGGAGGTTGTTTCGGCAATGCCGAAGCTCCGGATGATGACTGTTGCAATCCCGCCCACGTTTGGAACTTCTCTTTTCGGGTTTACCCATAATCAGCCGCATGGCGGATGACTACGGGCAAACCGGGAATGAGAACAGTCATTCCGCTGAATGGGAGGGTGGGAAAAATCTGCGTGAACGCAAAAACGCTCTCGGATATATAGCAAAAAAAGCGGCCCAGTGCCGCTTCAATCATTTGCTTGCTTTTTTCTTTTTAGATGCAGCCTTCTTCTTAGGCCGATCCGGTTTTTCTTCTTCTTTTTCCGGAGCCGGATAAAACTTGGTGGCTACCATAACGATGCGGTTACGCTTCTCCCCACTTTTAGAATCCGTCCACTCTTCCGGCTTAAAGTAACCTTCAACGGTTATCAGCTCACCTTTTTTCAATACATCGAAGGAATCCAGCGCTTCATTCTTTCTCCAGGCTTCAATCCCCATGAAAGCAGAAACATAAGAGGTTTCTTCACCTGTCTTGTCTGCACGGCTGACTGCGATAGAAAAGCGTGCTACGCTTGCTGTTTCAAAACTACGGATTTCTACATCCTTACCGATAAAACCTGTTACTGCGAATGAATTTTCAATCTTTTTCATATCTCTGATTTTTTAGAAGTTAATTAATCAATTTTACAGTGCAAAAACTGATTGTTGACTTGGGGGTACACCATGAAAAAAGGGATAAATACGCTTTTTTATACAGCAAAAAAGGAAGATTCATCCCTTTTTTATTGGTTAAGATGGCAACAAATAATTGGGGTTAAATACACTTTTTGTGCAAGGCAGAAAAAGGAAGATTTCAGCCAAATAACGACGTGATATTTGTGAATCGTCCCCTTATCCCTATCAGCGGGGTTAGCAACAATCTATATTCGCAACGGAAAATGATTTGACTTCACTAAAAAATGATATGAAAAAGACAAAACTTGAAAATCAGCAACAGGTTTGGAAAGGATGCAAAAAACAATCGGTTAGACAGCAAGCATGGCACATTCCGAAAATATAGTCAGCCACCTATTGATACATCGGAAGAAACATCTGCAATTCCTTTAAAAAAAATGAAGCCTAAAAATGAAGCATACCATATTCCATATATTAGAAAAAAGTGACTGTGCGATAAAATAGGCTACACCGGAAAAAACGGGAAAACGGATTCTGTGGGAAGAACACAACCATACAAATACGGCCACCACACCTTTTCTGGAAAAAAGAAGATTATACGACCGGAAAAATAACAAGGCACCAGTCGGAGAAAAGCAAGCGATTGAAGCGCACTGCCGCTTTGAGAGCGAAATATCCGAATACCTATCTACAGCCCTAAAAGGCTGGGACGTATGGGTAAGCAACAGAAAGAACACATTATCCTACAAGATGATGCGTGAACGAACCGGATGCCTGATTCAGCAGCCAACGAACGGCTGTGAGGGCTAACAAGAATCAGACATACCTTAGCTGGGTGGTGGGAGTAAGGGAACTTCGTGTACGCTATCGCAAAACAGCCCGAAGGAGCTACCTTGATATAGGGTGGCGGGTGGGAAAAAGATGCCCCTTCAGAAAGATAAGATTCAACCAGATAACCCCAGTCAGTTCTGTTCAAGATTACAACTTACAGTTCTTCGACTCCAACAAGTTCAAATCATCGATGACCAATCCATCCAACACATGTTGGATCTTATCAGATATAGCCTTGTCTATGCCATACTTGGCGCATAATGATTGAAAGCGACTTACAGCATGAACACCTGTAATATCTTCTTTTCGGGTTCCTCTACAAAATCCTCGGCAAAGTTAACGAAATCACGGGTGGTCAAGGCTGACCTTTTACCCATCACGCCCATCGAATGAATGTGTGCAGAAGAATTTTCCCATGCATTTGCCGTGAACATCACATCGTATGCGGGTGACAAACGCCATGCTCCTGTCTTGTCCATGATAAATGAAATATTCTTATTATGGTCATCAGATATACCTGCGACATAATTAAATACCATCCTGATAAATATCTGGTCTTTGTCTTCCTGAGGAAGTCTCAGGGTATCCG